>Ga0102591_1002642_pt1 | contig 18616 bp, 20 predicted proteins | sample AraplaCol_mCL_r2_2_FD_76860 | JGI IMG/M metagenome (GOLD analysis project Ga0102591, IMG submission 76860) | Arabidopsis root microbial communities from North Carolina, USA - plate scrape MF_Col_mCL_r2 (SPADES assembly) (version 2) | ecosystem: Host-associated > Plants > Roots > Endosphere... | reverse complement strand
CGCCGGGCTGGTCGTCGACCAGGGCCAGCTTGCGGCCGGCCAGACGGTTGAACAGGGTCGACTTGCCCACATTGGGGCGACCGACGATGGCGAGTTTCAAAGGCATGGGCTGTGATTAGTCGATTTCGGGGACAAAAGCGACAAACCCGGACCAGCAAAGGCTGGCCCGGGTTCGCATCGCGTCGATTGTAGGTACGGGACGAGCCTGGAGGCGCCTAGCGGATGGCGATCAGGTCCGCCTCGTCCGTGGCCACATAGACCGTGTCGCCCATGGCGATCGGGCCCAGCAGCGTGCGCTGGCCAAGCTTCAAGGTCTTCAGAGTCTCGCCGGTCTTGGGGTTCAGGGCGACGGCCTGGCCCTCGCTGGAGACGGTGATCAGCTGGCCCGAAGCCAGGATCGGCGTCGACCACAGCAGCGGCCGCTTGGCGCGCTTCTTCTTCTGCTTCTTGGTCAGCTGCTCGGTATTGTTGAGATCGCGGATCCAGTAGACTTGACCGGCCTCGCGCGACACGCAGATCACTTGGCCGCTCTTGTCGACCACATAGACCACGTCGCCAGCCGCCCAAGGGGTGGTGATGGCGGTCACCGGCAGGGTCCAACGGGCCTGGCCGGTGCGCAGGTCGGTGGCGGCGAAAACCCCCGAGTGGCTGACGGCGAACACGTCGCCCTTGAAGATCACCGGACGGCCCGCGATGTCGCGGATTTCCGACAGGGCGTTGGTGCGGCTGGCGCGGCTGAGCGCCTCGCTCCACAGGTCGTTGCCGTTGGTGGCGCGCAGGGCGACCAGTTCGCCGGACGCGAAGCCGGCGACGACCGTATCGCCGCTGACGGCGGGGCTGGTGGCCGCCAGGATGCGGGCCGGCTCGATCAGGGCCTGATAGGTCCAGCCCGGCGTGCCGTCCGCGGCGTTGTAGGTCAGCAGCTCGTTATCGGTGGAGATCACGAACACCCGGCCGTCGGCGACCGTGGGAGCCGAGTGCACCGGCGTGCTGGTCGGTTGACGCCAGGCTTCCGCACCGGTCGTCGCGTCGAGTTGGGCCACGAAGCGGAAGCCCGACGAGACATAAAGCTTGCCATTTGCGTAGGCCACGCCGCCACCGAAGCCGGTGCGATCGGCCGAGCTGCCGCCGATGCCGAAGAAGCCGCGCTTCTTCCCCGGCGCCTTGGCCGGACGCAGGTCTTTGCGCCAGATGGTCGAGCCGCTGCGAGCGTCGATGGCGCTGACGGTGGCTTCGCCATCCATGACGAAGATCTTGCCGTCGGCGGCCACGGGCGGCGCGGTGACGTGATAGCGACGGTTGGCCTTCTGTCCAAAGCCCTTGCGCCAGGCCACGTCGAAGTTGGCGGCGGCGGCCACGTGCTCGACCGACTGCTCGGCGTTGCCGCCCGGCAGCGGCCAGTCGGCCTGGACCGTGGGCTCGGGCAGGAAGAAGTCCGCGCCTTTCAGCGCCTCCGACGGCTCGACCTTCTGGTCGAAAGCGATGACCGAGATCCGCTGGCCCTGGGTGGCCAGAGTCTTGTTGGCTTCACCCTTGTCGAAGGGATTGAGCTTGGAAATGGTCGAACAGCCCGCCACCGACACCGCGGCGGTCATCATCGCGGTGAGAAGCAGATAGCGCTTGGTCGTCATGGGGCGGCGGCTCATTGGGCGGTAGCGGGGGCGGCGTCGACTGGCGGGCCGGGCGGCAGCGCGGCGGGCGGCGGCAGGGCCGCGGCGGCTTTGACTACGGCCGGCAGGTCCTTGGCGGAGCCGGAATCGATCATGGCCATCGCGCCTTGGGCCCGCTCCCGGATTTCATCCGACGAATTGTCGAGCGAATTGGACAGCACGACGAAGTCCGCGCGCGCGCCGGCCAGATCGCCCGCCCGCAGCTTGGCGAAGGCCAGGGCTTCCTTGGCTTGCACGCGATAAGGACTCTTCTCGCCCATCAACGGGGTCAGCCTCGCCTCGACATCCTTGTAGGAAGCCGTGTCGAGGAGCGCCAAGGCGGAATTGAGGCCGGCGAGGTCCGCCAGCACTGGATTGGGCGCAAGCTTGGCCGCTTGGTCGAAATAAGCCACGGCTTCGGCCGTTTTGTTCTGCTCCAGGCGCACGCCGCCCATCTGCAGGAGGGCCAGGGCCTTGTAGGCCGGCGTGCCGGTCTTGGAGATCGCCTCGAACGCCGGGAAGGCCGCGATTGGGCCGGACTTCTGCCCGGTGGTCAGGGCGGCCTGGTAGGCTTCCGTGGCCTTGTTGGTCAGGTTCTGCTGGTAGCTGGTCCAGCCCATCCAGCCGCCCGTGCCCAGAATTGCCACCGCAGCCAGCGCGCCCACCCAGGGCAGCGACTTCAGCGCGAGGGACTTGTAGCGGTCGGAGCGCAGCTGCTCTTCGACCTCGTCAAACACATCGACCACGAACGAGGCTCCGGTAGGGGCGAAACAGCGCCCTTGGGCGTCGACGCTGGACTGCTCCAGAATCGACACGCGAAATGAAAACCATGGTGAGCGAAACCCACCGAGGCGGCGAACCTATAGCGTGTCTGGGCCAGCCGCAACGGGGCGGAACCGGCGGGCGAGCCCCTTACCCCTTCTTGGCGTAATAGGTCTCGGCCTCGCCCGGGAAGGTGCGCGCCTTCACGTCCCGCGCGTAGTCGGCGGCCGCGCGCTCGATCTCGCCCTTCAGGTCGGCGTAGCGACGCACGAACTTGGGGGTCCAGTCGAATAGGCCCAGCATGTCGTCGACCACCAGGACCTGGCCGTCGCAGCCGGCCGAAGCGCCGATGCCGATGGTCGGGACCGAGACGGCGGCGGTCACCTCGCGGGCCAGGCCCTCGGCCACGCCCTCGACCACGATCGCGAAGCAGCCGGCTTCGGCGGTGGCGCGGGCTTCTTCCAGCACCTTCAGCCGGCCGGCTTCGTCGCGACCCTTGGCCTTGAAGCCGCCGTCGACCAGCACCGCCTGGGGACGAAGGCCGATATGGCCCATCACCGGGATGCCGCGCTGCACGAGGTAGGCGATCGTGGCCGGCACGGTGGGGCCGCTTTCGACCTTCACGGCCTGACAGCCGGTTTCCTTCATCAGCCGCACGGCGTTGGCGTAGGCCTCTTCCGGCGCACCCTCGTAGGAACCGAACGGCATATCGACGACGACCATGGCTTTGCGCGAGCCGCGCATCACCGCCTGGCCGTGCAGGATCATCATCTCCATGGTCACGCCGACCGTGTTGGGCAGGCCGTGGACGACCATGCCGAGCGAGTCGCCTACCAGCAGCAGGTCGCAGGCGTCGTCCAGCGCGGCGGCGATCGGGGCGGTGTAGGCCGTCAGGCAGACGATGGGCTCACCGCCCTTGCGCGCGGCGATGTCGGGAGCCGCCAGGCGACGGATCTTCTCTTCACGATGGGCGGACAGGACGAGCACTCCAGCGAAAAACGCGTGACGTTTTCCGCCAGATCGTTGGGCGCCGCAACATTATCGTTGGAAACCTGCCAGAAACCTCGGCCTAGACCTCGTCCACCAGGCGAGTCACGGCGAAGGCCAGCGCCAAGGCGACGAGGGCCGCTCCCACCCAGAGGGTCTCAGAACCGCCCAGAGTGAACAGCTGGTCGTAGCGCTGGGTCAGCTTGTCCAGCTGCACGGCCCCTTCGTGGGACATCTGTGAGAATTCGTCGGAGAAGCGCGCGCTGATCAACTGGCCCGCCGCCGCCACGCCAGCCACGACGCCGGTGGCGCCGATCAGCGCTCGGCGCAGGGCCCAGCCGCGGTCCAGCTTGTCGGTCACCTGCTGGGTGAACAGGTCCGCGTCAGGGAACGCCGGAGCCTGACCGTAAAGGCGCGAGAGTTGGGTTTCGAAATCCAGGTCAGCCATGGCTTTCCCTCCTCGCGGAGTCGTTCGATACGCCCCCGGACGGCGCCGCCATCCGGGCCCTGAGTTTATCCAGACCACGTTTGACATGGGATTTGACCGTCCCAAGGGGGATGTTCAAGGCCTCTGCGGCCTCGGCGTGCGACCAATCGGCCCCGTAGCAGAGCGAAACACACAGGCGCTCGGCCTTGGACAAATGCTTGAGCGCCTCGTCCAGATCCAGACGATCGGCCGTCGCGGCCGGGCCGTCGGACCCCACCGGGGCTTGCTCCTCGGGAGCCTCGGTCAGCACCAGGCGAGCCTCGCGCTTGACCTTCCGCAGGTAGAGCCGCGCCGCGATCCTCTTGATCCAGCCCGCGAAGGCCCCTTCCCCGCGATAGTCGGCGATCTGCTCGAAGCCGACCAGGAACGCGTCCTGGGCGACGTCGTCGGCGGTGGCCGGATCGGCCCCCAGCCGGCGCAGCAGGCCCCGCACGGCCGAGCCGTGACGGCGCACCAACTCGCCGAAGGCCCGTCGATCGCCGGCCGCCGCCAGGGCGGCCAGTTCGACGTCGTGGCCGGTGGGTGGGCGTTCAGTGCCCATGGATTTGGTCCCCTCTTCCCCGAAAACGTCAGTCTTGCGGCGGACGCTTGTTGGGGTTGAAGAAGCTGAGGATGACGAAAGCCAGGCCGATCATGCCGGGAATGGCCGCGCCGCTGACGGTGCCGAACATCGCGTTGTCGTTGATGCCGCCCAGGGCCACGCCGGTCAGGGCGACACCGGCGGCGACGGCCAGCAGGATGACGCCGATCCGCATGTCGCGGTGAGCCGAGGACACCGTCTTCGGGCGGACGTCCTTGGAGAGCGCCTCGACCAGTTCAGGCGGCAGCGGTTGCCCCTTCTCGATGGCGGCTCGAACGGTGGCTTGCATTTCGCGCCGGTCGCGCGTCCGCAGCCAGGCCGGAACGATCACGATGGCCGCGACCATCAAGAACGGAGCCAGCGGAACCAGAATTCCAAAGTCCATGACTTTAGTCCCCTCGAATGCTTGGCGACGGCCTCTGCCCTCGCCTTCTGTAGGTAAGAGACCTGGGCCATGCCGATTGGAGGCGCCGGGCCGGATGAAACTTTCGTAAGGCTACGCCCTGCGGAGATTTCGACCGATTCCCCGGAAAATCCAGCGCTTGGCGAACATCCGATCTGGTCGACGGGAGGGGCCGCCACCCCGCTCGGTCGGCTATCGCGCCACTTTGGAAGACTAGTCGGCGCCGACCTGCTGATTGGATGCGGCGACGCGCGAAATAATTTCGTCCATGGCCGAGAACATCATCGTCGGGCCGTAGTCCGCCAGAGCGGTGCGGGTCGCATAGCCCCATTCGACCGCTCCGCAGGCCAGGCCCGCCTCGCGCGCCGCCTCGATGTCGCGGGTCTCGTCGCCGATGCAGAGCACGCGGTCCTTGGGTACGCCAGCGGCCTTGACCACGGCCTTGAACTTGGCGGCCTTGCCGAAGATCGCGGCCCCGCAGCCATAGTGATCGACCAGGCTCGCCAGCTCGGCGCCCAGGATAGAGCGGATCGTCGTTTCGGAATTGGAGCTGACGATCGCCAGCCGCAGCCCAGCCGCCGACAAAGCCCGCAGCAGGTCGCCCGTCCCCGAGAAGAGCGGAATCGCGTGGGCCTCGGCGGCCATCATCTTCTTGCCGTGGGCGGCGACCAGCGGAACCTTCCATAGCGGCAGGCCCAGATAGGCCATGATCTCGCGGCTGGTACGGCCGCGCAGCATGGCGATCTCGTCCTCGGTCACCGCCTTGAACTTGAAGCGCTCGGCCAGCGGCCGCACGGCGCGGATGGCCCAGGCCGTGCTGTCGGCCAGCGTGCCGTCGAAATCGAAGATGACCAGATCGATCTGGGCGTCCATTCAGCCCCCCGAACCCAAGACGCGACCATACACGTCAGGCTTGAATCCGACCAGCAGTTGATCGCCCGTTGCAAGAACCGGCCGCTTGATCATCGACGGGTTGGCCAGCATCAGGTCGATGGCCTTGGCCTGATCGATGTCCTGCTTGTCGGCGTCGGGCAGCTTGCGGAAGGTCGTGCCCGCTTTGTTTAGCAAGGTTTCCCAGCCCACGACCTTGCTCCAGGCCTCCAGGCGCGGACGGTCGATGCCGACCGTCTTGTAGTCGTGAAAGCCGTAGGCGACCCCGTGACCGTCCAGCCAGTCCCGCGCCTTCTTCATCGTGTCGCAGGCCTTGATGCCGTAGATCGTGGTGGTCACGCCTGATTGCTCCGTGCGCGTCAGATTCTCGAGTCTGACAGCCTAGAGTTCGTGCGCCATCGGGCAAAACGGAAAAAGACCTGGGGAAAGCCCCGGGTTCGTTCTCGCGGCCTCAGGCCAGGGCCATCAGTCCCGCGCGCAGGGCGTCGCCGCCGCCGGGAAGGCCGGCTTCGATATCGGCATGGGTCGAGATCCAGACCGGCAACGCCCGCGCGAGCAACGCCATGCCGGACCCAGTCAGGGTGAGCCGACGGCTGCGGCGGTCGTCGGGATCGACGGTGACCGTCAGCAAACCGCGTCGCTCCAGCGGCTTGAGATTGGCGGTCAAGGTGGTGCGATCCATGGCCAGAAGGCCGGCCACCGAACCGATGGTCGGGCGCTCGGGCCGGTTCAACGACATCAGGAGTGAAAACTGGCCGCTGGTGATCTCGAACGGGCGGAAGGCCTCGTCGAACCGTCGCGCCAAGGCCCGCGCCGCCCTCTGGGCGTGGAGGCAAAGGCACGTGTCCTTCACGTGAAGGGTGGCGGAGAACGGAACATGCAGCGGCTTTGACACATCGAAATTATGTTGATATCAACGTTATCTGTCAAGGCCGAAGGCCGGGCGGGCTCACGAACAGGGAGAAGGACGATGGCGAACCCCAAGGTCGCTTCGCGTGAGGAATGGCTGGAGGCGCGAAAGGCGCTGCTGGCCCATGAAAAGGAAGAGACCCGGCTGCGCGATCGCAACGCCGCCCAGCGCTTGGCGCTGCCCTGGGTCAAGATCGACAAGACCTACGCCTTTGACACGCCGGCCGGCCGCAAGACCCTGGCCGAGCTGTTCGACGGCCGAAGCCAGCTGGTGGTCTACCATTTCATGCTGCCGCCCGAATGGGAAGCCGGCTGCCCGGGTTGTTCATTCCTGGCCGATCATCTGGACGGGACCCTGCCCCACCTGAACCATCACGACGTGACCCTGCTCGCCGTGTCCCGGGCGCCGTTGGACAAGATCGCCGCCTACAAGGCCCGGATGGGCTGGAAATTCCCGTGGGTCTCGTCCTTCGGCGGCGACTTCAACTACGACTTCGGCGTCTCCTTCACGCCGGAGACCATCGCCGCCGGCGCGACCTACAACTTCGAGCCGGTCGGGCTGGACGCCGGCGAAGCGCCGGGCATGAGTTCATTCTTCAAGGACGAGACCGGCCAGGTGTTCCACACCTATTCCAGCTACGGCCGCGGCGGCGAGGAGTTGATCGGAACCTACATGATCCTCGACCGCGCGCCCTTGGGCCGCAACGAGTCCGGCAATATGGGCGATTGGATGCGTCGGCACGACGAGTACGAGGACGCCGCGCCGGCCAAGGCCTGCCACGCCGAAGCCGTGCCGGCGGCCTAGGCGTTCGCCGTGCTGTGCTGCGCGCTGGGACTGCTGGCTTTCCTGAGCGGAGCCTCGGCGCGCGGCCTGCGGGTGCTGGTGGGCCCCTGGCCGATGGCGATCGTGGTCGGCGGCGCGGCGACGGCCCTGGCGGTCACCGTTCCGCAACACCTGGAGCACTACCGCCAGCGCGCCCAGACCCACGACCGCACGATGCTGGCCGAGATCGTCGCCGCCCCGCTCTGTTCCGGACGGCCCAGCCTGCAGCGCTAGGCGATAGTAATAGCCCCGTCAGACCTTGGCCGGCTTGCTCCACAGGTCGCGCGTGCGGTGAGCGACCAGCTTGGGCTTCCGCTCGCGGGTGAAGAAGCCTTTGTGGTTCAGCGCCCCGATCCGCATGATGCTCTGCGAGGTCCGGAAGTCGGCGAACGCCCAGGGATGGGTGCCGAAGATGAACGGGTAGTCGGCCAGCACCCGGATATACATCTCGACCATGTCGGCCTGGTATTCCTCGGTCCACATCTCGGGCGGATGAGCGTGCATGCCGGCCACGGCGTCGGCGCCGAACTCCGTGAACATGATCGGCTTGTCCGGGTGACGGGCGCGCAGCTTGGCCACGTCCTTCTTCAGCGCCTCCTCGGCCAGATCTAGCTGGCCCGACAGCGAGTACCAGCCCTGGTAGGAGTTGACGCAGACCACGTCGCCCAGGGCCTGCCAATCGCCCGAGCCGCCCTGGACGCTGACGATCGTCACCGGCCGGGTGGCGTCCAGCTGACGGGTCAGGTCGAACAGCGGCGTGAAGAACTTCAAGCCGGTCTCGTTGCCGCCGGGCGGCTCGGGATCGACCGTGTGGAAGGGTTTCACCAGCGGCTCGTTGGCCAGGGACCACATGATCACGCACGGGTGGTTCTTGTCGCGACGGACCAGGTCGATGATGTCCTGCTTCAGTTGCTTGAAACGCGCGTCCTGGATTTCCGGCGGATCGGCGAACACCAGGCTGACGGCGGGGGTTTCGTCGATCACCAGCAGGCCGTGCTCGTCGGCCAGCATCATCGCCTCCTCGCTGTAGGGATAGTGCGAGGTGCGGAAGCTGTTGCCGCCGATCCATTTCAGCAGCTCGAAGTCGCGGATAATCGAGGGCACGTCCAGGCCGCGGCCGTGAATCGGAAAGTCCTCGTGCTTGCCAAAGCCGCGCAGGAACACCGGCTTGCCGTTCAGCAGCAGCTTGTCGCCCTTGGCCTCGACCGTGCGCACGCCGATCTTCAGGGCGTATTCGTCGGACGCCGCGCCGTTCTCCAGCCGGATCGTCAGAGTGTAGAGGTGCGGATCTTCCGGACTCCAGGGCCGAGGGGTCCTCAGCGACACGACCGCCCCGCCCTTTCCGCCGCTCAGCGTCACGGAGCCCTTCTGCTGCCCCTTGTCGTCGGCGATCGTCACGTTGGCCTTGCCGGACCAGGACGCGCTGACCTCAAGGTCGATCGACACCTTGCCGTCCAAAGTGGTCCTCACCGTTACGTCCGTGAGGTGGACGTCCGGCGTCGTGAACAGCAACACCGGACGGTGGATGCCGGCATAGGGGAAGAAGTCGTAGGCCGTCTGCGGGAAGTGGACGGTGTGCATGTGCCAGCGGGCCCGGTCGGGCGTCGAGGGCACGCGGTCCAGCTGAATCTTGTTCTCGACCAGCACGGTTAGCCGGTTCTCGCCATCCAGCGACACCGCGTCGGTGATGTCGAAGGCGAACGGCAGGTGGCCGCCCACGCGGCCGCCCAGCAGCTTGCCGTTCAGCCAGACCTTGGCGGTGTAGTTCACCGAGCCGAAGCGCAGATGGATCCGCTGGCCGGCCCAGCCCTTGTCGATGCGGAAATCGGTTTCGTACCAGGCCGAGCCGACATAGTTGCGCACGTCGTCGAAGATGTCGTTCCAGCTTGCCGGCACGGGGATCAGGCGGAAGTCCTTCAGGCCTTTCTGCCACCCCTCGGCCTCGCCCACGTCCTTGGGGTCGGTGCGGAAGCGCCAGGTGGCGGCCAGACTCCTGGTGGAGCGCGTGGGGCTTTCGTGCGGATAGAGGATGCTGGGAGCGCCGCGGGCCGGACCGGGCTTGGCCGCGCTCTGCTGGGCCTGGGCGGCGCCGGCCGCCATGCCCGCCAGCATCATGCCGCCGGACACCCCGACCATGCCCCTGCGCGTGACCTGGCCACGCGAAGTGTCGTCGCCATTCCGCGAATTGTCCGCCATCCCTGAGCCCTCACCGTTGATCGTCTTCTTGCGTTCAAGCCTGACGGCGACGCATGGACGTGGCGGGAAGCGTAACGATTGGCTAGACCACTTTCAAGGCTTCGAAGCCTTGTCGGCTCCACTGGTCAAGACAGTTGGCCGAACGTCTGGTCGCGTTCGGCCTAGCGCTTCTGGACGCTGGACGCGCCGCCTTCGCTGGCGTTGTGGATGTATTGTTCGGCCACGAGCCAGGCCTTCACCGGGCGAAGCGTGCCGAGGCACCCGATCAGGAGGGCCGGAAACACCGTCGCAAACTGAACCCACAGCGGCGGATCCCACGCGATAACCGCCCAAGCCCAGACCGCGATGACCAGGATGCCGACACCGGTCATGACGAAAAAGGCCGGTCCGTCCGCCGGGTCGGCGAAGCTGTAGTCCAGGCCGCAACGGTCACACTGCTTGGCCAACCGGAGGAACCCGCCGAACAGCTTGCCCTCACCGCAGCGGGGGCAGCGGCACTGGAGGCCTGCCTGAAGGCTGGTCGGGTTGTCGTAGTGGGTGAGCAGGGGCCGGTCCATACAATGCTAGCCTTGTTGCATACATTCGTATCGGAATGTATGTATCGCGCCATGGAAAAGCAACCATGACCCGCGATCGGCCCACGGCGGGTTGGCTGAGGCACGTCGCCACAGGCGCCGGGCAGCCAATCTATCTGGCGTTGGTCAAAGCCCTGGAAACAGCTGTGCGCGAGGGCGAGTTGCAGCCCGGCGATCAGCTGCCGCCGCAACGCGCCGTGGCCGATCAGCTTGGCATCGATTTCACCACTGTCACCCGCGCCTACGGCGCCGCCCGGGCGCGCGGTCTGGTGGAGGGGACCGTGGGACGCGGCACCTTCGTCCGTAGACGCGCGATGGATGACGAGGCTGGGCTGGTGGATCTGGGGATGAACCTGCCGCCGCCTCCGCAGGGTGTATCGCTGGCGGCTCTGCTCAAGGAAACGACCGCCGACATACTGGATCGTACGGACGTGGCGACCTTGATGGCCTATCACGCCGGCCCCGGCGCGCCGGGTCAGCGGGCCGCCGGTGCGGCGTGGCTGGAGCCCGTCCTGGGCGAGATCGGACCCGAACGGATCGTGGTCTGCCCCGGCGCCCAGTCGGCCCTGACCGCCATACTGGCCACCGTCGCCAAGCCTGGCGCTTGCATCGTCGTCGAGCCCCTGACCTATCCCGGGATCATCGCCCTCGCCGCGCGCCTGGGCGTGCGCCTTGTCACCTGCCAGATCGACGACGAGGGGTTCCTGCCCGAAGCCCTGGAAAGGCTCTGCGCCCAAGAGCGACCGGTGGCGGTCTATGTGGTTCCGACCACCCGAAATCCGCTGGCCACGACCATGGGCCTGGCGCGACGCAGGGCGATCGCCGCCGTTGTCGACGCCAGCGACGCCTGGCTGATCGAAGACGATCCCTACAGCCGCTTGTTCGACACTCCCCTTCCCGCCTTGACCAGCCTGGCGCCGGCGCGCGGTCTCCACATCGCCACCCTGTCCAAGACACTCTCGCCCGGCCTGCGCACGGCCTTTCTCGCGGCGCCGTCCGCGGGAATGGCGGCTCGGGTCGCCGAAAGCTTGCACGCCACGGCCCTGATGGGATCCCCCCTGACGATGGCGGTCGCGGCGCGCTGGATTCGCGACGGCGCGGCCGAGAGGATATTGGCCGGTGTTCGGCTGGAGGTCCGCGCTCGCCGCACCATCGCCGCGGAGGTTCTGCCCAAGGCGCGCGGCGACGCCGAAGCTCTTCACGTCTGGCTGGACCTGCCGCCGGCCGCCGATCCAGCCGTACTTCGCGCGACGGCCGCCGCGCGCGGCCTGGCCTTGGTCACGGCCGACGCCTTCGCCGCGACTTCCCTCGCATCCAGCGGACTGCGCATTTCATTGGGAGGACCAGCCAAGGCGTCTCTGCTGCGCGAAGCGCTGGGCGGTGTCGCCAGCCTGCTGAAACCCGTCGCGATTGTGTGAACCAACAAAAACCCCGGAGCTTGCAGGCTCCGGGGTCAGTTAAAATCAAGGGGGGATACAGCTAGACAATGCGCCACGCGCCGTTTGGTTCAGCTTGAGCGAGAAATTGCTCCCCTCGCCTACCGAAGCGTCCATCGCGCCAGCGGAATGTGCTCGGTCCGCCCCAGCCGGCTATGGACCAGGGTGAAGCCGTCGACCGTCCATCTTATGGGCTCGACCGCTTGCTCGCCGACCAGGCGCCGGTCATAGAGCATCGTCACGTGTGGTGTGAAATTCTTGTCCACCAGCTTGCCGATCCCTGCCCGCGCCATGGCCAAGCCGAGGTCGCGCTGGAACAGCTTCAGGGCGTCCAACCCCTCCCCGCCTTGAAGGACATACGGATTGTTGCCGCCGTTGTGGAAGCTTGCGGCGCGATCGAACGTCACGTCGAAGGGCGGCGTCGTCATCGCCTCGGCGGCTTCCCCGGCCATCGCCACGATGTCACGCCGAACCCCCGCGTGATCGCCTAGGTGATGCAAAGTGATGTGGAACCGCGCGGGAGCCAGCGGTCGACCTTGCAGGTCATGGGCGGAGCGCAGCGCCTCGGCTCGCCGGGCGACGTCGGCGGCCGTCGCCGGTTTCGGAAAGATCGCGAAGAACAGCCGATCGGTGACAGGCGGCGCGTCGAATAGGGAAAGTTGGTCGGACACGGGCGGCATCCTGCCTGGATTCCGGACTGCGCACCACGCCGCCTCGGGGCGAGCGCACGATCTATTCGTTGTCCATGCCGCTCGCCCTACGGGCATATCCGGCGACCTCTAGATTAAATTCCCGCTTGGATTGCGTTTTGCACGCGCTAACGTCACGCGGCACAGGAGGCGGCCATGAAGCTCAGCGCGCATTTCTCACTCGAGGAATTCACGATTTCCAGCAAGGCCTTGTCGATGGGGATCAAGAACGAGCCGACCTCGTCGCATCTGGAGAATCTCAAGCGACTGGCGGAACGGATGGAAGCCGTCCGCGCCCTGTTCAATCGCCCTATCGAGATCACCAGCGCCTATCGCAATCCCCAGGTCAACGCCGCGGTCGGCGGCGTGCCGACGTCGGCCCACGCGCTGGGCCACGCCGCCGATTTCCATGTCGATGGCCTCAGCGACCTGGAGGCGGCCAAACGCGTCCGAGACAGCGGTCTTAAATTCGACCAGCTGATCTATGAGAAAGGTCGGTGCGTGCACATCAGCTTCGAGCCCAGGCTTCGCCAGCAGGTGCTGCGCCAACCCGGAGGGCCGGGTTCAGCGGTTTATACGGGCCTCGAACCCTAGGTCAGCTTCTCCGCGCCCCGCCAAACTCAACAACCACTGAGCGATTTTCGCCCTGAAGCGTTCAGGAAGCGGAAGGCTTTCGGCCGCGCTAACCAAAAGTTCAAAACTCCGAGTGCGCGGGAGGAAAATATATGCCTTTTCTTTGCGTGCCTCGTCGGGCGAATCCTGCGCAGCAGATTTGCGTGACACGAGCGATCAAAACATAGGGCTGAATATCGCAATGCATACAGCTCACGAGATGAGCGAATGGACGGCGTTTAGCCTGCACGAATCCATACTCGACGCCGTCGCCGCCAATGTCGCGATTCTCAACGACAAGGGCGAAATCATCGCGGTGAATGACGCCTGGATGCAATTCGCCGAGTTCAATGAATTGCCCGTGGAAAACTATGGGCTGGGGCTCAACTATCTCTCGTTCTGCGAGAAAATCGATGCGCCAGACGCCGAGGACGCGAGGCAAGGCCTACGCGAAATCCTGGCCGGTGAGCCTGGGCCCGTGCGCTATGAATATCAAATCTTCCTCTCCACCGGAACGATGTGGACCAGGATGACCGCGACCCGCGTTTCACGCGACGATCGGACCCTGATCATCCTGTCGCACGAGGACATCACGGTTCAGCGCCATACCCAGGCCGCCTTGGGCCGCGCGACCGCCGCCCTGCTGCACGCCGAGGACGACGAACGCCGGCGGATCGCTCGCGAGCTTCATGACGGCACCGCGCAGTATCTGACCGGAGCCAAGCTGTTGCTGGGCGCGATGAAGACCGAGGGGCGCGCCGAGAAGACGCGAACGGAGGTCGAAGCGCTTCTCGCCAATGCGCTGGAGGAAATCCGCAGCCTCTCCTACGTGCTTCACCCGCCGGCCCTGGAGGAGATGGGCCTCGGACCAGCCATCCGGCAGATGGCGGAAGGCTTCGCGCGGCGAACCGGCCTGGTCCTGAACATCGACATCGCTGACGATTTTCCAAAGATGACGCGGCCGATCGAGGTGGCTCTATACCGGGTGGCGCAGGAAGCGCTCGCCAACGTGCACCGTCACGCGGGCAGCCCCCGTGCCACGATAAGCCTGCGCCAGGCCGGCGAGATGGTGCTGCTGTCGATCCGCGACTATGGCGTCGGCTTGCCCGAAAGCGCCCAGGCGACCGCCGGCGTCGGCCTGGCCGGCATGCGCCTGCGGCTCGAGTTCGTGAACGGCCACATCTCGCTGACCAACATGGTGCCCGGCCTCCTGGTGGAAGCCTGGGCGCCGTTTACGCCGAAAGCGGACGCCTAGCTATTCCCACTCGATGGTGCCGGGGGGCTTCGACGTCACGTCGTAAACGACGCGGTTGACGCCGCGGACCTCGTTGATGATCCGGGTAGCGGTCTTGCCCAGCACGTCCCAGGGGAATTCGAAGAAGTCGGCGGTCATGCCGTCGGTCGAGGTGACCGCGCGCAGGGCCAGGACGTTCTCATAGGTGCGGGCGTCGCCCATCACGCCGACCGTCTTCACGGGCAGCAGCACGGCGAAGGCCTGCCAGATCTTGTCGTAGAGGCCGGCGTTGCGGATTTCTTCCAGATAGATGGCGTCGGCGTCCTGCAGGACCTTGACCTTCTCGGGCGTGATGTCGCCGGGGATGCGGATGGCCAGGCCGGGGCCGGGGAACGGATGGCGGCCGACGAAGGCGGGAGCCAGGCCCAGCTCGACGCCCAGGGCGCGGACCTCGTCCTTGAACAGCTCGCGCAGCGGCTCGACCAACTTCAGCTTCATGTAGTCCGGCAGGCCGCCGACATTGTGATGGCTCTTGATCACGGCCGACGGACCGCCCCGCGCCGAGACGCTCTCGACCACGTCCGGATAGAGCGTGCCCTGGGCCAGGAACGCCGCGCCCTCGATCTTGGCGGCCTCCTTGTCGAAGACGTCGATGAACAGGCGGCCGATGGTCTTGCGCTTGGTCTCGGGATCGGAGACGCCCGCCAGTTCGCCCAGGAACAGGTCGCCGGCGTCCACGTGGACCAGGGGGATGTTGTAGTGGTCGCGGAACAGGGTGACGACCTGGTCGGCCTCGTTCTTGCGCAGCAGGCCGGTGTCGACGAACACGCAGGTCAGCTGGTCGCCGATGGCCTCATGGATCAGGACGGCGGCCACCGAGCTGTCGACCCCGCCCGACAGGCCGCAGATCACCTTGCCGTCGCCGACTTGGTCGCGGATCTTCTGGACCATCTCCTGGCGGAACGACGCCATGGTCCAGTCGCCCTTCAGCCCGGCCACGTTGAACAGGAAGTTCCTGTACATCTGCGGGCCGTGGACGGTGTGGTACACCTCGGGGTGGAACTGGACGGCGTAGATCTTCTTGGCGTCGTTGGCGATGGCCGCGAACGGGGCGCCGGTCGAGGTGGCGATCACCTCGAAACCTTCCGGAATGGCCATGACGCGATCGCCGTGGCTCATCCAGACGGTCTCCAGCTCGCCGACGCCGGCCAGGCCCTGGAACAGCGGGCTCTGCTGGCCGATGGTCAGCTCGGCGCGGCCGAACTCGCCGGCGTGGCCGCCCTCGACCTTGCCGCCGAGCACGTCGCACAGCAGTTGCTGGCCGTAGCAGATGGCCAGCATGGGCAGGCCCAGGTCGAACAGCTTGCGGCCGATGCGAGGGCTGTCGGCTTCCAGCACGCTGGCCGGGCCGCCCGACAGGATGATGGCCGAAGGCTTGTAGTCGTCGACCAGGGCCTCGGCCTTGTCGAAGGGGTGGATCTCGCAATAGACGCCCGCCTCGCGCACCCGGCGGGCGATCAGCTGGGTCACCTGGCTGCCGAAATCGACGATCAGAACGCGCTGGTGATGGGCTTCGGCGGTCATAGGGTCAGGTTCTCCAGCGTCGTCGTTTCGGTTCGGTCTCCCTCGCGGGAGCAATGGGTCTAGGGCGCGTAGGACCCGCGCTCGATCACGGCGGCGAAGAAGCCGTCCGTTCCGGCGCGATGCGGGGTCAGGCGCAGATAGCCTTCCGGCGTCAGGTGCTGCTCGGCGCCGGCCAGGGTGATCGGTTTGACCGAGAAGCCCGGGTGACGTTCGACGAAGGCCGCGACGCGGTCCTCGTTCTCCTCGGCCAGCAGCGAGCAGGTCACGTAGATGAGGCGGCCGCCGGGCTTCACGAAGTCCGAAGCGTCGGCCAGCACGGCGTCCTGCTCGATCTGGCGCTTGGCCAGCTGATCGGGAGACAGGCGCCACTTGGCGTCGGGATGGCGGCGCCAGGTGCCCGAGCCGGTGCAGGGGGCGTCGACGAACACCAGGTCCAGCTTGCCTTCCAGCCCCTTCAGCGGCGCACCCTCGATCGGCGAGCGGATCTGCAGGTTGCGGACCCCTGCCCTCTGGCCGCGGCGGATGGTGTCGGCCAGGCGGCGGGCGTCGCTGTCGTGGGCGTAGATCTGGCCGCGATTGTCCATGGCGGCCGCCAGCGCGAGAGTCTTTCCCCCGCCCCCGGCGCAGAAGTCCAACACCTGCTTGCCCTTGACGTCGCCCGCGACGGCAGCGGCGATCTGCGAGCCCAGGTCCTGGACCTCGAACCAGCCCTTGGAGAAGGCCGGCACGGCCTCGACCGAAGGGGTGCGGTCGGTCGCCTGAGGCGCGGGAATGCGGAAGGCGGTGTCCAGCACGCCGGCCGGCTGGGCTCCGATCAGGGCCACGGCCTTGGCGCCGCGTTCGACGTCGGTCTTCAGGAGATTGATGCGTAGGTCGACCGGCGCGCGTTCGGACAGGGCCGCCATCTCGGCGGCGCGATTGTCGCCCAGGGCGCGGGCCAAGGACGCCTCCATCCAGTCGGAATAGTCGCCGGCGATCGGGGCCGGCGCGTCGTCCAGGGGCCGCGGCGAAACGATGCGCTCGCGCTCGGCGTCGGTCAGGGCGCCAGGGCCGTGCTCCTCGCCGGCCGCTTCGGCGATACGGTCCAGCGACCACTTCCAGTCATGCGCCAGCACGCCCAGCACCACGCCGCGCGCGCTGTCGTCGCCCATCATCCAGCCCAGCGAGCGCTTTCGGCGCAGGGCGTCCAGCGCCAGGCCGGACACGAAGGCGCGATCCTTGGAGCCGGCGTACCGGGCGCTCTCGCCCCAGCGCTTCAGCGCCATTCGTACGGGAAAATGACGCGTCTCGATCTCGGTAAGGACCTCGATCGCCGCTGCTAGTCTGCCGCCGTCGCGCATTTTTGCTTTCAGATCACCAAGGCCGCCAGGATCAGCAGGATGCCGATCAGGGAAGCCAGCCAGACCAGCGACCGGACGACCGGCACGCCGAAGGCGTAGAGGAAGATGTAGAGCGCCCGCGCCCCGACATAGAGCACCGCTCCATGGGCCGAGAGCATGCCAAGCCGACCGCCCAGATAGGCGACCAGCACGGCGGCGGCGAAGAACGGGAAGGTCTCGCGGAAATTGGCGGAGGCGCGTTCGAGGCGCCCAGCCATTCCCGTCAGCACCACCGGCGTCTCGCGAGAACCAACGTTCCACTTCAGACCCCGCTGCGGCTGGGCGGCCGCGGCCGCCCAGAGCAGGTGGACCAGGCCGATGACGACGGCCAGGCCCAGCATCTGAAGTTCAAGGGCCATCCGCACGGCCTAGACCGCGCTCGGATAGTTCGGCGCTTCCCGGGTGATCATCACGTCGTGGACGTGGCTTTCACGCAGGCCCGCGCCGGTGATCCGCACGAAGCGGGCCCGCTTCTGGAACTCGGCGATGTCGGACGCGCCGACATAGCCCATGGCCGCCCGCAGGCCGCCGACCAGCTGGTGCAGAACCGGCGCGATCGGCCCCTTGAAAGGCGTCTGCCCTTCAATGCCTTCCGGCACCAGCTTGAAGCTGTCGGTGATGTCCTTCTGGAAGTAGCGGTCGGCCGAGCCCCGGGCCATGGCGCCCACCGAACCCATGCCGCGATAGCTCTTGTACGAGCGCCCCTGGTACAGGAAGACCTCGCCCGGCGCTTCTTCGGTGCCGGCGAACATCGAGCCCATCATGGCGGTCGAGGCACCGGCCGCGATGGCCTTGGCCAGGTCGCCCGAGTACTTGATGCCGCCGTCGGCGATGACCGGCGTGCCGCTCTCGCGAGCCGCGCGCACGGCTTCGGCGATGGCGGTCAGCTGGGGCACGCCCACGCCGGCGACGATGCGGGTGGTGCAGATGCTGCCCGGACCGATGCCGACCTTCACCGCGTCGGCGCCGGCGTCGATCAGGGCGCGGGCGGCGTCGTAGGTGGCGATGTTGCCGGCCACGATCTGGACACGGTTGGCTTCGCGCTTCAGGCGGGCGACCGCCTGGGCCACCTGGCTGGAGTGGCCGTGGGCGGTGTCGATGACGACGACGTCCACGCCGGCGTCCACCAGGCCCATCGAGCGCTCGAAGCCGGCGTCGCCGACGGTCGAGGCCGCGCCGACCAGCAGCCGGCCCTTGTCGTCCTTGGCGGCCAGGGGGTGAGCCTGGGCCTTCTCGATGTCCTTCACGGTGATCAGGCCGACGGCGCGATAGGCGTCGTCGACCACGATCAGGCGCTCGATCTTGTGCTTTCGCAGTAGTTCGCGCGCCTCGCGGTGATCCACGCCCTCGGAAACCGTGATGAGGTTTTCGCGGGTCATTAGTTGCGAGGCCGGGACCTTGTCGTCGCCCTCGAACCGCA
>Ga0102591_1002636_pt1 | contig 18662 bp, 12 predicted proteins | sample AraplaCol_mCL_r2_2_FD_76860 | JGI IMG/M metagenome (GOLD analysis project Ga0102591, IMG submission 76860) | Arabidopsis root microbial communities from North Carolina, USA - plate scrape MF_Col_mCL_r2 (SPADES assembly) (version 2) | ecosystem: Host-associated > Plants > Roots > Endosphere... | reverse complement strand
GGCGGTGACGACCACCTCTTCCAGCGCGGCGGGCTCGACCGGCGACTGGCCGGCGGCCTGGGCGTTGGCGACAGCGCTCCAGCCGATCGCGATGCCCGCCCCGGCGAGCAGCGCGGCCTTCAGCGGGCGACGTCCGGGCATGGTTTTACCCCTCATTCGTAACCTCCCTCATATGTCATCGCCCCGCCTCTTTGGACTGGGGTCGTTGATTGGTTCTTGGATCGACGGCCCCGCACACGACCGGTCGCCGACCTGAATTTCACGGGGTCGAGTCCTCGGAGGATCGCCAGAGATCAAGACGCGAAGCCTCGCGCGCCCGCCGCGATGTCGCATGCGGAGCCCTGCGCCGAGACGCGCTCTCGATGTTCTGCTGACGATCCCCTGAGGTCTCTCCCGCCCCCGCTGATCTCCGAGTTGAAGTAGATCAGGCGGAAGGCGGAAGAGAGGGATCGAAAACCCGCAGCGCCCGATAGCTTTACCGAACGCCGTTTCCCTTATCTGGCCGGCAGGTACATGGGCATGGAGTCTTCCCACAGGCTGTCGGTCAGCAGGCGCTTGCCCGTGCCGTCGGCGTTCATGACCATGATCTGGCCGTAGGGCTGGAAGGTGTTGTCGTAGAGCGCGGCCTCCTCGCGGAAACCGTACATGCCGGTGCTGAACAGGATGCGGCCGTCGGCGCTCCAGACGGCATGGCCGTCGTTGCCGCGGTTGGTGGTCAGGCGCTGCAAATCCGAGCCGTCCGGGCGGATCGTGAAGACGTCGAAGTTCACCGCGTCCACTTTTCGGGTGAAGACGATGCGCTTGCCGTCCGGCGACCAGAACGGAAGGTTGTCATAGCCGGTGGTCAGCACCCGGATCTGGCGGGTGTCCAGATTGATGACCCGCAGGCCCTTCTCGCTCTCGCCCCAGACCCGGAAGACGATCTCCTTGCCGTCGGCCGAGTAGCTGGGGAAGCCCGAATGGATCGCGCCGTCGGTCAGGGGCTCGTAGTCGGTCCCGTTGGCGCGCACCCGCATCAGGGTGGCCTTGCCCTTGGCCCGTTCCTGGAACCAGACGCCCATGCCGAAGGTCAGCCACTGGCCGTCGGGCGACCAGCCCGGCATGAAGGCGCCGGCCAGGCCCTTCTTGAGCAGCAAGGGATCCAGCCCCTTGCCCTCGACGTCGAACACCACGCGGCGGTTCGAGCCGTCGCGGTTCATGGTCACCAGCGAGGAATTGCCCTGCTGCTTCTCGGTGATCGCCAGGACGCCGTCCTTGGAAACGACCGGGAAGACGTCGGTGTGCAGGTAGTCGAACTTCGGGTCCCAGCTGTAGAGCGGCTTGAACTGGCCGCGGGCCTTGAAGCCGACCTTCTCGTAGATGACGCTCTTGCCGTCGGGCGACCAGACGGGCGAACGCACCACGCGCTTCACCGGGGCCTTGCCGTCGGTTGTGTAGAGCCCCTCCTCCGGTCCGCCTTTCAGCTGATAGGCGACGACATCGGCGCCCAGGAACTGCGGGAAGAGCTTGAAACCCGGGCCCGAGGTCAGCTCGGTGCGCGCGCCGGTGGCCACGTCGACCGAGACGATCTGAGAGGTGACGCCGCCGACGGTGTCAGGCCGGCGGGTGAACCAGGTGTCTTCCGTGGTGAGCTCGTAGAAGGCCACGCGCTTGCCGTCCGGCGACCACTTGGGCGAGCCCAGGCAGTAGCCCGGCTTGGAGGCGATGCGGCGGAAGCCCTTGCCGTCGGCGCCGATGACGTAGATCGACAGTTCCTGGGTGTGCTCCCAGCCCTTGCCCTCGTGGTGGCCGCGCCAGTCGGTGTTGCGGTCGGACGAGAAGGCGATCTGCTTGCCGTCGGGCGACCAGGAAGGGCGGAAAAAGCCGTTGGGCAGGCTGGGATCGCCCTGCACCTCGGGCGCGCCGGTCAGGTTGGTCAGTCGCTTGGTCTTCAGGTCCAGGATCCAGACATTGGCGACGTAACCCTGGCGGGTCGAGACGAAGGCCAGGCGCGAGCCGTCCGGCGACAGCTCGCCGGAGTCGTCGACCGCCGAGCCGACCACCAGGGGCTGGATGTTCGAGCCGTCGAGATTGGCGCGGAACAGGTCCGACTGGCCGTCGCCGTTGCGCTCGGAGGTGAAGACCACCGACTTGCCGTCGGCGCTGAAACTGGCGTGATAGTCGAACACCGAGGCCTGGAGCAGCTTGCGTTCGTTCGAGCCGTCGACATTGGCGATGTAGAGCTCGGACGACGAAGGCCCGATGCGGTTCATCAGCATCACGCCTTTTGACGATGCGGGCGCCGCGGCCATCGCCTTGCCCGCCATCAACGCGGCCGGGACAGCGGCGAGGAAGTGTCGGCGGTCCATGTATTCCTCCTGGTACGCGCCGCCTGTCACGCGGCGGCTTGGTGTTCGTCGGACGGCGTCGGCTCCGTCTTCTTGTTCTTCTAGGCTAAGCCGGAGGAAGGCCCGGCGTGTCGATCACAATTGCGTCCGGCCCTATCCATTTCGGCGCGGAGCCTCCTCGACCTGGGCGGATTCGAAGGTCCGCGCCCGGCGCAGGGCTGGGAACCACCAGGCCCAGAGGCCGGTGACGACGATGGCGCCCACGCCGCCGAACACCACCGCCGGCACCGGTCCGATGGCGGCGGCGAGGAAGCCGGACTCCGCCTCGCCCAGTTCGTTGGAAGCCGAGATGAACAGCGACGAAACCGCCGCCACGCGTCCCCTCATTTCGTCCGGCGTCGACAGCTGGATCAGCGACTGGCGGACATAGACCGACAGCATGTCGGCCGCGCCCAGCACGGCCAGGCATCCCAGCGACAGCGGCAACCACCGCGACAGGCCGAAGACCACGGTGGCGACGCCGAAGACGGCGACCGAGACCAGCATCTTGACGCCGACATCGTGCTTCAGCGGTCGCCAGGAGAACAGCAGCGCGGTGGCCATAGCGCCGGCCGCGGGGGCGGCGCGCAGGTGGCCCAGCCCCTCCGGCCCGACATGCAGGATGTCGCGCGCGAAGATCGGCAGCATGGCCGTGGCCCCGCCCAGCAGCACGGCGAAGAGGTCGAGCGAGATCGCCCCCAGCACCAGCTTGTTGGCGCGGACGTAGGACAGGCCCTCGATCATCAGCTTCCAGGGCTTGCGCGGCGGGCCGATCGTACGGGCGGCCGGGCGCACCAGCAGCATGCACAGCAGCGACAGGGCGAACAGCAAGGCGCTGACAACGTAGGGAACCGGCGGCGACCAGGCGTATAGATACCCGCCGGCGGCCGGGCCGAGGATCGAGCCGACACGGCCGGCGATGGCGTTGGTGGCGATGGCCAGGGGCAGCACCTCGGGCGGTACGATGTTGGGTCCCAGAGCGTTCAACGCCGGCATCGAGAAGGCTCGCGCCACGCCGAGGAACACCGCCACGCCCAGCAGGGCCGGAATGGTCGCCCCGCCCGACCAGGTCAGCCAGCCCAGGGCGACGGCGCACAGCAGTTGCAGCGAGGTGGTGAGGCAGACGATCAGCCGGCGATCGTAGCGGTCGGCGGCCCAGCCGGTCACCAGGGTCAGGGCGAACAGCGGCGCGAACTGGGCCAGGCCCACGAAGCCGAGCTGAAGCGCGGCGTCCTTGGTGTCCATCGTGGCGCGCGCCAGATCGTAGACCTGCCAGCCGACGACGATGACCAGGATGTTCTGGGCCAGGACCGAACACATCCGCGCCGTCCAGAAATAGCGGAAGCTGGCGAACGCGAAGGGGTGGCGCGGCTGGGCCATAGAATACTCCTCGCCGCGATCGGACGGCGGCGGTGCGCACCTTTAGCGCCGCCTGGACGGGACAGTCACGCCAGGCGCGTCCTTGCGGCGCGTTCTTTCGCACAGAACCGATAGCCGCCGGCCCGTCTTGAATGGCCGGCGTATTGGCGCGCCCCCGTACCAAGGACGGCTACGGGAGGAGCCAGGACCATGACCACGGGCGCGGAAGCCGCCGTGCGGATGCTGCAGCATCACGGCGTCAAGCACATCTTCGGCCTGTGCGGCGACACCAGCCTGCCGTTCTACGACGCGCTCGCCCGCCTGGATCACGGCATGGAGCACGTGCTGACCCGCGACGAGCGCAGCGCCGCCTACATGGCCGACGCCTATGCCCGGGTGACCGGCAAGGTCGGGGTCTGCGAGGGTCCCAGCGGCGGCGGGGCGACCTACATCCTGCCCGGCGTGGTCGAGGCCAACGAGTCGTCGATCGCTCTGCTTTCCATCACCTCGGACGTGCCGGTGACCGCACGCGGCCGCTATCCCCTGACCGAGCTCGACCAGAAGGCGCTGTTTAGGCCGCTGACCAAGTGGAACACCGTGGTCGATCACGTCGGCCAGATCCCGCACGTCTTCCGCACCGCCTTCCGCGCCGCGACCACCGGCCGCCCCGGCGCGACCCATATCGGCCTGCCCTACGACCTGCAGAAGCAGACGGCGGACTTCGACCTCTGGGCCCAGGCCGAGCACGGCGCCTTTCCCGCTTTCCGGACCGGACCATCGCCCGATCTGGCGGCGGCGGCGGCCGAGGTGATGCTGGCGGCGAAGCGGCCGGTGTTCGTGGTCGGCGGCGGCGTGATCATCTCCGGCGCCAGCGCCGAACTGGCGGCCCTGGCGACCTTGCTCGACGCGCCGGTCGCCTCGACCGTCAGCGGTCATGGCGCGATCGCCGACGACCATCCGCTGGCCGTCGGCGTGGTGGGAGCCAATGGCGGGGTGGACCAAACGCGGGAGATCGTGGCCGGCGCCGATACGGTGATCTTCGTCGGCTGCCGCGCCGGCTCGACCACCACCGAACATGGCGAGGTCCCCGGCCGCGACGTGCCGATCGTCCATATCGACGTCGATCCGATGGTGGTCGGGGCAAACTATCGCGTCGAGGCCGGCCTGGTCGGCGACGCCCGGCTGTGCCTGGCCGCCTTGGGCGCGGCGATCGCCCGCCGACTGGACGGCGAGGCGCGTGACACAGGCTCGGCCGAACGCCTTAAGGCCATGCGCCTGGCCAAGCGCGCCCGGTTCGAAGACCTGGCCCGGTCCACGGATCGCCCGATCCGCCCCGAGCGCGTGCTGGCGGCGCTGCAAGCCGCCCTGCCCCGCGACGGGATCATCGTCGCCGACCCGGGCACGCCCTGCCCCTACTTCTCGGGCTATTTCGACTTCAACGTCACCGGCCGGCGGTTCATCACCAACCGGGCGCACGGGGCGCTGGGCTTCTCCCTCCCCGCCTCGATCGGCGCGGCCTATGGCGCACCGGGCAGCAAGGTGGTGGCGGTGATGGGCGACGGCAGCTTCGGCTTCGCCGTCGGCGAACTGGAGACCATCGTCCGCAAGCGCCTGCCGATCACCCTGATCGTGTTCTCCAATTCCTCGTACGGCTGGATCAAGGCCAGCCAGAAGAGCGGCTATGGCGAGCGCTACTTCTCGGTCGATTTCGGCCGCTCCGACCATGCGCGCATCGCCGAGGCGTTCGGGCTGAAGGCCTGGTCGGTGAGCGATCCGGCGCAGCTGGACAACGTGGTCCGCCAGGCCCTGGCCCATGACGGCCCCACCCTGATCGACGTGATCTCCCAGCCGCTGGAGGAAGCCGCCGTGCCGGTCAGCCGCTGGATGGGCTGACCGGCTGCGCTGCACCTAAGACGCCAGATCCCGTAGTCGCCGCTTTCTTGCGGCGCGGTTGATTGATCGTCGTTACTCTACCTGCTAGTGGGCGGCGCGTGAGGGGATCCCTAATGCGCAGGAACGGTGCGTACGCAGCGCTGTTGGCCTGGGGCATTGCCGCGGCGGCGAGCTCGGTGTCGCCGGCGCAGGCGCAGAGCGCACGCGCTCTGCAGATCGACACGACGGGCCAGTCCTTGGCCACGGCCCTGACCGACATCGCCAGACGATCGGGACGCGAATTGCTGCTGGCCGCGCCGACGATCGGCGGACGGAGCGCCCCTCGCCTCAAGGGCCGCTACACGCTCGACCAGGCCCTGCCGCTGCTGCTGGCGGGATCGGGCCTTGGCCACCGTCGCACGGCCGACGGCATCTACATCATCGAGGTCGCGCCGAGGCTTCCGTCGCCGCAACCGGATGTGCCGGTCGCCTTGCCCGAACTGCTCGTGACCGCCCGCAGCCAGAACAGCGACATCCAGCGCACGGAGAACGACATCCAGCCCTACAAGGTCTGGACCAGTCGCGGCATCGAGCAGACCGGCTCGGCCGACATCAACGACTTCCTGCGCGTGACGACGACCGCCAACGCCCAGATCGCGTCGGCGCTGCAGACCCCGGCCGACACCAACGCCAGCAACCGCTCCGAGGTCGACCTGCGGGGCCTGGGCTCCAGCCAGACGCTCGTCCTGGTGGACGGCAGGCGGATGCCCGCCCTGCCCTCGGGCGCATCCGCCTCCATCCTGCAATCGGACCTCAACGGCCTGCCGCTCGCGGCGATCGAACGGATCGAGGTCCTGAATTCCACGGCCGGCGGCGTCTACGGGTCGGGAGCGACCGCCGGCGCGATCAACATCGTGCTCAAGCGCGACTATCAAGGCGCCGATCTCTCCGGCGCCTACGGGATCACCGACGGCGGCGACGGCGCGACCCGCCGGCTCGACGGGCGGGTCGGCTTTTCCCCTGACGACGGCCGCACGGAAGTGATGGTCGCGTTCGGCCTGCTGCGCGCCGACGCCCTGAACGCCGGAGCGCGCGACTACAGCGCCAGGGCCCGCGCGAGACGTTTCGCGAACGATCCGGCCTCCGCCCTCGCCGACTACCCGGTCAGCCAGTCGATCAACATCCTCAGCGCCTCCGGCGCCGCCCTGGTGCTCGATCCCGCCTATGGCGGCGCCAGCCTGGGCGCGGCGACGACCTTCGCGCCAGCGTCCTACGACGGCGCGACGACCGACGGCGCCACCCTGCTGCTGGCCAACGCCGGACGATTGGACCTCAGCCTGTCGCCCGACGTCAGCGGCGAGCGCCAGACGCTCCTGAGCAAGCGCGAGACCTCGTCCCTGATCGGCAGCGTCCGCCGCCGGTTCGGCGAGGCGATCGAGGCCTATGCCGACCTGCTGGTCCTGCAGAACGACGGCGAGGCGGTGATCCCGTGGAACACGTCGCAAGCCGTCCGTATCGTCGCGGGCGCGCCGACCAATCCGTTCCAGCAGGACATCTACGTCACCTTTCCAGCGCCCGGCTTCGACCCGGTCGTCCGCAACCGCAGCCGGACGACACGGGGATCGGTCGGGGTGATCGCGGAGTTGTCGCGCGGCTGGAAGCTCAGCGCCGACTACAGCGCCGGCAGCGCGCGGATCGACGTCGCCCTGACCGCCAGACCGCCGGGGCCAATCGTCTCCACCGCGGTCATGCAGGGCCGAGGCCTCGATGGCGGCGCGCCGCTCAGCCCCCTGGGCGGGCTGGAGGCGTTTCTCGGCGCGCTGGCCAGTCATGCCGTCGACGCCGGCTATGCGTTTTCGCAGGTCGACCGCTTCCAGGACCGGTCGATCCGGCTGGCGGGACCGATCCTCGACCTCGGCGGCGGTCCCTTGACCCTGTCCCTGACGGCGGGGGACCGGCGCGACCATGTCCCGAGCTCCGTCTATCGTCGATGGGACCCGCTGACCGGCCTCGCCACCGAGGCGCCGATGACGAGCCTGACCCAATCGGCCCGCCACTACGACGCCGAACTCCGCGCGCCGCTGACGGACCGCCGCGACGGCCCGACCGGATTGAAGGGCCTGGAATTCCAGCTGGCCCTCAGCCGCGAGCGCAACCGGGAACGCCTGGCCGCCAACCTCGCCGCCGAGGATCCCCGCTACGCCACGACGAAGGAGGCCGCCCAGACCACGACGGTCTACACCGCGGGCTTCAAGTTCCTTCCCGTCACCGGCCTGATGGTCCGGGCCAGCGCGGCGTCGGGCTTCCTGCCGCCTCGGACCGACCAGCTGTGGTCGACGACCGGCTCCTACACCTCCGATCCCGACACGTTCGCGAACTCGTCGCGCTATCTCTACCTGCCGGCCGCGTTCGCCCCGAAGGACCCCAGGCGTGGCGGCGAGGCGCTGGGCCTCGCGGGCGGCTATGACATCGTCGAGGGCGGATCGACGAACCTGCTGCCGGAGCGTGCGCGCAGCCTGTCCGCCGGCGTCGTGCTGACGCCGACCTGGCTGGAGCGGCTGCGGGTCTCCATCGACTACACCCGGATCGACAAGCGGCGGGAGATCGTCAGCGCCAGCGCCCATGACGTGGACTACTTCCTCGACAACGAGGCGCTGTTTCCCGGACGCGTGACGCGCGCGCCGCTCACGGACGCCGATCGGGCCAGGGGCTTCACCGCCGGGATCGTCACCGCCGTGGACACCACGGCCCTGAACATCGGCAGGACCCTGGTCGAGGCGATCGACCTGCAGGGCGACTACCTGATCCCGACCACGCGGCTCGGGGACTTCAAGCTGCGCGCGGCGGCGACCTGGCAGCCGCGCCTGAGGCGACGGACAGATCCGCAGAGCGAGGCGGTCGAAGTGGCGGGCTACGCCGACGGTCCACTGGTCTGGCGCGCGAACGGCGGCCTCGACTGGGCGAAGGGAGCCACGACCCTGAGCGTGACCGTGGCCTTCTATGACGGTTATCGCGTGTTCGACAGCACCGACAGCGCTGACACCGTGGCCAGGAAGGTGTTGCAGCAGGGCGCGAGCCGGGTTCCGCCACAGGCCTATGTCGATTTCTACGCGACCCGTCGCGTGGCGCTCGAAACCACGGCCGGCGGCCTGCGGGACGTCCAGCTGCGCTTTGGCGTGCAGAACGTCCTCGATCACGATCCGCCCCTGATCGCGCAGTCGAGCCCGTCAGACCGCTCCCTGCCCTACAGCCCCTATGGCGACCCGCGCGGACGGCGTTTCGAGTTCGGCCTGGTCGGTCATTTCTAGGGCCGGGCGAGCCCGGATGAGGGTTCCTGGAAAACCTGCGTTCCCCCCGCTGAAGGCGTCCGTCCGGACGTCCAGACGCGGCCTTGCGCCGCGCTCATCCCTGGAGGACAGCAAGTGTTCAAGCTCGCGCCAATCGCCTTGGCGACCCTACTACTCGCGACCTCCGCCATGGCGCAGGTCAAGCCGTTCCCGGCCAGCTTCAAGACCCAGGAAATCGCCACCAACGGCGCGACGATCCACGTCCGCGTCGGCGGTTCGGGACCGGCCGTCGTACTGCTGCACGGCTATGGCGAGACCGGCGACATGTGGGAGCCACTGGCCGTCGAACTGGCCAAGGATCACACCGTCGTCGTGCCCGACCTGCGAGGCCTTGGCCTGTCGTCCAAGCCCGCTTCCGGCGGCTACGACAAGAAGAACCAGGGCCAGGACGTCGCGGGCGTGCTCGACGCCCTGAAGATCACCAAGGCTGACCTGGTCACCCACGACATCGGCAACATGGTCGGCTACGCCTTCGCCGCCGAGCATCGCGACCGCGTCGGCCGCTTCGTGCTGATCGACGCGCCGCTGCCCGGCGTCGGGCCGTGGGACGAGATCCTGAAGAACCCGCTGCTGTGGCACTTCCGGTTCGGCGGTCCCGACATGGAGCGCCTGGTCGCCGGCCGCGAGCGCATCTATCTCGACCGCTTCTGGAACGAGTTCTCGGCCAATCCCGCCCGGTTCACCGAGGCCTCGCGCCAGCACTACGCCAAGCTCTACGCCCAGCCCGGCGCCATGCACGGCGGCTTCTCGCAGTTCGCCGCCTTCGACCAGGACGCCATCGACAACAAGGCCTTCGTCGCCGAGGGCAAGCTGACGGTGCCGGTGCTCGCGCTGGGCGGCGAGAAGTCGTTCGGACCGATGATGGCGACGGTGATGCGCTTCGCGGCCAGCAACGTGACCGAGGGCGTCGTCCCCGACTCCGGCCACTGGATCATGGAGGAGAACCCCAAGGCCACCGTGGCGATGGTGCGCGACTTCCTGGACGCCAAGCCATGAGCCGCATCGTTCCAGTATCAGCCAGCGCCGCGATCCTGCTGGCGACCTTCGCCATCGGGGGCGGCGCTTGGGCCGCGGAGCCCCTGGTTCGCCTGACGCCGCCCGAGATCGACGGCCTGGCCAAGGGCGGCGCCACGGCCGGCACCTCGGGCGTGTCGGGCATCCGCACGACGGTCCTGTACGGCGACCCGACCAAGGCCGGCCCCTACACGATCGCGCTGCAAGTCCCGCCCAACACCCGCATCGCCGCTCACGGGCACCGCGACGACCGCACTGCCGTGGTCGTCGCCGGCGTCTGGCGCTTCGGCTATGGGCGCAAGGCCGACGAGACCCTGGTCAAGATCCTGCCGCCGGGCAGCTTCTACAGCGAGCCGGCCGGAGTGGAGCATTTCGCCATCACCGGACCGGAAGGCGCCAGCGTCTATATCTCAGGCTTCGGCCCGACCAGCACCGACTATGTCGAGGCTGCCGACGCGCCCAAGCCCTGACGACATCGACCTTGGGGGGCAAGGCCGCCGCCTTGCCCCCTTCGTTCGATCGGAAGCCGCGGTTCAGCGCCGCGTGGAGACGAGTTCGTAGGTGTCGGCGTCGCGGGCGACCATCCGGACCGGCAGCACCTGCGACACCGAGCGTCCGAACCGCCTGGCGTCGCCCGTCCTGAAGACGCCGGTGATGCGCAGCGCCGCGACCTTCGGGTCGCGGATGACGATCTTGGCGCGCGTGTAGCGGTTCAGCAGGCCGACGGCTTCGGACAGCGGCTTGTCGTGAAATTCCAGGACGCCCTGCTTCCAGCCCAAGGCCTCGTCGAGATCGACCGGTGCCACCCTGCCCTGCGCGCCGTCCCTGGCGGTGAAGGCCTGGCCGGGCGCGAGCCGGACCGGCGGCTCGCTCGCCCGCGCCTGGACCGGGGCCACCGATACGGCGCCTTCGGCCAACACGACCCGCAAGGCGCCCGACGTCAGGCGCACGTCGAACTGGGTGCCCAGCGCGGTAACCACGCGCCCGCCGGCGCGAACCGCGAAGGGATGGGCCCGGTCATGGGCGACATCGAAGAACGCCCGGCCGCTCAGCAGGCGCACCTCGCGCCGACCGCCCGAAAAGGCCACGTCGATCCCGCTGTCGACGTCCAGCGTCACCCGGGTGCCGTCCGGCAGGTCGACGATGGATTTCTGGCCCTTGCCGGTGACGTAGTCGGCCCGGCCGACGGCGGTGAGCGAAGGCCCCGCCTCGACCGCCACCCTGGCCGGCTCGGAACCGCCGAACCAGCCTTGGTGAACGCCCGTGAGCAGCGTCGCCGACACCGCCAGGACCGCGATCGACGCCGCGACCGCCCGAGGCCAGAACGGCTTGGCGGCCGGTTCGGGCCTGGCCCGCCGCGCCGCACGCGCCATGGCGGCGATCAGGTCGCTGTCCTCGGCGTCCTCGAAGACGTCCCAGATCCGATGGGCCTGGATCCACGCGTCGCGATTGTCCTGGCTTTCCTCCAGCCACGCCGCGAACTGCTCGCGCTGGGGCGACTGATCGAGGTCGTCGCGGGCCAGCCAGCGCGCCGCGGCCTGGGCGGGGGTCGGGGCGTCGCGGGTCATCGGGCGTCTCCCGCGTGGGCCATCAGGTGCTCGATGGCGCGGACCATGTGTTTTTCCACCGTGCTGATCGAAAGGCCAAGGCGCGTGGCGATGGCCTGATGGCGCAGGCCGTCGATCCGGCGCAGCAGGAAGATCGTCCGCGTTCGCTCCGGCATGGTCATCAGGGCGGCCGCTGCGGCGTTCAGCGCCTGCTTGCCGGCATAGATGCGATCGGGGTCGAAGTCGTGTTCGTCGCGAAGGCTGGGATCCAGCACAACGTGCCCGTCGGCGTGCCGGACCGCCCGGCGCCGATAGCGGTCGGCCAGAACGCTGGCGGCGATCTGGAAGATGTAGGCGCTGGCGTGATCGGTGTTCGAGGGCGTGCCGCGCACGGTCAGGCGCAGGAACACCTCCTGGACCAGATCCTCGACCTCGACGGGGTTGCGCACCCGGCGTCGGAAATAGGCGGCCAGCGGTCCGCGCATCGCCGACGCCTGGCGGGCGAAGACGTCCGCGCGCGCAGCGGCCTCGGAGGCGTCGGACATGGGCTCCCCTCGCGCCATTCCCATCAGAGACTCCGATCCCTGTCCAACGGCATGTGGCGCGGGCTTTCGAAAGGGCAGAACGCAGCGCCGGCGAAAGTCCTCATCAAAAATATTTCCTGGATCGACCGGCGGGGTCGCCCGGCTCGCACCGGTGGCGAATGAGGGTTTTCGTCGCCCGTGCGTAATGCCTCCCCGGGCGGACACAAGCGACGGTCGCCGACGGAGATGACGATGTGCGATCCCTCGATGGACAAGACGGACCTCGCCTCGGCGCTCGCCTCGCCGATCGATCCGATGGCGCTGACCGTGCTGGACATGTTGGATCGCGCCGACCGGGCGGTGGAGATCGATCCCCGTCAGGCCCGGATCCTCATCGGCCAGATATCGCGCCTTCTGGCGCCGCCCCGCGATGTCCGCCTCACGCCGAGGCGGCGTTCGGACCTGACGCTCGCGCCATGGCAGGAGCGCAGGGTCATGCGCCATATCGACGAGCGCCTCGGTCAACCGATCGGCGTCGCCGAACTGGCCGAAGGCGTCGGCTTCAGCCCCAGCCACTTCTCGCGCTGCTTCAAGAGCAGCTTCGGCGTCGCCCCGCGCGGATATGTGATCCGCAGACGCCTGGAGCGCGCCAAGAGCCTGATGCTGCACACCCGCTTGCCACTGTGCCAGATCGCGATGGATTGCGGCTTCAGCGACCAGGCGCACATGTCCCGCACCTTCCGCGCGATCGTCGGCAGCTCGCCGAACCGCTGGCGGCGGGAGCAGGCTTCGGACGCCGCGATCTTGATTCCCACAAGCCTGCCGAACGTTTCACAAATTGGGAAACAACGCCTCGAAGGCTGAGATTTCAATTCAATCTTGAAACATAGATTTCCAATAGATTTCCATTCGTTTTCGCTGAATGCAGATTGGCCGAAATTCGCCGTTATATAGTCATGAAGCGCACGCTTCCGAATTGACAAACCATCGACTTCGACAAGATTGCCAAAATCGTTGCAGAGATCGCAAAGATCCGCAGCGAACGTGAAGACCGCTCACATAGGCGACGCCGCGATAACCCCCGCGTACGATCGTCAACACATCGAGGCATGACGTCGAAACTTCGGCGCTCGTGTTCTGCCAGCGAGCGCTGCTCCCGACGCAACGAAGCGTCGGCGACCGATCGCCAAGGCCCCGGTGTTTCCACACGCCAGCTTCGATCCAACCGCCACGCCCGCGACCACAGCGGCGTTCGGCGGCTCGACCTGGCGCGTCTCGATTTCGGCCAACACACACCGCGGCGACCGGAGGGGGCGCCGCGCTGAACAAGGGCGGTCACCGCCTGCACTCTCGGAGGGAACTCATGAAGAACGTCCGCAGACCACGCTTCGAAACCCAATTGCTGATGACCACGGGCCTGGCCGCGGCCATCCTGGGCTCGAGCTCGTCGATCGCCCTGGCCCAAGCCGCCCAGCCCAACGATGCGGCCAAGGCCGCGCCGGAAGCCACGGTCGAGAACAAGGTCGCGGAAATCGTCGTCGTCGGCACCCGCGCCAGCCTGCAGTCGGCCATGGGCCGCAAGAAGCGGGCGGGCACGATCTCGGACTCGATCGTCGCCGAGGACATCAGCCAGTTTCCCGACAAGAACGTCGGCGAGGCCCTGGGCCGGGTGACCGGCGTGCAGCTGGCCCGCGACTTCGGCGAAGGCAACGCCGTCTCCATCCGCGGCGTCGAGCCCGACCTGAACCGGGTCGAGATCAACGGCATGAGCACCCTGTCGACCGCCGGCAACCTGGCGGTCTACGGCGGCGGCGGCCGCGCCAACGACTTCCGCGAGTTGGCCTCGGAGCTGGTCAAGTCGATCGACGTCTTCAAGGGCTTCACGGCCGACATGACCGAGGGCGGCGTCGGCGGCACGGTCTCGGTGACCACCCGCAAGCCGCTGGACTTCAAGAAGCCGACGGTCTCGTTCACCGGCTCGCTGCAGAACCTGGACACCGTCAAGGGCTGGAAGCCCCGCACGAACCTGTTCGCCGCGACCCAGCTGTTCGACGGGCGCCTGGGCCTGATGGCCAACGTCACCTACGACAAGGTCAACACCCGCGGCGACTATGTCCGCAACTCGTCCTGGGGCCGCTTCGCCGACTTCGACAATTCGGCCGACAAGACGGTCGACTACTATTCCACGGCCTACAGCGACCAGATCAACGAACTGGCCCGCGGCGTCACGACCTACGCCGGCTGCTCCAGCCTGACGACGCCGGATTCGACGCAGATCTCGACCACCAACCTGCGCACGGCCTGCCAGAGCCAGTGGTACGACTACGCGCCGCGCGTGGCCCGCTACGGCGTCTGGACCCGCGAGGACGAGCGCCTCTCGGCCGAATTCACCGCTCAGTACCGGGTCAGCGACAAGATCGACGTCTGGGCCAGCTACAATCGCAATGAGCGGTCGCAGCGCCTGAACGACATCAACTACGGCACCGACTTCACCTCGGCGACACGCCTGCGCAACGCGGCCTCGGCCACTGCCTGTTCGTCGACCAACACCACGGCCAGTTCCGTCGTCGTGGACGCCAACCACAACGTCATCCAGTACACGCTGGGCAACTGCCTCACCACCTCGGGCGCCGGCGGCTACAACGGCTTCGGCATCAGCTCGCGCGACTTCGCCTACGACTCGTCGAGCGACTACTACAACGTCGGGGCCAACTACCGTGGCGACCGCCTGCAGATCGAGTTCCAGGCCTCCAGCGCCGAGACCTCGACCGTCTCGCAGACCAACAACGTCAGCGTCAGCTTCGACACCCCCGGCATGACGGTCACCCTCGACCCCACCACGGGCGCGCCGTCGTTCACCTTCGCCACGGGCTACAGCCCGTCGGACGCCTCGGCGATCCGCCAGTGGCAGATCCAGTACCGTCCGTCGAACTCGGCCACGGAAGAGAAGCAGTACAAGATCGACTTCGACTACGAGACCAACCTGCCGTTCCTCAAGAAGATCGAGTTCGGCGGCCGCGCCACCGACTTCTCGACCAAGGGCTACGGCTACGGCGGCTACATCCTCGACGGCGGCACGAACGACTACTCCACCGCCGACGACACCGTCCTCTACACCAACGCGGTCAATTCGACGGCGACGATCCTGAGCACCCAGACGGCTGACCAGACCAGCCCGACCGCCGCCTCGGCGGCCTACACCACCGGCTACTGGTCGACGACCGAGACCTGGTCGCGGGCGTTCTCGAACGCGGTCTTCTCGCAGGCGATGACCCAGCTGCCCGACGCCTTCTACTACGGCGGCGGTTCGCTGCCCTCGACCTGGCTCTATCCGAACTTCAACCAGGTCGCCCAGTACCTCGACACCTCGCACTTCAACCTGAACAACCTGGTGACCACCACCGGCAACGACGGCAAGACCTACGAGCAGATCCCCTATCGGATCGCCGAGCAGACGGACGCGCTGTACCTGAAGTTCGACTACGAGTTCCCGCTGTTCGACTACGACGTGGTGGGTAACTTCGGCTGGCGCCGGGTCCACACCAAGACCACCGGCACCGGCGCGCAGACCCGTAGCGAGACCTATGCGGCCACCAATGGCGGCACCTCGACGACCTATGTGCTGAGCAACTCGATCGCGACCATGACCAAGGACTACACGGTCTGGCTGCCGAGCTTCAACGTGGGCCTGTGGCTGCAGCCGAACAAGCTGTCGGCGCGCGCCGGCTTCGCCCAGCTGATGGCCCGTCCGCGCATGGACTACCTGATGCCGACGGTCAGCTGCACCACCGACAACTCGCCCGACGCCAGTGGCGAATATGACGAACCCAGCTGCTCGGCCGGCAACCCGAACCTGAAGCCCTATCGCGCCAACCAGTACGACCTGTCGTTCGAGTGGTACCCCAACAGCGACACCCAGCTGTCGCTTGGCCTGTTCTACAAGGACATCAAGTCGTTCTACGTCAGCTCGCGCACGTTGATCGGCAAGGTCGACGTCTACGGCGACGGGGTGCTCTACAACTACAACACCTACATCAACGGCCAGGGCGCGAAGATCTCGGGCCTGGAACTGACCGGCAAGACGGCCCTGACCTGGCTGCCGGGGGTGTTCTCCGGCTTCGGCGTCGACGCCAACTACACCTACCAGGAAGCCAACGACGTCGAGCTCTATTCGACGCTCGACGGCTCGCCGCTGCCGTTCCCGGGCCTGTCGAAGAGCAGCTCCAACCTGACGGTCTGGTACGACAAGGGTCCGATCAACGCCCGTATCGCCTATAACTACCGCTCCAAGTACCTGTCCTCGGCGGCCGACACCTCGGGCCAGCCGGTGTTCAAGGAGCCGACCGGCTATCTCGACGGCAAGGTCACCTGGAAACCGGGTCCGAAGGGTCTGCAACTCTTCGTCGAAGGCAAGAACCTGACCAAGGAGGAAGAGGTCTCGACGGCCGGCGATATCCGCCTGATCGAGCAAGGCTACTTCGGTCGCCGCTTCTTCATGGGCTTCACCTACAAGTACTAGTCCTCTGAAACCCCGGCCGCGCGCCACCCCAGTGCGCGCGGCCGAGGCCATTTGCTGCAAGCCTCGATCCGGCCGAACTGGTAAGCCACCCTCACGGAGTCGCTTACGGAAGACCGGTCATGAATTTCTCGACGCTGCGCACGACCAGCAAGGTCACCACCGAGTGGAAATACGCCCAGCCGACCGCCAGCAAGAGCGGCCTGCTGCAGGTCGACACCGCGCCCGACCACAAGCTCTACTGGGAAGAATACGGCAATCCGGACGGCGAACCGGTGATGTTCCTGCATGGCGGCCCCGGCGGCGCCTGCGCCCCGCCGATGGCCCGCTTCTTCGATCCCGACCGCTATCGCGTCATCCTGTTCGACCAGCGCGGCTGCGGCAAAAGCCAGCCGACCGTGGCCTCGGCCGGCCCGCAGGTCGCCCTGACCCACAACACCACCGACCATCTGGTCGACGACATCAACAAGCTGCGCGACGCGCTGGGGATCACCGGCCGCATGCATGTGTTCGGCGGCAGCTGGGGCAGCACCCTGGCGCTGACCTACGCCATCCGCCACGCCGACAAGGTGGCCTCGCTGATCCTGCGCGGCATCTTCCTCGGCGCGACCGAAGACCTGCTCTACATGTACCAGGGCAATGCGGCGGCCTTCACGCAGACGCCCTACGCCCTGACCGAGCCGGGCGCCTACATCGCCTATCCCGACGAGTGGAAGGCCTTCGTCGAGGTGATCGCGCCTGAAGACCGGGGCGACATCATGGGCGCCTACAAGGCGATCTTCGACATGGTCCCGACGACCGACGCCGAGCGTCGTCGCCAGCTCGAAGCCGCCGTGGCCTGGTCGGTCTGGGAAGGCGCGATCTCGAACATGATCCCCGACAACGCCGACGCCGGGAAGTTCGGCGAGGCCGACTTCGCCCTGTGCTTCGCCCAGATCGAGGCCCACTTCTTCGCCAACGGCCTATTCCTGGAGCCGGACTACATCGCGCGCAACGCGGGCGCGCTGAAGGGTCTCGACATCCACATCGTCCACGGCCGCTTCGACCAGGTCTGCCCGCTGTCGCAGGCCTCGCGCCTGGTCGCGGCGCTGGAAGAGGTGGGCGCGCCGCCGGCCAGCTACGTGAAGACCGACGCCGGCCACAGCGCCATGGAGGGCCAGACGGTGCTGGCCCTGACGGCGATCATGGATGGGCTGCCTCGGATCTAGGCCGCCCTGCGGCTCGTCTCGCCGCACATCCGCCGATAGCGCTCCAAGAGCCGGTCCAGCGTCGCCCGCTTGACCGGCCGGCCGTCGCGCAGCTTGACCCAGGTGGTCTCGCTGATGCCGAAAGTGTCCTGCAGGCAGGCCTTGGTGGCCGCCGGCAGGACCCGGCGCAGGGCCTGGAAAGTCTCGCGGTCGATCACCGCGTCGGCCAGACGCTCGGCCATGTCACTTCCCCGCCGACGGCGGCGTGGTCGCCTGGACGAGGTCGAGGCGCGCCTTCGCAGGATCCGGGCCGACCTTCACGCCGTCATTGGTGAAGTCGATGATCACGTCGCCCGCCGCGTCGTACTTCGGCCAGGCCGGCTGGCCGGCGGCCTCGGGCGCCCCCTTGGTCGCAAAAGCGATCCAGTAGGCATGGGCGGCCTTGGCGGCGGCCGCGTCGGCCGGTGTCAGGGCCGCGCCATAGCGGGCGTCGACGGTGTCGAAGACGAACGGGATCTCGGTGGCGTGCGGGGCGCTCCACCACTCCTTGCGCTGGCTTTCGGCCACGTAGGAGAAGCGGAACGACCAGACCGGCACGCCCTGCGCCGACAGGGTGCGGGCCACCTCGCGGGCCGGCTCGATGAACATCCGGTCGCCGGCGGCCTTCCAGCCATAGACCTTGATGTCGCCGTCGCGGGTCGGGTCGTAGAGCGTCTCGGCCTCGGCGCGCCTGTCGCCGAACGGGGCGAAGACCTGATCGCGCGTGCCGCCGAAGAAGAAGCCGTCGGCGCCGGTGGCCCCGACCAGGACCGGCGTCTTGGTCCACTCCCCGGCGGCGTAGGCGTCTAGCACCGGCTTGGTGACGAGCTTGCCGTCGACCATCGGCCCGCCGTTCCAGGTGGGAACGCCGGAGGTGGCCATGTTCAGGCC
>Ga0102591_1002632_pt1 | contig 18682 bp, 14 predicted proteins | sample AraplaCol_mCL_r2_2_FD_76860 | JGI IMG/M metagenome (GOLD analysis project Ga0102591, IMG submission 76860) | Arabidopsis root microbial communities from North Carolina, USA - plate scrape MF_Col_mCL_r2 (SPADES assembly) (version 2) | ecosystem: Host-associated > Plants > Roots > Endosphere... | reverse complement strand
GCATGGCCAGCTTTTCGGCCAGCTCTTCCGGGGTCGGCTCGCGGCCGATCTCGTGCAGCATCTGGCGGCTGGTGCGGACGATCTTGTTGATCGTCTCGATCATGTGCACCGGGATGCGGATGGTCCGGGCCTGGTCGGCGATCGAGCGGGTGATCGCCTGACGGATCCACCAGGTGGCGTAGGTCGAGAACTTGTAGCCGCGGCGGTACTCGAACTTATCGACGGCCTTCATCAGGCCGATGTTGCCTTCCTGGATCAGGTCCAGGAACTGCAGGCCGCGGTTGGTGTACTTCTTGGCGATCGAGATCACGAGACGGAGGTTGGCTTCCACCATCTCCTTCTTGGCCTGACGAGCCTCGCGCTCGCCCTTCTGAACGGTCTGGACGATGCGGCGATAGTCGTCGATCGGCACGCCGGTCTCGGTGGCGAGAGCGGCGATCTCCTGGCGGATGTCGCTGACCGAGTTCAGGTCGTTCTCGACGAACTTGGTCCAGCGCACGCCCATGGCCTTCACCTGGTCGACCCAGTTCGGGTTCAGCTCGGAACCGAAATAAGCCTTCAGGAACTCGCCGCGGCTGATGCCATAGCTGTCGGCCAGGCGCAGCAGGCGGCCTTCCAGGCCGATCAGGCGCTTGTTGATCGCATACAGCTGCTCGACCAGCGCCTCGATGCGGTTGTTGTTCAGCTTCAGCGTCTTCAGGTGCTGGATGATCGTCGCCGACAGGGCCTCGTAGGCCTTGCGGTCGTTGTCCGACAGGTCCTCGCCCTTCAGGCGGCTGCCGACCAGCTTGTCCTGCAGCTTGCGGAAGGTCTCGAACTCGCCGGCGATCGCGTCGAGGATGGCCATCACGCCTTCGCGCAGCTCGCCTTCCATGGCGCTGACCGTCGGGCCGGCGCCGTCGTCGAAGTCGTCGTCGTCCTCGCCTTCGCCCTCGGCCTTGGCTTCGCCGCCGGCTTCCTCGTCGACCGGCTCGGCCGGCTCGTCCTCGGCGGCCGGGGCGGCGGCCACGCCGTTGATCGCGGCGTAGGTGCCTTCCAGGTCGATCACTTCGCGCAGCAGGATGCGGCCCGTGCCCAGTTCCTCGCGCCACACCATGATGGCTTCGAAGGTCAGGGCCGACTCGCACAGCCCGCGGATCATGGTGTCGCGACCGGCCTCGATGCGCTTGGCGATGGCGATTTCGCCCTCGCGCGACAGCAGTTCGACCGAGCCCATCTCGCGCAGGTACATGCGCACGGGATCGTCCGTACGGTCGTAGGCCGCCGGCTTGTCGCTGGTGATGACCGCCTGGTTGTCCTCGCGGGCGACGACTTCGCCGCCTTCCGAGGTCTCGGCGTCCTCTTCGGCCTCGACCACGTTGACGCCCATCTCGCTCAGCATGGCGAGGGTGTCTTCGATGGCTTCGGAGGTCACTTCTTCCGACGGCAGGACCTTGTTCAGCTCGTCCATCGTGACGTAGCCGCGCGCCTTGGCCTGCTTGATGAACTTCTTTACGCCGGCGTCGGTCAGGTCGAGCAGGGGACCATCGCCGCCGGTGGCTTCGGGCGCTTCCGTCTCGGCCGAGGAATTGTTGCTCATTCAGGTCTCCGAAACGACGCGGCGCCGAAACGTGGCGCGCGTCGAGAAATGTGTCCGTGATGGGTCGCCCGCGCTTTGCGCCCCGTCGTCCGTGCAAGCTGTCCAGCCAACCGCTGAAAATATTCTCAAGAAACGCCTGAGACGCGCGAAAGAACCATGACCTAACGCTCCGCGAGCTGGGCTCTTTGCGGAGGGGCTGTCTTCACGCGCGGTCAGCGTCGGCCCTTGAGGGGTTTTCGGCAGCCACTGGGACTTGGGGGCGGCGAGGGTGACATCCTGTTTCAAGGAGGGCGCGCGCGACGGCGGCCCGGGCGATGTCAATCAGCTGCGTGGCAAATCCTTGAGTCGCCAGATGGCGTTGCATGACGCAGGAGTCAAGATGGGTAGTGATCAGTATCGTTCTATTTCAACGGGTGCGGAGGTTGGGCGGGCGCGCCCTACGAAGCAGCCTGCCAGAACTCCAGCCCGCTGATCTGGCGCTCCAGCGCGCCGATCCGGGTGCGCAGGTCGCGGGTCGCGGCCAGCGTTCCGGCGGTGACGGCCTCGCGGCGCAGGGCCTCCAGCGCCCGTTCGCTGTCGCCGATCTCGACCAGTGCTTCGTAGCAGGCCGACCACAGGGCCTTGGCTCCGTGGGGCTCCATCTTCGGGTTTAGGAACGGGGCGTCGATCGCGGAGGCCACGCGCTCGACCTCGGCGACGTGGTCGCCCAGGCCCTTGCGTTCCAGGATGGCGCGGAACGGGGCGTCGTCGCCGATGTCGTCGGCCAGGGCCTCGAACAGCTCGTGGGCCAGGGTCGACAGGCGCGGATCGCCGAAGCCGACCCGCTCGATCGCCTCGTCATAGGGCCGCGCCCAGGCCGGATGGCGCAGGGCGGCGATCGCCACGGCGGCGTGGAAGGGCTTGAGCCGGGTGGTGATCTCGGCCCGGGCCACGCCCCGGATGCCCGGATCGGGCGGCCCCCGGTCGCGGCCGCCCCGCCACTGGCCGCGCGGGACGAACGGCCGGCCGCCGCCGTCGCCCCAGGACCCACCGCCGCCTTGCCCGCCGCCCGCGTTGGGCTTGGGGAACAGCGCGTCCAGCTTGGCGTAGAGGTCGTCGCGATAGGCCGCCGACAGGTCCTTGTCGGCGATGGTCCCGGCGGCGGCGCGCAGGCGCTGCTTGAAGCCCGCCTTGCGCTCGGGCGTGTCCAGCGGCTCCAGGTCGCGCTCGCGGTTGAACAGCGCCTCGACGAAGGGCGTGGTCTGGGTCAGCTGGCTCTTCAGCGCCGCCGGCCCCTGCTCGCGCAGCACGTCGTCGGGGTCCTTGCCGCCGACCACGATCGAGAACTTGAACGAGCGGCCGGGCTTGAGCAGCGGCAGGGCGCGGTCGATGGCCCGGCTGGCGGCGCGCTGGCCGGCCTTGTCGCCGTCGAAGCTGAGGGTGGGCTCGGGATGCAGGCGCCACAGCACCTCCATCTGCTCCTCGGTCATGGCCGTACCCATCGGCGCCACGGCCGGCAGGCCCGCCCGCTGGCAGGCGATGACGTCCATATAGCCCTCGACCACCAGCATCGGGGTCTGTTCGGTGGGGGCGGCGGCCTGGGCGGCGTGCAGGAGCTTCCGGGCCTCGTACAGGCCGTACAGCAGCCGGCCCTTGTGGAAGAGCGTGGTCTCCGGCCCGTTCAGGTACTTGGCGCGGGCGGCGGGATCCATGGCCCGGCCGCCGAACGAGACGACCTTGCCCCGGGTGTCGGTGATCGGGAAGATGATCCGGTCGCGGAACCGGTCATAGGGCTGGCCGCCGTCCTCGGGCGCGATGAGCAGGCCGGCGTCGACCAGCTCGGCCGGCTTGGCGCCCTTGGCGATCAGATAGTCCTTCAGCGCCGTGCGGCCGTTGGGCGAGAAGCCGATGCGGAAGCGGCTCCACTGGTCCTCGGGCAGGGCCCGGCGCTTGAGGTAGTCGCGGGCGGCCTGGCCGACGGGGCGGCGCAGCTCGCCCTCGAACCAGGCGGCGGCCAGCTCCATCCAGTCCGACAGGCCGGCGCGCTTCTTGTCCTCCTGGGCGGCGCGGGCGTCGGGCTCGGGCAGGGCCATGCCGGCCTCGGCCGCCAGCCGCTCGACCGCCTCGGTGAAGGTCAGCCGCTCGGTCTCCTGCAGGTAGGAGATGATGTCGCCGTGCTTGCCGCTGGAAAAGCAGTGGTAGAAGCCCTTGTCGTCGTTGACGAAGAACGACGGGCTCTTCTCCTTGGTGAACGGCGACAGCCCCGCATACTCGCGCCCCTGCCGCCGCAGCTTCACCGTCTTCCCGATCACGTCGGAAGGGCGAAGGCGTTGCTTCAGTTCGTCGAGGAAGTGGTCGTCGAAACGCATGGCGGCTTGGCGTCAGCATATGCGGAATGTGCGATTTTCGCACGTCGCATGAACGGTTCGTCCAGAACTGGTTTGGGGCTGTGGATAACCCTCCAACTCCGCTCATCCCGGCGAACGCCGGGACCCAGATCCCATAGCGGTGTGTCGGGTTGGACAGGCTCAGAGCGCTTGGCGTCAGCCTCAAAGCCATTCCATCTGGGTCCCGGCATTCGCCGGGATGAGCGGTTTTTGGAGGGCCTCAGGCCGGCGCCAGGAACCGCATCCGCAGCTTGGGCCACAGCATGTTCACCGCCAGCCCCGCCAGCACCAGCACGGCGGCCAGCAGCTTCCAGCCCGGAAGGCTCTCGTGCAGCAGGATCGCCGAGGCGCCCATGCCGAACACCGGGACCAGCAGGGCCATGGGCGTGACCGTCGCCGCCGGGTGGCGGGCCAGCAGCCAGCCCCAGGCGGCGTAGCCGAACATGGTGTTGCCCACGGCCTGCCAGGCCACCGCGCCCCAGGTCAGGGCGTCGGCGTGGGCCACGCCCGCCACGATGGCCGGCCAGCCCTCCAGCCACAGCGACATCAGGAACAACGGCGGGATCGAGAACAGGCTGGCCCAGACCACATAGGCCAGCATGTTCACCGTCCCGGCCTGGCGGGCGACGATGTTGCCGCCGGCCCAGCTGGCGGCCGCGCCCAGCACCAGGATCACGCCCAGCGGGGTGGCCGCCCCGCCGCCATGGGCGGCGATCAGCACGATGCCCGAGGCGGCCAGCAGCAGGGCCGCGATCTGGAAGCCCTTCACCCGCTCGCCGCTGATCTTCATGGCCATGGCGATGGTGAAGAACACCTGGGTCTGCACCACCAGCGAGGCCAGGCCCGGCGAGATGTGGCCCTTCATGGCCACGAACAGCAGGCCGAACTGCCCGGCCCCGATCAGCACGCCGTAGGCCGCCAGGTTGGTCCACGGGACCTTGGGCCGCTTGACGAAGAACACCATGGGCAACAGCACCAGGGTGAAGCGCAGGGCGGCGAACAGCAGCGGCGGCAGGTGGTCCAGCGCCACGCGGATGACCACGAAGTTGGTGCCCCAGACCGCCACCACGGCCAGCGCCAACAGGAAATGGCGAAGGGGCAGGGGCGTGTCGGTCATGGGCGCGGTCCGATCGCGAGCTGGACAGATGGGTCGGACTTGGGGCTTCGCGCCCGGCGTCGCAACGAAAACATTGTCTCCCGTGACAATGAAGCGGCGGTCCGCCGGACCGATTCAAACAAATGTTTGACGTTTTGTCGCGAGACGCGCCTACCATGGTCGCCAGCAGAGGAGCGACGACGATGGAAGCCTGGGATTTCGTGGTGTCGAAGGGCGATCTGCGGCGGGCCGAGGTCGTGGAGGCCCCGCCGTCCGAACTGGGCGAGGGCCAGGCGCGGCTGGCGATCGAACGCTTCGCCTTGACCTCCAACAACATCACCTACGCCCTGTTCGGCGAGGCCATGCGCTACTGGGACTTCTTCCCCGCGGCCGAGGGCTGGGGCCGGATCCCGGTCTGGGGCTTCGCGCGGGTCGAGGCGTCCAGCCATCCGGAGCTCGCGATCGGCCAGCGGTTCTACGGCTATTGGCCGATGTCGACCCACCTGACCGTGACGCCGCGCAAGACCCGGACCGGCTTCGCCGACATCGCGCCGCATCGCCAGGGCCTGCCGCCGGTCTACAACCAGTACCAGGCGGTCGGGGCGGCCGATCCGTCCGAGGACCAACAGGCCCTGCTGCGGCCGCTGTTCATCACCGGCTTCCTGATCGAGGACTTCCTGGACGAGAACGCGCTGTTCGGGGCGCGGTCGGTGGTGCTGACCAGCGCCTCGTCCAAGACCGCGATCAGCCTGGCCTTCCAGCTCAAGCGGCGCGGCAAGGCGCGGGTGGTGGGCCTGACCTCGGCCCGCAACCGGGCCTTCGTCGAGGGGCTGGGCTTCTACGATCAGGTGGTCGTCTACGACGACCTGGCGACCGCGCCGATCGAGGAACCGGTCGTGCTGGTCGACTTCGCCGGCGACGCGGCCCTTCTGAGGGCGGCGCACGAGCGGTTCGACGAGGCCTTGGCCTATTCCTGCCTGGTGGGCGGCACGCACTGGGAGGGCGAGCGCGGGGCGGGCGTCATGCCCGGCCCCAAGCCGGCGTTCTTCTTCGCGCCGGACCGCATCCGCAAGCGCGCGACCGACTGGGGGCCGGGCGGGCTGGACGAGCGCCACGACGCCGCCTGGGCCCCGTTCGTCGCCGATGCGCCGCGCTGGCTGAGGGTCGTCGAGGGCGCCGGGCCGGAGGCGGTCGCCGAGGCCTACGCGGCTGCGGTGGACGGTACGTCGAGCGCCGACGAGGGACGGGTGCTAAGCCCTCTTCCGTAGGGGGGTGAAGGTGGGGACACACACTCGCGGCGAGGCCTTGCTGATCCGGCTAGGTCCCTGGAGCGAGTGTGTGTCCCCCTCGTCGTCTATTTCGCCAAATCCGCCGGCGTGGTCGGCTGCGAGATCACCGCCTCCATCCGCGTCCAGCGGGCGTCCTGCGACGGGCCGGCGCGCTCGACGTGGGCGCGGACCATGTCCTGGCCGAGGTTGTAGTTGATCACGTAGCTCCGGTAGGCCTCGATGAAGCTCAGCGACTTCTCGGCCTTGGCGCGCGAGCTGAGGGCGTACTTGGCCAGGGCGGCGACGGCGGCCTCCTTGTCGAGCTTCCCGGACAGGTAGAGGTCGGCGATGGTGTTCTGGACGCTGGCCAGGTCGGCCATGGCGCCGGTCACCGCGTCGTAGGTCTGGGCCGTGGCCGGGTCCAGGCCGGCCAGCGGGTAGAGCGTCTTGCGCTCGAAATTCAGCTTCTCCTCGCCCGGGAAGGCCAGCTTGATCCCGTAGTTGGCGCTGCCCTCGGCGATCAGCGACTGCGGCGAGAACAGCGGGTAGACGCTGAACTCCACCCAGCCCTTGCCCTTGGTCAGCTTCTCTTCCAGCAGGGCGTTCAGCACGTGGTGGCCGGGATAGCCTTCGTGGCAGCCCAGGTCGACGGCGCGGCTGATCGGGGTGGGCAGGTCGGTGTTGACCTCGATCAGGCTGTGGGCGTCGCCCTTGTACCAGTTGTAGCCGCTCCACGGCTTCTTGGTGACGAACGAGAGGTCGAAGCGCTCGCCCTTGGGCAGGGCGATGTGGGCCTCCGTGCGCGCCTTGCACTCGGCGATGGCGGCCTTCATCACCGGCTCCAGCCGGTCGGTCGGGATGGTGTAGCGGGCCTGGAAGGCGCTGACGCGCGTGGCCAGGTCGCCTTCGCCGGGCACCAGCTTGTCGATCTTGGCCAGGATCGGGTCGTAGGCGCTGAGCGGCTTGAGCGGCGGGCGCACGCCGAACAGGCCCTCGGCCTCGTCCTGGAAGCTGAACTTCTGGCCGGCCAGCATGGCCAGGCGGGTCTGGGCGGCCTTGACCTGGCCGGCGAGGAAGGCCTTGCGGCGGACTTCGTCGGGGCTCAGCGCCTTGCCGTCGACGGCCTTCAGGGCGGCGGCGAGGCGGTCGGCCTCGGCGCGCAGGGCCGGGACCTCGCGCGGCTTGGCCTTGGCGGCGGCCGCCCACTCGGCGGGGCCGTAATAGGCGTCGACATAGCCCGGCTCGCGCTCGCCGGCCTCCAGGGTCAGGCGCACGAAGTCCTGGGCGATGACGTCCAGCTTGGCGCCCTCGTTTGGCGCGGCCAGGGCGGGGGCGGCCAGCAGGGCCAGGGCGGCGGTCGCGGCGGCGAGGCGGAGGATCATCGAAGGCGTTCCGGAACGAAGAAGGCGGGCAAGCTGCCTCGCCCCTTCGCTCGGCGCAAGCGGGCTAGCTCTGGGCCAGGGGCAGCTTCGACAGGTCGCCGCCCATCCAGCCCTTGCGGGCCTGGGCCAGATGCTGGTCGGCGGCCTGCGCCTGGCCCAGTTCGCGCTCGGCCTGGGAGAGGACGCTGAGGCTGACGGGGTCGCCGGTGCGGCGGACCAGGGCGGCGAGCGCCTCGGTCGCCGCGCCCTGGGCGTCGCCCGAGGCCAGCAGGGCGGCCGCCAGGCTGCGGCGCACCGGATACCAGATCGGCGGATCGGTCATGTCGGAGAAATGCTTCTCCTCCAGCTCGGCCGCCTTGCGCAGGAAGCCGGCGGCGACCTTGGGCTGGCCGTCCAGCATGGCCGCGCGGCCTTCCAGCACCAGGTGCGCCAGCCGGGTGACCTCGGCCATCTGGCCGGCGTAGCGGCCGAAGGCCTTCAGCTGGCCCTTGTCGATCTCGACCAGGGCGGCCTCGCGGCGCAGGCCGGCGATGTCCCCGTCGCGGCCCAGGGCCTCGGCGCGGGCGTGGCGCCACATCGCCCGCAGATAGGGCTGGCCCGGGTCGGCCAGGGCCAGCACCTCGTCCGTCGGGGCGTAGCGGCCCATCAGGTCGTAGGCCGCGCCGGCCACCATCTGGTTCCAGGCGTCGTCGGGCTTCAGCTTGGGACCGTTGGCGACGGCCGGACGGGCGAGGGCCAGGCCGCCGGCCGCGTCGCCGGACATCAGGGCGCCGGCGATGCCGAACTGCACGTTGTGCCCGTGATAGAACAGGTTGAAGGCCGCGCCGTCGCCCGTGAAGCCCTGGGCCTTGGCGTTGGCCTCGTCCAGCTTGGACGCCTGGGCGTTGGACCGCAGGGCGTCCTCGTACCGGCCCACCCAGTAGTAGGTGTGCGAGGGCATGTGGACCAGGTGGCTGGCCGACGGGGCCAGGCCTTCCAGCTTGTCGGCATAGGGCTCGGCCCGGGCCGTGAAGCCGCTCATCTCGGTCGCGTGGATATAGAAGTGGATGGCCGGGGCGTTGTCGGGATCGCGCTTCAGCGCGCCCTCCAGCAGTTCGACGGCGCGGGGCAGGTTGCCCTTGGCGTTGCGCAGCGAAGCCGGGACCATCAAGGCGTCGGCCGCCAGAACGGCCAACTCGTTGTCGCCCGGATGGGCGCGGGCCAGGGCGTCCATGGCCTTGGCGTAGGCGTCGTCGCCGGGACCCTTGCCGCCGCCGTTCCTGTAGCGGAGGGTCATGGCCGCGATCAGCTCGCGCTCGCGGGGCGGGCCGTTCGCGGCCAGGGTCGTGGCCCGGGCCATCAGGGCGGCCATCTTGGCTTGCGTCTTGGCGTCGACGGTGAAGTTGATCGTGGCCCCGCCGGCCCAGGCCTGGCCCCACAGGCACATGGCGCAGTCCGGATCGCGGCGCGAGGCCTCCTCGAAGGCGGCCAGGGCCGACTTGTGGGCGAAGGCGTGGCCCAGCTCCAGGCCGTTGTCGAAGAAGGCCTGGGCCTCGGGCGAAGCGGTGGCGATCTCCCAGTGGACCTTGCCGTAGCCGTTCATCAGCTCGGTCCGGCGCGGCGGCGAGGCCGCGGCGGCGACGTCGCCCGCGCCCGAGGCGCACAGGCCCATGGCCAGGATAGGCGGGGCGGCCATGTCGGCCTGGGTCAGGCCCGGGACGAGGACCGCCATCAGGCCGGCGGCCAGGATCTTCGCACGCATGGACGTCCCCCCCTTGGATCGCGCCAGCATCCGCTCGCGACCCTCGCGGGGTCAAGCGCGGGTCTAGCCCCGCGCCGCGACCGCCAGGCCCGGGAAGTCGCTGAACAGGCCGTCGACGCCGGCGGCGTACAGGGCCTTGAACACCGCCGAGACCTCGCCCGGCTGGGCCAGGTAGTCGGCCGCGGCCGCGTCGCCTCGGCGCAGGGACGACGGCAGGAAGTAGTTCTCGGCCCGCACCGTCCAGGGGTGGACCACCAGGCCGGCGGCGTGGGCGTCCTTCACCAGTGCGGTGGCCGGCAGCAGGTTGGTGGCGTCCTGCGGCACGATCTGGGTCTTCTCCGGGCCCAGGCCGTCGGCGTAGAGCGCGACCTCCTTCAGGCCCGAGGGGCTGACCAGCTGGGAATAGGTCACGTTCGGCAGGTCGGCCGGGCCGCCCTCGCCGGCGGTCAGCAGCACCAGCCGCGCCTTGGTCTTGGCGCGGATGGTCTTCAGCGGCGTGACCTCGAAGCACTGGACGAAGACCGGAGCGGAGGCCGAATCCAGCTCGTTCTTCTTCAGCAGCGCCGCCAGGCGATCCTCGACCGGCAGGCCGATGCCGGCGAAGTAGCTGGGGTGCTTCATCTCCGGGTAAACCCCGATCGTCCGGCCCGTGCGCTGGCTGCCCGCCTTGGCGATGGCCACGACCTCGTCGAAGGTCAGCAGCTGAGCCTGGCCGTCGTATTTCGTATTGGCGGGCCGCAGCTGCGGCAGCCGCTCGCGGGCCCGCAGGGTCTTGATCTCGGCCAGGGTGAAGTCCTCGGTGAACCAGCCGGTGACCGACTGGCCGTCGATGGTCTTGGTCGCCTTGCGGTCGGCGAACTCGGCGCGCGAGCCGACGTCGGTGGTGCCGCCGATCTCGTTCTCGTGCCGGGCGATCAGGTGGCCGTCCTTGGTCGGCACCAGGTCCGGCTCGATGAAGTCGCAGCCCTGGTCGATGGCCAGGTCGTACGAGAGCGCGGTGTGCTCCGGCCGCAGGCCCGAGGCGCCCCGGTGGGCGATGACGATCGGCGTCTTCGGGGCGCGAGCGAAGCTCAGGCCCGGAGCCAGGGTTCCCGCCAGGGCGGCGGTGGTGAGGGCGCGTCGGGTCAGCAGGGTCATGTCGGCCATCTAGCGCGCCGATGTGACGGTTTGACCAGCCCGCCGCGTCCTTCCGCCCGGGATTTCGCCGACGCCTAGTCCTTGCCCGAACGGTTCAGGATGGCGCGCAGCCCCTGGGCCTTCTGCGGCAGGTCGGCGGCCAGGCGCGAGGCCATTTCCCGCACGCCCACGGCGTAGGCGTCGCCGCCCTCGGCGATCTCGTGGGCCCGGGCGGCCAGGTCGTCCAGGTCGCGGCCCATGGCCTCGATCTGCTCGCGGGCCAGCAGGCGGGCCTCCTGCTGCAAACGCCGGACGCGCTGGGTCGTGGTCTCGGGACCGCGGCTCAGATTGTAGACTTCGACGGGCTCGACTTGGTCGGGGACCACGGTCAAAAGCGGGCCGTTCATGGACGTCTTCGCTCCTCGGGCGGCGTCCAAACGCGGCGCCGGCCCTCGAGAGTACAAGGTGCGTCGGAGCGCGGCCGTTCCCCGGGTTTCGCCTGATCCGTGCGATCGGACGGGTTAAGTGTCCTGCCTGCCACAGCTTCGCGCCCAGGGGGATTCCGGCGCCTGTTTCGGAGGCTATCGGGCGCCCGTCTTGCCCGGTTCCTGGCCCGGTTCCTGGCCCGGTTCCTGGCCCGCCGCCTTGCCCGCCACTTGGGCGCCCGGCTCGCACGGGCCCTGGTAGGTGCTGGTCGCCTGGGCGTGCAGGGTCTGGCGGCGTCCGAAGGCCGAGACGACCAGCTGCAGGTCGGTCTGCGCCGTCGTGACGAAGTCGCCGCGCGCCGTGCCGGTCAGCACGTAGTCGATGTGGTTCTTCTGGCAGGCCAGGTCGATGCGGAAGCCGTCGACGGTGCGGGTCATCCGGGGACTGCCGCAGGGCGAGACCTTGCGGGCCGCCTCGGCGCCGGGGTCGAAGCCCTCGGCCATGCACTGGGTCGATTCCTGGGGCCCGCCGGGGGACTGGGTCACGGTCTTCCAGAGGCCGGGCTTGAGCGTGGTCGGCCCGCCCGCGGCGGGGGCCGCGTCCTGGGCGGTCGCCGGGACCGGGCCGGAGCCCGCCGCGCCCGGCGCGCCGGCGCGGTCGTCGGTCCGCGAGCAGCCGGCGGCCCCGGAAACGACCAGGCCGAGCAGGATCGGAACCAGGAAACGCGGGTTCTGGACCAGGGAACGCATGGCAAATCCTAGCGCGGTCGGCGGCCGACGGCAAAGACCCCATGCCCTCGCCGCGCCGCCCGAGACCTCAACGCGCGATCAGCCCGGATAGACGGCCATGGCCGGCGACTGGACGCCGGGCGCCGGCGCCTGGGACGCGGCGGGGGCCGGAGCAGCGCCCGTCGGGGCCGGGGCCTGGCGCTGGAACTTCAGGCTGCGGCCCTGGAACTGGGCGCCGCTCTCCATGGCCAGCTGCTCGTGGGTGATGTCGCCGTCCACGACGGCCGTCCCATAAAGGCGCACCTGCTTGGCCGAGACCTGGCCGGTCACGCGGCCGTGGATCTCGATGACCTGGGCGTGGAGCGAGCCCTCGACCCGGGCGTTGGGGCCCAGGACCAGCTTGCCCACGCGGATGTCGCCCTGGACCACGCAGTCCAGGTGCACCTCGCCGTCGCCCATCACGTCGCCCTTGATGGCCACGCCCTGGGCCAGCATCGAGGCCGGCTTGGGACGGGGCGGCGGGACGGGGGCCTGGACCGGCGAGACCAGCTGGACCGGCTCGTTCTGGGCCAGCGGCGTGAAGGCCGGGGCGGGGGCGGTGTCTTTCTTCTTGGCGAACATGGCGGCGGCCTTGTCTCGAAATGGGTCGTTGTGGGTTGAGAGGAGCAAGAGCTGGGCCGTGGCGCGGCGAACACTTGCCCCCTCCGGGCCTTCGGCCCTCCTCCCCCGGAGGGGGAAGGGCGCGAGGCTCCGCCCCCTGCGGGGGGCGGACAGGCGGCGAAGCCGCCAGGTGGGGGCAAGCGGCGACTCGCTCCATGGTCTCCGGCAAGCGGAGTCCCCCATGCCCGACCAATCCCTCGACCAGCTCATCGACCGCCTCCGCGCCGTGGAGGCCGAGATCGAGGCGGCGTTCGCCGCGCGGGACGCCGCCCGGGCGGCCGAGGCGGGGTTCACGATCGAGAACGGCAAGCCCTGCTTCAAGGCCGACGCCCTCCGCCGCCAGCGCGCCCACCGCAAGGGCCTGAACGTGGCCCGCACGCCCTGGCCCACCCTGCTGACCATGCCGCTGATCTACGGCATGGCCCTGCCGCTCGCCATCCTCGACCTCAGCGTCAGCCTCTACCAGCTGGGCTGCTTCACGGCCTGGGGCATCGCCCGGGTGAAGCGCTCGGACTACGTGGTCATCGACCGCCACCGGCTGGGCTACCTGAACCCGGTGCAGAAGCTCAACTGCGTGTTCTGCGGCTACGGCAACGGCGTCATCGCCTACGCCCGCGAGATCACCGCCCGCACCGAGCAGTACTGGTGCCCGATCAAGCACGCCCTGAAGGTCAAGGGCAGCCACGAGCGCTACCGGACCTACCAGGCCTATGGCGACGCCGAGGGCTATGTGGCGAGCTCGGGAGCGTATCGCGAGCGGCTGAAGCGGGGAGAATAGGGCTCATCGCCGCGCGGCCGCCGCGTCCCGCGCGGCCTGGAGGGCGGCCAGCCGCCGGTCGATCTCGCGATAGAGGACCTCGAACCGGGCCTGTTCCTCGGGCGTCCTGAGATGCAGGGGCAGGGGCTTGGCGAGGCGGGGGCGCCGCCCCTGCTTCGGGGGCTCGGGCGTCTTGGGGCGGGGTCGGGTCATGGAGGGCTCCTTCTCTTGAGGACTGTGCGGCGATCCCTTGCCCCCTACGGACCGCTGCGCGGTCGTCTTCCCCCGGAGGGGGAAGAGGGGGTGAGCACGCGTCCTCCGCCCCCTATGGGGGCGGACAGGCGGCGAAGCCGCCAGGTGGGGGCAAGTGGGTGTGATCCCACGCCAGTCTGGCTGTGAGCTGGAAAGGGACGCGGAGCGCCGGACGACGTCCGGAGTTCTGTGTGTTGTAACCGTTTCGACGAAGCCGATCGCTCCGCGCGCTCGTTATCCGCCAGCGTCCGGTAGGCAGCCCTGTTGAGGCTTAGCCGGACACCCGGCCCGTCGTTTCCGACGAGACCCGGCGCTGGGGGACGCGGATCATGAGACACGCACGCCGATCCCCAGCCACGCCGACGGCGGGCGGGGCCTGCAACGCCAGGCTCCCCGGACACGCTGGAGTAACCCCCTCCAGCCCAGTCCCGCTCGATCGCCCCCCGCCGCCGCATCGGTCGCTGGCCATGCGCCCTTTCCCTGCGACGAGGTGGGTCAAGGATACGGGCGGTCTGGGAGGGTGAGGACAAATCGGGTCGAAAAAGTTCAGGGTGTTGAAATCGCTGAACTCTGTCCGCTATCCGCCGAGCGCAAACGCTCCTTCCCTCCCCCTTGTGGGGAGGGTGGCCCTGGCGGGGCCAGGGTCGGGTGGGGGCTGCTGACTCACCAGATCAAGACCCGTCAACCCCCCTGCACCGATCCCCCACCCGTCGGCTTCGCCGCCACCCTCCCCACAAGGGGGAGGGACGGGCGCCAAGATCGGCCCCTCCCTCGCGGGCTGGGGACGCGCACTCACGGCAAGGCCTTGCCGGTTGCTTCACGGCCGTGAGGTGAGTGCGTGTCCCCTACGTCGCCCAGGGCGCCGGTGGGCCTGGATCCCGACCTCAGCGGACGACTTGGGGGACACGCACTCACCTTGGGCCCCGAGCGAAGCGCACCGGCGCCGTGCCGTGAGTGCGCGTCCCCGGCGCGCATCCAGCTCACGCCGCCGAGCCCCGCAACGCCGCCGCCGTCGTCTGGACCAATGCCGCCAGCCGATGGCGCAGCGGCCCGGGCGGCAGGTCCAGCCAGGCCTCGGCAAGGGCCAGGCCGCCGGGCGCGACCAGCATCCGCGCCGTCAGCGAGGCCTCGGGTTCGAGCCCCTCCTTCGCCGGCAGGCCGGCGACCGTCTCCGGCAGGCCGTCGAAGAAGAAGGCGATCGGCACCTCCAGCGCCCCGGAGATGGCGTGCAGGGCCGAGGCGCTGATCCGGTTGGCGCCGGTCTCGTACTTCTGGACCTGCTGGAACGTCAGCCCGATCCGCTCGGCCAGCGCCTGCTGGCTCAACCCCCGCAGCTTCCGCCGCCATCGCACGGCTGATAATTCGCAACTCAAATCACCTTCCGAGCTCTTGGCGTGCGAAGCCAGGGCGAGCGCCTTCAGCGGTCGGCCACTGGTTTAGGCCCGCCATGAAAGCCGATCTGGTTAGTCCAGTGAGCCAAGGTTGAGCAGGTTGGCTGAAATTGCTTCCTCAATAATGTTGTTGGCGCTCGCTTGCTTGTTCAAAAGGACTACCAAGCGATAGCGGGCTCGGGTGACGGCAAGATAAAGTTCTCGTAACACCTGTTGTTCGAGTGCCGCAGATAGTGCGGGGTTATCGGGCACGCTCGGAGGCATGACGCCTTGCTCAAGGCCCACAAGAAATACAGCATCGAACTCTTGTCCTCCGACATAGGAAGGGCGACTGAGAATGACGAGCGGTTGATCGGGTGAAATTTTTTCCCCCCTTTGTGTTATAATGTGCAGAGGGAGTTGAGACTGGCCTAGTTCGTCTTCGAGTTCTTGCCAATAGGTTTCCGCATGACAAATTACGGCAATCTGTCTCACGTTTTTTGCTCTCAGTTTTTTGACTGAGCGTAGCACAAACTTTGCGAAACTAGGAGCCTCATCATTACATCTAACCACTACGGGTGGAGATGCCATTGAATTAACCGATGTGGATCCGACATCCAAATCGCTAAACTCAGGGAATTCGCTACCGAACAGGTCCGTAGTGCGTTGAATTACGAAGAGTGCTAGGTCAACAATTTCGCGCGTCGATCTATGGTTAATAGGAAGTTCTTCATTCTCAGCGTCTTCTATGCCAAGAGTCGCAAGTCCTGCGCTGGAAAATCCAAATGGTTCTTGAGCTTCATCAAGAGCAAGGGCAATAGGAACATGAGTAGTTATGCCTTTAGTTAAATATGGAAATATTCGTCTCTCGTTTTCATTAAATAATTGAGCTTCATCAACGAAAACAACGTCAAATCCTTCAGACTTTCGCTTCAATTTCCAAACGGGAGTGCGAAGGCGACCGGCCAGAGAGAGGGCTACATCATCGGAGTCTAGCATCTCATATTGTTCAAATACCGTGTGATGGTATTTTTTATAGGTGTCAAAGACGATTTCCCTCTCGGAAGGAGAAAGTAATCTGTGGAGTCTACTCAATGGAGTGTCTGCTCCTACATATCGTTTACCGTCTTCAGTTAATCCTCGTCCTTTTATTACGGACGATATCTCCGCCATTACAAGCGTTGCAAAGAGTTCGAAGAGCTGGGGGTTGTCTCTGACTTGGGCAAGGAGTGAGCTTTTTTCAACGACATTGGCGTGTTCCGCCAGGGTCGTTCTTAACGCGTCCTGAACTACACCGCGCTGAAACTCTTTTGTTCGCTGGGCATCTTTGTCGATAACAGAGCCTTCTGCGAGGCCAATGAGTTCCCGGCCGAATTCCGATAGTGTCGCGACGGAGAGCGTTTGAGTATGCCCCGTAAGAAATTCGTCCGCGCCCAGCGCGTGAAAACGATCAGTTACAGTCTGGGCCATGGCCGCGTTGTGAACTACGTACAAGGCCTTTGCGGACCTCCCGGCCGTTCGAGCCTCGTCTAGGTATTTCAGGGCTAGCAGCTGCATGAGCAGTGTCTTGCCGGAACCTGCCGGACCTATGATCCGTAGCGGATGGCGCGCCAGAATGTCCGACGTAATAACGCGCCGTTGAGCATCGTTCAGTGCGCCACTTTGTAGCCACTTCAGATAGTCCCAATCCAAAGTTTCGTATGGCTTTACAGAGCGGGCTCCGTTCTCTTCGCCTGGCGCAAGCTTGACATTCAAAGAGGCGGGGCCGCTGGACCCTGCGGTTAGCGCCGCGCGAAGATCGGTCAAGGCTGGGGCCTCAAGTACGGGGCGACGGCGTTGCGGGTCTATCAATTGGTTCGCAATTCGGACAGTGGGGGCAAAATCCTTAAGTCTCTGATCGATCGCTTCTTGAAGCACATCAAAATCATGCTCGGGACCGATGATGAAAATAGATCGCGCAGGCAGATCTGCAAATCCGGCTCCGCCTTCAAAATAACCAACGCTATATTGCCTAGCGTCGTTGCCTCGCCCGGCAAGACAGCTGTGAGAGCCATTGGGCCAGGTCCTATGAATGACATCTCCTTCTAGCACGAGTCCTTGAAGGCGCTGATTTGCGACATAGACCATTCTCTCAAACACTTGCCTGCTGATGGCGGGTTGGCACTTCAGTCCATGCTCTTCGTCCAGAGCAAGAATGCCCCATTGTTCGACGCCTGTGCCTGAAAGGTATTCCCGGTTCCAGGCGGCAAGGACCCGCCCGTCCTCCGAGCCCGCCATTCTCAATGGCCCGGATGAAAACTCGGCCTTGGTTAGTCCTGTCAAATCTTGTGTGGTTAGGGTGTCGTGCAACGCACCAAGCACGCTCGGATGTGCAAGGAGCCAAGAGCAGGTCTCTTTAGTGATGGCAATCATACGCATTAGGATTTTACCTCAGCTATTATCTGAGAGATTGTGGAGGGCGTGAAATCTGGCGATCCTATCCTATTAAATACATTAACGTATCGGCTCAATAGGTCCGATAGGAAGCCGGAGCTCAGCGACAGCATCTTGACGGGAGGGTTCTCGCTGTAGTGCTTAATAGAGGGAATGTCGCGCTGCCGCTCACTCTTTGCTTGCCGCCATGTATGGTTGCTCGACTCGGCCGCAATATCCAAAATTTCAATTGGCACTGTGAGTGGATATCGAAATAATGCAACTGAGTGCTTCAATATTCCAGAATATTCACTAGGTTGTCCGTCTGCCGGTAGAAAGTGTAAATCTGTGCTAAATGCATTGGTTACAATCCTACTCAATATTTTATCAATTTCTCCACCGAATGCCGTCGATAGGTCTTTTGAGTCGGGCTCAATAAGGATGCCTGACGACGCCGCGCGAAGGAGTTTAAGTGCGGAAGATGCGCGATTTAGAGAATTTATATCGCTGACTGATCGTTGTTTGGCAATCAGGTAATTGGATATAGATGCAATTTCTTCGTCAATTTTGTCGATGTTTGGAGGGCTGAACTCATATGCGCCCCAATCCAATTTGGATGGAAACTGCGTACTGGAATAGTTTCCGATTATTTTTCTCTTAAGAATAGGTACTTGGGCTCGTGTGGAAAAATATTCTAGAACAGAGATAATTGGAAGATAAGTTACAGTCTCTGTCTTCGTGTTGCTCAGGTCGCAGGCGGGCGTGACAATCAGGCCGCTTACAAAATCTTTTCCTAGTAGACCAAAGGTCGGGAGATTGGCCCAAATATCTCCGCACTGATGTCGGAGCGGTGGAAGGTAATCGTAATAATGCTTGGCGCTGATTTTTCTTGAATCTATAGACATTTTTGGGCGCGGGGAGCTTCACCGTTGCGTGGTGGGTCGAACGTGTACGGATTGAAGGAGTAGCGCAAGGGTTGTCGTGACGCCTCAGCCACAAGATGAAGCTGGCGATGCGAGCGATGCGGGTCCCCTAACGGGGCGATTGACTATCTAGAGGTCTGGACGCCACGTTCTAGCGCGCTTCGCAAATAGCCCCCTACAACCGCCCCTTCCGAAACGCCTCCGCCTGCTCCGCCCGCAGCTCCTGCCGGATCCGCTTCGGCGCGGCCTTGTCCACCGCCTCGCCCTCGGCCGTCAGCGCCTCGTTGGCGAACTCCAGGTCCATCAGCTTCATCCGCTTGATCTCATCCCGCAGTCGCGCCGCCGTCTCGAACTCCAGGTTCGCGGCGGCCTCGCGCATCTTGGCTTCCAGGTCCTTCAACGCGGCCTTGAAGTTGTCGCCGCTGAACGGCTTGGCGTCCTTGCCGTCGCCGACGCCGCCGATCGGCACCAGGATGCGGTCGCCGCGCTCGTAGGGGCTGTCGAGGATGTCCTTGATGTCGCGCTTGACGCTCTCGGGCGTGATGCCGTGCTCGAGGTTGTAGGCGTGCTGCTTCTCGCGGCGGCGGGCGGTCTCCTCCATGGCCC
>Ga0102591_1002631_pt1 | contig 18687 bp, 18 predicted proteins | sample AraplaCol_mCL_r2_2_FD_76860 | JGI IMG/M metagenome (GOLD analysis project Ga0102591, IMG submission 76860) | Arabidopsis root microbial communities from North Carolina, USA - plate scrape MF_Col_mCL_r2 (SPADES assembly) (version 2) | ecosystem: Host-associated > Plants > Roots > Endosphere... | reverse complement strand
CACTTCGCGACGGTGGGCCAGGAAGGCCATCAGGGCCTGCTTGATGCCCATGACACCCGGCGTGCCGCGCGCGTCCAGCACGTTGATGTTGACCGAGAACCGGCTCTCCAGCGCCGAGAGCTTGAACAGGCTCTCCATCAGCACTTCGGGCTCGACGTTCTTGGACTTCGGCTCGAGCACAAGACGGATGTCCTCGGCGCTCTCGTCGCGGACGTCGCCCAGGAGGGCTGCCTTCTTGCTCTCGATCAGGTCGGCCAGCTGCTCGACCAGATCCGACTTCTTCACCTGATACGGGATCTCGGTGACGACGATCTGGTAGGTGCCGCGGCCGGTCTCTTCCTTCTCCCACTTGGCGCGGGTGCGAACGCCGCCGCGACCGGTCTCGTAGGTTTCAAGCAAGCTGGCGGCCGGCTCGACGATGACGCCGCCGGTCGGGAAGTCCGGACCCGGCACGCGCTCGAGGATGTCGGCGGTCGTGGCCTCGGGGTTGCTCAGCAGCAGCAGGCAGGCGTCGATCAGCTCGGCCGGATTGTGCGGCGGGATCGAGGTGGCCATGCCGACGGCGATGCCGGCCGAGCCGTTGGCCAGCAGGTTCGGGAAGCCCGACGGCAGGACCACCGGCTCCTCGTCCTGGCCGTCATAGGTGGGCCGGAAGTCGACCGCGTCCTCGTCGATGCCGTCGAGCAGCAGCGTCGCGGCCGCCGTCATCTTGCATTCGGTGTAACGCATGGCCGCGGCGTTATCGCCGTCGATGTTGCCGAAGTTGCCCTGTCCCTCGACCAGCGGGATGCGCTGGGAGAAGTCCTGGGCCAGGCGCACCAGGGCGTCATAGATCGACTGGTCGCCGTGCGGGTGGAAGTTACCCATCACCTCGCCGACCACCTTGGCGCACTTGCGCGCGGCGGACTCCGGGTTCAGGCGCATGTTGCTCATGGCGTAGAGCACGCGCCGGTGCACCGGCTTCATGCCGTCGCGCACGTCGGGCAGAGCCCGCGAGCCGATGGTCGACAGCGCATAGGCCAAGTAGCGCTTGGACAGCGCCTCGGTCAGCGGCTCTTCGAGAATGCGGTCGCCGTCGCCGGGACCGCCGGGGGGAGGAGTGACGGGCTTGTTCATCAATCAGATTCGTTTCGGCCCGCCAGCCTAGCAGATGTCGGCCGTTCGATTCGAGGCGCGTGGGGGCTTTTTGCCTTTAAGGCCCGAAAGGCTGCGGCCCCTGCCCCGCCGCGGGCGCGCCCAGCACGGAACCGGACCGCTCGATCAGGTCGATCACCGCCTCGCCGCGCCACACCTCGACGGCCTGGGCGCTGGTATGATCGCGCAGCAGCGACAGGGCGTGCCGCCGATGGGCGCCCTCGTCCAGGTCCTGGATATCGACGGCCGTGGCGACCTGGTTCGCGGCCAGACAGACGAACGTGTAGGTTTTCATCAACAGCCCTCGCCCCAAGCGTAGCAGATCGAAGGCGCTTGTTAGTCGCCTGGCCGACCGATCACGGGATTGGGAACGACGCGTCAGCTTTCGGCGGTTTCGCCGGCGCGGGCCGGCAGGGCCAGGGTGGCGCGCAGGCCGCCGATCGGGGCGCGGCCCAGGGTCAGGGCCCCGTCGTGCAGCTCGGCCAGCTCCAGCGCGATCGGCAGGCCAAAACCGTGCCCGGCGCCCCGCTCGTCGAGACGGCTGCCCGGCACCAGGGCGGCGGCGGCGGCCTCGTCGGTCAGGCCCGGCCCGTCGTCGTCGATGACCAGCACCGCCCTGCCCCCGTCGCGGCTGGCGCTCACCCGCACGGTCCGCTCGGCGAACTTCCAGGCGTTGTCGAGCAGGTTGCCCGTCATCTCGTCGAAGTCCTGCGGGTCGCAGGCCACGAAGAGGTCGTCGGGGATGTCGAGCTCGGCCCGCACGCCGGCGGCGGCGTGGATGCGCGACAGGGCCGCGACCAGGTCCTCCAGGCGCGGCCTGACGTGCAGGGCCGGACGGCCCGGCGCCCCTGGCGAGGCGGCGCGGGCGCGACCCAGGTGATGGCCGATCGCGCCGTCGATCTGGGCGATCAGGCTGGCCAGGCTGCCGTCGGGATCGCGCCCCGGCTCGGCCAGCCGCACCGCCAGCGTCGCCAGCGGGGTCTTCAGGCCATGGGCCAGGTTGGAGACGTGGCTGCGCGCCTTGGCCAGGGCCGCCTCGTTGTGGTCGAGCAAGGCGTTCAGCTCGGCGACCACCGGCTCCAGCTCCTTGGGCTGGCGATCCTCGATGCGCCGCTGCTCGCCGGCCCGCACGGCCGCCAGCGAGGCGCCCAGCTTGCGCAGCGGCCGCAGGCCCAGTTCCAGCTGGCCGATCATCGCCGCCAGCAGGCCCACGCCCAGCACCGACAGCGACAGCAGCAGCGGCCGCAGACCCTCGTCGCGCATGCGGTCGCGGATGTAGCGCGGCGCGCCGGCGGTGATCACCACCGGGCCGCGGCTGGAGTTCACCGTCAGGGTGCGGAAATAGAAGCTCTCGTTCCAGCCGCTGCGCGAGCGCCAGCGGCGCGACTCCTTCAGCGGACCGGTCGGCGGCTTTTCGAGATGAGCGTCGCGCGCCGAACGCTCTCCCTGGGGGCGCTCGCCTTGCGGACGCTCACCCTGCGGCCCCGGCCCTCCCTGCGGACGATCGCGATCACGATCGGGACGCGGCCCTTCGGCCTTGGGCCAGGGCGACGGACCGCCGCTCTGGCGCGGATCCATCATCGCCACGGTCTGCGAGCGCAGCGTCCCGGCCGGTCCCTTGACCACCCACGCCCAGCCCGCCCCGCGCCGCACGAACGGGCCGACGGACTGGATGCGGTCCTGATCGAGCGTGCCGTCGGGCTTCACCGCCCGGGCCAGCACCGAGATCTGCGACTCCAGGCTGGCGTCGACGCTGCGGCGGACGAACTGGTCGAGCGTGGGCTGGATGGTCAGGGCCGCCAACACCACCGCCAGGATCGTGAACAGCACGCCGCTGATCAGCAGTCGGGCGCGGATCGAGGTCAGGGAGGTGATCACGACGGCTCGCCCCCGGCGGTCAGGCGATAGCCGCGTCCGCGCACGGTCTCGATCATCTCGTGGCCGATCTTGCGCCGCAGCCGGCCGACGATGACCTCCAGCGAGTTGGAGTCGCCGCCGGCGTCGCCCTCGTAGGCCTGCTCCAGGATGTCCATCCGCTCGACCACCACCTCCTTGCGCAGGATCAGGCACGACAGCACCCGCCACTCGAAGCTGGTCAGCTTCAGCGGCATGCCGTCGAACTCGAACCCGCCCAGCTGGGCGTCGTAGGTCAGCCGCCCGCAGGCGATCTTCGGGCCATGATGGCCAGCGGCCCGGCGCACCAGGGCGCGCAGGCGCATGACCAGCTCCTCCACCCGGAAGGGCTTGGTCAGATAATCGTCGGCCCCGGCCTTGAAGCCCTCGACCTTCTCGGTCCAGCCGTAGCGGGCGGTGAGGATCAGCACCGGCAGCGGCCGGTTCTGCTCGCGCCACGACCGCAGCACCGACAGACCATCCTGCTTGGGCAGACCCAGATCGAGCACGGCGGCGGCGTAGGTCTCGGTCGAGCCCAGGTGCGCGCCGGTCTCGCCGTCGGCGGCGATATCGACGGCGAACTGCTCTTCGCGCAGGGCCTGGGCGATGCTTTCGGCCAACGGCGCGTCGTCTTCGACCAACAGGATGCGCATCCCCCATCCTTAGCCGATGAACCCAAACCGAACCTGAACCAGTTCGTTCAGGCTGCGTCGGGGTTGAGTGCGTTACAGAGGCTGAACTCGAGGGATTCGGCCTAGCCGTGGGGATATAGGAAATGACGAGGAAGATGGCCCTGCTGGGCCTTCTGGGCTGCATCACGCCGTCGATGCTGTACGCGCAGGAAGCCGCCAAGCCCGCCCAGACGCGCCAGGTCGCCCAGGAGGCCGAGGACGTCGAGGTCGAGGGCATCGTCGTCACCGGCCAGCGCCAGTACGGCGCGGTGCTGGGCGACATCCAGCCCGAAGAGACCTTCACCGCCGCCGACGTCCGCTCCCTCGGCGTCAGCTCGGTGACCGAACTGCTGTCGGAACTGTCGGCCCAGACCACCAGCGCCAGCGGCGGCTCGCCCGTCGTGCTGCTGAACGGCCGCCGCATCTCCGGCATGGGCGAGATCCGCGACATCCCCACCGAAGCCATCCAGCGGGTCGAGATCCTGCCCGAGGAAGTGGCCCTGAAGTACGGCTATTCGGCCGACCAAAAGGTGGTCAACGTCGTGCTGCGCCAGCGCTTCCGCGCCCGCACCGGCGAGGTCAGCCTGGCCGGTCCCACCGACGGCGGCCAGACCACCGAGCAGTTCGACTCCAGCACCCTGCGCCTCAACCGCCAGGGCCGCCTGAACAGCGCCTTCAAGTACAGCCACAGCGACAAGCTGCTGGAAAGCGACCGCGACCTCGAACCGACCGAGACCGACCAGCGCTATGACGGCGACGTCTCGCCCTACCGCACGCTGAAGCCGCGCACCGACAGCCTGTCCTACAACACCGTCTACAACCGCGTGCTCGACAACGGCGTCTCGGCCACCGTCAACGGCAGCCTGTCCTACGACCAGAGCCAGTCGCTGCAGGGCCTGTCGAAGGCCCGGTTGAACATCCCCACGACCAGCCCGTTCTACGCCGGCGACACGACCCTCTATCGCTATGTCGCCGACCTCGGCGCCATGGAGCAGTGGAACCGTTCCTGGAACGCTCATGGCGGCTTCACCCTGGACGGCGCGATGAAGTCGTGGCGCTGGAATCTGACCGGCAACTACGACCACGACGAAAGCCGCACCTCCAGCGACCGCGACGCCAGCGTCGTCGATCTGAACCAGCGGCTGGCCGCCCTGGATTCGACCTTCGATCCCTATGCAGGCCTGCCGACAGGCAGCTTCCAGCGCAACACCGCCCACTCGATCAACGACACGGTCAACACTCAGCTGGTGATGAACGGCGCGCTGTATCGCCTGCCGGGCGGCGACATCTCCTCGACGGTCAAGCTGGGGGCCGAAGGCGCCTGGGTCGATTCCTGGTCGCGCCGTCTCGGCGTAGAGAGCGACGCCGACCTGTCGCGCGGCACGGCCAACGCCCAGGTCAGCTTCGACGTGCCGATCACCAGCCGGAAGAACAACTTCATGGCCAAGGTCGGCGACCTGTCGGCCAACCTGAACCTGGCGGTCAACCAGCTGTCGGATTTCGGGACCCTGAGCACCATCGGCGGCGGCCTGAACTGGTCGCCGATCAAGCCGATCAGCTTCATCGTCTCGGGAACCCGCCAGCAGAACGCCCCCAGCATGTCGCAACTGGGCGGGGCGCAGGTCACGACCTCGGGCGTGCAGGTGTTCGACTACGTCAACGGCGAGAGCGTCGAGATCACCCGCGTCAGCGGCGGCAATCCCGACCTGAAGTCCGAAGAACGCAACGTCCTGAAGTTCGGCGTCACGGTGAAGCCGCCGCAGATCGACGGCCTTTCAGTCAACGCCAACTACACGCGCACCCGGATCGACAATCCGATCTCGTCGTTCCCCAGCGCCACGGCGGCGACCGAGGCGGCCTTCCCCGACCGGTTCTTCCGCGACGGCGACGGCACGCTGGTCCGCATCGACGCCCGCCCGGTGAACTACGCCAAGCGCGAGAGCGAACAGATCCGCTGGGGCTTCAACTACTCGCACCAGATCGGCAAGACCCCGCCGCGTCCCACCCCGACGCCGGAAGAGATGCAGCGCTGGCGTGAACGCCAGGGCCAGGACGGCCAGGGCGAACGCCGCCAAGGCCAGGGTCAAGGGCAGACGGCCCAGGCTCAGCCCGCTCAAGGCCAGACCCAGACGGCCGACGGCGCGCAGCCTCCCGGCATGGACCTGCTGCAAGGCATCCAGCGCCAGGTCGGCGAGCAGCGCAGCGGCGGCGACAACGCCAACGCCCAGCCCTCGTCCGACCAGGCCCGCACCTCCGGCGACCAGGCGTCCAGCGGCGGCGACCGGGGTCCCGGCGGCGGTGATCGCGGTCCGGGCGGCTTCGGCGGCGGACCGGGCGGCGGCTTCGGCGGTCCCGGCGGGCCGGGCGGCCCCGGGGGCGGCGGCCTGGGCGCGGCGCGCCTGCAGCTGGCCCTGTTCCACACCGTGCGCCTGCGCGAGCGGATCTACATCTATGACGGCGGAACCCCGCTGGACCTGCTGCACGGCGACGCCATCGGCAGCAGCGGCGGCACGCCCCGCAACGAGGTCGAGGCCCAGGTCGGCTTCACCAAGCAGGGCATGGGCGCGCGCCTGACCGCCAACTGGCGGCAAGCCACCGAGGTCGACGGCGGCACGACCGGCAGCTCGACCGGCACGCTGAAGTTCTCGGACCTGACGACGGTGAACCTGCGCCTGTTCGCCAATCTCGGCGCCCGGCGCGAACTGGTCGCCAAGTATCCGGTGCTGCGCGGCACGCGGGTGACCTTCGGGATCACCAACCTGTTCGACGAAAAGCAGACGGTGCGCGACGCCACCGGCGAGATCCCGACCAGCTACCAGGAAGACTACCTCGACCCCATCGGGCGCAGCGTGAAGCTGAGCGTCCGCAAGGTGTTCTTCTAAGACCTGGAAACGGCGGGCTCCTCGGATCCCGCCGTTTTTATTTCTACGCCAGACATCCCCGGGCGGATGCAGGGGTCTAGGGTTCGCCGGTCCGGGCCGACTCCCATCCTCCGAAAAGGATATCCCGCCGATGACCACCCCCGCCGAAACCGCCGAAGCGACCGACCGCTGGGCCCTGCGCCGCGTGCGCCATGAGGTGCGCCGCCGCGTGCTGACCGTCACCGCCGTCGAGCAGCTGTCGCCCGGCATGCTGCGCCTGGTCTTCGCCTCGCCCGACCTCGCCGACTTCGTCAGCGCCGGCTTCGACGACCACATCAAGCTGTTCTTCCCGATCGAAGACGGCGAGCCGGTGATGCGCGACTACACCCCGCGCAGCTTCGACAACGTCGCCGCTACCCTGGTCATCGACTTCGCCGTGCACGAGGCAGGCCCCGCGACGGCCTGGGCCCTCTCGGCCAAGGTCGGCGACACCCTGAACATCGGCGGCCCGCGCGGCTCGGTGCTGATCCCTGACGCCCTGCCTTGGCTGGTGTTGATCGGCGACGAAACCGCCCTGCCCGCCATCGGCCGCCGACTGGAGGAAGCGGAAGGCGGCGAGACGATCGCCACCCTGGCCATCCTCGACGCCGCCAACGACGCCCTGGCCGTCGAGACCAAGGCCGCCTGGACGCCGCACTGGCTGGTCCGCGACGGCGGCGACGACACCCAGGCTCTGACCGCCGCGCTGGACGCCGTGCTGCCGGCCGACAAGGAAGGCTTCATCTGGCTCGCCGCCGAAGCCCGCGTCGCCAAGGCCTTGCGGGCTCACTTGGTCGAGGTTCGCGGTTTTTCGCCCAAGCAGATCAAGGCTGCCGGCTACTGGGTGCGCGGCGCCGAGGGCGTCCACGAGCGGATCGAGTAGTCCCCTTCGCCCGTCATCCCGGGCGGAGGACCGCGAAGCGGACCGCAGACCCGGGACCCAGGGGCCGGCGCAGCGAGGTGGCGACCGCCAGGCGCTTGATCCCCGCGCGGAGCCCAGTCCCCTGGGTCCCGGCTCTTCGCTTCGCTGCGGCCGGGATGACGACGGGTTTGAGCGTTGAGGGTCTTTGCTAAAGGCGCCCCGCCTCGCCCAGCCGGTCCAGCAGCCACATGCGGGCCGGCGGCAGCGGGCGGTTCAGCGGGCCGAACACGAACTGCTCGAGGAAGTGGCCGGTGATGTCGAGGCCCGCCTTGACGTCGCCGTCGCTCAAGCCCCCCTGCGACGACAGCAGGAACGGCGGCAGCGGCAGCAGCTTGTCTTGATAGGGCGCGCCGGCCTTGCGGCTGACCGCCCGGCCCGTACGCGGGCTGACATAGACCAGGTCGTCGAGGTCGCCCGTGGCGGCGCATTTCGACAGGTCCAGGCCAAATCCCAGGTCCTGAAGCAGGCCCGCCTCGTAGCGCACATAGACAGCCGGCCAGATGTCGGGAATCTCCAGCACCCGGATCAGGGTCTCCAGGGCCAGGAACGCGCCCGGATGCGGCTCACGCTCGGGCAAGGCCCCAGCCGCGACCGAAGCGGCCGATTGCAGCCCGGCCAGAGCCAGGCGGTCGTCGAACAGCGACGAGGGCCCCTCGCCCATCGGCTCCAACTGGGCCGAGCCCATCTGGTCGGGGCCGCGGGCGCGATAGCGGACGATCACCCGCGCCCCGGCCTGCAGGAACGGCTTCATCCGCCGCGAGGCCGCCCCGGCCACGTGGGCGACGAACTTGCCCCGGTCCTGGGTCAGCAGCTCGACGATCGCCCCCGTCTCGCCGTGGGCGCGGGCCGACAGCACGAAGGCGTCGTCCTCCCACTCCATCTAGGCGGACGTCCCCCAGCCCACGACCTTCTCCAGCACCGCGCGCCATTCCGGCTCGACCGGCAGGCCGATGACGTCGCGCAGCACCGCCTCCAGCTCTTCGACCGACAGGTCGCGCTGCTCGACCAGCGCGCCCGTGGCGTCGCGGTGGGTCAGGCGGTTGTTCTTCAGGGCGTAGCGAGCGGTCGGCGTCGTGCGGCCCACCGTCATGCTCCAGGTGAAGTGCGAGCTGGGGTGGGTATAGGTGAAGAAGTTGGCCGGCTCGTAGTCGACGTCGTCCCACGGCCCCAGCGCCACCTGGTAGAGGGGCGCCCACTTGCCCGAGAGATCGGCCAGCACCAGGCGCTCGCCGCCCATCTCCGGCGCGGCCGGCTCGATGCGGAAGGCGCCGTTGGGCGTGGCCTGGATCTCGTCGGAGAACAGGTCCAGCGGCGCGGTCAGCACGCAGCCGCCGAAGCCGGCGTCGGCCAGCCAGTCCTTGCCGTCGATCGTGACCTTCAGGATCATGTGCGAGCGGGCGCGGGTCGGCGCTTCCGGCGGCTTCATCCACCAGACGCGCGCCATCAGCGACTGGACCGTAAAGCCCAGCGCCTTGAGCACGCGCTTCAGCAGGCCGTTCTGCTCGAAGCAGTAGCCGCCGCGACCGGCGCTCAGCAGCTTGGCGTCGATGTCGGCCGGGACGATGCTGATCCCCCGGCCAAGCAGCACGTCGAGGTTCTCGAACGGGATGGCGTCCGGATGCTTCTGGCAGATCGCCCGCAGGGTCTCGAGCGTCGGCTCGCGCGGGCCGGCATAGCCGATCCGCGCGAAATAGGCGTCGAGGTCCACGCTGGGGGCGATCGCCGCGTCAAACATCGAAGTCGAGACCCATGTCGCTGAACAGGCCGCGTTCCTCGGCCCAGTTCTCCTTGACCTTCACGTGCAGGAAGAGGTGCACCTTGCGGTCCAGGATGTCCTGCAGTTCCTCGCGCGAGGCCTGGCCGATCCACTTCAGCACCTGGCCGCCCTTGCCCAGCACGATGGCCCGCTGGCCGTCGCGCTCGACATAGATGGTCTGCTCGATGCGGGCGCTGCCGTCGGCCCGCTCCTCGAACGAGGTGGTCTCGACGGTGGCCGCGTAGGGCAGCTCCTCGTGGACCCGCAGATAGATCTTCTCGCGGGTGATCTCGGCGGCCAGCAGGCGGGCCGGCAGGTCGGCGGTCTGGTCTTCCGGATAGAGCCACGGGCCTTCCGGCATGGCCTCGACCAGCTTGGCCATCAGGTCGTCGACGCCCGCGCCGGTCTCGGCGCTGATCATGAAGACGTCGGTGTAGACGCCGGTGTCGAAGAAGTCCTTGGCCACGCCCAGCAGGGTGTCGCGCTTGATGCCGTCGATCTTGTTGAGCGCCAGGATCACCTTGCGGCCGCTCTCCTTGAGGGCCTCGATGATGGTCTGGACGTCCTGCACGGCGCGGTGCTCGGCCGGGGTGGCGTTGCGGGCGCGGTCGGCCAGTTCAGCCTGCACGTCGACGAGGTGCACGGTGACCTCGGCCTCTTCCGAACCGGCCCAGGCCGAGCGCACCATGGCGCGGTCGAGCCGGCGGCGCGGGCTGAAGATCCCGGGGGTGTCGACGAGGATGATCTGGGCGTTGCCGGACAGGGCGACGCCACGCACGGGGAAGCGCGTCGTCTGCACCTTCTGGGTGACGATCGAAACCTTGGCCCCGACCATGCGGTTGACCAGGGTGGACTTGCCGGCGTTCGGCGCGCCGATGATGGCGGCGAACCCGGCGCGGGTGGTGGTGGTGTTTTCAGTCATTGGGCGTGCGTGTAGCACCGTTGGCGCTGTTGAGCGACCGGCTGCGCGCAAACGACACTTCAGGCTTCGGAAATCGGCTCGAACGGAATGGCGCCGAACCGTCGCAGGCGCTCCCCCGCCTCGTCGGCGTAGCGATGGGCGAAGGCCTCGCGCTCCTGGACCGGCCTGGCGAAATAGGCCGCTTCCAATTCGTCGCGATCGCCGCCGGCCGCGACCGGCTCCTCCACCTTGAGACGCCAGTCGACCAGATGCCCGATCTCGTGCGGCAGCGTGCGATAGAGCTGGGTCGCGCGGGCGGCCTCCAGGTTCGAGCGTACGATCCAGCGGCCGTGGTCGCGCTCTACCAAATGGCCGTCGTCGGCGATCCGCTCCAGCTCGCGCTGGCCATCCACGCTCAGCGACGCCGGCCAGACGATTGGCTTGTCGGTATCCAGGGCCTCGAGGAACAGCACCGGCCCCTCGGCGAACGAGGCCCGGCCGCGCGGCCCAAGGCTGGCGAAGTAGTTCAGCCGCCCCCAGGCCGGGGCGAGAATGCGCTCCTTGCGACGCGGCTGGCGCAGGACGATCGCCGCCAGATCGCGCCAATCGATAGCGGGTAGTTGCGAAAGCATCCGCGCCACGTCGGCGACCGAGCAGGGGTGAGCGCAGCCGCCGGACGTCTCCTCGACCACGAACAGCATTTCAAACCCGCCGATGGCGACGGACCGCCGACGATGCGCGCCGAGCGAGGCGTACCAGACCCTGGGGTCGTTCACCGACTGCGGGATGACGAGGCGATTGTCCTGGCCGTGGCCGCTGGCGGCCGTGCCGATGTTGCGATTGCGGCGGGTCGGATTGAAGCCGGGCCTCGCCATCGCCTCAGCCGGCGCCCACCTGCTCCAGCAGCGCCTTGGCGGCGGCCTTCTCGGCCTCCTGGCGGGACTTGCCCTTGGCGATGGCCGGATCGACGTCCTTGACCAGGACCTCGACGGTGAACACCGGCGCGTGGTCGGGGCCGGTGCGCTCGAGCACGCGGTAGGTCGGCAGCGGCTTGCCCTTGCCCTGCGCCCATTCCTGCAAGGCGGTCTTGGGATCGCGCGGACGCCCCTGCCCCGCCCGGTCGAACTCTTCGGACCACAGGTCGAGGAACACCTTGCGGGCCAACTCCAGCCCGCCGTCCTGGTAGAGCGCGGCCATCAGCGCCTCGCAGGCGCCGGCCAGGATCGATTCCGTCTCGCGGCCGCCGATCTTGCTGGACGAGGCCGACAGGCGCAGGGCGGGACCCAGGTCGGCGCCCTTGGCCACGCGGGCGCAGGTCTCGCGGCTGACCAGGGCGTTGAGGCGCGGGGCGAGCTCGCCTTCCTTGGCCTTGGGGAAGCGCTCGGCCAGGGCCTCGGCGGCCAGGAGCCCGAGCACCCGGTCGCCGATGAACTCCAGCACCTCGTTGTCGCGGACCTTGGCCTTGGCGCCGTCGCCGACGCTGGCGTGGGTCAGAGCCCGCTCGAGCAGTTCGCGGTCTTCGAACCGATGACCGATCCGGCGCTCCAGGTCGCCGACGGCGGCGACCCGTCTGTCCTTCACGGCCATGATGTTACTTCAGCACGCGGAAGAAGCGGCTCGGACGGGCGTCCAGGAACCAGGTCCAGGGCTTGAACAGGTGCGCGTCGGCGTTCCACGACAGCAGGATGATCTGGGCCTTGCCGACCAGGTTCTCGGCCGGGACGAAGCCCACGCCGATCGAGTCGCCGGTGTACTGATCGTTCTCGTAGTTCCACTTGCAGGTCCCGGCGTCCGTCTTGAACGGCGAGATGCCCGGGTTGAAGCGGCTGTCGGCCGAGTTGTCGCGGTTGTCGCCCATGAAGAAGTAGCAGTTCTCGGGAACGACATAGACCCCGGTGTTGTCGCCCTGCGTGTCGGGGCCGGCGTCGGCCTGGGTCAGGTAGGTGCGGCCTTCCGGCGTCGTTTCCTGGATGCGCTTCATCGGCTGGGTGAAGCCGTAGCCGCTGTCGACCAGCACGTCGGCCAGTTCCTGGCGCTTGACGGGCTTGTCGTTGATGAAGAGCGCGCCGCCGCGAACCTGGATGCGGTCGCCCGGCAGGCCGACCAGGCGCTTGATGTAGTCGACATGGCCGTCGCGCGGCAGCTTGAAGACGACGATGTCGCCCCGCTTGGGCGTCGAGCCCAGGATGCGGCCCTTGAACAGCGGCGGGCTGAACGGGATCGAGTGCTTCGAATAACCGTACGAGAACTTCGAGACGATGATGTAGTCGCCTTGATAGAGGTTGGGCTCCATCGAGGCCGACGGGATCGTGAACGGCTGGAACAGCAGAACCCGCAGCACCAGGGCGATGCCCAGGGCGTAGGCCACGGTCTTGATGATCTCGATGAATTCGTTGACGGCGCCGCCCTTCTCTTCTTCGGGGGGCGTGGTCTCGACGGCTTCGGTCATGCGCGGCGGGGCTCTTTGCGAATGGGGGTCGGGCGAGCCCGACAGGTCTTGCTAGACGCGGTTGCCGCCGCGAGCAAGCATCGGCGCGATAGTGACGCTTCATGGCGACGATTGGGCGAACCGAACCATGATCGCCTTAAAGATTATTCATTGGCCGCGACCGTCGGCGAATGATGTTCTCCGGCGCGGTTCGTCAGGGGATCCGCCATGCGCCCATTCATCCCGCTTCTCGCCCTCGCCGCCGGCCTCTGCGCCGTCTCGGTCGTCCAGGCCGCGCAGGTCGCGCCGCGCCCCGTGGTCGACGGCGTCGCCAAGGCGATCGCCGACAACTACTACGACGCCGCAAAGGGCGCGGCCGTCGCGGCGCAGCTACGCGCCGAGGCCGCCAAGGGCGCCTACGACCGCCTGACCGACCCGCGCGACCTGGCTACCACGCTCAGCGAGCGCCTGCGGCCCCTGGACCATCACTTCAGCGTCTCCTGGTCGCCGCCCTCGGCAGACGACCCGCCGCCGCGGGGCGCCGGCCCAAGCGCGGGCGTCGGCCCCGCGCCTCGCCTGGCGCCCGCCGGACCGGCCAACGCCGAGCGCGATCCTTTCCGCCGCGCCAATTACGGCGTGCGCCGGGTCGAGATCCTGGGCGGCAACCTCGGCTATATCGACCTTCGGATGTTCGCCGACTTCGAGTTCGGCCAGCCCGACGCCCCGGCCCGCAAGACCATCGAGGCGGCGTTGCAGACGGTGGCCAACGCCGACGCGGTGATCATCGACCTGCGCGACAACGGCGGCGGCTCGCCGGCCATGGTCGGCTATCTCTCCAGCGCCTTCACGCCCAAGGGCGCCGACATCTACAACACCTTCAAGTACCGCGAGGGCACGGCCAGCGAGGCCCTGAAGGACTGGTACGCCGCCCCGCGCCTCGACGTGCCGCTCTATCTGCTCGTCAGCCCGCGCACCGGCTCGGCGGCCGAGGCCTTCGCCTACACCCTGAAGAACGCCAAGCGCGCCGTGATCGTCGGCGAGGCCAGCGCCGGCGCGGCCAATCCGGGCGGCCCCGTGCCGGTGGCCGGCGGCTTTGCGGTCTTCGTGTCCAACGGCTCGCCGATCAGCCCGATCACAAAGACCAACTGGGAAGGCGATGGCGTGCAGCCCGACGTCGCGGTCGTCCCCGCCAAGGCGCTGGAGACCGCCCGCGCCCTGGCGCTGGAGACGGTGCTGAAGACCGCCGCCGGCCCCGACGCCCAGGACGCCCGCTGGGCGCTGGAGGCGATCCGCGCGGAGGCCTCGCCCCCCGCCGCCAAGCCGCTCGCCGACTATGTCGGCGGCTACGGCGGCCTCGATATCATTCAACTCGACGGCCGCATCGGCATGAAGCGCGGCAAACGTCCGGTCACCGTGCTGCTGCCATTGGGCGGCGAGAGCTTCACCGTTCTGGACGAGCCCAGCCGCCGCGTGGTGTTCGAACGCGACGCCAAGGGCGCGGTGACGGCCTTCGAGGCGATCACCTCCGACGGCCGCAGCGCGCGGTATCGCCGCGAGGCGGCGCCGGCGAGCTAGAGGCAGCAACTCTTCCCGTAAAATCCCAGCGAAAGCGGGGATTTTACGGAAGAAGGACGATTCTCGACGAAATCAGACCGCTAAGGTCGCCAAAATCGCCACCAGCACCAGCGCCAGGAAACCCCATCCGATGGCCAGCCAGGCGAACGGCCTCTGCTGCCAGGGCGCCAGATTGGAACGCTTGGGTTCGACGTGTTCGTCGGTCCAGATGGTCATGTTGCAGTCCCCCGTTCCGAAACGGCGCAAGGGCCGCCCGGAGAGGGAAAGACTGCAAGCCGCGCGCCGTCAGGACGCCGGCAGGGCCTCGATGATCACGAAGGCCTGGGCGTAGGGGTGGTCGTCGGTCAGCGACAGGTGGATCACCGGGACCATGCCTTCCGGGATCAGTTGCGCCAGCTTGGCCGCCGCCCCGCCGGTCAGGGCCATGGTCGGCTTGCCCGACGGCAGGTTGACCACGCCCATGTCGGCCAGGTGCACGCCCTGCTTCAGCCCCGTGCCCAGCGCCTTGGAGCAGGCTTCCTTGGCGGCGAAGCGCTTGGCGTAGCTGGAGGCGCGGTCGGGCTTGCGCTCTGACCGCTTGCGCTCGATCTCGGTGAAGACCTTGTTCGTAAAGCGCTCGCCGAAGCGTTCGAGGGACTTCTCGATCCGGCGGATGTCGCTGAGGTCCGAGCCGATCCCGATGATCACGCCGCGGCCTCCAGCCTTGCAGCGTCCATAAGCGTTCGCATGCGCAGGATGGCCTGCGGCAGGCCAACGAAGATCGCCTCGCCGATCAGGAAGTGGCCGATGTTCAGCTCGACGATCTGCGGAATGGCGGCGATCGGCTTGACCGTGGCGTAGTCGATGCCGTGGCCGGCGTGGACCTCCAGCCCCAACGAGGCGGCAAGGGCCGCGCCCGACTTCAGGCGCTCCAGAATGGCGGCGGCCCGCTCGGTCTCACCGGCGCGGGCGGCGTCGCAATAGGCGCCGGTGTGCAGCTCCACCACCTGGGCGCCGGCGTCGGCCGAGGCCTGGATCTGGGCGGGGTCCGGCTCGATGAACAGCGACACCCGCGCGCCGACGGTGCGCAGGCGGCCGGTGGCGTCGGCGATGCGGTTGGCGCCCTTGACCACGTCGAGGCCGCCTTCGGTGGTCACCTCCTCGCGCCGCTCGGGCACCAGGCAGGCGGCGTGCGGCCGGGCTCCGATGGCGATGCCGACCATCTCGTCGGTGACCGCCATCTCGAAGTTCAGCGGCTTGCCGCGCTTCAGGCACAGGTCGGTGAGGACGGCGATATCGGCGTCGCTGATGTGGCGGCGATCCTCGCGCAGGTGCGCGGTGATGCCGTCGGCGCCCGCCGCGAGCGCCAGCTCGGCGGCCCGCACCGGTTCCGGATAGCTCGACCCGCGCGCGTTGCGGATCGTGGCCACGTGGTCGATGTTGACGCCGAGCCGCAGCATGGGGCTCAGCCCTTCAGCCGGCGGCTGCCCGGATCCTCGATCGGGATCGCGGCCAGTTCAGGCGGCAGGGCGTCGGCCGGATAGGCCGGCACGTCCAGGCTGGCCAGGGCGATCAGCGGCACGCCGACATCGGCCTTGCCGCCCGAGCGGTCGACGATGCAGGCCGCGGCCACGACGTCGCCGCCGGCGTCCTTGATCGCCTGGATGCATTCGCGCGACGACAGGCCGGTGGTGACGATGTCCTCGACCATCACGACCTTCTGGCCCGGCTCCAGGTGGAAGCCGCGACGGAACTTGAAGCCGCCGCCCTCGCGCTCGACATAGATCGACGGCACGTTCAGGTGGCGGGCGGTCTCGTAGCCGGGGATGATGCCGCCGACGGCCGGCGACACGGCGACGTCCACATGGCCCACCGTGGCGACGATCTTGTCGGCCAGGGCCTTGCAGAGGCGCTCGCAGCGCTCGGGCCGCATGAACACCAGGTTCTTCTGCAGGAAGACCGGGCTGTGCAGGCCGCTGGACAGCACGAAGTGGCCTTCGCGCAGGGCGCCGGCGGCGCGGAATTCTTCGAGGACGTCTTCGTTGGTCATGAGCCGTGGATATAAGGCCAGCGCGGCGAGTCTACAAACCATCGACGAAGGGGCGTAGGACAGCGCCATGAGCGACTCCCCTCTTCGCCCCCGCGTCGGCTGCGGCGCGGCCATTCTCGACGCCCAGGGCCGCATCCTGCTGGTCCAGCGCCTCCGCGAGCCCGAGGCCGGCCATTGGGGCCAGCCGGGCGGCAAGCTCGACTGGGGCGAACCCGGCCGCGCCTGCGCCGAACGGGAGATCCGCGAGGAGCTGGGCATCGAGGTCGTCGCCGGCGCGGTGCTGGCCGTCACCGACATGATCACCGCCGACAGCCACTGGCTGGCCGTCACCTATCGCGCCGACGGCTGCGTGGGCGAGCCGGCGATCCAGGAGCCCGACGCCATCGCCGACTGGGGCTGGTTCGCCCTCGACGCCCTGCCCTCGCCCCTGACCCAGGCGACGCGGGACGCGGCGGCGGCGCTGCGGGGCTCGACCTGAAATTATTTCGCGAGGCCGCGTCACACGCGCAGCTCCGATCTCGTCATGACGGCGCAACCCTCTCAAAGGAGACCCGCCATGACCGCCAAGCTCGATCCCTTCGCCGCCGCTCCCGCCGTGATGAAGTCGTGGTTCACCGCCTCGACCATCATCGCCGCCAGCCTGGAACCCAGCCTGGTCGAACTGGTCAAGATCCGCGCCTCGCAGATCAACGCCTGCGCCAACTGCATCAACATGCACACGGCCGAGGCTCGCGCCCAGGGCGAGACCGAGCAACGCATCTACCTGCTGTCGGCCTGGCGCGAGGCGCCCTGCTACACGCCCCGCGAACGCGCCGCCCTGGCCTGGACCGAGGCCCTGACGCGCCTGTCCGAAGGCCACACGCAGGAGGCGGCCCACGCCGACCTCGTGGCTCAGTTCAGCGATGAAGAGCAGGTCAAGCTGACCCTGATGATCAACGTCATCAACGGCTGGAACCGCCTGGCCGTGGGCTTTGGTCTCTGGATCGAGCAGCCGGTGAAGGCGGCGGCCTGACGCGCGGCGACGGACGCGGGGTCAGCCCCGCGTCCGGTCCACCGTCTCGACCGACGGGCAGGTGCGCAGCGCCGCCGAGATGTTGGTCAGGTGCTTGGCGTCGCGCACCTCGACATCGATGTCGGTGTCGAAGAAGTCGCTCTGCCGGTGGTGCATGCGCAGGTTGACGATATTGCCGCCCGCCTCGCCGATGATCGTGCAGACCTGCCCCAGCACGCCCGGCGCATTGCCGATGGTGGCGTGCAGGCGGGCCAGCGAGACGGTGTCGCGCTCGGCCTCGGGCGTCCAGTTGAGGTCGCGCCAGAGATCCTCGCGCTCCTCGAACTCGGCCAGCTTCGGACAGTCGATGGTGTGGACGTCCAGTCCTTCACCGTCCTCGCGCAGGATGCCGACGATGCGGTCGCCCGGCACCGGGCTGCAGCAGTGGGCGAAGTGCAGCGACACGCCCGGCGTCAGCCCGCCGCCGCGCACATAGAGCCGCGCGCCCTTGCCGCCCTCGATCTTGCGACGGGCCGTGGCCGCCTCGCGCTCGGCGTCCTTCATGCCGGGGAAGGCCGTCTCCAGCACCTGGCTCGGCGTCACGCGACCTCGGCCGACGGCGTCGAACAGGCTCTCTTCGCTCTCCAGAACGAACCGTTCGAGGATCGGCCGTAGCGACACGTCCTTCAGGCTCTTGCCGGCGCGTTCGAAGATCTGCTCCACCGAGGCCCGGCCCAGGCGCAGGAACTCTTCCTTCTCGGTCTGGCGGATGTGCCGGCGGATGGCCGAGCGCGCCCGGCCGGTCACCGTCAGCGAGCGCCAGTCCGGCGGCACCACGGGCTTGGAGCCGCGGATCACCTCGACCACGTCGCCGTTGGTCAGGATGGTGCGCAGGGGCTTCAGCTCGCCGTTGATCTTCACGCCGATGCAGGTGTCGCCGACGCTGGTGTGGACCGCATAGGCGAAGTCCAGCGGCATCGCGCCCCGCGGCAGGCTGACCAGCTTGCCCTTGGGGGTGAAGACGAACACCTGGTCGAGGAACATCTCGAGCTTGGCGTGCTCGACCAGTTCCTCGCTGTCGCCGCCGTGCTCAAGCACCTGGACCAGTTGGCGCAGGTTGGCCAGCGGATCGCGGCCGCCGGCGGCTTCCATGCCTTCCAGGTCGAGGCCGTACGAGGCGTCCTTGTAGCGGAAGTGGGCGGCCACGCCCTCTTCGTTCACCCGGTCCATCGATTCGGTGCGGATCTGCATCTCGATGCGCATGCCGCGCGGGCCGACCACCGTCGTGTGCAGCGAACGGTAATTGTTGCGCTTGGGCGTCGAGATGAAGTCCTTGAAGCGGTCGGGCACGCTGGACCAGGCGCGGTGGACGACGCCGAGCGCGCGGTAGCAGTCTTCCTCGCTGTCGACGATCACGCGGAAGGCGTAGATGTCCGACATCTGCGAGAAGCCGATCGATTTGCGCTGCAGCTTGCGCCAGATCGAAT
>Ga0102591_1002624_pt1 | contig 18725 bp, 17 predicted proteins | sample AraplaCol_mCL_r2_2_FD_76860 | JGI IMG/M metagenome (GOLD analysis project Ga0102591, IMG submission 76860) | Arabidopsis root microbial communities from North Carolina, USA - plate scrape MF_Col_mCL_r2 (SPADES assembly) (version 2) | ecosystem: Host-associated > Plants > Roots > Endosphere... | reverse complement strand
ATTGAATATGCCGGCCGGATCGAATTTCTCCTTCACCCGCCGTGACAGCATCGCCACCGCCTCAGGCTCGGGGTGGAAGGCCGCGGTGACTGCCCTCGCCTCGGCCGATGCACGGATCAGCGTCGCATGGCCGCCGCCGAGCGCCTTGATGAAGCGGCGGACCAGCTCGGCTTCGGGGCCTGCCTCCATGCGCATCCAGACGAGACCACCCTGCCAGTCGTAGAAGGCGTCGACGCCGGCTTCCAGACGCAACGCTGCAACCAGCTGATGCCCGGTGCCGGGGGCGACGGAGACGCGCCAGACCGGCCGCGCGGTGCCGTCGGCATAGGGCAGCACGTCGCGGATTTCCTGCCAGAGCCTGCGGCTTTCCGGTTGCTCCAGCCGCGTGACCGTGGCGAAAGCCGACATGGCCGCCACAAGCTTTTCGATGCGCACCTCGACCGAGCCGGCCAGGCCTTCGATGCGCAGCACCGTCGCCTCACCCTCCGGCAGTTTACCGGCGAGGAATTTCCACGTCACCGTCAGCGGCAGGTGGGCGGCACTGGAGATTTCGACCGGCAGCGCCATTGCCGCGGCCATGGCCTTTGCCGCTTCGGCGTCGTTGAGGCCTGACAGAACCACCGTCTGTTCCGTCTTCGGGCGCGGCGGCACCCGAAAAGTCACTTCGGTGAGGAAGGCGAGCGTGCCGTGGGAACCGGCGACCAGCTTGACGAGATCGAGGCCGGTGACGTTTTTCATCACCCGGCCGCCGGCCTTGATGATCTCGCCCTTGCCGTTGACGAAACGCACACCGAGCAGGCTGTCGCGGGCAGCACCCGTGATGAGCCGGCGCGGGCCGGAGACATTGGCGGCAAACACGCCGCCGATGGTCGGCTCGCCGGATGTCCCCATCACAGGGCGATGATCCATCGGCTCGAAGGCGAGCATCTGGCCGCTCTCAGACAGCGCCGCCTCGACCTCGGCGAGCGGCGTGCCCGCTCGAACGGTCATGACCATTTCGCCGGGATTATAGGCGACGATGCCGGAAAGCCCGGTCGAGCGCAGCCGGTCTTCGGCGACAACGGCATTGCCGAAGCCCGAGCGGCTATCGCCGCCGCAAATCGCGAGCGGCTGGCCGCTTTCCGCGTGGGCGCGGACGATTGCCGCCGCCTCTTCCTCACTCGTCGGCATCAGATCGATCATGCGGCGGGGCGCCCTTCGAGCGGAAAGACCTTCGACGGGTTTAGGAGCCAGCCGGGATCGAAGGCGGCGCGCGCCGCCATCTGCTGGGCAAGGTCAGCCTCGGAATATTGGTGGCGCATCAGGTCGCGCTTCTCGATGCCGACGCCATGTTCGCCGGTCAGGCAGCCGCCGGCATCGACGCAGAGCTTCAGGATGTCGTTGCCGGCGGCTTCCGCGCGAGCGGCATCCTCGGGATCGTTGGCGTTGAAGAGGATCAGCGGGTGCATGTTGCCGTCGCCGGCGTGGAAGACATTGGCGACACGCAGGACATAATGATCGACGATTTCGGCGGTCCGCTTCAGCACATGGGAAAGCTGGCTGAGCGGCACGGTGCCGTCCATACAGATGTAGTCGGCGATGCGGCCGGTGGCGCCGAAGGCGGATTTGCGGCCCTTCCAGATCAATGCCGCCTCGGTCGCCGACTGGCATTCGCGCACGGTCTTCACCGCGTGCCGGCGGGCGATCTCGACGATGTCCTTCAGCGTGGCGTCCATCTCCGCTTCCGACCCCTCGACTTCGACGATCAAAAGCGCGCCGACATCGAGGGGATAACCGGCATGGGCGAAGGCTTCGCAGATCTCGATTGCCGGCTTGTCCATGAATTCGATCGCAACCGGGACGATGCCGGCGGCGATGACATCGGCAACGCAGGCGCCGGCCTCCTCCGAGCTCTCGAAACCGAAGAGCACCGGGCGGGCGCCTTCCGGCTTGGCGATCAGCCGCACCGTCGCCTCGGTGACGATGCCGAGCTGGCCTTCGTGGCCGCAGACGAGGCCGAGCAGATCATACCCCGCCGCATCCAGCGCCTTGCCGCCGAGTTCGATCACCGTGCCGTCGACCAGCACCATCCTGACGCCGAGCAGGTTGTTGGTGGTGACGCCATATTTCAGGCAGTGGGCGCCGCCGGAATTCATGCCGATATTGCCGCCGATGGTGCAGGCAAGCTGCGAACTTGGATCGGGCGCATAGAAAAAGCCGTCCGCAGAGACGGATTCGGAGATGTTGAGATTGGTGACGCCGGCCTGAACCACGGCGACGCGGTTCGGCAGATCGATTTCGAGGATGCTGTTCATCTTCGACAGGCCGAGCACAACCGCATCCTCCTGCGGAATGGCGCCGCCGGAAAGCGAGGTGCCGGCGCCGCGCGGCACGACCGGAATGCCGTATCGGTGGCAATAGCGCATGACGGCCGAAACCTCGGCTGTCGTGCGCGGCAGGGCGACGGCGAGCGGCAGACGACGGTAGGAGACGAAGGCGTCGGTCTCGAACGGCACCAGCTCGCGCGCCTCATGCACCAGGCATTCCGGCGGCAGAAGATCGGTCAGATCGGCGACGATCTGGGGTCTGCGCGCCAGGACATCGGCGCGGGGGCTGAGAAACGAAATGGCGTCGGACATGGCGTTCTCCCTGGCCCTGACGACGGGGAAATAACAGCGGGAAGAGGGTAGCGGAACCGGCCGCGAACCTCCCTGCCGCCGATAGACCGGCTTAGCACTTTCCCGAAAGCGGCGCAAATGCTAAGCACTTATGCCAAAAGGGGAAAAAGTCGCAAAACCTTATGACCAATCTGGGTGATCTCGAAATCTTTGCCAAGGTCGTTTCGACAGGCAGCATGTCTCTCGCCGGGCGCGCGCTCGGCTTTTCCCCGGCCGTCGTCTCCAAGCGGATCAAGCGGCTGGAGGACCGACTCGGCACCCGGCTTTTGCAACGCACGACGCGGCAGATCTCGCTGACGGAAGCCGGACAGGGTTTCTACGACCGCGTCCTCGGCATTCTCGCCGGACTTGAGGAAGCGGAATTCTATATCTCCGGCCGCTCGGCGCAGATGCACGGCACGCTGAAGATCTCGGCGCCGACCTCCTTCGGGCGCATGCATATCGCGCCGTATCTGAAGGATTTCATGGAGGCGCATCCGGAGCTTGCGATCAACCTGGTGCTGACGGACGAATTCAGCGACATCGTCGGCGGCGGCTTCGATCTGGCGATCCGCATCGCCGAACTCACCGATTCGAGCCTCGTCGCCCGAAGGCTGGCGCCGGTGCGCCGGCTGCTCTGCGCCTCGCCGGATTACCTGGCGGCGCATGGCGCACCTCGGCATATCGACGAACTGAAACACCACCGCTGCCTGCCGGCGCACAATAACGACACCTGGCGGCTGAACGGACCGGACGGAGCGCTGAGTCTCAGGCCGGAAGGCATGCTGATCACCAATTCCAGCGAGGTGATCCGCGAGGCTGTCATCGCCGGTCTCGGAATCGCGCTGCGCTCCACCTGGGATATCGGCGAAGAGCTCAAGGCCGGCCGGCTGGTGCAGGTGCTGCCGGCCTATGAAGGCTCGCACAATGTCGCGCTGTCGGCCGTCTATCCCAGCCGGCAGTTCCTGCCGGCCAAGGTGCGGCTGTTCATCGATTATCTGGCAGAGCTTTATGGCCCCGTCCCCTATTGGGAGCGCTGATGGCAGTGCCGGTTCAGCGCGCCAGCCTCTCGATGACGAGGTCCAGCAGGGCGCGCAGCCGCGCCAGCCGCTTCATGTCGCGGTGATAGCCGACCCAGGTGTCGCGGCCGGGTGGCGGTTCACCGAGATCGACCAGTTCGACGACCGCAAGGGAATCGCCGAGCGGCCGCGGCAGAACGGCGAGCCCGGCACCGTTGGCACAGAGCGCTGCCTGCACGTCGCGGCTGTTGCTCCGCATGACGGTATCGGCCCGCGGCAACAGGCGCTGCAGCCAGCCGACATCCGGCATGTCGCTGAAAGCCTCGTCCATGGTGATGAGGCGGGCGCCCGTGCCATCGCCAGCTTCGGGGTGCGGTGCGCCGCGTCTGATGTAAAGGCCGTATTCGATATGGATGAGCTTGCGCGATATGACCTCCGCCTCCGTGAAAGGCCGGATGCGGAAGACGAGGTCGGCTTCGCGTCGCGACAGGTTGAGAAGCCGGCTGTCGGTCAGCAATTCGATCTCTACCTTTGGATGGACTTGCGAGAATTCCGCCAGTACCGGCGAAAGCACATGCGCGCCGAACCAATCGGATGAGGACAGCCTGAGAAAGCCATCGAGCTGACGACTGCCACCGGCAAGGACGCGCTCCATGGCGAGCGCCTCCTCTTCGATGCGTTCAGCGCCGGCGAACACGGCGGTGCCCTCGTCGGTCAGCACGAAGCCATCCGTCGTGCGCTGAAAAAGCGTCTGGCCGAGCGAGGCTTCAAGAGCACGCAGCCGCCTGCCCATCGTCGGCTGCGTCAGCCCGAGGCTGCGGGCTGCTGCCCCCAGCGTGCCGAACCGCGCGATCGCCAGAAACAGCTTGAGGTCGCTCCATTCCATCGCCCGCATCCGTCAAACAAAAATGCATGGATTTCAGTCATTATCTTTCATTTTCATTCGCGCTTCAATGCACCATCTTCTTCCAGCACAAACCATTGCCGACGCCCCAGCAGACGCCGCGCTGCGAACGAAGGAGAGTTCCATGCCTGTCCAATCAACGATGAAAGCACTGCTGGCGGAGACGCCGAATTCGCCGCTGCGGATCGCCGATATCGCAAAATCGTCCCCCGGCGAGGGCCAGGTTCTGGTGCGCATCAAGGCAAGCGGCGTCAACCCGCTCGACCTCAAGATCCGGGCCGGTAATGCGGTCCATGCCCGCCATCCGCTTCCCGCCATACTCGGCATCGATATGGCCGGCATCGTCGAAGAGATCGGAACTGGCGTCAGTGGTTTCCGCCGCGGCGACGCGGTCTACGGCATGACCGGCGGGGTCGGCGGCATTCAGGGATCGCTTGCCGAATTTGCAGCCATCGACGCCGCGCTGCTGGCGCCAAAGCCACAGAATCTGTCGATGCGCGAGGCAGCCGCCCTGCCGTTGATCTCGATCACCGCCTGGGAAGGGCTTGTCGACCGCGCCGGGGTCAAGGCCGGCCAGAAGGTTCTCGTACTCGGCGGCGGCGGTGTCGGCCATATCGTCGCGCAGATCGCCAAGGCTGCCGGAACCGAGGTCTATGTGGTCGACGGCGCTTCGAAAGCGGATTATCTCGCCGGCCTTGGCGCAACACCGATCGATCGTGACGTGGAAACGGTGGAAACCTATGTCGCAAGACACACCGGCGGCAAGGGTTTCGATCTGGTCTACGATACGGTCGGCGGCCAGGGGCTCGATACGGCATTCCGTGCCGTCAGTCGGTTCGGCCATGTCGTGAGCTGTCTTGGCTGGGGAAGCCACGCGCTGGCGCCACTCTCCTTCAAGGCCGCCACCTATTCCGGCGTCTTCACGCTGCTGCCGCTTCTGACCGGCGAGGGACGCGCCCATCACGGTCAGATCATGCGGGAGATGACGAAGCTCGTCGAAGCCGGCAAGGTGATGCCCAAGCTCGACAGGCGCCGGTTCGCCCTTGCCGATGCCGATGAGGCGCATCGGCTGATCGAAAGCCGGCAGGCGGATGGAAAGCTCGTCGTCGAGATCGACTAACCTCGACGAGAGAATTAGCGCGCCAGATCGAGATAGGCGTTCGCCACCATCGCGTCGATATCGCGGGGTACGGGCACGATGCAGGACTGGGGACCGGCCTCGCCCCGGGCGATGCGTTCCAGGCAGCGGGCCTGGAGGGTGAAGCCGAGATCCATCGACTCGACCGTATTGCCGAGCGGCCGCGGACCGGCGAGATTGGCCATGTGACCGCCGCCGAGTACATGGAAGGAACGGCCGTCGGCGAGATGGAAGGTCTCGATATGGTCGGCCTCGTAGCGATCGATGCCGGTGACATCGGGATGGCGGCGAAGGGCCTCGACATCGATCTCATGCGGGAAATGGCCGCCATTCATCAGGATCGCGCCGTCCTTGACGAGCGGCAGGTCGGCTGCCGTCACGATCCCGGCAAAACCGGTGACGGTGATGATGATGTCGGCCGAACGGATCGCCTGGTCGCGCAGCGGCGTGACGAAACCGTCGAGATGGGCTTCGAGCGTCGTCACCGGATCGATGTCGACGACGCTGACGGTTGAAAAGGCATTGCGGAAACAGGCGGCCGTGCCCTTGCCGCAGGCGCCGTAGCCGAAGACGGTCACGCGTTTGCCGTTGGTGGAGCGGTTGGTGAACCGCAGGTAGCTTTCGAACAGGCTCTGGCCGACGGCATGCCTGTTTTCGGCGAACTGCTTGATCGGGCTGTCGTTGATGACGAGGATCGGCATCTCCAGCCGCTCGCGCAGCGGCAACAGACGGGTGCGCCCCGAAGTGGTCTCCTCGGTGCCGCCCAGGAGATTGGCATAGGGCTTTTCCGCCGCGATGGCGAAGAGATCGCCGCCATTGTCGAGCAGCAGATCCGGCTTCTCGGCGATGACCGCTTCGAGGCTCTGATGATGGGCGGCGGGATCGGTCGTCTGCGTAGCAAAGACGGTGATGCCTTGTGAACGCAGGAACTCGACCGTCGACGGCTGGGTACTGTTGAGATTGCCGGTGCAGACGAGACGCGCGCCACCGGCGCGCAGCGTCATCAACAGCGCCACCGTCTTCGGCTCGAGATGGATGCCGGTACCGATCGACAGACCCTCGAAAGGACGCGTCCGCTCGAATTCGGCGGCCGTCGCCGTGAGCAGCCGGCAGCTGCCGCCGATCCAATCGATACGGGTTGCGGTCTTTTCCATCATCTCTTTCCTATTTGCGCCTTGGTGCTGTTTTTAGCGGAGCAACAGGGCTGCGAATATGGAAGTAATTCTGGCGAAGGGGCAGAAAATCTGCCCTTTCAGGCCGACGTCCCGCAACGAAGCAGCCAGCCGGACAAAGCCACAAAGGCCGGCCGTTTCGCATCCGGCGTGCGGCAGCAGAGGCTGTAGCCCGACGGGCGGGAGATGAAGCCGTAGGGCGCGACCAGATGCCGGCGTTCGAGATCGTCTTCGATCGAAGCACGCGGCGCAAGCGCGATGCCAAGCCCGGAGCGGGCAGCCCCCAGCGCCAGCAGCAGATCCTCGAATTCCTGGACGCGGGAAAAGACGACCGGCGGCGTGCCGCTTTCGGCGAACCATTCGTCCCAGAGCTTCGGAACGCTGCGGCTGGCGAGCATCGTCAGTGCACCCATCGCTGCAGGGTCCTTGGATAGTGTCGCGGCGAGCGAAGGTGTGGAGACCGGGCCGAACTCGTCCTCCATGAATCGCAGAGCGGTGATCCCCGGGGCCGGCCGGTATTCACCGCCCATGATCACAGCGTCCAACTCCGGGTGCATCTGCAGCGGTTCGACCACGGTCATCGGCACGATCTCGACCGCCGTATCGCCGAGACTTGCCTGCATATCCGCGACGCGCGGCATCAGCCACCAGACCGCGAAGGCGGAGGGCACGCCGAGCCGAATGCGATTCTGCTCGGCGCCTTCGAGCTCCAAAACGGCGCGCTGCAGGATGTCGAAAGCCATGCCCGCTGCGGCGGCGAAAGCGCTCGCCTGCACCGTCGGAACCAGCCGGCGGCCGTCACGCGTGAAGAGCTTGCGGCCGAGGTGATTCTCCAACGTGGCGATCTGCTGACGCACGGCGCCACGCACCACATTCAGCTCTTCGGCAGCTTTCAGAATGCTGCCGTGACGGCAGACGGCCTCGAAGGCGCGGACGGCGTTGAGAGGGGGTAGACGCATGATTACCACATTCGAAAATCATAGTGCATCACTTGATCTTGCCATTGAACGAAAGGCAAGATCACGCCATGTTGTACAGCTGTGCAATGTGACGCATTCGAGACAGGGCGTGACGGATTCTCCGAACCTGTCCTACCTCGATTTTCCCTATGAACGACGATCAAATGGCGTTTCGAATCGTCATGCCATTTTGGATTGCGTAAGCTTTCCGTGATATACGTATATGAGTGATTCCTAACGACGACTGTGAAGGTGACCCGACAATTGACTCTTTTCGCCCGACTGGCTTCCGATGTGCAACTGATGTTCCGGCGCCCGCCGCGACAGCAATATGGTGCGCTCTGCTACCGGGTTAAGAAGAAGAGCGGCGAGGTCGAGGTGCTGTTGATGACGAGTCGCGACACCGGCCGCTGGGTCATTCCCAAGGGTTGGCCGATGACGCGCAAATGCGCCCATGAGGTCGCGATGCAGGAGGCCTTCGAGGAAGCCGGCGTGCGCGGCGTGGTCGAGCCGGAGACGCTTGGCGCCTATACCTATCCCAAAGTGCTGCGCGATGGGGTGCAGGTGGTCTGCAAGGTGCAGGTCTATGCGCTCGAAGTCACCAATATGGTGAAGAACTTCAAGGAAAAAGGCGAGCGCCGCATCGAATGGGTGTCGTTCGACGAGGCGGCCGGGCGGGTGCGCGAACCGGAGCTCCGTCACCTCTTCCTTGCTTTCAAGAAAAAGATGACCGACAGGCTTTCGGCCAACGCGGCGACGCAAATTTCAACGGACAACGAAATTCCGGCGGCCAAGCAAATTCCGGCGGAATGATTCCTGCCATCTTGCACTGCTAGAAAAGCAGCGTAGAAGCAGATTCATTCTCAGGAACAAGAATGCCGCCACGTCCCGCAGTCCTCACGAAACGCACGCTCGACAAGGACCTCGACAAGATCACCCATGCCGAGGACGTGGCGAAGCATGTTTTGCGGCGGCTGGTGGCGCCCGGTCTCGGACTGATCTTTCTCGGTCTGGCCATGCTTTTTGCCGGCGTCTACGTGTTCGACCGGCCGGGAGCGATGCTGGTGGTGGCGGCGGCGGCGCTTGCCGGCTACATGGCGATGAACATCGGCGCCAATGATGTGACCAACAATGTCGGTGCCGCGGTCGGCGCGCGCGCCATGACGATGGGCCAGGCCCTGGTCATCGCGGCGATTTTTGAAATCCTTGGCGCCACCATCGCCGGCGGCGAGGTCGTCAAGACAATTTCCTCGAACTTAGTCGACGCCGTCCAGGTGCCGCCGGCAATACTCGGCTGGATCATGATGGCGGCGCTGATGGCGGCGGCCCTCTGGATCAATCTCGCGACGTGGATGAATGCGCCGGTTTCCACCACCCATGCGATCGTCGGGGCAGTGATCGGAGCCGGCATCTCAGCCGTCGGGCCGGAACCGGTGAACTGGCGGGTGCTGCTGGAAATCACTTCGAGCTGGATCACCTCGCCGCTGATCGGGGGGCTGATCGCAGCCGGGCTGCTTTATCTCGTCAAGACGCTGATCATCTATCGCGACGATAAGATCGCGGCGGCCAAGCGCTGGGTGCCGGTGCTGGTGGCGGCAATGGCCGGCGGCTTCACGGCCTATATGGTGCTGCAACTGTCGCCAGCCGGCAAATTTCAGTCCTTCACCATCATCTTCATCGGAATTGCCACCGGGCTGCTAAGCTGGCTTGCCGCCCGGCCGCTCGTTCTCGCCCAGGCGCGGGATCTCGAAAACCGCAACAGTTCGCTGCGGGTGCTGTTCCGCCTGCCGCTGATCGGCTCTGCGGCGCTGCTGTCCTTCGCGCATGGCGCCAACGACGTTTCGAACGCGGTCGGGCCGCTGTCGGCGATCGTCCATTCGGTCGGCGTCGGCGGCGACGCCATCGGCCATCCGCCGCTCTGGGTGATGCTGATCGGCGCCTTCGGCATCTCGGTCGGCCTGCTGCTCTTCGGGCCGCGCCTCATCCGCCTCGTTGGCGAGGAGATCACCAAGCTCAATCCGATGCGGGCCTATTGCGTCGCGCTGTCGACCGCCTTTACCGTCATCGTCGCCTCCTGGCTCGGTCTGCCGGTCAGCACCACGCATATCGCCGTCGGCTCGGTCTTCGGCGTCGGATTCTTCCGCGAATGGTACACGCGTCATTCGAAGCGCCGCATCGCCTATATCAGGCGCAAGGCCGAGAGCTTTGATATCGACGAGCCGGAGGAGCCGAACATTCACGAGACGCGGCGGCGCTATCTCGTGCGACGTTCGCATTTCATGACGATCGTCGCTGCCTGGATCGTCACCGTGCCGGTTTCGGGGGCGCTTGCGGCAATGATTTATTGGGCTATGTTCGCGCTCTTCGTGTGAAACCCCGAGTTTTCGAATGCGCGCCAATTTCCGTATGCAACGGCTTTTCGTCGACGCGCCGCTTTCCCGCGGCGCCGTCCTCGAGGCAAATACCGACCAGTTCAACTATCTCGCCAATGTGCTGAGGATGGAGGAAGGGGCGGAGATCCTGCTCTTCAACGGCCGCGACGGCGAGTGGAAGGCGAGCCTCACTTTTCCTACGCGCAAACGCATCCTCTTGACGGCAACCGAAGAGACCCGGCCGCAGCCGCAGCCTTGCGACCTGCATTATCTCTTTGCGCCGCTCAAGGTCGGCCGCATGGATTATCTCGTGCAGAAGGCTGTGGAAATGGGAGCCGGCCTGCTGCAGCCGGTCATGACCCAGCACGTCCAGGGCAAGATCACCAATCTCGACAAGCTGCGCGCCAATGTCGTCGAGGCGGCGGAACAATGCGGCATTCTCGGCATCCCCGATGTGACCGAGCCGGTGAGGCTTCTCGACCTGCTCGACCGCTGGCCGAGCGAGCGCCGCATCATCTATTGCGACGAGGGCGACGCCGGGCAGAACCCGCTGCCGGTGCTGTCGGCGATCCGCGAAAAGCATCTTGCTCTGCTCGTCGGGCCGGAAGGCGGCTTTTCGGAAGAGGAACGGGCGCGGCTTCGAAGCCTCGATTTCGTCACCGCCATTCCGCTCGGACCGCGCATCCTCAGGGCCGATACGGCGGCCGTTGCGGCGCTGGCGGTGGTCCAGGCGGCGATCGGCGACTGGAATTAGGTCGAAAACGGGTTGACATGGAAATCGCTGCTATTTTTTTGATGCGTCGTTGAAACAATTTCACTTGCAACATGGGCGGCTTGGGTCCTAATCACCCTTCCAACTGCCCGGCCCCCTGGGCGCCTTTTCGAATACAGGTATCCCGCATGGCCCGCGACACTACCGACCAGACACCGCTCTCTTCGGTCCAGGATCTGACCGATTACATTGCCGCCGGCAACAAGCCGCGGGAGCGCTTCCGGATCGGCACCGAACACGAGAAGTTCGCCTTCTTCCGCGCCGACAACAGCCCGGTTCCCTATTTCGGCGATGCCAGCATTTCGGCGCTTTTGACCGGCCTGCAGGAAAAGAGCGGCTGGGAGCCGATCACCGACGGCGGCAACATCATCGGCCTTGCCGAGCAGCACGGCATGGGCGCGATCTCGATCGAGCCCGGCGGCCAGTTCGAACTCTCCGGCGCGCCGCTGGAGACGATCCACGAGACCTGCAAGGAATCGAACCAGCATCTGGCGACGCTGCGCGAAATCGCCGAGCCGATGGGCATCCGCTTCCTCGGCATCGGCGGCAGTCCGAAATGGACCTATGCGGAAACCCCGCAAATGCCGAAATCACGCTACGAGATCATGACCCGCTACATGCCGAAGGTCGGCACCCAGGGTCTCGATATGATGTACCGCACCTGCACGATCCAGGTGAATCTCGATTTCTCCTCGGAAGCCGATATGCGCAAGAAGATGCGCGTCTCGATGAAACTGCAGTCGCTGGCGACCGCCCTCTTCGCATCTTCGCCCTTCACCGAAGGCAAGCCGAATGGGCTGCTCTCCTGGCGCGGCGATATCTGGCGCGATGTCGATAACCAACGCGCCGGCCTGCTCGATTTCACCTTCCGCGACGACTTCGGCTTCCGCGACTATGCCGAATGGGCGCTCGACGCGCCGATGTATTTCATCGTCCGCGACGGCCGCTATCACGACTGCACCCATGTCACCTTCCGCCAGTTCATGAACGGCGCGCTGAAGGGCGAGGTCGCCGATCCGGCGCCGACGATGGGGGACTGGACGAACCACCTTTCGACACTCTTCCCCGACGTGCGGCTGAAGCGTTTCCTCGAAATGCGCGGCGCCGACGGTGGCCCGTGGCGGCGCATCTGTGCGCTGCCGGCCTTCTGGGTCGGCCTGCTCTACGACGATACGGCCCTTGAGGCCGCCGACGAGCTGACGAAGGATTGGAGCTTTGCCGAGATCAGCGCCCTGCGCAATGCCGTTCCCGCCGAAGGCTTGAAGGCGCAATTCCGCGGCCATCCGCTCTTCGACATGGCGCGCGAGGTGGTCGGCATTTCAAAGGCCGGCCTCAAGGCGCGCGGCAAGCTCAACGGCGAAGGCCAGGACGAGACCATCTTCCTTGCGCCGCTCGACGAAGTGCTGGCCAAGAAAGCAACGCTCGCCGAGGATCTGCTGTCGCTCTATCACGGCCGCTGGAACGGTTCCGTGGAACCCGTCTTCGAGGACTATCAGTACTGAGGCGAGACTGTTTCAAGGAATTCAAGTTGGTTCACGGCGCCTTCTCGCGCTTCCTGGCTTCACGCGATCGTGCCGTACGGCGAGCCGGTCTCAGTTCCTCGATCGTCGGCAGCCACCACTCGGCGTCCTCAACCGGAGGAACTTTCGCCGGCCAGGTGCGGACGAGTTCTTCGAGTGTGGGAACCCGCCAATGTCCCCAGACGTGATCTTCGGTTACGCCGGGATAGAAGTCCGCAATGACGTCCGGCTCGACCAGTTCGCCTGAGATGTCGATAAAGACGACGATTCCATAGGCAGTGGCCACCGGACGCTCGATCGGCGGCAAGTCATCGCTCTGAAGCGGGTAACGATGACGCTTGCGTTCCGCGGAGCGGCGCTTGCTGCGTATATCCTGTTCCTTGCGCGCCTCGGCGCGACGCCGTCTCTCCTCCGGTTCGTTTCTGCGCGCCGCAGCCTCGATATCAGGCCACCGGCGTCGGAGTTCCTCATAGGACCGGAAGGGAACGTGCCATATTCTGAGATCACCGTCCCACCGTGAAAACGGCACCTCGCGCAGTTTGTCGACGACAGTTTTCGAATAGGGTGTGCGAATTCGGAAACCTGCCTTGCCGAATTCGAGGTAGGGACTGTCGATCGGATCGAAGACGAAGGCGTCGCGTCCCTTCGCATCGGCGTGGGCGTCGGCTTCGGCCTCCATCTCGGCAAGCCATCGTCCGATGCGGCGGGACGCCGTCCGGCCGGGAACAAACCAAGCCTTGCGGGCATCGCTCCAGCGGGCACGGGGAAAGCGTCTTCGGAATTGCTCGACGGTCATCCTGTCATAGGGAAAGGAAATATCCGCGCCGGGCTTTTCACCGTCTTCACCGGGCGGCGCCTCGTCGTGACCAGCGGGGGATTTCGTCTCGGCCATGGAAGGAAAACGCCGGCGCGCAGGGATCGGTTTCCGGTGAGGATAGCATAGATGCTGGTTAAGGCGTGACAGCCTGCCGTCGTTGTGGCCGCTTTCGCTCGTGAGCTCGGTTCGCTGGGGCCTCGGCCGGGTAACACCGGCCAAATTCTTCCCTAAGTTCTTATGGCAAAAAGCCGTTTGCGCATGAGCATTTCAGGTTATAGTGGCGTTACAACGCGTCACGACTCGGGGAAAGGGACCTCCATGCTGCCACTCTTCGACATGATGATGCAGGCGCAGAATGGCGCGGCGATGGAAGCGGTCGCCCGGCAGTTCAACCTCGCGCAGGAACAGGCGACGAAGGCGATGGCGGCGCTGATGCCGGCCTTTTCCGCCGGACTGAAGCGCAGCACCAGCAATCCTTACGATTTCGTCGGGCTGATGCAGGCGGTCTCCTCCGGCAACTATGGGCGCTATTTCGAGGATATGAGCCGGGCCTTCACACCGGAGGGCATTTCAGACGGCAACAACATCCTTGCCCAGCTTTTCGGCTCGAAGGAGGTTTCGCGCGCAGTCGCCGCCCAGGCCGCACAGATGACCGGGATCGGCCAGGATATCTACAAGCGGATGCTGCCCGTGCTGGCCGATACGCTGATGGGCGGGCTCTTCAAGCAGACGACCGGACAGATGGCCTCGCCGGTCAACCCCTTCTTCAACACGGCGATGGGCGAGACCATCCAGAAATGGCTAGAGAGTACCGGCTTCGCGCCGAAACCGGCTCCGGAGCCCAGCATCTTCGACAATCCGTTCACCCAGGCGATGCAGCAGATGTTTTCGGTGCCGAAGCCTGCGCCGACGCAGACGCCCAACCCCTTCCTCGACAATCCCTTCGCCAAGGCCTTCCAGGAGATGATGGGCGGGCTCGGCCAGCAGCCGGCGGCCCCGGCCAAGGCCAAGACACCGGAGGCGCCCAAGGAAGAGGCGAAGGTCAATGCCGACAGCTATACCCAGATGCTGAACGCCATGTTCGACAGTGGACTGGAAGTGCAGAAGAGCTACCAGAAGAATCTGGAAGCGATCTTCGAAACCTACCGGCCGAAACCCTCCTCCGAATAAAAAAACCCGGAGATGGCTTGGGAAAGCCTATCACCGGGTCAAGCGGCAGGGCTATTGGCTATCACCCTGCGGGGAAACTCGACGCTCCTGCTATTCGTAGGAGCGCAAAAGAGACGACAGGCGCCAGCGATTGCGCGCCGAACGCGTCAGATGTTCCGACGGGTCCTCGAAAAAGGTCGACGCCAGGAACGCGGAGGTCAGATCGGCCCGGGTAAGGCCGATATCCCTCAGCTGCGTGTCGTTCAGATCATGCAGCGCGTTGATCTCCATGCGATTGCGGAACACGCGAAAGAGAGAGGCCAACGGTGCGAGGCCTGCCGCCAGACGCTGGAAAAACGTCGGGGTCGGCTTGCCGCAGTCGAGTTCGAGTGTCCGGTCTGTCATGCGCATTGAACTCTCCTTTCTGTACAGTGCCGCACGTCTTTTAGACGCATAAAGGGCGCTGTAACGTTTTAGATCGGCGCGCAACGCAACCCACCCCTCCCGCGAGGTCGTGCGGGAAGGAGCAAGCTGAATTCCGCTTGGACAGGCAGGGTGTCTGTCCTTCACTTTGCTTTGATTTGCATCCCGAAGATGCCAAAGACCTATTGATCAGTCCAACGAATGTTTCTAATGATTATCATCAGCTATCTTTATGGGTGAAACCATGTCCGCACCTCTTGATCTCGACCAACTGCAGACTTTCATCGCCATCGTCGATTCCGGCAGCTTCACCAAGGCGGCCGACAGGGTCTACAAGACCCAATCGGCCGTCTCCATGCAGATGCGCCGCCTCGAAGAGCGCATCGGCAAGCAGCTGTTCATCAAGGATGGGCGCGGCAACCGGCTGACGGTCGAGGGTGAAAAGCTGCTCAACTATGCCCGGCGCATCATCCGCCTCAACAATGAGGCGATCGCCGCCTTCGACGACAACAGGCTGGAGGGGACGCTGCGGATCGGCACGCCGGACGATTATGCCGACCGCTACATGCCCGAAATCATCGGCCGCTTCGCCAAGACGCATCCGAATGTCGAACTCTACATCGTCTGCGAGCCTTCGGTGGATCTCGCCGAGCGCATGCACAAAGGCGAGCTCGACATCGCCCTCGTCACCCACAATCCGCGCGAGCGCATGTCCGATGTGGTGAGAACCGAGCCGCTCTGCTGGGTGGGCTCGGCCAACCATCCGATCCGCGACGACGCGCCGGTGCCGCTTGCCGTCGGCCGGCGCGACTGCCAGTGGCGCCAGCTCGCCTGCTCGGCGCTCGATGCTGTGGGACGCGAGCACCAGATCCTGTTCACCAGCTGGTCCTGCACCGTCGTTGCCGCTGCCGTGCTTGCCGGCATGGCGGTTTCGGTCATGCCGGAATCGGCATTGCGAACAGGCATGAAAGTACTGAGCCAGGCCGACGGTTTTCCGGCGCTGCCGCCGGTGCAGATCGGCATCATGAAGCGGCCGGGCGTTTCGCTCTCGCTGATGAACGCGATCACGGCGCATATCACCGCCTGCCTCGACAACATCACCCCTGCCGTCGTCGACGATACCCTCGAGGCCGATGTCAAATCCGCCCAGGCACGCCTTTATCCGCGGCTGAAGGCCGCCAATATGGTGCCGAGCTGGTAAGCCGACTCAAGCAGCAGCAGGCACGGTCGTGGTGAAAAGGGAGGCGCGGATGACGCGCTTCCATTGGTCGAGCATGCGCCGCGCCAACTCCTTGTCGCTGACGGCGGCAAGCCGGATGACGGCGCCGATCAGGTGGCTGAACAGGTAAGTGCGCGCGTACATATCCTCGTCGCAAAGGTCGGGAGTGAGATCGCGCACGGCGTTATGGAAGATACCGGCGACACGGCCGCTATGCTCGATGTTCAGCTGCAGCAGATCCTGATCGGTCTCCGTGCCCATCCAGACGCCGAGATAGACGGGATCGTCATGGTAGAAATCGTAATACCAGTCGATGATGGCGCAAACGCGGTCGAGCGCCTGGTCGAGCGACCTGACGTCGGCAAACATCGCCGCCGTCTTCGCCTGGATCGCCGAAGCGTGCTGGTCGAACAGGGCTTTGACGATCGCCGCCTTCTCGGGAAAATACTGGTAAACCGAACCGATCGGCACTTTGGCGGCGACGGCGAGTTCCGTCATCCGCATGGCGCTGACGCCCTTTTCGGCAATGATCCTGGCGGCCGCGGCAAGAATGAGATCCAGCCTCTGGATGCTGCGTTCCTGCTTCGGCTTCCTGCGCAAGCCGATCCGATCCATGCTTTCCGCGCCCATGTCGTTCCCATATTTATTGTTCGCGGCGGAAGGCATGACATGCAGGGTGTTCATCGGCGGTAAATGGAAATGCTCGCATTTTAACGGTTGAGAAAAGCCCGTGACGATCACGATTCCAGGATGTGATTTTACCCATCGCAACCGGTACCGATACGGTGTCAGCCGCGTGACCGGTCAGTGACGGACGAGGCGCACGCGCGCCTCAGCTCATCGCCATCCATGCGGCGAGCCATACCCACATGGCGGCGAGTATGATGTAACCTGCGGCGAAGATCGGGCTGCGATAGCGCATATCGTTGCTGGTGACGTGAATGGCGGCATGGGCGTAGCGCAGGGCGACGAAGGCCCAGGCGAGGACGACAGAGATGAGATTGTCGGCCTCGGTGATATAGAGAAGAATTGAGCAGGCGTAGAACAGCACGGGCAGTTCGAACTGATTGGCGAGGCAGTTCTTGACGATGAGGCTTTCGGCCGGCTCGCCGCGATTTTCGCGATAATCCGATTTGGCGATGCTGCCGGCGCGGACCATTTTCGCGCGCCGCATGCCGAGCAGCGCATAAAGACCGTAGACCAGGGCCACATGGGCGAGGAGTGGCCAGAAGATTTGATAGCCGGTCATATGTGGCCGTTTCCTTTCCGCTTCTGCTTCCGCTTTCAACGCGAGCATTAGTCGAAAGACGATCGGGATACCAGCGTCGGCGGCCCGCCATCCAACATTGGCGGGCCGCCGGATTTCGTCACACCTGCGCGGCGCCGCCGTCGGCGAAGAGTTCGATACCGGTGACGAAGCTCGAATCGTCGGAAGCGAGGAAGAGTGCGGCGGCGGCGATCTCTTCGGCGCGGCCGACGCGCCCCATTGGCACCTGGGTTGCGAGATAATCGAGCAAGCCCTGCTGTTGCGCCTCATCTTTGCCGGCGAGTTCGACGAGACCAGTTGTCTTTGTGGGACCGGGGCTCAGCGTATTGATACGAATGCCGCGATCCTTGAGATCAAGGATCCAGTTGCGAGCAAAGCTTCGTAACGCGGCCTTCGAGGCGGCGTAAACGCTGAAGGCGGGAGTGCCGGTCGAGCCCGCCGTCGATCCCGTCAGGATAACCGATGAGCCCGGACCGAGCAGCGGCAAAGCCTTCTGCACGGTGAAAAGAACACCTTTCACATTTCTGTCGAACGTGTCGTCATACTGCTCTTCGGTAATTTCGCCGAGCGGCAGCATCGAACCACCGCCGGCATTGACGAACAGCACATCTATCCGGCCGGCTTCGGCTTTCACGCGTTCATAGAGCCGATCAAGGTCTGCAAGCTCTGCCGAGTCCGCCTGGATGCCGACAACCTTACCCCCTATTTCCGCAACCGCCGCGTCGAGCACGTCCTTGCGCCGGCCGGTCACGAAAAGCTGGGCGCCTTCGGCGGCGAAACGCTTGGCAGTGGCAAGGCCAATGCCCGATGTCGCGCCGGTAATCACTGCGATCTTTCCACTCAATCTCTGTGTCATTGTCGTCTCCTGTTGTTCGACCGAGACTGAGATATGGACGCGGGAAACGTTTCGAAATAGAAAGAAATGAAAGCTATCGTTACAGGAATGAAATGACGAACTTTCCGGATTTCGAAGGCCTGGCCATGTTCGCCAAGGTGGCCGAAGAGCGTTCTTTCGCTCGCGCCGCTAGGACGCTCGGTGTATCGGTGCCTACCGTTTCGCGGGCCGTCAGCCGGCTGGAGGAGAGACTTGGCGCACGGCTTTTCAACCGCACCTCGCGGCAACTGGCGCTGACCGATTTCGGCTTGCGATTGGTCGACAGTGCCTCGCGGCTCTATGCGGAGGCAGAGGCTGCGGAAAATGCAGCGCGCGAGCTGTCCAGCCGACCGCGAGGGCTTATCCGGCTTGCCGCGCCGATGGCCTTCGGCACACGCTGGCTGGCGCCGATCCTGCCCGATTTTTTCGACCTCTATCCCGATATTTCTATCGACCTGCATATGAGCGACGCCGTCGTCGACCT
>Ga0102591_1002621_pt1 | contig 18766 bp, 17 predicted proteins | sample AraplaCol_mCL_r2_2_FD_76860 | JGI IMG/M metagenome (GOLD analysis project Ga0102591, IMG submission 76860) | Arabidopsis root microbial communities from North Carolina, USA - plate scrape MF_Col_mCL_r2 (SPADES assembly) (version 2) | ecosystem: Host-associated > Plants > Roots > Endosphere... | reverse complement strand
GCCGACACGATGCGCCAGGAAGGCATGACCGCCCGCGTCATGTCGGCGATCGCGATCGAGCAGGTCGTCGAGCCCTACGTGCGCCCCAAGGCGCTGCAGTATCTGGAAGAAGGCAAGGTCGTCGTCTTCGCCGCCGGCACCGGCAATCCCTTCTTCACGACCGACACGGCCGCCGCGCTGCGCGGCGCGGAAGTGGGCGCCGAGATCATGCTCAAGGCGACCAAGGTCGACGGCGTCTACACCGCCGACCCGAAGAAGGACCCGACGGCGACGCGCTACGCGCGCATCAGCTTCGACGAGGCCATCAGCAAGAACCTGCAAGTCCTGGACGCGACGGCCTTCGCGCTGTGCCGCGACCAGAAGCTCCCCATCAAGGTGTTCTCGATTTTCAAGCCAGGCGCGCTCAAGCGCGTCGTCATGGGCGAGGACGAAGGCACCCTGGTGCACGTCTGATCGGGCTCGCGCGTTGAAGACGGCGCCGACCCATTGATCGAGGAAAAGAACATGAGCACTGCCGACATCAAGAAGAACGTGGAAGCCAAGATGGTCAAGTCCATCGAGGCCTTCAAGAACGAACTGCAGAAGATCCGCACCGGCCGCGCCCACCCGGGCCTGCTGGACCAGGTGCACGTGGACTACTACGGCTCGATGGTGCCGATCTCGCAGGTGGCCAACGTGTCGCTGCTGGATGCCCGCACGGTCAGCGTGCAGCCCTGGGAGAAGGGCATGGGCCAGAAGATCGAGAAGGCCATCCGCGAATCGGATCTGGGCCTGAACCCCTCGTCGCAGGGCGACCTGATCCGTGTGCCGATGCCGCCGCTGTCGGAAGAGCGCCGCCGCGACCTGGTCAAGGTCGCCAAGGGCGCCGCCGAGGACGCGAAGGTGGCCGTGCGCAACCTGCGCCGCGATGCCAACGAACAGGCGAAGAAGCTGGCCAAGGACAAGGCCATCACCGAGGACGACGAGCGCCGCAGCCAGGACGAGGTCCAGAAGCTGACCGACAAGGTCGTCGCCGAGATCGACAAGCTGCTCTCGGCCAAGGAAGCCGAGATCATGGCCGTCTGAGCGTCGCATCCCTGTGAGCGCCGACAGCAAGGCGGGAGTGCCCCGCCATGTGGCCATCGTCATGGATGGCAACGGTCGATGGGCGAAGAAGCGTTTCCTTCCGCGCTTCTTCGGTCACAAGCAGGGCGTGGACGCCCTGGTGCGAGTGGTGCAGGCCTGCATCGATCGCGAGATCGAGTATCTGACGGTCTTCGCCTTCTCCAGCGAGAACTGGAAGCGGCCCAGCGACGAGGTGTCCGGGCTGATGGGCCTGGTGCTGGCGGCGGTGTCGCGCTACCTGGCGCGCATGGGCGCGATGGGCGTGCGCATCCGCATCGTCGGCGACCGCGAGGCGGTGTCGGACAAGCTCCGCGCCGCCTGGGCCGAGGCCGAGAATTCCACCGCCCACAACAGCAAGCTGACGCTGAACGTCGCGTTCAACTACGGCGGCCGCTGGGACATCGTCCAGGCCTGTCGCAAGGCGATCGAGGCGGGCGTGCCCGCCGCGGAACTGACCGAGGCCAAGCTGTCCGAGTTCATGGCGATGAGCTATGCGCCGGATCCTGACCTCTTCATCCGCACGGGCGGCGAGCTGCGCATCAGCAATTTCATGCTCTGGCAGACCGCGTACACGGAGTTCGTCTTCTCGGACTGCCTGTGGCCCGAGTTCGGCGAGGCGCAACTGGACGAGGCCATCGCCGCGTTCCGGGCGCGCGACCGCCGCTTCGGTGGCGTGAACGTACCGGGCGTCGCCCAGGAGGCTTGAGATGCTGATTCAGCGCGTGATCACGGCCCTGGTGCTGCTGGCGATCCTGCTGCCGGCGCTGTTCGCGTCGAACCCGATGTGGTTCGCGCTGCTGACGCTGGTGATGATCGCTGCGGCGGGGTGGGAATGGTCGCGGCTGAACGGCCGGCCGGGTGCCGCGGCGATCGGCTTCGGCGCGGCGCTCGCGGCGCTCTGCGCGTGCACTTTCTATCTCGTTGGCTTCAGCGTGCCGGCGTGGTGCTGGTGGCTGGCCGGCGGTCTCTGGGTGCTGGGCGGCGTGCGCGCGCTCGCGGCCGGCGTCGCGGGTTGGCCGAAGATCTCTCCGGCGCTGCGGCTGGCGCTGGGCGCGGTGCTGCTGTGGGCCGCCTGGCTGGCGCTGATCGCCGCGCGGGCGCGCGGCATCAACTTCCTGTTGTCGGCGATGTGCCTGGTCTGGATGGCCGACATCGCCGCCTACTTCGCCGGCAAGGCATTCGGCAGACGCAAGCTGGCGCCGGCCATCAGCCCGGGCAAGAGCTGGGAAGGCGCGATCGGCGGCCTTGTCGGCGTGATCGTGCTGGGCGTGGTCTGGGTGCATGTCATCGACGTGCGCGTGCCGGTGGATTCGGCCTCGCTGTACAGCGTGCTGGTGCGGCGCATCGGCGTCGTCTCGGTGCTGGCGGTGGTCTTCCTGTCGGCGATGAGCGTCGTCGGCGACCTCTTCGAATCCCTGGTCAAGCGCGCCGCCGGCGCCAAGGACAGCAGCCAGCTGCTGCCCGGCCATGGCGGCGTGCTCGATCGTGTCGACGCGCTGCTGCCGGTGCTGCCGCTGGCGCTCGCGCTGACTTCCCTCTGACCTTCCGGACCTTTCCGATGAGCTCCCTCCACCACCGCCCGCAGCAGGTCTGCGTGCTGGGTTCCACCGGCTCGATCGGCACCAGCACCCTCGACGTCATCGCCCGTCATCCGGACCGCTATCGCGTCTTCGCGCTCTCGGCGATGAGCCGCGTCGACGACCTGGCCGCGCAATGCGTTCGGCACGCGCCGCGTTTCGCGGTGCTGCCCGATGCGGCGCTGGCGGCGCAACTGCGCGCCCGGCTGCGCGAAGCGGGTTCGCGCACCGAAGTGCTCGACGGCATGGCTTCGCTGAGCGAGATCGCTGCGCATCCCGACGTGGATGCGGTGATGGCCGCCATCGTCGGCGCGGCCGGCCTGGCGCCCGCGATGGCCGCAGCACGCGCGGGCAAGCGTCTGCTGCTGGCCAACAAGGAAGCGATCGTGCTGGGCGGCGCGCTGTTCATGCGCGCGGTGGAGCAGGGCGGCGCCACGCTGCTGCCGGTGGACTCCGAGCATTCGGCGATCTTCCAGTGCCTGCCCGAAGACCGCGCCACCTGGGCCGAGCGCATCGATCACATCGTGCTGACCGCCTCGGGCGGTCCGTTCCGCCAGCGCGATCCCGCCACGCTCGCCGGCGTCACGCCCGATCAGGCCTGCGCGCATCCCAACTGGGTGATGGGGCGCAAGATCTCGGTCGACTCGGCGACGATGATGAACAAGGCGCTCGAGGTCATCGAGGCGCGCTGGCTCTTCAATCTCAAGCCGGAGCAGATCAAGGTCCTGATCCATCCGCAGAGCATCGTGCACTCGATGGTCGTGTGCCGCGATCACTCGGTGCTGGCGCAGCTGGGCACGCCCGACATGCGCGTGCCGATCGCCTACGCGCTGTCCTTCCCGGAGCGCATCGAGTCGGGCGCCGGCATGCTCGATCTGCTGAAGGCGCCGAACCTCGCGTTCGAGGAGGCCGACGAGCGGCGCTTCCCCGGTCTGCATCTGTCGTGGCAGGCGCTGCGCGCGGCCGAGGGCAGCACCGCCGTGCTGAACGCGGCCAACGAAGAGGCGGTCGCCGCCTTCCTCGACGGCCAACTGCGCTTCGATCACATCTGCCGTGTCAACCGCGATGCGCTCGACAGCGTGATGCCTGAGGCCGGCGAGGTCGACAGCATCGAGGGCCTGCTGGCGCTCGACGCCAGAGCCCGCCGGCAGGCCAGACAGCGGATCGCGGCGCTGGCCGCGACGGCCTGACCCTCCGGCCTTCCGTCACCCCGCGCCAGCCCACGATCCAGGACGTCCGCGATGCTCTCCCAAGTCCTCTATTTCCTCGTCACGCTGGGCATCCTCATCGTGATCCACGAGTGGGGCCACTACCGTGTCGCCCGCGCCTGCGGCGTCAAGGTGCTGCGCTTCTCGGTCGGCTTCGGCCGTGTGCTGCTGCGCCGGCGCAAGTCGCCCGAGGACACCGAGTTCACGCTCAGCGCCATCCCGCTGGGCGGCTACGTCCGCATGCTCGACGAGAGTGACGGCCCGGTCCCGCCGGACCAGCTCTCCCAGGCCTTCAACCGCAAGACGCTGTGGCAGCGCGCGGCCATCGTCGCTGCCGGGCCGGCGGCCAACCTGATCCTGGCGGTGCTGCTGTTCGCGGCGGTCGGGTGGATCGGCCGCGAGGAGCCCAAGGCGGTGATCGGCTCGCCGGTGGCGGGCGGCCTGGCCGAACGCGCCGGCCTGCGCGCTGGCGACTGGATCCAGGCCTGGTCCGCCGACGGCCAGGAGTGGGAGGACGTGCGCTCGATGCCGGACTTCGGCTGGCAACTGGCACGGGCGGTCGCGGACAAGCGGCCGCTGCTGCTCAGCGTCGCCGGCATCGCCGGTCATGGCGCGCGCACGCTCCGCCTGGACACGGACCAACTGCCGAGCCGCGACTTCGACGAACGCACGGCGCAGGCCATCGGGCTGGGCGGTGTGTTCTTCGAGCCGGTGCTCGGCGAGGTCACCGACGGCAGTCCGGCCCAGAGCGCCGGTCTGCATCCGGGCGACCGGCTGCTGCGCGTCAACGGCGACGCGGTGCCAGACTTCGCCTGGTTCGTGCAGCGCGTGCGCCGCGCGCAGGTCGATGGCAAGGCCGAGACCCTGCGCATCGAATTGCGGCGCGATGGCGAGGTCCTCGAGCGTGAGGTCACGCCCTCGATCGAAGGGACTGGCGAGCAGCGCGTCGCGCGCATCGGCGCGGGTTTCGCGACCAGGCCGGCGATGGTGACGGTGCATTACGGCCCGGTCGATTCGATCAGGCAAGGCCTGACCCGCACCTGGGACCTGAGCGCGCTGACGCTCAAGACCCTGGGCCGCATGCTGATCGGTGAAGCTTCGGTAAAGAACCTGAGCGGACCGCTGACCATCGCCAAGGCCGCGGACCAGTCGGCGAGCCTCGGCCTGGCTGCGTTCCTGAGCTTCCTCGCGGCGGTCAGCGTGAGCCTGGGTGTCCTGAACCTGCTGCCGCTGCCGATGCTCGATGGCGGACACCTGATGTATTATCTTTTTGAGGGTTTGAGCGGCCGCCCTGTCTCTGAGCGGTGGCACAAGCAGCTGCAACGCGCAGGTATCGCCGTCGTGCTGCTGATGATGAGCCTGGCCCTTTTCAACGATCTGACCCGTACGCTGGGTCTGCACTGAAGCTTCCGCATGTCCCGACTCCTGCCCGACGCTCTGCGCCCCCACGTGATCCAACTGGCGGTGCTGGCCACCGCGTTGAATGCCGGTTCCGCCTGGGCCGCCGAGCCCTTCGTCCTCAAGGACATCCGCGTCGAGGGCCTGCAACGCACCGACCCGGGCACCGTCTTCGCGGCGCTGCCGTTCCGCATCGGTGACACCTACAACGACGAGAAGGGTGCCGCCGCGCTGCGCGCGCTGTTCGCGACGGGCCTGTTCAAGGACGTGCGCATCAACCTCGACACCGATGCCGTCGTCATCGTGATCGAGGAACGTCCGATCATCGCCAACGTCAGCTTCGTCGGCCTGAAGGAATTCGACACCGAGGCGCTGACCAAGTCGCTGAAGGACGTGGGCATCGGCGAAGGCAAGCCGTTCGACAAGGCGCTGGCCGACCGCGCCGAGCAGGAACTGAAGCGGCAATACCTGACCCGCTCGCTGTACGGTGCCGAAGTGACGACGACGATCACCCCGATCGAACGCAACCGCGTCAACGTCAGCTTCTCGGTGACCGAGGGCGAACCGGCCAAGATCGCCGAGATCCGCATCCTGGGCAACAAGGTCTTCTCCGAAGGCACGCTGCTGGGTCTGCTCGAGCAGACCACGTCGGGCTGGCTGACCTGGTACACCAAGACCGACCGCTACTCCAGAGCGAAGCTCAACGCCGACCTGGAAACCATCCGCTCCTACTACCTGAACCGCGGCTACCTGGAGTTCAACGTCGAGTCGACGCAGGTGACGATCTCGCCGGACAAGCAGAGCATCAGCATCGCGATCACGGTGAACGAGGGTCAGCCCTACACCGTCAACGGCATCAAGCTCGAAGGCGACTTCCTGGGCCGCGACGAGGAGTTCAAGCGCCTGATCTCGCTCAAGCCGGGCCAGCCCTACAACGGCGAGGCGGTGGCGCAGACGACGCGCAACTTCCAGGACCTCTACGGCACCTTCGGCTACGCCTTCGCGCGGGTCGAGAGCCGGCCCGAGATCGATCGAGCCACCGGCCAGGTCACGGTGACGCTGGTGGGCGAGCCGCAGCGCCGCGTCTACGTGCGCCGCGTGCTGATCTCCGGCAACACCCGCACGCGCGACGAAGTCATCCGCCGCGAGTTCCGCCAGTTCGAATCGTCGTGGTACGACGGCGGCCGCATCAAGGCCTCGCGCGACCGCGTCGAGCGCCTGGGCTACTTCAAGGACGTCACGATCGACACGACCGAGGTGCCGGGCTCGCCCGACCAGGTCGACGTCACGCTGACCGTCACCGAGCGCCCGACCGGCAACATCCAGATCGGCGCCGGCTACTCGAGCGCGAGCAAGCTGTCGCTGTCGGGCTCGATCTCGCAAGAGAACGTGTTCGGCTCGGGCAACTATCTGGGCGTGCAGGTCAACACCGCCAGCACGGGCCGCTCGCTGGGCGTCACGACGGTCGATCCGTACTTCACCGTCGACGGCGTGTCGCGCGCGATCGACGTGTTCTACCGGACCGTCAAGCCGATCAACAACCTCGGCGAGGAATACGAGTTCGCGTCCTATGGCGGCTCGGTGAAGTTCGGCGTGCCCTTCTCGGAGGACGACACCGTCTTCTTCGGCATCGGCTACGAGACGACCCGCATCACGACGACGACCGGCCTGCCCAACAGCTATTGGCTGTTCCGCAACCAGTTCGGGTCGTCGGCGGTGGCGATCCCGCTGACCATCGGCTGGAAGAAGGACAACCGCGACTCGGTGATCACCCCGACCGCCGGCTCGATGAAGCGGGTCAACCTGGAACTGAGCCCGGTCGGCGATTCGCGCTACTCGATCGTGAACCTGCAGTACCAGGAGTTCTTCCCGCTGGGCCGCAAGTTCTCGCTGATGCTCAACGGCGAAGTCGCCTACGGCCGTGGCCTGGGTGGCCGCCCGTATCCGATCTTCAAGAACTTCTACGGCGGCGGCTTGGGCTCGGTGCGGGTGTTCGAGCCCGGCACGCTGGGCCCTGTCGACGTGACGGGCTCGTACACCGGCGGCAACCGCAAGTTCAACTTGAACGCCGAGTTCTACGTGCCGGTGCCCGGATCGGGCAACGACAAGAGCTTCCGCCTGTTCGGCTTCGTCGACGCCGGCAACGTGTGGGGCCAGGACGAGAAGCTCGATTTCAGCGGGGTGCGCGCCTCGGCGGGCGTCGGTATCAGCTGGCTGTCGCCAATGGGGCCGCTGCGGCTGAGTTACGGCTCGCCGATCCGCAAGAAGCCCACGGATAGAATCGAGCGATTCCAATTCCAGATCGGGACTGCATTCTGATGAAGAGCAAGCTGTCGCAGATCGTCGCCGCGGCCCTGTTGACGGGCGTGGCGACCCTGGGCGCGCAAGCACAGGAAGTGAAGATCGGCTACGTGAACAGCGAGCGGATCCTGCGCGAGACCAACCTGGCCAAGGCCGCCGAGACCAAGCTGCAGGCCGAGTTCGGCCGCCGCGAGAAGGCGCTGCTGGACCAGGAGAACAAGCTGCGCGCGGCTGCCGAGAAGCTCGACAAGGACAGTCCGGCGATCAGCGATGTGGAGCGCGGCCGCCGTCAGCGCGAGCTGATCGAGCAGGACCGCGACCTGCAGCGCAAGCGCCGCGAGTTCAACGAGGACGTCGCCCAGCGCAAGAGCGAGGAGACGGCGGCGCTGGTCGAGAAGGCGAACAAGGTCATCAAGAAGATCTTCGAGGATGACAAGTACGACCTGATCGTTCAGGATGCGATCCATGCCAGCCCGCGGGTGGACATCACGAAGAAGGTGATCGACCAGCTCAACGCGCAGAAGTGACCATGAAACAGGTTCTGGTCTCGGATCTGATCGCCGCCTTGGGCGGCGATCTTGTTGGTGCCTCCTCCACGGCGATCCGCGCGATCGCCCCGCTGGAGGACGCCGGCGCGGACGCGATCTCCTTTCTCTCCAACCCGAAGTACGAAGCCCAACTGGCGACGACGCGCGCCGCCTGCGTGATCGTCTCGCCCAAACTGGCCGAGGCCGCCGCCGCGCGCCAGGGCCCCGGCACGACGGCGTGCTGCATCGTCGCGCCGGACCCCTATCTCTACTTCGCGCGGCTGACTCAGTGGTGGGCCGCGAACATGCGCAAGCCGCGCGCGGCGCCGGCCATTCATCCGACCGCGACGGTGGCGCCGGACGCGGCGCTGGGCCAGGGGGTCGAGGTCGGCCCGCATGCCGTGATCGAATCCGGCGCGGTGCTGGGCGACGGCGTGCGCATCGGCGCCCACACCATCGTCGAACAGGACGCCCGCATCGGCGCCCACACGCGGCTGGCCCCGCATGTGGTGTTCGGCCATGACTGCGTCATCGGCGAGCGCTCGCTGCTGCACAGCGGCGTGGTGATCGGCGCGGACGGTTTCGGCTTCGCACCCACCAAGGGTGAAGCCGGCGTCGAGTGGGTCAAGATCGAGCAGCTCGGCGCGGTGCGCATCGGTGATGGCGTCGAGATCGGCGCCAACACCTGCATCGACCGCGGCGCGCTGGGCGACACCGAGATCGGCGACGGCGTCATCATCGACAACCTGGTCCAGATCGCGCACAACGTGAAGATCGGCCGCGGCACGGCGATCGCCGGCGCGGTCGCGATCGCGGGCAGCGCCGAGATCGGCGCCCACTGCATCGTGGCCGGCGCGGCGCGCATCAACGGCCACATCAAGATCACTGACGGCGTGCAGATCGGGCCGACGGCCAACATCAGCAACAGCATCGACAAGGCCGGCGCCTACGCCGGCATGTGGCCTTTCGAGGACGCCGCCTCCTGGCAGAAGAATGCCGCCGCGCTGCGCGGGCTCTATGAGCTGCGCCAGCGCGTGCGCGCTTTGGAAAAGAAGACGACATGAACGAGACGATCATCGACATCCACGGCATCCTCGAGAAGCTGCCGCACCGCTACCCGATCCTGCTGGTCGACCGCGTGATCGAGGTCGAGAAGGGCGTGCGCATCCGCGCGCTGAAGAACGTCAGCATCAACGAGCCCTTCTTCCAGGGCCATTTCCCGCACCGTCCGGTCATGCCGGGCGTGCTGATCCTGGAAGCGCTGGCCCAGGCGGCCACGCTGCTGGCGGTGGAGAGCTACAACTTCACGCTGGACGAGAACCATGTCGTCTACTTCGCCGGCATCGACAACGCGCGCTTCAAGCGCCCCGTCGAGCCGGGCGACCAGTTGATCCTGGAAGTGACGCTGGACCGCGCCAAGGCGGGCATCTACAAGTTCGGCGCCAGGGCGCTGGTGGGCAGTGACGTCGTGGCCGAGGCCGGCCTGATGTGCACGATGCGCAAGCTCGACTGCTGATCGTCCGCGGCTTCCGAACTGCTTGCGTATGGCTCAGATCCATCCCACCGCCATCGTCGATCCGAAGGCGCAGCTCGATGACTCCGTCCAGGTCGGTCCCTATGCGGTGATCGGCCCGGAGGTCCGCATCGGCGCCGGCACCTGGATCGGTCCGCACACGGTCGTCGAGGGCAAGACCACGATCGGCCGCGACAACAAGATCTTCCAGTTCGCCTCCATCGGCGCGATGCCGCAGGACATGAGCCACGGCGGCGAAGTGACCGAGCTGGTCATCGGCGACCGCAACACGATCCGCGAGTTCTGCACCTTCAACACCGGCACGTTCAAGGAGCAGGGCGTCACGCGCGTCGGCTCGGACAACTGGATCATGGCCTACGTGCATCTGGCGCATGACGTGATCGTCGGCGACCACTGCGTGCTGGCCAACAACGCGACGCTGGCGGGCCATGTCCACGTCGGCGACTGGGCCACGATCGGCGGACTCACGGGCGTGCATCAGTTCGTGCATGTCGGCGCGCACGCGATGATCGGCTTCCAGGGCCATGTGGCGCAGGACGTCGCGCCCTACATGACGGTCGACGGCAATCCGCTGGCGGTGCGCGCGGTCAATCTGACCGGCCTGCGCCGGCGCGGCTTCAGCAACGATCGCATCGGCGTCATCCGCCAGATCCACAAGCTGCTGTTCCGCGATGGGCTGACGCTGGAGCAATCGGTCGCCGAGATCGAGGCGCTCAAGCAGGGCCAGGACGCGGAGTCGCTGCGCGACCTCCAGGTGATGCTGGACTTCCTGGCCGGCGCCAAGCGCGGCCTGGTCCGGTGAGACGCTGAGCGGCACGGACATCCCGACATGACCTCCACGGATCCTCGACTGGGCCTGGTGGCCGGCGAGGCCTCCGGGGACCTGCTGGCCAGTCTGCTGCTGCGCGGCCTGAAGGCGCGCTGGCCGGGCCTGACGTCGGCCGGCATCGGCGGCCCGAAGATGGAGGCGCAGGGCTTCGACGCCTGGTGGCCGAGCCACAAGCTGTCGATCTTCGGCTACTGGGATGCGATCAAGAACATCCGCGAGCTGCTCGCGATCCGCCGCCAGCTGGGCGACCGGCTGCTCGCCGAGCGGCCCTCGGTGTTCGTCGGCGTCGACGCGCCGGATTTCAACTTCGGCCTCGAGCACCGTCTGCGCGAGGCCGGCATCAAGACGGTCCACTTCGTCTGCCCGTCGATCTGGGCCTGGCGCGCCGAGCGCGTGCACACGATCAAGCGCAGCGCCGATCACGTGCTGTGCCTGTTCCCGTTCGAGCCGGAGATCCTTGAGAAGGCCGGCATTGCGGCCACTTATGTCGGCCACCCGCTGGCGGACCAGATCCCGTTCGAGCCGCCGCGCGAGGACGCGCGCCGCGAACTCGGCTACGGCGACACGGACACGATCGTGGCGTTGCTGCCCGGCAGCCGCCGCAGCGAGCTGACCTACATCGGCCCGCCGCTGCTGGACGCGGCGCAGCGGATGCTGAAAGCGCGGCCCGAGCTCCGCTTCGTGATCCCGATCGCGCCCGGCCTGCGGCCCATGGTCGACGACTTGATCGCGCGTCACGGCGCGGGTCTGCGGATCGCGCTGCTCGACGGCCGCGCGCAGGACGCGCTGGCCGCCTGCGACCTGACGCTGGTCGCCAGCGGCACGGCGACGCTGGAAGCGGCCCTGCTGAAGCGGCCGATGGTGATCGCCTACAAGCTGCACTGGTTCAACGCGTGGCGGATGAAGGGCAAGGCGCTGCTGCCCTGGGTGGGGCTGCCCAACGTGCTTGCCCGCGAGACGCTGGTGCCCGAGTGCCTGCAGGACGATTGCACCGGGGAGCGCATCGCGCGTGAGGGCCTGGCCTGGCTGGAGGACGCGCCGCGGCGCGAGCGTCTGCATGCGCGCTTCCTCGAGATCCATCAACAGCTGCGCTGCAACACCGCGCAAAGGGCCGGCGATGCGATCGCGAAATTCCTCGGCGCCTGAGAAGCCGACGCAGCTGGGCCTGGAATGGGCCGGCGAGGGCCTGCTGTGCGGTGTCGACGAGGCGGGCCGCGGGCCGCTGGCCGGCCCGGTGGTGGCGGCGGCGGTGATCCTGGACGACCAGAACCCGATCAAGGGACTGAACGATTCCAAAGTGCTCAGCGAGAAGAAGCGCGAGCAGCTCTTCGACGAGATCCGCGCCAAGGCGCTCTGCTTTTGCATCGCGGAGGCGACGGTCGAGGAGATCGACCGCATCAACATCCTGCAGGCGACGATGCTGGCGATGCGCCGTGCCGTCGAGGGCCTGCGGCTGAAGCCGGCGCGGGTGCAGGTGGACGGCAATCGGCTGCCGGTGCTGCGCATCCCGGCCGAGGCCATCGTCAAGGGCGACGCGCTGGTGCCGGCGATCTCGGCGGCGTCGATCCTGGCCAAGGTGCATCGGGACCGCTTCTGCCTGCAGATGCACGAGCAGCATCCGCAGTACGGCTTCGACAGTCACAAGGGCTACGGCACGCGCGAGCACCTCGAGGCGCTGCGCGTGCACGGCGCGACGGTCTGGCACCGGCAGAGCTTCGCGCCGGTGCGTTCGCTCGAGATCGACGGGTTCGCCGTCTCGCTGGGCGAAGCGGCCATGGAATGAGCATCGGATGAGCTGGCAATCGATCACCGCGCGGGACAACCCCAAGCTGCAGCACCTGCGCAAGCTGGCGCAGGACGGCGGCGCATACCGCAAGCTGGGCGGCGTGTGGCTGGAAGGCGACCATCTCGCGCGCGCGGCGCTGCAGCGCGGCGTGCGGCCGGCGCTGGCGCTGATCACCGACGCGGCGGCGGCGGACGCGTCGATGCGCGCGCTGGCCGACGAGGCGCCCAAGGTGCTGGTGGTCTCGGCGGCGCTGTTCAAGACGGTGTCGGGACTGGAGTCGCCGGCGCAGATCGGGTTCGAGCTGGCGCTGCCGGCGCAGCCACGCATCGAGCCGATGGCCGATTCGGTGGTGCTGGACCGCCTGCAGGACGCTGGCAACGTCGGCACGATCCTGCGCAGCGCGGCGGCACTGGGCTTCCGCCAGGTGCTCGCCTTGAAGGGCACCGCGGCGCTGTGGTCGCCCAAGGTGCTGCGCGCCGGCATGGGCGCGCACTTCGGGCTCCGGCTCATCGAGGGGCTGGCCGTCGAGGAGCTCGACGCGCTGAAGGTGCCGCTGCTGGCGACGAGCTCGCACTCCGACGCGCTGCTGCACGAGGCTGATCTGCCGAGCCCCTGCGCCTGGGTCATGGGCCACGAAGGGCAGGGCGTCGCGCAGGCGCTGATGCAGCGCTGCGCGCTGCGCATCGGCATTCCTCAGCCGGGGGGCGAGGAGTCGCTGAACGTCGCGAGCGCGGCGTCGATCTGTCTCTACGAAAGCGCGCGGCGGCGGCTGGTGTGAGTGGTACGGCGACGCAGACATCGCCGGATTTCGCGCATACTGATCAATCCGCTACGTGCGGTCATCTGAACTCTGCCTGCAATGCCTGAACTCGACTGGATCACCGTCAAAGGATTCAAGAGCATCGCTTCGATCGAGAAGCTGAAGCTGGGGGCCATCAATGTCGTGATCGGCGCCAACGGTTCGGGCAAGTCCAACTTCATCGGCGTGTTCTCGTTTCTTCATGCATTGAAGGCGGGCCACCTCGAGGAATACACGCTGAACGCTGGCGGAGCGAACCGAGTGCTGCACTTCGGAGCGAAGAAGTCGAAGCATCTATCGGTGCGGGTTGCCTTTGAAGGTGAAAAGAACCAGTACAGCGTCTTGCTGTCTCCGACGGCGACCGATGAGCTTGTCCCCCTCAGCGAGCAGGTCTACTTCTGGGACAAGACCCATCCACAGCCATTCTCGGAATCGTTGTCTCGAAGGGGCAAGGAAGCGGGCATCGGAACCGACCGCTCAACGCGGATCGCGAAGTACGTCCGGGACCATTTCGATCGATGGCGCCTGTATCACTTTCACGATACGAGCAGCACGTCTCCGATGAAGCAGACGACGGATCTTCACGACAACGCGTACCTGCGCCCTGACGGATCCAATCTGGCTGCGTTCCTTTATTTCCTCAAGGAAAAACACAACGAGTCGTACGAGCTGATCCGCAAGAGCGTCAAGCGGGTCGCGCCCTTCTTCGAGGACTTCCAGCTCGCGCCGCAGCAGCTCAATCCGAACAAGATCCGGCTCGAATGGCGGCACGTCGGGACGGAGGACTACTTCGATGCCTCCAGCCTTTCAGACGGCACGATCCGGTTCATCGCGCTCGCGACGCTCTTCCTTCAACCGGTGGACTATCGACCTTCCGTCATCCTCGTCGATGAACCCGAACTCGGCCTCCACCCGTTCGCGGTAACGATATTGGCATCCCTCGTGAAGCAGTCTGCCGTGGCAACTCAGGTCATCCTGTCGACGCAATCGCCGCTGCTGCTCGACCACTTCGATCCGGCCGACGTGCTGGTCGCGGACCGTGTCGATGGGGGAACGCAGTTGAAGCGCCTGGACGTCGACAAGCTCACGAGCTGGCTGGAGGACTACAGTCTGGGTCAGCTCTGGGAAAAGAACGAACTAGGTGGCCGGCCCTCGGCGGAGCCGGTGTAGGAGAAGCCTTGGCGCGTTTGCTCATTCACGTCGAGGGCCAGACCGAGGAGTCGTTCGTCAACGACATCCTGGCACCGCATCTCTATGGGCATGGCTTTACCCACGTCTCGGCTCGATTGCTTGGCAACGCCCGCTTGCGGGAACGACGCGGGGGGATCAAGGCCTGGCCAGCCGTTAAGCGCGACATTGCCCGGCACCTGCTGCAGGATGCTGGCGCAGCCTCCGCGACATTCGTCGACTTCTATGCGCTCCCTGCCACTGGTTCCGGTGCATGGCCCGGACGTGAGCAGGCCAACCAAATGTCCTTCGCCAACAAGTCCTCGGTGGTGGAAGCGGCTCTGCACAGCGACATGGCGTTGGAACTCGGCGCCGCTGCCGGATCCGCGAGCGAGCGCTTTATTCCGTTCGTCGTCATGCACGAGTTCGAGGGGCTGCTTTTCAGTTGCCCGAGGCGATTCAGCGAGGGGATAGGCCGTCCGGAACTCCAGGTGCCGTTCCAGGCAATCCGGGATCAATTCGAATCGCCAGAAGCGATCAACGACTCGCCGCAGACCGCGCCCTCGAAGCGGATCGAAGCGCTGGTCCCGGAGTATCAGAAGCCGCTCTACGGAACGATCGCGGCGCTTGAGATCGGCCTCGCGCCCATGCGCGCCGAATGCCCATTGTTCGACGCCTGGTTGAATCGACTCGAAGCCTGGGGGCAGCGTCAGGCCTGATCACAGGCCCATGCGCGTCAGCGCATCACTTCGCCATCGCCAGCGCCGCGACGCCCAGCGCGATCAGCATCGCCCCAGCGATGCGCCAGCCGCGTTCCCCTTCACCGAGCAACTGGCCGCCGATCAGCGCGGCGAACAGCATCGAGAGCTCGCGGGCCGGCGCGACGCGCGACAGCGGCGCCAGCTTCATCGCGTACAGCACCAGGATGTAGGCCGACGGCGCGCCGATCGCGACCAACAGCGCGTGCTTCCACTGGCGGCGCAGCGCGGGCAGGAAACCGGCGCGGTCGCGCAGCACGGCGGGCAGGCTCACCGGTACGCGTAGCAGGTTGCAGAAGTAGTCGTAGACCAGCGGCGACAGCGCCAGCACCTTCACCGCGTAGCCATCGATGACGCTGTAGGCGGCGATGGTCGCGCCGGTCAGCGCGCCCCAGGCGATGCCGAGCCGGCGCTTGCGCTGCAGTGCTGGATCGACGGCCTTGCCACGCGCCAGCAGCGCCGGTCCCGCCGCCATCAGCAGGATGCCGCCGACGACGCCCGCCAGGCCGAGCGTGCCGCCGAAGCCCAGGTGCTCGTCCAGCAGCACCACCGCGACCAGCGCCGAGATCAGCGGCCCGCTGCCGCGCGCGACCGGATAGACCACGGTCATGTCGGCCGCGCGATAGCCGGCGAGCAGCGAATTGAAATAGGCGAGGTGGACGATCGCGCTGGCGAGCGTCAAAGCCCAGGCCTGCCAGCCCCATCGCGGCAGCTCGTCCAGGCCCGCGACGACGACCACCGGCAGCCACAGCAGGCTGACACCGACGGCGGTGATGCAGGCGAAATGATGATTGCCCTGGGCCTTCTTGGCGGCGAAGTTCCACAGCGCGTGGATCAGCGCGGCCGCGACGACCAGGGCCAGCGCGGTGACCGGCATGCGTTCGGGCGTCCGCGATCAGTAGATCAGGCGATCCGGGCGGATGTCCCGCAGGATGGTGGTCGCGATTTCCTCGATCGACTTGTGCGTTGACGACAGCCAGCTGATGCCGGCCTTCTTCATCATCGTCTCGGCCTCGCGCACTTCGTAATGGCAGTTCATCAGGTCGGCGTACTTGCTGCCCGGACGGCGCTCGTTGCGAACCTGCGCCAGGCGCTCGGGATCGATGGTCAGGCCGAAGCACTTCTTCTTGTGCGGAATCAGCAGCGAGGGGAGCTGTCCGCGCTCGAAGTCCTCGGGGATCAGCGGATAGTTGGCCGCCTTGATGCCGTGCTGCATCGCCAGGTACAGCGAGGTCGGCGTCTTGCCGCAGCGGCTCACGCCCACGAGGATCACATCCGCCGAGTCGAGGTTGCGCGCCGACTGGCCATCGTCATGCGCCAGCGAGAAATTGATCGCCTCGATCCGGTCGTGGTATTCCTGGCTCTTGGCCACGTCCGAGAAACGGCCCACGCGGTGGCTGGACTTGACGCGGAACTCGTCCTCCAGCGGCGCGATGAAGGTGCCGAACATGTCCATCACCAGGCCCTGGCATTCCTGCCGCACCACATTCAGCACCTCGCGGTTCACCAGCGTCGCGAACACGATCGGGCGCACGCCTTCGCGCTCGCCGGTCTCGTTGATCTCGCGCACCAGCTGCCGGGCCTTCTCGCCGCTGTCGATGAAGGGGCGGCGCACGTGGCGCGCCTTCACCGAGAACTGGGCCAGGATCGAGTTACCGAAGGTTTCGGCGGTGATGCCGGTGCCATCGGAGACGAAGTAGACGGTGTGCTGGGTCATGGCGAGCCTGGGGAAACGATCCGGAAGCGGTCCGGGAGCCTTCGCCACACCGGGCATGCCGCGTGCCGAAGCAGGAAGTTTGGACGGGACGAGCGCCCGGCCGCGCCCCGAACGAGGGCTTACATCATAGATCGGCGACCCACTAGAATCGCCCGCAACTTGCCCCTGCCTGCCGCATGACCGCCACGCCGCGACGCCCACAAGAATCGACAAGACCTGTCGCGCGCCGCGTCATGCCTGCCTCCCTCGACGCCGCCGGCCACGCCGGCCTGCTCGGGAGCGCGCGGGGAGCCCCGGTTTCTCAACATCACGGAGTTTTCCCATGTCTGATGCTCGCTTCGAGGCGACCGCCCTGGTCGTACCCTTCGAGAAACTGAGGATGTCCGACGTCGAGTCGGTGGGCGGCAAGAACGCCTCGCTCGGCGAAATGATCTCGCAGCTGGCCGAGACCGGCGTGCGGGTCCCTGGCGGCTTCGCCACCACCGCGCATGCCTTCCGCGACTTCCTCAAGCATGAAGGGCTGGACGCTCGCATCCAGAAGCGCCTGGCCGACCTGAACACCGACGACGTCCGCGCGCTGGCCGCGGCCGGCGCCGAAATCCGCGGCTGGCTCGAGGCCCAGCCGTTCCCGGCCGACCTCGAGGCCGCGATCCGCGCCGAGTTCGCCCGCCTGACCGAAGGCAATCCGGACGCATCCTTCGCAGTGCGCTCGTCCGCGACCGCCGAGGACCTGCCCGACGCCTCCTTCGCCGGCCAGCAGGAGACCTTCCTGAACGTCGTGGGCATCGAGGAGGTGCTGCACAAGATGAAGGAGGTCTTCGCCTCCCTGTACAACGACCGCGCCATCAGCTACCGCGTGCACAAGGGCTTCGCGCACAGCGACGTCGCGCTGTCGGCGGGCGTGCAGCGCATGGTGCGTTCCGACCTGGGCGCGGCCGGCGTGATGTTCACCATCGACACCGAGTCGGGTTTCAAGGACGTCGTCTTCATCACCTCCAGCTACGGCCTGGGCGAGACGGTGGTGCAGGGCGCCGTCAACCCCGACGAGTTCTACGTCCACAAGCCGGCGCTGCAGCGTGGCAAGTTCGCGCTGATCCGCCGCAACCTCGGCTCCAAGCTGATCCAGATGACCTTCTCGACCCCGGAAGAGAAGGCCGCCAGCGGCAAGCTGGTCAAGACCGTCGACGTCGAGGTCGAGCAGCGCAACCGCTACTCGCTGAGCGACGAGGACGTCGTGCAGCTGGCCAAGTACGCCGTGATCATCGAGCAGCACTACGGCCGCCCGATGGACATCGAATGGGGCAAGGACGGCAAGGACGGCCAGCTCTACATCCTGCAGGCCCGTCCTGAGACGGTGAAGAGCCAGGCCGAGGGGCAGGTCGAGCAGCGTTTCAAGCTCAAGGGCACCGGCACCGTGTTGGCCGAGGGCCGCGCGATCGGCCAGAAGATCGGCACCGGTCCGGTCCGCCTGGTCGACAGCGTCGCCGAGATGGAGCGCGTCCAGCCCGGCGACGTGCTGGTCACCGACATGACCGACCCGAACTGGGAGCCGGTCATGAAGCGCGCCAGTGCCATCGTCACCAACCGCGGCGGCCGCACCTGCCACGCGGCGATCATCGCGCGCGAGCTCGGCATCCCGGCAGTGGTGGGCTGCGGCGACGCGACCGACCGGCTCAAGGACGGGCAACTGGTGACGGTGGCCTGCTCGGAAGGCGACACCGGCTACATCTACGACGGCCTGCTCGAGACCGAGATCAGCGAAGTCCACCGCGGCGAGATGCCTTACAGCCCGGTGAAGATCATGATGAACGTCGGCAATCCGCAGCTCGCGTTCAACTTCGCGCAGATGCCCAACAGCGGCGTCGGCCTGGCGCGCCTCGAGTTCATCATCAACAACAACATCGGCGTCCACCCGAAGGCGATCCTGGACTATCCGAATGTCGACAGCGACCTGAAGAAGGCGGTCGAATCGGTGGCCCGCGGCCACGCCTCGCCGCGCGCGTTCTATGTCGACAAGCTGGCCGAGGGCATCGCAACCATCGCGGCCGCCTTCTGGCCGCA
>Ga0102591_1002620_pt1 | contig 18768 bp, 8 predicted proteins | sample AraplaCol_mCL_r2_2_FD_76860 | JGI IMG/M metagenome (GOLD analysis project Ga0102591, IMG submission 76860) | Arabidopsis root microbial communities from North Carolina, USA - plate scrape MF_Col_mCL_r2 (SPADES assembly) (version 2) | ecosystem: Host-associated > Plants > Roots > Endosphere... | reverse complement strand
CATGTCGCCGTAGCTGGCCTCGGCCGACAGCGACAGGATGCGCTTGTTGCTGTCGAACGGCAGGCGCGTGCGCAGGTTCACGGTGCCCGAGATGCCGCCCTCGATCAGGTCGGCGGAGGGGCTCTTGAACACGTCGACGCCGCCCATCAGCTCGGACGGCACGTCCGCGAAGCTGAGGATCCGGCCGTTGTTGGCGGTGAAGGTGTCGCGGCCGTTCAGCTCGGAGCGCACGAAGTTGAGGCCGCGAACCACGACGCCCGAGCCTTCGACCGAGAAGTGGTCGGGGTCCACGCCGGCGGCGAAGCGGTTGATCGACACGCCGGGCACGCGCTGCAGGGCCTCGGTCACCGAACGGTCCGGCAGGGCGCCGATGTCCTCGGCGGTGATCGAGTCGCCGATGATCTCGGACGACTGCTTCAGCTGCTGGCTGCTCTTGAGGCTCTGCTTGATGCTGGTGACGATCACCTCGTCGACCGTGTCCTCGGTGGAGTCTTTCTTGGCCGCCGTCTGGGCCATGGCCGTCGCGCCGAACACCAGGCTGATCGCCAGGGCCGAGGCCCCGCAGCGCAGGCCGAACTTCAGATTGTCGCCGAGAGTGTGGCGCCCACGGGTCGCGGACGCTCCTTTTGCGGAGCTCATTCTTGTATTCCTCCCCAGTCCCGGTAGCTCGGTAGCGCTACCATTGGTCATATGTCGAGACCATTATTGGTCTGATGATATGGCAAAGGTCGACCACGTCAAGGGCGTTGAAAGAACTCTGCAATCTGATGCAACGAAGAGGTTAAGCTGCTGTTTTTAATGAATTAATCAATCAATCCGCAGGCCGGGGCACGCTTTTCTGGCGAAGGCGAGGTGACAAAGGCCGACAGCGCCGTCAATTTACGACCCGCTTGAAACGGTCAAAAAGGCCGTCCAGACATAAGATCTTCGGGGTGGAAGGGGCTTACCATGTCAGACCAACGGCTGAAGTCCGTGGTCATCGTCGGCGGCGGCACGGCCGGCTGGATGACCGCCGCCGCCCTGGCCAAGACCCTCAGCGCCCAGGGCCTGAAGATCACCCTCGTCGAGTCCGAGGCCATCGGCACGGTGGGCGTCGGCGAGGCCACCATCCCGCCGATCCTGACCTTCAACGCCATGCTGGGCCTGGACGAGCGCGCGTTCATGCGGGCCACCAAGGCCAGCTTCAAGCTGGGCATCGAGTTCGTCGACTGGGGCGCGGTCGGCGAGACCTACCACCACCCGTTCGGGACCTTCGGCCTCGACCTGGAGGGCGTGAAGTTCCACCAGGTCTGGCGCAAGTTCGCGAAACAGGCCGGCCCGATCGGCGACTTCAACCTGACCGAGGCCGCCGCCCGGCGCTGGCGCTTCGCCCTGCCCGATCCCGATCCGGCCAAGGTGATGTCGAGCCTGAAGTACGCCTACCACTTCGACGCCGGCCTCTACGCCCGCTTCCTGCGCGGCTTCGCCGAGGCGCGGGGCGTCACCCGCGTCGAGGGCCGGATCGCGCAGGTCGACCAGCACGCCGAGACCGGCTTCGTCGAGGCCGTGGTCCTGGAGGACGGCCGCCGCGTCGAGGGCGACTTCTTCGTCGACTGCTCGGGCTTCCGCGGCCTGCTGATCGGCCAGGCCCTGAAGGTCCCCTACCAGGACTGGAGCCGCTGGCTGCCCAACAACCGCGCCGTGGCCATCCCGTGCGAGCTGGGCGGCGACGGCCTGACGCCCTTCACCCGCGCCACCGCCCGCGAGGGCGGCTGGCAGTGGCGCATCCCGCTGCAGCACCGCATCGGCAACGGCTACGTCTATTCCAGCCATCACGTCGACGACGAGCGGGCGCTCGACACCCTGCTGGCCAATCTCGACGGCCGGCCGACCGACGAGCCCAACTTCCTGCGCTTCACGCCGGGCCGCCGCGAGCGGGCCTGGGAGAAGAACGTCTGCTCGATCGGCCTGTCGGCCGGCTTCATCGAGCCGCTGGAAAGCACCAGCATCCACATGATCCAGGCCGGCATCACCAAGCTCCTGGCGCTGTTCCCCGGCGCCGGCGTCGATCCGCTGGAGATCGACGAATACAACCGCCTGACCGCCGAGCAGGTCGACCGCATCCGCGACTTCGTGGTCCTGCACTTCCACGCCACCCGTCGCGACGACACCGACTACTGGCGCTACCTGTCGTCGATGACCGTGCCCGACAGCCTGGCCCGGCGCATGGAGCTGTTCGCCCATCGCGGCCGCTGGTTCCCGTCCGACTACGACCTGTTCCACGAGCCCAACTGGCTGGCCGTGCTGCTGGGCCAGGGGATCGTGCCGGAGGAGTGGGACCCGCTGGTCGACAGCCTGCCGGGCGACCAAGTGTTGCAGCGCCTCTCGCACCTTTCGACCCTGATCACCCGCACGGCCGAGGCCATGCCCAGCCACGCCGATTTCGTCGCCCGCTACTGCGGGGCCAGCGAAGGAGTTCCCGCATGACGAACGACCGCATCCGCCACGTCGTCATCGTCGGCGGCGGCACGGCCGGCTGGATGACCGCAGCCGCCCTGGGACGCTTCCTCAAGGACGGGGTCACCAAGGTCACCGTCATCGAGAGCGAGGCCATCGGCACGGTCGGGGTCGGCGAGTCGACCATCCCCCAGATCAACATGTTCAACCGCATGCTGGGGCTGGACGAGGACGACTTCCTGCGCCGCACCAAGGCCACCTACAAGCTGGCCATCGAGTTCCGCGACTGGAAGCAGATCGGCCATACCTACCACCACCCGTTCGGCCCCTACGGCGTCGACATGGAGGGGGTGTCGTTCCACGCCTACTGGCTGCGCTACCAGGCGATGGGCGAGGCCGCCGACCTTTCCGAATACTCCCTGCAGTCGCTGGCCGCCTCGCAGGCGAAGTTCCAGCGCCCGACCGGCCAGAAGAACTCGCCGCTGGGCGACATCGCCTACGCCTTCCACTTCGACGCCGGCCTCTACGCCCGCTTCCTGCGCGACTACGCCGAGGCCCGGCAAGTGCGCCGCATCGAGGGCAGGATCACCGACGTCGCCCTGCGCGGGACCGACGGCTTCGTGGAGTCGGTGACGCTGGAGAACGGGACGCTCATTGAGGGCGACCTCTTCATCGATTGCTCAGGCTTCCGGGGCCTCTTGATCGAGGGCGCGCTGAAGAGCGGCTTCGAGGACTGGTCGCACTGGCTGCTCAACGACCGCGCCGTGGCGCTCCCCTGCGCTTCCGGCGGTTCGACCGACCCGGTCACCCGCGCCACCGCCCGCCCCGCCGGCTGGCAGTGGCGGATCCCGCTGCAGCACCGCATCGGCAACGGCTACGCCTTCTCCAGCCAGCACATCAGCGAGGACGAGGCGACGGCCTATCTGCTCGCCAATCTCGACGGCGAGCCCCTGGCCGATCCCAACCTGCTGCGCTTCAAGGCCGGCCGCCGCAAGAAGAGCTGGAACAAGAACGTCGTCGCCATCGGCCTGTCGGCCGGCTTCATGGAGCCGCTCGAAAGCCAGAGCATCCACCTGATCCAGGTGGGCATCTCGCGCCTCTTGGCCATGTTCCCCGACCGCCGGTTCCAGCAGCCCGACATCGACCGCTACAACCGGGTGATGACCTTCGAGTACGAGAAGATCCGCGACTTCCTCATCCTGCACTACAAGGCCACCGAGCGCTCGGACACGCCCTACTGGGACTATCTGCGGGAGATGCCGATCCCCGACTACCTGGCCGACAAGATCGCCGTCTTCGAGAGCCACGGCCGGATCTTCCGCGAGAACGAGGAGCTGTTCAACGACACCTCCTGGTTCGCCGTCATGGTCGGCCAGGGGCTCAAGCCCAAGGGCTGGGACCCGATGGCCGACGTCATGAGCGAGGACCTGCTGCGCGCCCGCATGAACGAAATCCGCGCGGTCATCGCCCGCTCGGCCGACACCATGCCCGACCACATGGCCTTCGTGGCCGACCGCCTGCGGCAGGCGGAGGCGGCTTAGGGCTCTGCGAGAGCCTCGCTCGGCCAAGGAAGTTTGTCATCCCGGCCGTAGCGCAGCGGAGCGCCGGGACCTCGCACCGTTCAGAAACTGCCAGCGTGCGAGGTCCCGGCTCTACGGCGCTGCGCGCCTCCGGCCGGGATGACAAGCTTGTTTGCAAGCCGCCCACCCCGCCCGCTTGCCTCTCCTCCATGTCATTGATATCGATATCACAAGATCGATAACGAACATGGGCGGAGACGGATGAGCCACGGGAAGACACGCGCCGCGACGGCGCTGGCCGCGCTGCTGATGCTGGGCGGAACGGCCCTGGCCGGCGAGCTGCGGACCTATCCGGTTCCGCCGCAGCTGATGTACGCGGCCCACAACGACGACTTCACCGTTCGGGTGCGTGCGCCGGGCGGGCAATGGCGCGACCTCTACGAATACCGGGTGCAGGTCGACACCGACACCAAGCAGAACGCCTCGATGGTCTATTTCGACTTCGACGGGACGGTCGAGCTGGAGGTGATGAAGAACAACGGCCGCTTTTCCGAGGTCTCGGTCGCGCCGCTGTCGAGCGCCGTGAAGCCCCAGCGCCAGGGCCCGGTCCTGCGCATGACCCTGACCAGGCCCGAGCGCTTTTCGCTGCAGTTCGACGACGATCGCCTGCGCAACCTGCACATCGTGGCCGGCGCCCTGCCCCCGCCGCGCCCGGCCGGCGGCGACGTCGTCTATTTCGGCCCTGGCTTCCACACCCCGCCGGCGGGCCTCGACTACTTCCCGGTCAAGTCGGGCCAGCGCGTCTATCTGGACGGCGGCGCGGTGCTGAAAGGCGCCTTCGAGCTTTCCGGCGTCAGCGACGTGAAGATCTCCGGCCGTGGCCTGCTGTGGGACCCGGGCCGGGCGATCGACCTGGAGAAGGCCAGCAACGTCGAGGTCTCCGACCTGATCATCGTCAACAGCGACCGCAAGGACGCCGCCCGGGTGATGAACATCCGCAATTCGGCGAACGTCAGCGTCAGCCAGCTGACCGGCTTCACCTCGGGCAAGTGGTCGGACGGCATCAACATCTCGACCTCGCGCCACGTGAAGGTGTCGGACGGCTACCTGCGGGTGTCCGACGACGCCGTGGTGGTCTACGCGGTGGCCGACTGCCCGCTGTGCCGCGCCAAGGCCGCCCAGACCGGCGTTCCCGATCCCAATCCGCCCGGCGACACCTTCGACATCAAGGTCTCGAACATGCGGCTGTGGATCGACGTCGCCCACGCCCTCTATGTCGGCCACTTCGGCGACAACGCCGACCCGCGCACCATCCGCGACGTGACCTTCGCCAACATCGACGTGGCCAATCTCGACGAGGACGATCCGGACTGGGAAGGCGTGATCGCCGCCTATTCCGGCGACAGCACCCTGATCAAGGACATCACCTTCAGCGACATCCGCGTCGACCGGATCGAGGAGGGCAAGCTGATCAACCTCGTGGCCGGGAACAACCCGCGCTACAACAAGGCGGCGGGGCGCGGGATCGACGGCGTCACCATCCGCAACGTCGCCTTCACCGGCGAGGGCCTGCCCAGCCAGTCGATCATCCGGGGCCTGTCGGCGACCACCGCCGTGAAGAACGTCACGATCGAGAACCTGACCATCGGCGGCAAGCCGATCAAGGCGCCCCAGGACGGCGACATCGCCGTCACCGGCGAGGTGGTGGGGCTGACATTCCGGTAGCGATCGTACTTCACTGGCTCCCCTCAGGCCGTCATCCCGGCCGGAGGACCGCGCAGCGGGCCGCAGAGTCGGGACCCAGGGGCCGCCTCACTGCGCTTGGCCCCTGGGTCCTGGATAAGCCCTACGGGCTTTCCGGGATGACGAGGCTATTGGCCCAGTAGTTCGGATAGCCTGCCGCGCCCTACAGCACCCCCAGCTCGACCAGCGCCTCCTCGCCCGCGGGCGCCAGGATGGCGCGGATCGCCTGTTTCTCCTCGTCCGAGAAGAAGGCGTCGCCACGCCCGGCCACGCCCTTGTTGAGGCGCACGCTCTCCTTGTCGGTGAGGCTGGTCGCCAGGGCCGCGTCGAGCTCGGCCTCGCTGTAGGCGTTGCCTGGATCGACATGGGCGGCGATCAGGGCCAGGGCCCCGCGCGGGTCGGTGCGCAGCTGCTCGTACTTCAGCCAGAGGGGCGCTGCCCGCCCCTCGGCAAGGCAGCGCCGCTGGTAGTCGAGCCATTGGCCGTAGAACCGGGCGTACCAGAGCGGCGCGATGTGGACGAGGCTGTGGCGGCGCTCGTCGGCGCTCATCTCGTAATAGCTGCGGCCCGAATGCAGCAGGGCGTCGTCCATCCGCCGGCCGTCGGCCTGCGCCTTCTCGTGCATGTCGCGCAGGCTGACCAGGGCGTCGAAGATGTTGCGCGAGGCCAGCACCACCGACACCCCGAAGACCTCCAGGATGTCGGTCGCATGGCGGTTGGGGTACATGTGCAGGTGCATCACCGTCGCCTGCGGGCGCTCGCCCTTGACCAGGTGCTGGTTCAGCAGCAGCGGGAAGTACGGGTCGCGGGAATGGTCGCAATTGGCATAGGAGCCGCGCGACAGCCCCGCCTTGTAGTGCTTGCCCAGCAGGTGGATCAGCGCCGTGCGCATGAAGGTGCCGCCGACCTTGGGCGGATAGGACAGCAGGATCTGGCGGTTGCGGGCGCCGGCGCTGCGGATCGCGGCCTTGACCGGCTCATGGATCTCGCCGTCGGCCGAGGGCAGGGAGACCATCAGTTTGTAGACGGTTTCGTAGATCGACATGCTGACCGCTTCCGCCGGCCGCCGACCGCGGCCCTCGGGGTCAGTTCAGTCTGGTTTTGAGTCCCGCAGATGTGCGTCCGGTTACGGCGAACAACTGGAGCGTGTCGGTTTCTATCGGGCGTATCGGAAGCGTTTCAGCCGAGCCGTCACGCCCTCCGCCAAAAAGAAAGGGCGCCGCCTCGCGGACGGCGCCCCAGCCCTCGGGAGAGGAAAGGATGCGTCCGGCGGCTAGCCGCCGAACTTGTAGCGCAGGCTGATCCCGTAGACCCGGCCGTTCATGAAGTACTGGCGCAGGACGTCGGTGTCGTAGCCGTTGTCCGGCTCGCCGACATAGCGGATCGGGGCCTTGTTGGTCAGGTTCGAGGCCGTCAGCGACAGAGTGAGATCCTCGCGCAGGTTGAGGTTCACCGAGGCGTCGAGCAGGCCATAGCCCTTCAGGTAGCGGCCGTCGATCGGGTTGGCCGACACCCCGAACAGCACGTAGTCCGACCGGTAGGTGTAGACGAGCCGCGCCGAGACCCGCTTGTTCTCGTACAGGCCCGCCAGGCTCCAGCTCTGGTCCGACTGGAACGGCTGGCGCACCTTGACGATCTTGCCCCCGATCAGGACCGGCAGCTCGGTCTTGACCCAGGTGTAGGACCCCTGGACCCCGAAATCGTGCAGGAAGCCCGGCACGAAGTCGTAGTCGAAGAAGGTCTGGGCCGCGAGCTCGACGCCCTTGGCGAAGCCGGGATCGGCGTTCTGGGTCTGGGTGATGCGGAACTGGCCGGTCGGGCAGCTGTTGGAGGTCGTGCCGGTATAGGGCTGCGCGGTCGCCACCGTCTGGCAGGTGTCGAGCCCGACCGGGAAGCCGTCGACCTTCTTGTAGAAGACGGCGGCCGAGGCGTAGCTGGTCGACCCGAAATACTTCTCCAGCGACAGGTCGTAGCTGTAGGCGCGCAACGGCTTGAGGTCGGGATTGCCCTGCGAGCCGGTGCCGCTGGTCAGGTTGACCGTGATCGTCGGGTTGATGTCGGCGACGCTCGGGCGGGTCATGCCCTTGCCGAACCCGAAACGCAGCAAGAGGTCGTCACGGATGTAGCCGGTGACGTTCAGGGTCGGCAGGACGTCGGTGTAGCTGTTGCCCTGGCTGGTCGGCAGGATGACCGAGGTCCCGCTGCTGGTGTCGGTGACGCGTCCCTCGGCGTCGAGGTCGGTGCGCACCACGCGCACGCCGGCGTTGCCGCGGATGCGATCGTCGAGGAAGGCGAAGTCGACCACGCCGTAGCCCGCCAGGGTCCGCTCCACGGCCTTGCGGCGCGACTGCAGAACCTCGGGCAGCGAGTCCTCCGACGGGATCCCGGCCAGGGCGAAGCGGTTGCGGACGTTGTCGCCCAGCAAGGCGTCGGGCGCGAAGGTCAGGAAGCCGCCGCCATAGCCCGCCTCGCCGTCCAGCCAGTTGGTGTGCGAGCCCTCGACGAGGTCCTGCACGCTCGAGGCCAGGACGCCGTTCGACTGGGTGGCCGCCAGGGCCAGGCCGTCGGTCGTCAGGTTCTTGCCGCTGAAGGAGTAGTTGTAGAACTTCGACTTCTTCCGATAGTAGCGCGCGCCGAACTTCACGTCCTTGATGAAGCTGTCGTGGATGCGCAGCTTGCCGTCGAACTGGGCGGCCAGGCCGGCGTCGTCATAGACGTTGTTGGTGCCGTTGGCGTAGTTGACCAGCACCCAGTTGGCCGGATTGGCCAGGTCCGGACCGCTGATCGACACGGTCTGCGGCGTGCCGATCGAGCGCTTCACGTCCCAGGTCAGGCCCGCCTTCGGGGTCATGGTCACCGAGCGATTGTCCTGGCTCTGGTCGGCCTTCACGTAGGAGAGGTCGGCCTTCAGGTCGAGGTCGTCGGTCGGCGACCACTTGGCGCCGCCGGCCAGGATCCAGGTCTCGTACAGGCGATGCTCGTCGCCGCCGATCGCGCTGAAGGTCGAGCCCAGGAGCGTGCCGCTGGCGAAGCGCTGGCCGGCCAGCACCTCGTCGGTTCCGCCGTTGCTGTTGCGGTTGGCCAGGCCCTCGGTGGTGCTGAAGCCCGTCGTCGTCAGCCCCTGGACGTAGCGGCTGTCCGAGCCGTTCAGGAACCGATAGCTCTGGTGGTAGAGGTAGGAGTTGTAGTTGCCGTCGACATAGAACTCGAGGCCCGGGCGCACCTTCCACTGGAAGGCGCCGGCGAAGCCCTTGCGGGTGCGCTGGATGTCCTCTTCGTTGATGTTGATCTGCACGCCGGCCATGTTGACCAGATTGGCGCGGTCGGTCGCCGACATGGCCAGGGCCTGGGCGTCGGTCACCCCGATCAGGCACGAGACGTCGGAGCGGCCGGTGTAGCTGGCGTTGTAGGCGGTTCCCAGATTGGTCGCGTTGCAGTCGCCGCTGTCGGCCCGCGCCACGCGGCGCAGGTTGGCCCCGCCGGGACCCGGGGCATTGTCCGAGCGGTTCCAGCTCTTCTGGTAGTTGGCGCCGAGCAGCAGGCCCATCTCGCCGTCGCCCACGTCCCACTTGTGCGAGACCAGGCCGAAATATTCCGGCTGCATCTGCTGGACCATATCGTTGTAGCGGCCCGAGATCGCGACGCTGCCCGACATCTTCGGCAGGTCGAGCGGTCGGCGGGTCTTGATGTCGATCAGGCCGCCGATGCCGCCCTCGATGTGCTCGGCCGAGGGGTTCTTGTAGACGTCCAGGCCCGCGATCATGCCGGGGATGGCGCCCTCGATGTTGAACTCGCTGCCGCCGGCGGTGAAGTAGGAGCGGCCGTCCACCTGCGAGGCGGTCTGGCCCGACAGGCCCCGAATGGTCAGGCCCGAGCCGACCCCTACCGGCGAGGCGCCCTCGCCGCCATAACGATAGCCCTGCACGCCCGGAATCCGGGTCAGGGTCTCGGCGACGTTGGGATCGGGCAGCTTGCCGATGTCCTCGGCGCGGATGGAGTCGACGACTTCCATCGTGTTCTTCTTCACCTGCACGGCCGACTGCAGGCTCTGGCGGATGCCGGTGACGACCACCGCCTCGACGGTCTCCTCGGTCGCCGGCGCGGCCGTGGTTGCAGCCCCGGTCTGGGCCGCGGTCTGGGCATGAGCCAGGCCGGCCGCGCCCAGGACGACGGCGGCGGTCGATGCGGTCAGCAGCAGCCGCGCGCGGAATTCGGTTCGCATGGTTTCCCCTCCTGCGAGACCTGCGCCCGATAAGCTAGCGCGGTCCGTCTGGTCCCGCTTGCGCGGGCTCTCCTGTTGGCGTCGAGCGCTTGGCGCGCCCTGTTTCACTCCCGAGCAGGCGGCGCGCTCGAACGGCGCGCCTTACCGGCTACATCTCGATTGTTATCGATATCATTGTTGGCTGGCAACTCTTTTGTCTGACAAATGCGACAATAGGTCTCAGAGGTTGGTCAGCGCGGCGGAAGCGAGCGCCGGGCCAGGGCGACGTCGCCCTCGCAGGCCTTTGCGGCGCCGTCGATCCTGATTGCTTTCACCCCGTCACAGGCCAGGCGGACGGCGTAGGTCGGCTGGCCCTGGATGCTGGCCTCGACGCCCTGCCCGGTCCGGGTCTTGACCACGAAGGCCTTCGACAGGCTGTCCAGCTCCACCTTGCCCTCACGGCGCAGATAGCTGCCGTCGGCCACGAACCACCGCCTGGGCTTCTGCGGCGAGCCGCCCTCCGGATAGGTCAGGGCGAGAAGGTAGGCGTCGGTCTCCCAGCCGCCCAGTTCGGCGTTGGCGTTGCGGTGGCGGATGCGGCCGTCGGCCAGCAGGTTGAGATAGACCTCGGTCACCTCGCCCTTCTGGGTGATCCGCGTCATCAGCCAGTCCTTGCCCTCGACCCGCTCGATCTTCGGCGCGGGATCCGGACCATTGGGCGTCAGGGCGACGACGAACTTGGTGCGATCGGTGACGCCCGGCGCCTGCAGGCGCAGATAGGCTTGCGCCTCGTCGGGCGCATGGTCCTTCAGCCCCTTGCCCTCGGCCATCCGCAGCAGTTCGGGATAGTCGCTGAACAGCCCGCCGTCCGGCAGGGTCTGCGGGAACAGCGGCCGCACCGCGACCTCGGCCTCGCCGTTCTTGACGGTGATCACCTGCCCCTGGCGCTTGGCCTCGCCCTCATAGTGCAGCAGCCATTCGAACCGGCCGGGCTTCCAGCTCTTCAGGTCGTCGATGACCAGGATGGTGTCGCCCACCCACAGGAAGCTGCGGTACTTGCGCTCGAAGGTCGCCGCGTTCGGCCCCGTGGCGTCGGCCCAGACGAAGCGCAGGTCGCCAGCGTCGACCAGGTGGTCCACCCGCCCCACGAAGTGCGAGCCGTTGTAGGTGTTGCTCTCCGGCTCGGCCTGGCCGTCCAGCGTCACGACGTTGTGGGCCACGCTCTGGCGGTAATAGCCGTCGTATTCGGGCCGGGCGTAGCTGCTGTTGCCGGAGTCGATCAGCAGCTGCTTGCCCTTGTGCCAGAGGATGAAGCTGCCGGCGTCGGCGTGGTTGTGGTTCCAGGTGAAGCCCGAGCGCAGCGCCAGGAAGGTCGCGTCCGGCGCCCAGGACGAGCGCATGGTCGCCGCCCCCAGGTCATCGTCGATCCAGCTGGTCGGCAGGCCCGGCCCCTTGCCGACCGAGGCCCAAGTCTTGAGCGAAGGCCACTGCACCAGGTTCTCGGGCTCGGCGAACACGTCCTGCTTGGGATCGGGGCGGACGCTGTTCAGGTACCACAGATAGCGGGCCTGCTGGTCGCCCGTGGCCCACAGGTTGGCGATGGCGCTGGCCCCGCTGGAGGTCGGATTGCCGTCGCCGAAATTGGTCGACAGGAAGCCGCCGGTCGTCGGGTAGAGGTTCTGGATGAAGTAGTCGCCCAGGCCCGCCAGGCGCGGCGTCGCCGCCGGCTTTTCCCTGAAGGCGTCCAGCCAGGCGCGCTTGAAGCGCAGGTAACCCTCGGCGGCGAAGTCGGCGTAGTTGACGCTCTCGACAAAGGCCCCGTTCGAGGCGAAGTGCTGCGGCTTGGTCTCGATGGCGCTGCCGTCGTAGTTGGCCCACTCTTCGGCCGCCTCGTCGATGCGGCGGATCCAGGCGTCGGCCTGGGGCTCGTCGGTCTTGACGGCGATCGCCGCCACGCCGGCGCCGAACACGATGTGGCTGAACCAGTTGTGGCCCATGGTGTCGAGGCTGTGGATCCGCGCCTTGCCGTCGACCCAGTCGTTGAGGGTCGGGCGGATCGCGCCCTTGACCAGGGCCTTGGCCAGGCGGTCGCGCTCGGCCGGGGTCAGGGCGTCGTGGATGGCGTCGAACGTAAGCCCATAGGTGTAGGCGCTGGTCCCCATGCCGAGGTCGGAGTTCCATACCGGGTCGCGGGCCAGCAGCGGCTTGTCGGTCACCCAGTTGGCGCGGCCGGCATAGATGTCGAGCAGGGCCTTGGCGCGGTCGGCGTACTTGCGCTCGCCGGTCATGCGGTAGGTCAGGGACAGGCCCATCAGGGCGGCGTTCAGCTCGCGGTCGTTGGCCGGCTTGCGCGCCAGGGCCGCGTCGGCGTCCGCTTTCGCCTTGGCCCAGGCGGCCTTGGCGTTGGGATCCTCGGCGACGCGGGCCTTGAACTGGGCGACGTGGGCGTCGCTGAAGGTCAGGTAGGGATGGCCCGACTTCAGGGTCTGGGCCTGGGCGGCTCCCGCCAGGAGACAGGCCGCCAGGGCGAGACCGGACACCGTCAGCTTCATCAGGCTCTTCACGCGCAACACTCCCCGCAAGCTCTTCCGGCTTGTGATTATGATATCGATATCAGAACAAGGCGCAAGACGCCTCAGGCCAGGGCCAGGTTCACCGCCATCGACCGCCGCACGCCCGGGCTGCGGAACGGGTAGACGCAGTGCAGCATCCACGACGGCCACAGGTAGAAGTCGCCCACCACCGGCTTGACCGTGAACAGGTTCTTGACCCCCACGGCGCTGCGGCTGTCGATGAACTGCAGGCAGCCGGCGGTGTTCTGCCTGGCCTTGTCGGCCGCGAACTCGGCCTCGTAGCCGGGCGGCACCCGCAGAAAGCCGACGCTGGAATAGAGGCAGCCCTGGTGGAAATGGGCCGGGTTGTAGTCGCCGGCGACCATGTCGTTGATCCAACCTTCCTTGATCTCGATGCGCAGCTTTTTCGCTTCCAGCTCCTCGGTGCGCTCGTAGTCGGAAAAGTGCATCAGGGCGTTCTCGCACCGGTAGGTGAAGGTGCGGGCCACGTCGTAGAGGAAGTCGGCTAGGTCGCCCGTCTCCCGGATCACGTCGGTGAAGCGGATCTCGGTGCTGACCGCCCCGGCCAGATGGGCCGACCAGTCGCGAGCGGCGACCTCTTCCCGGCTGGCGACGATCTCGTCGATGCGAGCGTTCAGGCGCTCGACCAGGGCCGGCGGGATCGTGGCCTTGATGATCGTCGGGCTGAACGGCGCGACCAGCCGCAGGTCGTGATCGTGGGTCATGGCCGTTCTCCCGGAAATCCGACCCGATCCCTTTTCTCGTCATCCCGGGCGAAGGACCGCGCAGCGGTCCGCAGACCCGGGACCCAGGGGCCACGGGCAGTGCGGCCGCCCCTGGGTCCCGGGTCTCCGCTTCGCTGCGGCCGGGATGACGATGGAGAGAAGAGCGCGCTCTTGGTCTTCATCACAGCCAAGCCCTACCGCCCCGGCGACCAGATCACCGCCGTCGCGCCCGGCGCCAGGGTCAGGCTGGCGGCGTCCGGCGCGATCTTGCGCTTGGTGACCAGATCGACCCGCTCACTCGCCCCCTTGGGCAGGTCGACGACCACCGCCTTGGTCCCGGCGTTCATGGCGATGCGGTAGGGACCATAGGCGGCCTCGTAGTACTGGCCGCGGCCGGCATAGGGGTTGTCCTGGTCCTTGTAGCGGGCCTCGGGCGGCCCCTTGGCCACCGGCAGCACCTCGCCCTCCAGCGCCGCCGGGGCCTCGCCCGGATAGGCGACGATCGGGATCGAGCCGGCCGAGATGTGCGGCGTCGCGCGGCGCACGCAGGTCTTGCCGCTGGGCTCGAAATCCACCCGCGCGGCGATGGTGGCGATGCGGTCGATGGTCGGGGTCTGGTAGTGGAACCGCGCCAGCCGGTTCACCCCGCAATTGGCCCGCCAGTAGAGCGAGGCGTAGAGCACCTCGTCACCGTTCTTGATCGCCACCACCCCGTCCTCGGGATCGGCGAACACGAAGTCGGGCTGGCCCGCCGTCATCGGCAGCTTCACGTTCGATTTCGGCCAGGCCTTCACCGCCAGCCATTCGTCATAGGCGTCGAGCAGGCCGATCGTGGTGCGCTGGTTCCTGTCCTTCAGGCGGTCGCGCAGCACGGCGTAGTACTGGCCGTCGTCAAGGGCCTGGCGGGCGATCGCCATCAGCTGCGGGTCGCGGGTGGCGACGGCGACCTGGAACGGCGTGTTGTCCCAGCCAGACTTCTGCACATAGGTGGTCGCGCCGGGATAGACGGGATCGCGCCAGCCGATCGGCGCTTCCAGCAGCATGGTCGCCGCGCCCTCGGCGTCGATGCCCGGATAGCGGAACGGCAGGCGCGCCCGGGCCATCTTCAGCAGTTGGTCGCGCAACACCGGATCGCCCTGCCCGCCCCCGGCCGCGGTGGCCAGATAGACGCCCGCCGCCCAGTCGAGGATCTCGCCGTAGCTGCCCACATAGCCCAGCTCCTTGGAGAGCCCGGCGTCGGTGAACAGCTTGTAGCCGTCGGCCGAGCGGAACCCGCCCGTATCGGCGGCCGAGCTCGAGAAGGTCGGCTTGCCGGCCTCGTCGAGGCTGCCGCTCCAGGGCGCCAGACCCATCGACTCGTAGAGGAACCTGCGCACCTGCGGTTCCGGCCGCGCCAGCGGACTGGCCAGCGCCCGCAGGCCCTCGTTGCTCCAGTAGATCCCTTGCAGGTCCACGATCATCGACTGGTTGGTGTAGAGCCGCCGATGGGTCAGGGCGTAGCGCAGCCCGGCGTCCAGCATGCGGGCGTAGGCCTCGCGGCGACTGCCCGTTCCGCCTTCAACCGGCGCATCGAGATAGGGCGCGACGTCAGCGCCCAGCAGGCGCAGCACCTTGCCGTAGGGGCCCAGCACCTCCCAGTCGGGATTGGTGCGCGAGCCGTCGACGAAGACGCTGGTCGGATCGGCCTGGAACCGCAGGGCATAGGCGTCGCCGGCCTGCATCAGCTTCTTCAGCACGGCCGGGTTCTTGTAGGCCTTGGTCCAGTCCAGGCGATAGGCGCGGGCCAGGAACTGGGCCTCGAGCAGTTCCACCGGACCCGGCTGGGCCAGCTTGCGCTCGATCTCGCGGTTCACGCGGGCCTTCAGCTCGTCCAGCACTTCGGGACCCGCCGTCGGCGCGGCCGCCAGGGGCGGCGCCTGGCCCGTCGCATCGCCGCTGTCGAGGAACGGGTTGGCGTGGACATAGAGCCCGTAGATCGGCCGCGAGGCCTGGGCCATCGGCTTCTGAAAGCTCTCGAACTTCTGGGTGTAGACCGCGAACGGCCCGCTGGCGCGGATGGCGCAGTCCAGCCGTTGGCGGCCCTTGGTCAGGGTGATCGGCAGCGGGAAGGTGCGGTAGGTGAAGCGCCCCGCGAAGGGCGGGGCCTGGGTCCCGATGTCGAGGATCTCGACGTCGCCGAGGTGACGATAGCCGACCTGCCTGCCGTCGCAGAACAGCACCAGCTTGCCGTCGTTGACGTCGCCGCCCCACAGCCGGATCGAGGCGTAGTTCTGGATCGCCGGATCGACCGTCAGGCTGAATTTCAGCTCGCCGCTGAAGCGCTCACCCTGGGCGGAGGGCGGCAGCCGCCGGGCGGCGATCCCGAGCCCGCCGGTCACCAGCTCGCTCGCCTTGGCGTCGACCGCGTGGGCGGTCTCGGAGGCCGCGTCGCCGAACGTGATCTTGTCGATCAGCGGAGTCGCGGCCTGGGCCGACGAAGCGATCAGGCCGAGCAGAGCGCTGACGCCGAGGATCAGGTGATGTCGGGTCATGCGCTGCTCATGGGGCTGAAGCTGGGAGACCCGGGACGCTTCTCGATATCGCCCCGGATCCGTCTTTCCCCGCGAAGGCGGGGACCCAAGCTGACTGTCAGGATGAGGCGCGGCCGTGGATCGACCGCCACCTTGGCTTGGATCCCCGCCTGCGCGGGGATGCTCGGTGAAAAACCAGATCCAGCCCGAGGGCCTAGAACTCCTTGCGGACGGTCAGCCACACCGAGCGCGGGGCGTTGCGCTTGATCAGGTAGCCGGACTCCGGCAGCTGCGCGACCACGTCGTAGACCTGCACGTTGGTCGGCAGGTTGGTGCTGATCATCGGGTCGTAGGCCGAGATGTAGTCCTTATCGAGCACGTTGCGGACGTCGAGCGTGACCTGGGTCTTCTTCAGGCCGCTGTACTGGACCGAGATGTCCAGGTTGTCCTGTTCGGGCAGGTAGCGGTGATCCAGCGAGTTGGTGTTCAGCTTGCGCACGTCCATCCAGCGGTGGCGGACGTTGAAGCGGAAGTCGCCGTAGCGGTACGAGACCGTGTTGCTGAGCGTCCACTTGGGCGAACGCGCCAGGATGCCGGCGTCGACGCGCAGCACGTCGTCCGACGCGCCCAGACCGTTGGCCCCGGTGTTGAGCCAGACATAGGCCTCGGTGGTCTTGCCGTTCAGGAAGGTGACGGACGGGTTCCATTCCAGGTTCCGCGTCACCTTCCATTTGGCCCAGGCTTCCACCCCACGGGTGAAGTAGCGGTTGAAGTTCTCCGGCAGCAGGTAGGTCGAGACGTTGTCGGTATCGACCGCGGTCGGATAATCGTTCACCGCGAAGTTCTGGTAGAAATAGGTGATCTGGCCGTTGAAGCGCCGGTCGCCGAAGGTGTAGGCGGCCTCGTGGCCCTTGATGTAGGCCGTCGGGCCCAGCGGCCGCACCAGGGTCGCCGCCGTCGAGTAGCGGTTGACCACGCCCGACGAGGGCTGCTTGGCGTCGGTGTAGCGGTAATAGATCTTGTGCTTGTCGGTGAAGTTGTAGCCGATGGCGACGCTGTAATCGACGAGGCTCAGGTCCTTGTCGGCGCCGATCATCTTCGAGGCCGTCTTGGTCATATAGACGTTGTCGTAGACGGTCAGCGGATCGCCATCCAGGCCGCCGTTGGTCAGCGAGGCGGCGCCGGAATTGCGGGTGTCCCAGGTCTCCGAATAGGTCCGGGCGTGGAAGTACTGGTACTTGATGCTGGCGTTGAAATCCCAGTGCTTGTTGGGCGACCAGGCAAAGCCGGCATAGGGCGACAGCTCCATGATCCGGGCGCGCTGCGAGACGGTGGTGAACAGGCCGCTGCCGTATGAGCCCCAGCCGCCGGCGTCGGTCAGCTGGTAGCTGGTCCCGCCGTTGGTCACGTACTTGACGTTCAGGTTCTGCACCTGGCCGTCGGCCCAGGCCGACACCCCCAGGCCGTTGGCCCAGTTGTCGTTCACCTGCTCCGAGCGCGAGACGTAGAGGCCGCCGTTCACGCTCCAGGTGTCGCCGCGATAGGTGGCCGTGAAGTTGCCCATGTAGTCGACGGATTCACGGTAGTTGTCCTCGGCCCGGGTCAGCAGCACCAGGTCCTGCGAGCTCGTGCCGGTGGGCACCGTGCCGGAATTGTAGCTGCCGTCGGCGCTGGGGATGGTGGCCGTGACTAGGCCGCCGCGCATGTCGATGTCGCGGTTGGGCAGGGTGTTGCCGACGATGCACAGGCTGGCGGTCTGGAAGGTCGTCGCCGTCACCCGCGGACAGGCCACGCCCGTGCGGTAGTTGGTCCCCAGTTGCGAGCCGGCGACGTTGTTGGCCACGCGGGCCACTTCCTGGCCGGCGGCGTTGGTGAACACGTAGTAGCCCGGCGTGCGGTCCAGGTTGTTGATGTTGAGGCCGAAGCGCTCGCGCGTCGCCGCCGCCGAGCCCAGCGAGGCCAGGCCCTGGGGCTTGTACGACTGGCCGCGATAGGTCGACTTCTGGATCCGGGCCGCGCCGGTAAAGGTCAGGCGCTCGCCGATGTCGTGGTTCCAGCGCAGCGACAGGGCGTCCTGCTTGTAGCGGTAGCCGTCCGACGGATCGAGGCTGTGGCTGCCGCTCTTGAAGTAGTTCGGCACCGTCTGCTGGCCGCCGTTCATGAACAGGTTCACGTCGCGGCCAAAGCCCGGGATCTCCTCGGGATCCTGGTAGCCGTAGGTCGGCTGCTGGAAGGTGGTCAGTTCGGCGTTGGTGTCGTCCAGGTGCTTGTAGATCAGGTTGAACGAACCCGAACCGTTGGCGGTGTCGTAGTCCTTGTAGAGGTTCACCTTGAACTGGCCGCCGTGGTTCAGGTCGAAGCCCGGATCCACCTGGCCGCTGGACTTGCGGTAGAAGCCGCTGAGGCCGACGCCGAAGTCGCCCTTGTCATTGACCCAGCCGTAGGCGGCGTCGACCTGCTTCCACGACAGGTGCAGGTCCTCGCCCTCGAAGCCGATGCGGGTCTGGATCACCGCCCCCGGCTTCACCTTGCCGGTGATGTAGTTGAAGGTCGCGCCGACCGAGGTGGTGACGCCCGTGGCCGACGAGCCGCCGCGCACCGACTCGACCCGGCTGGTCGAGATGTCGGCGCGGTAGAAATAGCCGTCCTGGAAGCCGCTGAACTTGAACGGCACGACCGGCAGGCCGTCCTCCAGGATCGTCGTCCAGAAATAGCCCGAGGTGTTGGCCCCGGTGCCGATGGTCATGCCGCGGGTGAAGACCTCGTTGCGGGCCACGCCGTCGTTGGACTCGACCACGACGCCGGGCATGTCGCGCAGCATGTCGTCGGCGCTGATCGGCGTGAACTTCGACATATCGTACTCGTTCAGCACCGAGAACGAGACATTGGCCTTCTTGGCGGCGGTGCCGACCATGACGCCGGTGACGATCACCTCGTCGACCGCCGTGGTCTCGACCGTGACCGGCGCCGGCTTGGCCGCTTCGGCCGCCGTGGTCTTGGCGGGCGCCTGAGCGTGCGCAGCGGCGGCGACCGACATCGCGCTCGCGCCGGCGGCCAGGG
>Ga0102591_1002613_pt1 | contig 18842 bp, 20 predicted proteins | sample AraplaCol_mCL_r2_2_FD_76860 | JGI IMG/M metagenome (GOLD analysis project Ga0102591, IMG submission 76860) | Arabidopsis root microbial communities from North Carolina, USA - plate scrape MF_Col_mCL_r2 (SPADES assembly) (version 2) | ecosystem: Host-associated > Plants > Roots > Endosphere... | reverse complement strand
CACGTTCCCTGACAAGCTTCACAGCCTCAAGCTTGTACTCGCGGCTGAATATTCGTCTTTGCATTCATGCTCTCCGGTTTCAGGAGGAACACCTTAACTCGATGTCCATGAAACCGGCAGCAGGCCAACGCACAGCTTCAATTCCGTGATCAAATCTTTCGGTACGTCAGGGCGGCGATGGAAGTTTTCCAGAAGGTCCTCGACTGCGCGGACCAGCTGACCGTCTGGGTCAGTAGCGTATGAGACAAATGCGTCATAGGCGAACGAATCCGCAGCCATCGGAGCCCCCCTTCAGACGCGCCGTCGCGATACACCTTCTGATGGAAATGTATCACAGCTGGGACCGGCTTTTCATCACGAAAGATGAATTACCTTCAATAAATTTAGACGAAAGAAGGTCACAACGAGTATATCCGCTTTTGTTGACGGATTTCCGAACGGTGACGCCGGTGTTGTAGAAACGAAACACCGGACGTTACTTTCGATTTGGTGTAACAAAATCGCTATTTCGCACGTATATATATGTGAGAGACAAATTCGACTATACTCCGTCCAAACTTGGAATCTTCTGGTTCCTTCCGACCCGAACTGGCCACCGCTTTATCGGCCTGGCGCACGATGCCGCGCAGGTTGATTTCATCGGTGGCTTCAAGACAATCGAAGAAGGTCTTGTCGACACCTGGCCAAAGGCGGCCGACGGGTCACTGTCGCGCTATGGCTACGAGTATTTTCCAAGTGGTAGGGTCAATTGGCGCGAAGAGGACAACGCGTTCCTAATCCTGGCCGACGCCTCGATCTTCAGGCGCAATCTTCACAAGGTGGTTATCGAGCACTGGAACCTTGGCGGGGAGACAGTGCACCTTTTGACAGACCCTCATTGCAGAACCAACAAGCTTCCATGATTTTTCAGCAGAGGGGACGTGCATGAGCGATGGGTTGCAAATCTGTATCCACAGAGGCACCAATCAGATCGGGGGCAGTTGCGTCGAGATGCAGTGCGCGGGCAAGCGTATTGTAGTCGATCTCGGCCTGCCTCTGGGCGGCGAACTGGAGGCGGCGGAGCTTCCGGACATTCCATCCATAGATAATGTGGAATAATTTTGCGCAGTGCACGCTAATCCGGCACTAGTTTCCGTAATGCTGCGTTTGGTTCCTAAGGATCCGGTTTTTGCTCCGTTTTTACAAGAGCCTTTGCACGCAGAACTTAGTTAAGTTCCATAAATATGCTTACGCGATCTGTTATAACATAACATACGAATATTGAAGACGAGATATCGAACTCCCAGCCTCCTCCCAGGGCAACTCGGCTGCCGTCGCACAGGTCTCGACGGCAGCCACTTTTCTCGGAGGCATCGCAGTCTTGGCTTCTACCGAGATTTCAATGCTGGCGTCCGGTACCAAACCTGCCGCCGACCGCGGCGCAACTGAGCGCGATTTTTGTCATGAAGGAATGGATACTCTCGCCACTTGAAAAGACCTGCCTTCGATGGATTTCTCGGGGTAGGACCGTCGCCGAAATCGCTTTGCTGGAGGGCAAGAGCGTCGCCGATATCGAGGGTTACCTCCAGCGCGCGCTTGCCGCGCTGGAGGCAAGATCAACGGAAGAAGCTCTCGCGAAGGCCAATCTCTCAGAGCCCGAGTGACCGGCTCCGCTGGCGGGACTGGGATCGAAGAATTGCGACGCGCTCGTTGCGCTGCGTTTGGCAAGTTTTGGAGGGTTCGTTGCCGTATCGTGCGCTCTCAAAATATGAAGTTGAACGGGCTGATGCCGGTGCGATGCCGGCGCACGACGCGAGCGCGTTGCTTTCGACGAGCGTTGAACCGCTCCGCCAAGGGAGCGCTGGCCAATATCGACACTACATCGTCGGCCGTTTCAGCGCTTGGGAGGGAAAGTGCCGTTCAGCCCTGAAACCTGGCTTCGATGACGCGCCCGACGCATTCGTTCTTTACCTGCCGTCCACCAACGCGCCGGAGATACGTGCCGGGACACAAAGCTTGCCGACGACGAGAGCAACAGGTTTTCTGGAGGATCTCGCGCACTTCGACGAGCTAACCACTCATGAACATTCCAACTATATCTGCCTTTCCTTCGAAAAGGCGGCGATGGTGCAGCAGGTGAGTGAACTGCTGGATGGTCCTGTCACGACGGATCTCGAATTCGATCGTCTTGTCGATCTGACTTCCGAGAAAGGATTGCGGTTGGCGGCGCTCGGCCATCTTGTTTGGAGTTGCCTCAATCTTTCCGAAGCAGATCGACTATCACCGGCCGCTATCGAGCGGCTGTTTCAGGCGACGATGATCGCACTTCTGGAGGTCGCTCCCAACAGCTACATGCCACGGCTCGAACGGTCGCTCTCGCCGGCTGTCCCGTGGCAGGTGAAAAGAGCGATCGAGTACATGCACTCGAACCTGGCGCAATCCATGACGGTTGCACTGATCGCAGCCGAGACGGGTACAAGCGTCAGGGCATTGCAGGCGGCCTTCCAGCGCTTCAAAGGCGCCACGCCTTTAGGCTATCTCAGAACGATCCGCCTTGAAGCTGCCCGCAGAGCTCTCCTAGGCGATGGCGGCTCACGATCGATTTCCGATGCGGCGCGCAATGCAGGGTTCACCCATATGGGGCGGTTCGCCGCCGCCTATTATCAAGCTTTCGGCGAAACGCCTTCGGAAACGCTCCGGATGCGCTGAGTGTCCGGTCGGTGGGTAGGGTGAAGGCGGACACGATTGTTGCTGAGGCGCGCGAAACTGCCGCAGGACCCATAGGCGTGCGTGATCCTTTATCTCCAGCGGAAGCAGCCCAATCCCGCTCTTTTGTGATGGCGTCCTGGCCCGGCGCCGGATCTTCCACGATCAACCCGTAAAGGGTCCGCTAGCAAGCTGCGGCCGCTTCGGCTTCGCCTCGCGGTGATCGCGCCCGCCGTCGGGCCTTTTGAGGAGCCATCGAGCGGGATTGGCCCGCTCCCGAAGGAGCCTCTCACATGTCGCACGATCTTTCCCTCGCTCAATCCCACGCCTTCCAGCTCTCCCGCGACCTGATGGTCCCGGTCACCCTCTTCTCGGTCGGCGGCGAGTACGGCGTGCTTCCTTCCGACGAGATCGACGCCGATGACGATCTTGAGATCGTCCATGAGTTCTTCCCATGGCCGGCTCATTGAGCCGGCCTGTGCCTCCGGCGTGCCGCTTGCGAGCGGCAGGCCGCAAGGTAGGGCTGCGCCGCGGCCGGGTCTTGCATGATCCGACAATTGCCAGCCGCGCCCTTGCCGCCTTTGCTCTTCGCGGCTGGTGGAAGTGCGCCCGCGAAGCGACGGGCAAGGAAGGCAAAGAGGAAGAGGCATGAACAGGAAGGAAATAGAGGCGCTGCGCGAACGGGTAGGCTGTGCGGCTGTTCTTGAGCATGCGGGCTTCGCCATCGATGCGAAGGAGAGTACCCGGCGGGCGGTGAAGTTTCGGCGTGGCGCTGAAATCATCATCGTGACCCATGAGGGGCGAGGATGGTTCGATCCGCTCAGCGATGCGCAAGGGGATGTGTTCGGACTTGTCGAACATCTCGATCATGTCGGATTTCTCGAAGGCGCGGGCAGGGTCGCCGACCTCGTCGGTTTCGCGATCACGGAGCCGGAATGGCAGGCGCCGGGGCCTGATCACGGCCACGACCTTTCCCTACCCGAGCGTTGGCAGGCACGCCGCCGTCCCTGGCCTGGTTCATCGACATGGGCTTACCTCTGCGGCGAGCGTTTCCTGCCAGCCATTTTGCTCCGCGCGACAATCCGGCAAGACCGCCTCCGGGAGGGTCCCTATGGCAGCATGTGGGCCGCGCATACGGACAATGACGGAACTGTCACCGGCTGGGAGGCACGAGGGCCTGAGTATCGGGGCTTTGCCTCCGGAGGAGCAAAGGTTCTCTTCCGTCTGGGGCCGGACACAGCGTTGCGCCTGGCCGTCACTGAAGCTGCTATCGATGCCATGAGCCTTGCCGCCATCGAGGGGCTGCGTGATGGAACCGTGTATCTCAGTACCGGGGGCGGATGGTCGCCGTCCACGGAGGGGGCGCTGCGGCAGTTGGCCTCGCGACCCGATGCTCTCCTCCTCGCCGCGACAGACGCCAATCCCCAAGGGGAGTTGTTTGCCGAGCGGTTGCGGGCGCTCGCCGATACCGTCGGCTGCGATTGGTCGCGGCTCCGCCCGCCCGAGGAGGACTGGAACGAGACCCTGAAAATCAGGGAGAAAGAAAAGAGGAAAAGGAAGGAAGGCGGCGTGCCGCATTCGCGCCGCCCGCGTCAAGGGAAGCTTCGCCCGGCGGAGCCGGCCCTTGACCCGGCCGGCCGCGATGCCGGCGGCCCGGAAGGTGTCATGAAGGACTGAAGAGGATGGCAAGGTCGATAGGACAGTGCTGCGCTTCGGTCCCGAACCATCTCGAAGGAGCCGCAGATGAATCCCTCTCCCACAATCCGAAAGGTCTTCCAGGGCGTCGCGTCACGCCAGCAAATGTTCCGGATGTTCGACCGGCACGCCCAGCGTCCGAACCGTTGGGAGGGCGACGCCTCACCCCTTTATGCCGGCGAATGGTTCGAGATCACGGAAGTCGAGCATGACTACATGTTCGAAATCCTCCCACCGCTCTGGATCCGCGGCGCGATGTTCGCCATGCGCGAGTTTCTGACCGGCTCGGTGACATCAGTGTTCTTCGCCTTGCGGATCGATGGCGACATCCGACACTTCCATGGCGATTGCGATCTCTCCGATGGGCAAGCGGTCGAGCGCATGCGCGTGGCAATCATCGAGCGTGAGAGCCGGCCGGTGCGCGCCATGACGCGCGAGGAACGCCTGGAGCATATCTGGAGCATCACGGCGGACGACTATCGTGGCTATGCCGGAGATCGCTGGGATGAAGCCGTGCGCGGCAAGCGCACGATCATGCTCTACGGCGGCGCGGTGGGCAGCACTCTGAAACTGCTGGACGAACTGACCGACGACGAAATCGCAGCCAAGCTGCCGGTGCAGCTGCGCCACCTCCCCTCACCGATCGCCGCATGAAGGAGGCTTCACGATGCTTTCCTTCCCGCTCACATCCGTCCGCGAGGTGCTCGCCCGCGGGCGTGCCGATGCGGAAGCCCATGGCGGCTTTCGTGACCCCCATTACGGCCTACGCTCTGGCAAGGACCAAAAACCGGGTCTCTGGCTCGTCGGCGACCAGGGCGTCTATCTGATGTCCAACGGCAAATTGCCGGATGGCGCCAAGCCTTTGGTCGTCTATGCCGAGGAATGCGATCCCCGCACCAATGACGACTGGTTCGCTGTCAAACGCCGGACCTTCGGCGGCGATGACGGTGTCGATTTCATCGATGCGGAACAGCTCGAAGCCATGATGGCGGCGGCTCCGGAGGCGACGCACCTTCGTGTCGCATTCCTTCAAGACTCGATGCAGCTCTATCTGGTCGCGAAATCCTAGACATTTCGCGACCAGCCCGGCCCGTTTGGCCACAAAACCCAAAACCCTGAGCGTCCTTCAGTCCCGCAAGTGCTTCCCGCGGGGTGATGACGCTCGCCTATCTGCGAGGAAAATTTCATGAGCAACGATCCCTTCACTCACGACATGTTCGGCAGCAGCGCGCTGTCATCAGGCCTTGGCCTGGGTGTCACAGCGTTCGGCGGCTTCGAGCCGGTCGCTGCCAATGACGACGACCCCGAACCGCCGCCGCCCTCTCCTGCCCCCGCTTTGCCGGCCGCGGCGATTGAACGTCCGGCGCCCCGGCGGCAAGGCAACCGGTGCAACTTCTACCTCGATGATGCAGATCGAGGCTTGGCCGTATCCTGGAAGGATCGCGCCCGCGCCAATGTTGCGGCAATCCTGATCGCGAACAACATCGAGAAGCAGGATCGACCAGCCACGCCGAAGGAGCAGGCGCAACTCGTCCGTTTCACCGGCTTCGGCGCGAGCGAACTGGCAAACGGGATGTTCCGCCGCCCCGGGGAAGTCGATTTCCGGACCGGGTGGAGCGAGCTCGGCGGCTCGCTCGAAAGCGCTGTTTCGGACGCCGATTACACGTCGCTCGCCCGCTGCACGCAATATGCCCATTTTACGCCGGAGTTCATCATCCGGGCAATCTGGACGGGCTTGCAGCGCATGGGCTGGCGTGGCGGCCGCGTGCTCGAGCCCGGTATCGGCACGGGCCTATTTCCAGCTCTGATGCCGGCGGCGTTCCGGGACAGGACCTTCGTCACCGGCGTCGAACTCGATCCTGTCACTGCCCGGATCGTCAAGCTGCTGCATCCGAAGGCCCGCATCATCAACGGCGACTTTGCCCGCACCGATCTGGCGCCGATCTATGATCTCGCGATCGGCAATCCACCCTTCTCCGACCGGACCGTCCGGTCTGACCGAACCTATCGCTCGCTCGGTCTACGGCTGCACGACTACTTATCGCCCGATCGATCGACCACCTGAAGCCTGGCGCCTTTGCCGCCTTCGTCACCAGCTCCGGAACGATGGACAAGGCGGATGCGACAGCGCGCGAGCACATTGCCAAGACCGCCGACCTGATCGCCGCGATTCGATTGCCGGAAGGCAGCTTCCGCGCCGACGCCGGCACGGATGTCGTGGTCGATCTTCTCTTCTTCCGCAAGCGTAAGGCCGGCGAAGCCGAGAACGATCTGTCATGGCTCGATCTCGAGGAGGTGCGCCCCGAAAGCCAAGGCGAGGGTGCAATTCGCGTGAACCGTTGGTTCGCGCGGCATCCCGAATTCGTGCTCGGCGATCATGCTCTCACCTCCGGACCCTTTGGCGAAACCTACACCTGCCTGCCCCGCGCCGGCGAGGACCTGCAGGCGTTTCTGGAGGGGGCCATCCGGCGCCTCCCCGAAGGCTGCTATGACGGCGAGCCGACCGCAATCGACATCGACCTCGAGGATGAGCTTGGCGAGATCGTCGATCTTCGCCCAGGCGACGCCAAGGTCCGTGAGGGTAGCTTCTTCATCGACATCAGGCGCGGTCTCATGCAGATGGTCGACGGCGCACCCATCGAAGTCAAAGTCCGCAAGGGGCGCACCGGTGACGGCATCCTGGAAAAACACGTCGGCATCATCAAGAAGCTGATCCCGATCCGCGATGCCGTGCGCGAGGTACTGAAGGCCCAGGAGCGGGATCGTCCGTGGCGGGATCTGCAGGTTCGGCTGCGCATCGCCTGGTCGAGCTTCGTACGCGACTTCGGCCCGATCAACCACACCACGGTCTCTATCAGCGAGGATGAAGAAACCGGCGAGGTGCGCGAAACCCACCGCCGCCCCAACCTGCAACCCTTCCTCGACGATCCCGATTGCTGGCTGGTCGCCTCGATCGAGGATTACGACCTCGACACCGATACGGCGAAACCAGGCCCGATCTTCTCCGAACGGGTCATCGCGCCGCCTGCCCCGCCAGTCATCACCAGTGCCGCGGACGCGCTGGCCGTGGTGCTCAACGAACGTGGTCGCGTCGACGTCGAGCATATCGCCGAACTGCTGCACAGACACGCCGATGCGGTCGCCGACGAACTCGGCGATGCGATCTTCCGGGATCCCGCCGATGGCTCCTGGCAGACGGCGAACGCCTATCTCGCTGGCGCGGTCCGCACCAAGCTCGCGGTCGCCGAAGCCGCCGCGGCGCTCGATCCAGCCTACGAGCGCAACGTCCGCGCGCTTCAGGCGGTTCAGCCGGCCGACCTTCGCCCCTCCGACATCACCGCGCGCCTCGGGGCGCCGTGGATCCCGGCGAGCGACGTCGTGGCTTTCGTCAAGGAAATGATGGGCGCCGAGATCAGGATCCATCATATGCCTGAGCTTGGGAGCTGGACCGTGGAGGCACGGCAGCTCGGATTTAGCGCCGCCGGCACATCCGAATGGGGCACCAGCCGCCGCGACGCTGGCGAACTGCTGGCCGATGCGCTGAACAGCCGCGTGCCGCAGATCTTCGACGTCTTCAAGGACCTCAATGGCGAGCGGCGTGTCCTGAACGTCGTGGATACCGAAGCCGCGCGCGACAAGCTGCAGAAAATCAAGGAAGCCTTCCAGAACTGGGTCTGGACCGATCCCGATCGCACCGACCGGCTGGCGCGGGTCTATAACGACCGGTTCAACAACCTCGCGCCAAGACGTTTCGACGGCTCGCATCTCAAACTTCCCGGCGCCTCAGGCGCCTTTGTTCTTTATGGGCACCAGAAACGCGGCATCTGGCGGATCATCTCCTCCGGCTCGACCTATCTTGCCCATGCCGTCGGTGCCGGCAAGACGATGACGATGGCAGCAAGCGTCATGGAGCAGCGCCGCCTGGGGCTGATCGCCAAGGCGATGCTCGTGGTCCCCGGCCATTGCCTGGCACAAGCGGCGCGCGAGTTCCTGGCGCTCTACCCGAATGCCCGCATTCTCGTTGCCGATGAGACGAATTTCACCAAGGATAAGCGGGCGCGCTTTCTGAGTCGCGCCGCGACCGCGACCTGGGACGCGATCATCATCACGCACTCCGCCTTCAGGTTCATCGCTGTGCCGTCTGCCTTCGAACAACAGATGATCCACGATGAGCTGGAGCTCTACGAGGATCTCCTGACCAAGGTCGACAGCGAGGACCGCGTCTCGCGCAAGCGCCTCGAGCGGCTGAAGGAAGGCTTGCAGGAACGTCTGGAAGGGCTTGCGACCCGAAAGGACGATCTGCTGACCATCTCCGAGATCGGCGTCGACCAGATCATCGTCGATGAAGCCCAGGAGTTCCGCAAGCTTTCCTTCGCGACCAACATGTCGACGTTGAAGGGCATCGATCCGAACGGCTCGCAGCGCGCCTGGGATCTCTATGTGAAGTCCCGGTTCCTCGAAACGAAGAATCCGGGCCGCGCCCTGGTGCTCGCTTCCGGAACGCCGATCACCAACACTCTCGGCGAGATGTTCTCGATCCAGCGCCTGCTCGGCCACGAGGCCCTCGCCGAGCGCGGCCTGCACGAATTCGATGCCTGGGCGTTCTGCTTCGTCGATACGACGACCGAGCTGGAGATTCAGCCGTCGGGCAAATACAAGCCTGTCAGCCGCTTCGCGAGCTTCGTCAATGTCCCGGAACTGATCGCCATGTTCCGGGCCTTTGCCGATGTCGTCATGCCGGCGGATCTCCGCGAATACGTCAAGGTGCCGGATATCTCCACCGGCCGGCGGCAGATCCTCACCGCCAAGCCGACGCCGGCGTTCAAGGCCTATCAGCAGATCCTCGATGCCCGCATCAAGGCGATCGAGATGCGCGAGGGACCGGCGCAGCCCGGCGACGATATCCTGCTCTCGGTCATCACCGACGGCCGCCATGCGGCGATCGATCTGCGCCTTGTGATGCCGGCGAACGACAATGAGGAGGATAACAAGCTCAACCTCCTCGTCCGCAATGCCTTTCGGATCTGGCAGGAGAGCGCCGACAGCACCTATCTCCGGCCGGACGGCAAACCCTTCGAGCTGCCCGGCGCCGCGCAGATGATCTTCAGCGATCTCGGCACGATCAATGTCGAGAAAACCCGCGGCTTTTCCGCTTACCGCTGGATCCGTGACGAGCTCGTTCGGCTCGGCGTTCCCCCGTCCGAAATCGCCTTCATGCAGGACTACAAGAAGACCGAAGCCAAGCAACGGCTGTTCGCCGACGTGCGCGCCGGCCGGGTTCGGTTCCTGATCGGATCGTCGGAGACGATGGGAACGGGCGTCAACGCCCAGCTCCGGCTGAAAGCGTTGCACCACCTCGACGTGCCGTGGCTGCCGTCGCACATCCAGCAGCGCGAAGGCCGCATTGTCCGGCAGGGCAATCAGCACGATGTCGTGGACATTTTCGCCTATGCCACGGAGGGCAGCCTCGACGCTTCCATGTGGCAGAACAACGAGCGCAAGGCCCGCTTCATCGCGGCGGCGCTGAGCGGAGATACATCGATCCGCCGGCTCGAAGATCTCGGTGAAGGGCAGGCGAACCAGTTCGCCATGGCCAAGGCAATCGCCTCCGGCGACGAGAGGCTGATGCAGAAAGCGGGTCTCGAAGCCGATATCGCGCGACTGGAAAGACTGCGCGCCGCCCATGACGATGACCAGTATGCGGTGCGCCGGCAGATGCGCGATGCGGAGCGTGACATCGAGGTCTCGACCCGCCGCATCGGCGAGATCGGCCAGGATATCGGTCGGCTTGTGCCTACAGCGGGCGACGCGTTTGCGATAAAGGTCCTTGGCAAGGACTACGATGAGCGTAAGGAGGCTGGTCGCGCGCTGATGAAGGAAATTCTCACGCTCCTCCAGCTCCAGCAAGAGGGCGACGTTCACCTCGCATCCATCGGCGGCTTCGATCTGGTCTACGAGGGCGAGTGCTTCGGAAAGGGCGATGGGTATCGCTACGCCACCACGCTCCAGCGTACCGGCGCCGACTATGAAGTCGACCTTGCGGTCACCGTGACGCCGCTCGGCGCCATTTCCCGCCTCGAGCATGCGCTGGACGGGTTTGAGGAGGAGCGGGAGCGCCATCGCCATCGTCTGGAGGAAGCGCACCGGCGGCTTATCTCCTATCGCTCGCGTGAAGGCGGCACTTTCGCCTTCGCCGACGAGCTTGCCGAAAAGCGTCGGCAGCTTCGCGACGTCGACGATTCTCTTGCCGCGTCAGTTCAGAACGACGATGCGCCGGCGCAGGCTGCTTGATCTGAGGCATCGATTTTGATGCAACGCAGCAATTGCATAGCTGCATTGCACAATATTTGCTTTCCTTCCGCCCGAATTTTGAGCATAGTGCTCACAGCTGATGCACATGGCGGATTTCCTCCCAGTGCCGCCGCAGCAGCTGTTCCCCTCTGGAGGTTTAAATTACCTTCATACCTATAGGGCCCGAGTTTTCTCGTGGCCCTCTTTTTTTGTCCTGATTTTTCGTTTGTGCCACGACCGTGACGATCGCGTCGTCGGCGGCATCACCGCGCTCAGGAAATCAGCTCGACACGCTCGATCGTTTGGATCAGCCGCGCTCTCGCATCCGCCGCGTGGTTCAGGACGGTGACGACGTCAGAGAGGCTCGCATCCTTCAAACCGACTTTGTAGATCGCAATTCCAGCTTCGACACTCGCGTCCATTGCCTTCAGCTCCTCGAAATGCTGGGCAGGCCTCCTGCCGGGCGAATTCCAACGTCTCCGTGAACGCCAGGATCTCGTCTGTTCCCGGAACGACCTGGTAGGCAAATATCGCGTTCGCATCGTGCATTGGAACCCCCTTGAGTTGCGCACCAACCTACGGCGCCTTCCTGGCCGCCGTGAACTCTCAAAAGTGGGAGTAGGAGGGTGAGAAGAAGGAAAAGAGGAAGGAGGAAGGGAAACCGGTCGCAGATCGGTCCTCCCGTCGCCGCTTTCGCTCAACCGCCGCCTCCGCATCCCGGCCACTCGTCCCGCGCAGGGCTGTCGGCCCCGCTTGTCCTTCGCAGCAGGGACGCTCGGCCGCAGTTGCGCCGGTCCGTCCGCCCTGCGGTCCGGGAGGTGTCTTCGAAAAAAATGAAGACAGGAAGGACCGGCAAGCGAGCCGCGTCCCGCATCCCGGAAGAGGAAAATCCCATGCATATCATGAAGGTCGATCCGCGCTCGTTGAAGGACAACCCCGACAATACCCGACAGTCGAAGTCCACCCCGCAGGCGGATGCCCTGCTGCTCGCCACGATCAAAGCCGTCGGCATCATCCAGCCGCCTGTCATCTTTCCGGAGGCCGGTGGTGGGAACAGCTATGTCATCGAAGCCGGCCATCGGCGCACCCGCATGGCGATCGCCGCAGGCCTCGAAGAAATCGAGGTCCTCGTCGTCGAAGCTGCCAACGACAATGGCGCCATGCGGTCGATGGTCGAGAACATCGCACGCGAACCCTTGAACCCGGTTGACCAGTGGCGCGGCATCGAACGCCTGATTGCACTCGACTGGACCGAGGAAGCAATTGCCGTTGCGCTTGCGCTGCCCGTCCGGCAGATCCGCAAGCTGCGTCTGCTCGCCAACGTCTTGCCCGCCATGCTCGATCAGATGGCGCTCGGCGACATGCCGAACGAGCAGCAGCTTCGAACGATCGCGGCCGCACACCTCGATGAGCAGAAGGAAGTCTGGAAGGCGCAGAAGCCGAAGAAGGGCCAGTCTGCCACGTGGTTCCAGATCGCCAACGCGCTCTCCAAGACCCGCATGTATGCCAAGGATGCGAGCTTCGGCGACGATCTCAGGGAAGCCTACGGCATCGAATGGATCGAGGATCTGTTTGCCCCTGCCGATGAGGACAGCCGCTACACCACCAATGTCGAAGCCTATCTCGGCGCACAGCAGGAATGGATGACCGACAATCTGCCCAAGAAGGGCGTGATCGCCGAGGTTACGCAATGGGGCGACGCAAAGCTGCCGCAGAAGGCGAGCCGCGTCTATGGCAAGCCAAGCAAGGGCGACCACACCGCCATGTACCTGGATCGGAACGGCAAGGTTCAGACCGTCCACTACCGGATGCCCGAGGAGAAGAAGACCGCGGGCAAAGGAGCCGTCGTTGGAGGTGGCGCCACCGCTGGCGACGACGTGATCGACGCGTCGAAGCAGCGTCCTGATGTGACGCAAAAGGGCCACGACATCATCGGTGACCTCAGAACGGACGCGCTGCACGACGCGCTCGCTCGCGCACCGATTGAGGACGACACGCTGATGGCGCTCCTCGTGCTCGCCTTTGCCGGTCTGAACGTCCGGGTCGACTCTGGTGCAAACGACACCGTCTTCGGTGCGAAGCGGTTCGCTCGCCATGCGGTTCGGTTGCTCGACGGCGGCGGCAAGCTGTCCTTCGACATCGACACATTGCGGGTTGCCGCGCGTTCGATGCTCGTCGATGTGCTTTCTTGCCGCCGCGGCATGTCGAACAGCGGTATTGTTTCGCGTATCGCCGGCGAGGCCATCGGCGCGGATGGCTATCTCCCGAATATGGGCACGGAGGATTTCCTGCTTTGCCTGTCGCGGCAGGCACTTGAGACGTCGTGCAAGGATACCGCGGTTCTGCCGCGGCCGAAGGTCCGCGAGACCCGCGCGGCCCTCGTCGAGCACTTCAAGGAAGGGCATTTCGTCCATCCGGCAGCCCTGTTCACCCCCGATCCGAGGGAACTTGCCGAACTGATCAAGCAAGGCGAGATCGTCGAAGAGGAGGACATCGTCACCTCCGAAGAAACCACGGATCGCCTTGAAGGCGAGCTCGCCGATGGCGGTACTCCCGGCGAAGCGGCCGATCGCGCCGCGGCCGATCCGGAGGCCGGGCACGATGCGTCTCCGCTTGTGCCGGAAGACGGCGCTCCCGACGCGGACGAGACCGCCTACGGCATTGCGGCCGAATAGCCACCTTCCCTTCCTATCCGATCGACACCCGCCGCCGGCCTTCCCGGCGGCGGCTTTGTTTCCATCAACCGCAGAATTTCAAGGAGATGTCTGATGTCTGCGTCCCTGATCTACGACCTAGCTCCGATCGGCTCCATTGTCGCCTGGTCCGACGGCAACCCTCGCCCACCCGAGCGTTTCAAGAAGAAACTGGCGGCCTGGCAGACCCGTAACAGCAAGGGCCGCCTGATCCGCAAGGAGGGTCCGCGCCAATCCGGCAATTGCGCCTCGCCGGGATATTTCACGCTGCATGAGTCGGACTTCGGCGGTAAGAATACCATCGTCATGCGGATTCACCGAACCTTCGGTCTCGATTCCGATCTAACCTTCAAGGTCCTGGAGCGCCCAGCACTCGGATCGGTCCGCGTCTTCGATCGAGGCGGTTCGAACGCCGAACTCGTCCATGTCGCCGATGATCGCGAGGCGGCCGCGGCCTGGCTGAAAGAGCATGGATATCCGAACGCCGTGCTCCAAGAGGTGACCGCCGACGAGGTTGCGGCTGCTCATGTCGAAGGGAGGGCCGCCGCATGAGTATGCCCGATCTTCAATGCGACAGGGTTCCGATCACCGGCGACGCGACGGTGGAGTTCGGCGCCAGCGCTGATGGCTTTCCGGTCGCCCGGATAGCTGATACCCTCCTGGCAATGGTGCTGGCACGCGATGGTGCCGGTTTTCTCGCGAGCGCTTTTTGCCTCACTCGCCCGCTGTCAGAGATGACGCGTGACGATTTCCACGGTCACGAAGGCCGCCTCGAAGATGAGGCAGCGTTTCGCGCGCGTGTGTTCGAGACCGCGCAGCATAAGCGTGAATTATCCGCGCTCGGGCGGATCCAGACCCGCATGGCAGCGAATACGCCGTGGGGTCAGTCGCAGTTCGCGACGATCTATGCCGAGGGGATTGTGTCCCATATGACAGCCGGTCATGGCGGGTTTCACCTGTCGGCCGAGCGGAATCTGCGGGTGTCTTCCCTATTGCGAAAATCCTCGCCCTGGTACGAGGAGGATGCCGAATGGGCCATCGTCGCTCATACCTTCCCGGACCTGTTCACGGCCTATGAGCGCAAATGTGCGGACGACACGATCCGCAACAGCTGGCCGTCGGCCTGGGAGGCGATCCATGGCCGCGAACTCGCACCCGGCCAATCCTGGACGAAGGACCGAGACGCATTCGAGCGCAGGCATGCCGGCGACTGGGTCGTGATCTCCGCGATCTTTTCCACCTACCATGCCGACATGACGGAGGTGGTCGCAACCCGCGGCGGTATGCAGGATCACCGGGCCGACGATCGGCGCTTTCTCGTTCCAAGCGGTGAATACGCAACCCGCGGGCCGTTTGGCTTCGTCATCGATGAGCAGCGTCACGCTGTCTATGACGGTCCTTCGGACTTCATCGGCTGGCGTCAGCGGAGGACCTGAGCATGAACCCAGTCAGTCCGTGGGTGCTTCTTTCACGCATGGAGGCGGCGCGGCGCGAAACGTGCCACCACCTCGATCTTGTCCATCGGCAGATTGCCACGCGTGCCGAGCGCCTGGCCGTCACCGAGAAAACGAAAGCCAGGAACCGCACGCACAAGCGATCGGGCTCGCGATGGACCCGGTCCGACGAGGTGCTGTTTCAGGATCACGTCGATCGGCTGGCATTCGAGCGCCGCGGCGAACTCGAGGCGCTCACCCGAAAGCTGAAGCGTCAGGACCGCGCCATCACCACCCTGCGTCTGAAGCTCGGCGAAGCTGATTGGCGCCAGGCTGCATGAGAGGCGGTCGCCGGGGCGTACCGGCGGAGTGCATATTCCGCATGTTCGACGAGGGGTCTTGCCTGGTTGGCCATCGGTTCCGGCATTCGGTTTCGGGGTGCAGGTTACAATCACGTGCCGGCCTGCCCTTCGTGTTCGTTGCGGTCTGAACCGGCGGTCGGTCGTTTCAAGGCCGCTGTCGCGCCGCGGAGCGGCCAGGACAGCCTCACTTCGCAAAGCGAACCCGCGTCCTGCGCAGGGTGCCCCCGCTTGGCCGCAACCCCGCTCCGCTCGCTCAGCCGTCCCGGACCTGTGAGAGCGCCCGTCTCTCGCCGGTTCCTTTTGACCGCACCGAAGGGCAGACCGGCACGGGCCGGAGCCGCTTCGGACGAAACCGACGAAAGGAAATCGATATGGCCAAGCCCGCGACCTCCAACCGCCCTTCCGCTCGCGTTGTGCAGCTCCGCAAGGGTGCAACCCTCGAAATGGTCCGCCTCACCTGCCCCGATAGCGCGCAAGCCCTCAAGATCGCCGAGAGCTTCGGCACCGCAGTGGTCGACAGCGACGGGATCCGCGACGAGCATGAGCGGATGATCACTGCGAGTTCGGCAAGCCTCGCCGAAGGTCTCGGTGAGAAAGCGATGCAGATCCATCTCCAGCGCATCGTCGGCGCCTTCGTCGGATCAGCGCATGGTGCCGGTCAGTTCTACTCCCGCGCAGTATCGGAGGCCCGCGAGGCCACGGCCAAGGCATCGAACGATGCCCGCGACGAGGATCTCGATGGCCCGGTCGGATATGACAGCGCCGCCCAGCGCAAGCGCGAGTTCGCAGCAGACATGGGAGTCCAGGCCCATGCGCTTCGGATGGCAGCCGAGGGCGCCGTCGCGGCCTACGAACAGGTGATCGGTGAGGCCTGGAAGCCGTTTGATCGCCCGGTCGACAATCCGGGCGCTTCACTTGACCGTAAAGCCGCCGATGCGCAAATGGCGGCGCTCGGTTAAAGCCATCATGCGGGGCATCGGCCCCGCCCTCCTTTTTTCCGGACTGTATCGGCCGGCTCCACTCAGGGGCCGGCCTTTCTGCATGTCCATGCCCGAGCCTAGGGAAAGATGGGGGAAGGGAGTCGGAGAGACGGCCGATTGCGGCCCGTCCCTGTCGTCGGTCCTGCAGGAGCCGGCCTGTCGCCGCAACGGCTTCGCCGTCCTCCACGCTGTTCCGGCCGTTCCGGTGCCCTCCAGGCCATGCCGCTCCTGCCTTCGGACCCCCGCGACGGGCCGCGATAGGCGCGGCCCCGGAAAAGGAGGGTTAAGATATGAGCAGGAAAACCGAAGGCGAACGTGCCGACATCTACACGAGGATTACCGACCGGATCGTCGCCGATCTGGAGAGAGGGGTTCGCCCCTGGATGAAGCCGTGGAACGCCGCGAACACCGAGGGCCGGATTACCCGGCCGCTGAGACACAACGGTCAGCCCTATTCGGGCATGAACGTTGTCCTCCTATGGTCCGAGGGGATGGCGAGAGGGTTTACCTCTCCGATGTGGATGACCTTCAAACAAGCGCTGGAGCTCGGCGCCTCGGTCCGCAAGGGCGAGACCGGCTCGACCGTCGTGTTCGCCAGCCGCTTCACCAAGTCGGAGACCGACCGCAACGGCAATGATGTCGACCGGGAAATTCCCTTCCTGAAGGCGTATTCCGTTTTCAACGTTGACCAGATCGATGGTCTACCGGACCATTATTACCATCGTTCGACACCGGCTCTGGATCCGGTCGAGCGCGTCCAGAATGCCGATCTGTTCTTCCGCAATACGGGCGCGGTCATCCGGCATGGCGGATCGCAGGCCTATTATTCGCCAGTAACAGACAACATCCAGATGCCGCCGTTCGAGACTTTTCGAGATGCGGCTTCCTACGCAGCGACGCTGAGTCATGAAGGTGTCCACTGGACGGCGAATCCACGACGAGTGGGCCGTGATCTCAGCCGCTACGCCAAGGACAAGAGCGAGCGGGCCCGCGAGGAACTGATCGCAGAACTCGGCAGTTGCTTTCTCTGCGCGGATCTGGGGATCGCCCCGGAGCTGGAGCCCAGACCGGATCACGCCTCATACGTTCAGTCCTGGCTCACCGTTCTCTCAGACGATAAGCGAGCAATCTTCCAGGCGGCGGCACATGCTCAGCGCGCGGTCAGCTTCCTACACGGTCTCCAGCCAATTCTGGCTGACGAAAGGGCGGTTGCCTAGACGACATCAGAGTCGGTCGTTGTCACCCGCTGCGGCCGACAGCACGATCGGATCTCTTGTCGGTTCAATATCGTGCTCGGATGTGAGATCCAGCTTTCCCCAAATCGACGCTTTCCGGTCGTTGGCCTTAGGTTTTCGGGATTGCTTGATTTCGACGATAAACGGCTTTGTCTGACGCATAGATCCTCCAGGCGACGAATCGCAAGGTCACGTTATCCGGTTGCAAAGTGGACGCAACTCTCTGATCGGCTGGCGGTCGCGCAGAATCCGCCGCGACGTAAGGACGGGGCGACGACGTCATTCGGTGCACTTTTCGGATGCCGGCAAGCCAGTGACGATGGCGACCATCGCCTGTTCCTCCCATCGCTGTCATAGGCCACGTCCTCCGCGGGCTCGATGAGGCATGTCTGATCGGCGAGCGGCTTCGCCTCGATCGTTCTCCCGCAACGGCCATCCGAAACTTTCTTCCCCAGCGGCTCTGCCGCATTCCTCGCGCAGCAACAAAGTTCCTCCCGGCCGCCCTCCACTTCGTTACGTCCTTTCAGGTGCGGTCCGATCGTCTCCAATCCTTGCGACAGCCATCGAGGCCGCGAAGGGCGCGGCCCGAAACAAGCGAAAGGAACATGACAATGGCTACCATCGGCACCTTCACCTCCACCGAAACCGGCTTCACCGGCTCGATCCGCACCCTCGCCCTCAACGTCAAGGCTCGCATCGCCCGCATCGAAAACCCCTCCGACAAGGGCCCGCACTTCCGCATCTACGCCGGTAACGTCGAACTCGGCGCCGCCTGGCAGAAGCGCTCAGAGCAAACGGATCGCGACTACCTCTCGGTCAAGCTGGACGACCCGAGCTTTCCGGCCCCGATCTACGCAACGCTCGCCGAAGTCGAAGGCGAGGATGGCTACCAGCTGATCTGGTCCCGTCCCAACCGCGACTGAGGTCATCGAGGCTCTGCCCGTTGGGCGGAGCCTCTCCCGTCAAATTGAGAAGCCGGAACCAGGCATCGAGCCCGGTTCCGGCTCTTTCGGTGCCATACGGAAACGGAGATAGCTGCTCAGATTCTCCGATGGTGCCGGGCCACGCTGGCGGCCTCAAGGACGAGCGGTTCCCCCAATTTCGCATCGACGCCGGCGGCGCCAATACGAAATCGGCTCCCCCACTCGCCGCCGTTGGCGGTCGCTTGCGCGATCCCTGACCCCGCCATCCCCTCCCGGCTGGTGGCTTCGTCTTTCACAAACTCAAGGAGATGAGACGATGACGTTTTCCCTGGAACAGCACATCGAAGAACTGCGGGCCGAGCTTGCGAATTGCGCGGACTGGGGTGAGCGCCTTCAGATCGAAGCGGCCTTGGCCGGCGCAAGGCAGGAGCTCGTCTTTGCAACGCAGAGCTCGACGCCATGCTTTCGGAAGAACCGCCTTCCTGAGAGGTGCCAATCTACACACCTGCAAATCAAGTCTCAAATTGAGACTGCAGTGGCGGCAA
>Ga0102591_1002610_pt1 | contig 18855 bp, 12 predicted proteins | sample AraplaCol_mCL_r2_2_FD_76860 | JGI IMG/M metagenome (GOLD analysis project Ga0102591, IMG submission 76860) | Arabidopsis root microbial communities from North Carolina, USA - plate scrape MF_Col_mCL_r2 (SPADES assembly) (version 2) | ecosystem: Host-associated > Plants > Roots > Endosphere... | reverse complement strand
GTTGGATTCTTTTCCGATTACGCCGTGCGAGCAGCGTGCGTATCTCCCGATCCTTCTCCCCTTGCGGGAGAAGGTGGCGGCCGAAGGCCGACGGATGAGGGGTCTCTCAGACATCCGACATCGCGCCCGGCCTGACCGCTGTACGCAGCTTTCAGTTCTGAGAGACCCCTCACCCGACCTCGCTCCGCGAGGCCACCCTCTCCCGCAAGGGGAGAGGGATCAGGCCCCGCCCAGTCTCGCCCCCTCCCCCGTTTCAGGGGGAGCGGACAAACAAAAACGGCGGGTCCCGGGGGACCCGCCGTTGATGTCGTCGGTCCCGGCGGTCCGAGGACCGCCGGGGTGAACGCAGGGCTGCTTAGAAGCGCAGCTTGGCGCCCACGAAGTACGAACGACCCAGGATGTCGTAGGTGTTCGGGTCGGTGTTGCCGTCCGGAGCGTTGTCGAACACCGGCGGCTTCTTGTCGCCGAGGTTGCGGACGCCGCCGAAGATTTCGACGTTGTCGTTGACGTTCCAGCGGGCGCTGACGTCGTGGTACCAGTAGGCGTCGACCGTCGTGTAGCCGCCATCCTCGAACTCGGGGATGTTGCCCTGGTTGTCCATCTCACCGATGTAGGTGCCGGTGTAGGCTAGGCGGACCGGGCCGACATCGTAACCAACGCGCAGGCTGGCCTTCCATTCCGGCAGCGAGGCCGAGATGTTGTAGGCGCCGATGGTGCCCTTGTAGTCGATGCCGTCCAGCTCGTAGCTGTCGAGGTAGGTGGTGGTCAGGTCGAACTGGAGCTTGTCGCCCCAGACGCCGCCGGCCCACGGCACGTTCCAGCCGTACGAGACGGCCACGTCGACGCCCTTGGTCTGCAGAGCCGACACGTTGCCGAGCGGCGCGCGGGCCTTCAGGTTGCCGGCCGCGTCGCGGTAGATCAGCGGCAGGTTGATGCCCGAGTCGAAGCAGGCCGACGAGGTCAGGCTGCCCGAGGCGAAGCAGGCGGCCACGATGCCCGAGACACCGCCACGGATCGTGCCGATGTAGTCGTCGATCTTGATGTCGTAGTAGTCGACGGTCAGGCTCAGGCCCGAGACGAAGCTCGGCTGCCACACCACGCCAGCGGTGATGGTTTCCGACTTTTCTTCGGCCAGGCTCGGGTTGCCGTAGAAGAACGACTCCGTCTGGGTGTTCTGGGCGACGAAGTTGCCGACGACCGGATCATAGCCCAGCTGAGCGGTACAGAAGGTGCGAACCGCGGCGGTCAGGGTGCGCGCGGCGCCCGTGCCCGGGTTCACGGTGGTGCAGGGGTCGAGCACGGCCGGGAAGCCCTGGTCGCCCGACTGGTACAGTTCGAACACCGACGGGGCGCGGCTGGCCTTCTGGAACATGGCCCGCAGCTTGACGTCGTGGATCGGCTTGTACTCGACGCCGACCTTGTAGCTGTAGACGCTGCCGACCGACGAGTAGTCGGAGTAACGGCCGCCCAGTTCCAGGCCCAGGTAGTTGGCGCCGGTCACGTCGGCGACCAGCGGAACCACGGCTTCGACGTAGAGTTCGCCGACGCTCGAGCCGCCGCCGACGGCCTTTTCGGCGTTGAAGCCGAAGATGTCGCCCGAGTTCTTGGCGGCGTCCGGGGTGAACGACAGGGTGTCTTCACGCCATTCGGCGCCGACGGCGACCGAGAAGTCGCCGGCCGGCAGCTTGAACAGCGGGCCGGTGGCGTAGACCGAACCGACGTTGCGTTCGAACACGGTCAGGTCGGAGAAGTTCAGGCGGATGAAGTTGGCCGCGGCCGACGAGATGTTGCCGGCGCCGAACAGGTTCAGCGGGGCGCAGGTCGGGAACAGGGCCAGCGAGGCGGTCGAGCAGCTGGTGGTGCTGGCGCCGGCGCCCGAAGCGATCGCCGCGGCGACCTTCGAACGCGAGACGTCGTTCTGCACGCCGACGCGGAACTCGGTGCGGCCGAAGCTGTAGAAGGCTTCACCGGTCCAGCCCGAACCCAGGTCGGCCTTCAGGCCGAGGTTGATCTGATACAGATCCGAGTCGCGGGTTTCGACGCGCGGACCGACTTCGGCCATACGGCGATCGACGAAGATCGGCGCGGTCGGGTTCGGACGGGTCGCGAGGATGGTCGCGAAGGCCGGGTTCACGAAGGCGTTGTTGTACGGCACCTGGATGCCGGTGGCCGGGGTCGGCGCCAGCTGGGCCGAGTTGCGGCTGTCGGCGTAGAAGAGTTCAGCCGAGGCGGTCAGCCATTCGGTGATCTCGTAGTTGCCCAGGGCGGTGATGTTGAAGCGCTCGCCCGGCGACAGCAGGTTGTTGACCGGCGAGAAGTTGTAGCGGTCGCCGGCCAGGGTGTTCACGAACGGACGCGGGGTGCCGTCGGTGTTGAAGGCGTAGCGACGGTTCAGCGTGCTGGTGGTCGAGCCGCCGAAGGGGTTGGTGCCGATCGCGTTGGCCGCGCCGGTCACGCCCGTGCCCGAACCGCCGGCGTTGGAGACCAGCGACCACGGACGGTCGTTGTTCGGCAGGATCTTGTCGCGGCTGTAGTAGTTGGCGTAGGCGGTGACGTTACCCTTGCCGTCCGGCGTGTTGGCGCCGATCAGGAAGTAGGTGTTGGTGGTCTTGCCGTCGCCGATTTCGCTGATGCCGTACTGGCTGCCGACTTCGACGCCTTCGAAGTCCTTCTTCAGCTGGAAGTTCACGACGCCCGACAGAGCGTCCGAACCGTACACGGCCGAGGCGCCGCCGGTGACGATTTCGACCTTGTCGATCAGCGCCGTCGGGATGTTGTTGAGGTCGACGGTGTTCGAACGCGTCGACGGGTTCATGCGGTGGCCGTTGACCAGCACCAGGGTGCGCGACGCCCCCACGCCACGCAGGTCGACGGTGGCGGTGCCGTCCGACGGGTTGTTCGAAGCGGCGGTCAGGCCCGGCATCACCTGCGGCAGGCGGTTCAGCACGTCTTCGGTGGTGGTCGAACCGGCGGCCTGGATGGCTTCCGACGTCACGGTCGAGATCGGGCTGTTGGCCACGTAGTCCTGGCGGGCGATGCGCGAACCGGTGACGACGACGGCTTCGATTTCGGTCGAGTCGCTTTCGGGCGCGGTTTGCGCTGACGCCACACCGGCGCTGGCGGCGGCGATCGCGAGGCCGCTGATGATGGTCGTCGTCAGCAGGCGCTTACGCGTCATCTGAATCTTCAATGGAATCCCTCCGAGAACGGGCTGGGCCTGGCGATATCGCCGGCCCGTCGCCCATGTCTTGCAATCCCAGGCTGCCCTCAGCCCGGTTGGGGGGGACGTTAGGAGCGCCCGCTCGGAGCGGTCAATTCCGATTACCGTTGTGTAACGTGAAGCATCCTTTCTGTCGCAAATTGAACACACCATTGTCGCCTTAGCGGCAGATCGCCGCGCTTTCGCGCTGCGCGATGCGCTCAAGCTTGCGAGACATGGCCCCAACGAGACGTTTGGGCGGTAAATCTCTCCACTTTGAAATACCGGTAATATCGAAATATGTTGTCGTGACACACGAAAACGCGGGGCGATGTTTCCTCGGGGGAAGCCGGATCGGCCACCTTTCGGACACATTTGCCCCGCGTGTCTTCCGCGCCACGCTCGGCCGCACCGGCCCGCGGCTCCCAACCTACGTCGGATCTTCCTCATGCGACTCATCCGCTTGCCGCTCGCGCTTCTCGTCCTCGCCTCGGCGTCCGCCGCGCTCGCCGCGCCGGGCCCTGCTCAACCTGGAGCTTTGGGCGCGGTGACGGCCTGCCGGGCGATCCCCGAAGCCGCCGCGCGCCTGGCCTGCTACGACAAGGCGGCGGCCGAGCTCGCGGCCGCCGACGCTTCCGGCGAGATCGTGGTGCTGGACCGCCAGAAGGTGGAGAGCGTCAAGCGCGAGGCCTTCGGCTTCAACCTGCCCAAGCTCGACCTGTTCGGCGGCAAGGGCGACCAGGCGCCGGCCAGCCTCGACCGCATCGAGGGCGTGGCCAAGCAGGCCTGGCAGAACGGGGCCGGCGGCTGGACGATCGTGCTGGAGGACGGCGCCAAGTGGGACCAGGTCGGCCGCGACCCGGTGCGCCGCGCGCCCAAGGCCGGCTCGAAGATCTCGATCCGCCGGGCTTCGATGGGCAGCTTCTTCCTGAACGTCGACGGCCAGACGGCCATCCGGGCGCGGCGGATCGACTAGAGAACAGGCCGGCCAGGCGACGAGAAGGACTTGCCCAAGCCGCGCGCGCCGCGCATCTGAAGGGTTCGAGACGTTCCTTCCAGAGGCTTCAAGCGCCCATGACCGACTTCCGCCGCGTCACCGACAGCCTGTCGGTCAGCCCCCAGATCACCGTCGAGGACGTGGCCCGGGCCCAGGCCGAGGGCTTCGCCCTGATCGTCAACAACCGTCCGGACGGCGAGGATCCCAGCCAGCCGACGGGCGCGGAGATCGAGGCGGCGGCCAAGGCCGCGGGTCTGGCCTATGTGCACGTGCCGGTGCGCGGCGGGCCGACCCAGGAGCAGGTGGACGCGGTGCGCGAGGCGGTCGAGGCGGCCGGCGGGCCGGTCCTGGCCTTCTGCCGCTCGGGCACCCGCTCGATCGTCACCTGGTCGATCGGCCAGGCGCTGTCGGGCGCGGCCGATCGGGAAACCTTGGTGCGGCAGGGCTATGAGGCCGGCTACGACCTCTCCGGCGTGCTGCCGCACTAGTCAGGGCCTCAGTAGCCGCCCAGCGTGGTGACGCGGGCGGCCATGGGGCTGGGTTCGGGCTCGCACGAGGCCAGCACGAACTGCGCCGCAATGAGACACAGCACGGCGAAGCACGCGCGCTGGAGCCGTTTTGAGACAAAAATCGCCGCGTCGGCCGCCATGATCCGTACTCCACAGGGTTTACGGTTCGTTAAGCGCAAGACCGGCGCCGCTCAGGATGGGTCGCGATGATCCCCTTCGTCCGAGAGATCGAGTTCGAGTACGGCCGCTGCGACCAGGTCTCGCCGCTGATCCGGCGGGTGATCGCCGACAATCCCGGGCCGTTCACCTACACCGGCACGGGGACCTACATCGTCGGCCGGGGAACCGTGGCGGTGATCGACCCGGGTCCGGACCTGCCGGCCCATCTGGACGCCCTGCTGGCGGCGATCGAGGGCGAGACCGTCAGCCACATCCTGGTGACCCACCACCACGCCGACCACTCTCCCCTCGCCGCCCCCCTGGCGGCGCGGACGGGGGCGCGGATCTGGGGCCGGCCGGCGCCGGCCGTGCTGGTGGCCGAGGAGACGGGCGTGAAGCTCGACGCCGAGGACGACGGCCACTTCCGGCCCGACATCGAGATCGCCGACGGCGACGTCTTCGAGGGCCCCGGCTGGACGCTGGAGGCGATCACCACGCCCGGCCACACCTCCAACCACGTCTGCTTTTCGCTGAAGGAAGAGAACGCCCTCTTCAGCGGCGACCACGTCATGGGCTGGTCGACGACGGTGATCACCCCGCCCGACGGCGACATGGGCGACTATTTCGCCAGCCTGGCCAAGATCCAGGCGCGGGGGTTCCAGACCCTGTGGCCGACCCACGGCTCGCCGGTGCGCGAGGTCGCGCCGTTCCTGCAGGCCTATGTCGACCACCGCCGGGCGCGGGAGACCCAGGTGCTCGGCGTCCTGGCGAACGGCCCGGCGCGGATCCGGGACATGGTGCCGGTGCTCTACGCGGCGGTGGACCCGAGGCTGCACCCGGCCGCGGCGCTGTCGATGCTGGCGCACCTGATCCAGCTGGTGCGCGAGGGGCGGGTCGCGTGCGACGGCGCGCCGGGGCTGGAGAGTGAGTATCGGCTGGCGGGGTAGCGCCGTCGCCCCTCCCCATCGTCGTCATCCCGGCCGAAGCGAAGCGTAGAGCCGGGACCCAGGGGCCGCCGCAGAGCGTCGGCGACCTCCAGAAGCGCGAACCTTGGCGCCGCGCCCAGTCCCCCTGGGTCCCGGATAAGCCCTGCGGGCTTTCCGGGATGACGAGCTTTGGGGAGCGCGGATTTACAACCGCGCCCTGACCGTCGCCCGCACGGTCCGTGGCGCGCCGGGGAAGATCCAGACGGGGCTGTAGGAGCTCTGGGCGTAGTGCTCGTCCAGCAGGTTGTCGATCTCCAGGCGAGCGTCGAGCCTGGGGGTGATGGCGTATTCCACCGCCGCCTTGGCCTTCCAGTAGGACGGCAGGATCAGGCCCGAGCCGTCCAGCGCCCCGGCCCGGTCGCCGACGTAGGAAGCGCCGACCGTCAGCGACCACTTGTCGAACTGGCCGACGGCGAAGGCGCCGCCGGAGTGTTCGGGGACGTTCAGCACCGCGTCGGTGGCGAAGGCCACATCGTCGGCGGCCGCGTCGGTCCAGCTGTAGTTGACGACAACGCGCCAGGCGGCGCTGACCTCGAACGATCCGTCCAGCTCGACGCCCCGGCTGGTCAGCTTGCCGACGGGAGCGAGGAAAGAGGCGTCGATCGGGTCGTTGGCCAGGATGTTGCGCTTTTCGATGTCGAAGACCGAGACCGCCACATCGACGCCCGGCCAGGCGCCGGCGAGGCCCAGCTCCCAGCCCTTGCCCTTCTCGGGCGCGAAGCCCTCGCCGGTGCGGCCCGTGCCGGAGTTGAGCAGGAACGAGCGTCCGTAGCTGGCGTGGGCGGTCAGGGCGTCGGTCAGGCGGTAGCGGGCGCCGAAGCGGTAGTCGACCGGCGAGCCCTCGCCTCGGCCCACGGCGCCGGTGCGGTTGTTGCGGATGGTCTGGCGATAGCGATCGACCCGCGCGCCGGCGAAGACGCCCAGGCGGTCGGACACCTGCCACAGGTCCTGGGCGTAGAGGGTCGCCACGCGCCGGGTCTCGCGGTTGTCGGTGAAGGGCAGCAGCGACAGCGCCGTCCCGCCATAGACCGGCGCGTCGATCGAGATGGCGTAGGGCGCCGTCGCGGACGGGTTCCGGCGCAGCAGGCCCTCGCGATAGTCGAGGGTGTAGCCCTTCACGCCGATGTTCAGGTGATGGGCGCCCAGGCGGCCGTCGAGTTCGACGCGGCCCGACAGGTCCTCGACGCTGTAGTCGCGCTGGCGGCGCTGGCGCCACAGCTCGCGGCCGACCAGGCGCGACTGGTCGCTGGAAAAGCCCTTCATGTCGCCGGTGCGGTAGGCCGCCCCGGCCGTCAGCCGCCAGTCGGGCGACAGCTCGTACTCGCCGGTGACCTGATGACGCTCGTTGCGGAAGCGGGTGGTCCCGTCGCCCGGCTCGCCGAAGAAGCGCGAGCGCGGGATGGCCAGGGCGTCGCCGTTCACCGCCGGCACGCCGCGATCGAAGGGCGCGTCGAAGACGGTGAACTCGCCCACATAGGTCAGGCGCAGGGCGTCGGTCGGCCGCCAGGTCAGGGACGGGGCGATGGCGCGGCGGTGCAGGTCGACATGGTCGCGCCAGCCGTCGCTGTGCTCGTCGGCGACGACCAGGCGGGCGGCGATGGCGTCGCTGAGCGGGCCGGTCAGGTCGAGCTCGGCCCGGCGCAGGCCGTAGGAGCCGACGGTTGCCGCCACGCTGCCTCCCATCGTGAACTGCGGGGTCTTGGAGACGATGTTGACGCGACCAGCCGGGTCGATGTCGCCGAACAGGGCGCCGGCCGGGCCCTTGAGGATCTCGACCCGCTCGGCCGTAGCCGGATCGCGGGGCGGCGCCAGGCCCCGATTGGCCAGGAAGCCGTCGACATAATATTCGGCCCCGCCGTCGGGGGTGCCGAGGAAGCCGCGGATGGCGAAGTTGTCGAGGAAGCCGCCGCGGTTGTTCTGCTGGCTGACGCCGCTGGTCAGCTCCAGGGCGTCGGCCAACCGGCCCGCGCCGACGGCGTCGAGCAGGTCGCGCTCGACCGAGCGGCTGGAGGGCGAGGTGGCCTGGGTGATCTCGCCCGCGCCCAAGGTGGCGTCACGGGCCGCGCCGCGACGGCCCAGGATGACGATCTCGCCCACGGCGTGGGGTTCGGCCTCAACCGCGTCGGGCGGCGATGAGGGTTCGGCGGCCGAAAGGGCCAGCAGGCACGCGCTGACGCAGCTCCACGACAGGGGCAAGAGGCGACTCCATTTGTAATGTTATTACATATCAGCTATGCCGCAGACACGATGCTGTCAACCGCCCCCTCCCCCGCCCTTTCCTCCAATCGGATCGTCGCCATCGACGCCCTGCGGGGGCTGGTCATGCTGCTGATGATGGTCGACCACGTGCGGGAGTTCTTCTTCATCCACGCCCAGGTGTCCGACCCGATGGACGTGCAGGCGACGCAAGCCTCGCTGTTCTTCACGCGGCTTTCCGCCCACCTGTGCGCGCCGGTGTTCGTGGCCCTGACCGGCCTTGCCGCCTGGCTCTACGGTCGCAAGCAGGGCGGCGAGGATCCGCGCGCGGCGGCAAGGGCGGCCAGCGGCTTCCTGTTCAAGCGCGGCCTGTTCCTGGTGTTCCTCGAACTGACCTTCGTCAGCTTCGCCTGGACCTTCGACCTGACGCCGAAGACCTATTACCTGCAGGTGATCTGGGCGATCGGCCTGTCGATGATCGCCCTGGCGGCGCTGGTGCATCTACCGCGCGCGGCGATCGCCGTCGTCGGCCTGGTCATCGTGCTGGGCCACAACCTGCTGGACCCGATCAGCATCGCGCCGGGCCAGCCTGGCCACGCGCTGTGGGCGATCCTGCACGATCGCGGCTTCATCGACCTGCCGTGGGGCGCGCGGGCGCGGACCTCATATCCGCTGCTGCCGTGGATCGGCGTGGCGGCCTTGGGCTATGCGATCGGTCCGTGGTTCGCAGCGACCTGGCGCGACCGGCGCAACCGCCTGCTGCTGACAGGCGTCGGCGCCCTCACCTTGCTTTTGCTGCTGCGCAATCTGAACGGCTATGGCGAGACGCCATGGGTCCACGGCCCCGACGCCGTGCGCACGGCGATGAGCTGGCTGAACGTCACCAAGTACCCGCCCTCGGCCGACTTCCTGCTGCTGACCCTGGGAGTCGGGGCGCTGCTGCTGGCCGGGCTCGAGAAGCTCCCGGCCCGGCTGCTCGCCCCCCTGGCGGTGCTGGGGAGCGCGCCGCTGTTCTTCTACCTGATCCACCTCTACGGCCTGCACCTGCTGCAGCTGGCGGCGGTCGCGACCCTGGGGCCAAACCAGGGCGAGGTCTGGAGCCTGCCGGGCGTCTGGGCGATCTGGCTGACGGCGGCGCTGGTGGCGATCCCGTGCTGGTGGGCCTGCCGCTGGTTCGGACCGGTGAAGCGCGCCAGCCGGCAGCCGTGGATGAAGTATCTCTGAGAGTCCCTCTCTCTTTGAGAGAGGGAGGGGCCCACGCCGAAGGCGTGGGAGGGTGAGAGGTTACACTCTCACCGGATAAGGCCCGGCAGTTCGGCGTCGGTCGCGGCCACAGATCCGGATATTCGAAGAGCCACGCTTGGCGACGATGTTGCGCAGGTCTCGAGGCTGCTTGCCCCCTCTGAGGTTCCCCTGGCTGGTGGTGAAACCTCTCACCCTCCCACCGCTTCGCGGCGGGCCCCTCCCTCTCTCTATGAGAGAGGGGTCGCGCGAGACGCCCCCCTCGACAGACCCTCGCCTCCTAGGCGAAATAACCCAGCGGCGTTCCTCCCGCGCCGAGGCGGTCAGCGTAAGAGTTCATGTTCACCAGCGACGAGAACGCCCGGCTCGCGGCGCTGCACGAATACGGCCTGGTCGACACCCCGCCGGAGGCCGCGTTCGACCGCATCACCGCCCTGGCGGCCGAGCTGTTCGACATGCCGATCGCAGCCATCACCCTGATCGACGCCGACCGGCAGTGGATCAAGTCGATCGTCGGGCTGGAGCCAGGCGGCACGCCGCGCGAGGACGCTTTCTGCCACTACACGATCCAGTCGGACGAGGTGACCGAGGTGCTCGATCCGGAGCACGACGAGCGGTTCAGCAGCAATCCCTTCGTCACCGACGACCCGAACATCCGCTTCTACGCCGGCGCGCCGCTGCGCCTGCCCAGCGGCCATCGCCTGGGCGCCCTGTGCCTGATCGACCGCAAGGCGCGCCCGCCGCTGTCGGCCGAGGAGAAGCGCCGGCTGGAGGCCCTGGCCCAGATCGTCGTCACCGAGATGGACCTGCGGCTGCTGGCCGCGCGCAGCGAACTCCTGACCCGCCAGGCCCAGGCAGCGACCGAGGCCAAGAGCGAGTTCCTGGCCAACATGACCCACGAGCTGCGCACGCCGCTGACCAGCGTCATCGGCTTCAACGGTCTACTGGCCGCCTCTCCCAACCTGCCCGACCGCGAGCGCCTGCTGGCGACCAAGGCCAAGGGCGCGGGCGAAAAGCTGCTGACCATCGTCAACGACGTGCTGGACCTGGCCCGCCTGGAAGCCGGGGCGAGCGATCTGGCCGATGCACCGATCGACATCGAGACGGTCGCGCGCTCGGCCGTCGAGCTGTTCGCCGAGCGGGCCCAGGACAAGGGCGTGGCCCTGACGCTGGAGATCGGCTCCGACCTGCCGACGGTGCGCGGCGACGCCGCCCGCCTGCGCCAGATCCTGGTCAATCTGCTGGGCAACGCCCTGAAGTTCACGGAAAGCGGCGAGGTCTCGCTGCGGGTCTCCGCCCGGGACGGCGATCTCGCCCTGGCGGTCGGCGACACCGGGGTGGGCATTCGCGCCGACCAGCTGGACCGCATCTTCGAGCGCTTCGAGCAGGTGGCCGGCACGGCCCAGCAGTTCGGCGGCACGGGCCTGGGCCTGGCCATCTCGCGCCGCTTGGCCCGCCAGATGGGCGGCGACATCACGGTGCAGAGCCGGCCGGGCGAGGGCTCGGTGTTCACGGTGACCCTGCCGGGGCGCTGAGCGGCGCGAAACGCAACTTTACAGGGAGAAAAATCGGCCGTTCCCTGCCCGCCGGGGGGCGTCGGCGCGGGGCTGGCTGCTCGACTGTCGAAGGAGGCCGACTTGCTGGCCATAGGCACCTTGATCCAGGTCGACGCCGAGTCGGTTACACCGATCCAGGAGATCGAAGTGGGAAATGAGGTCTGGGTCGGCGGCCTTGACCTCGACTGGAAGCGCGCCACCATCATGATGTCGATGGGAACCGGCCCCGGCCAACCCATCAGGCAGATACACATCCAGACCGCCGACCAGGGCGAACTCATAGGCGCGATGGATCTGTTGGTTCTCACGACCGAGGGGCTTGTCAGAATGTCCGTGCTCATGCCGGGTCAGACGCTCGTCCGGGCCGACGGCGGAAGAGCCCAGATCGTCTATGCGATGATCGGAGAATCCAGCCTTGGCGAACACGCCCTCTCCACCAGCGACAGGGCGACGACCGACCCAGAGGGTCATCTGCTCGTCGCCAACGGCTTCATCGTCGGCGACTATGCGCTGAGCACCGGTCTGCCGCGCGATCCCTTAGCGTCGTCGAGCGTCCCGGCCGGCGAAACCGCCTGAGGACGACCGCAGGGTTCAGGCGTCTTCCAGCTCGGCCGTCCGCAGCGGACGGGCGCGGCCCAGGCGCTCGCCCAGATGCTCGGCCAGGCGGATCGACAGGGCCACGATGCTGAGGGTCGGGTTGGAGATGCCGCCCTGCGGGAACACCGACGAGCCGGCGACATAGAGGTTGTCGAGGCCGTGCACCCGAAGGTCGGCGTCGACCGCGCCCTTGGCCGGGTCGGCCGACATCCGCGTCGTGCCGATGTGGTGGCCGTTGACGATCAGCTGGCTCTTCAGGTCGTCCCACGACGGATAGTAGAACTGGCCGCCGAGCGCGCCGATCGCCTGCTGGAACAGCAGCGTCGAGGTCTCGTAGGTGTGCTGGTCGCCGGGGCCCACCTCCCAGCGGATCCTGGTCTGCGGCTGGCCGAACACCGGATCGACCGTGTCGGCCAGGGTGATCCGGCTCTCGTCGTTGGGCCGCATCTCGAAATAGTACGAGGAGGTGTAGGGGCGGAACCAGCAGCTGCCGATGCCGTACTGGCGCTGGATGTCGGCGCTGGGCGAGAACCGGCCCTGGACGGTGACGCCGTTGTCGTCGGTCCAGGTTCCGGTCGGGGTCTGGCCCTTGATCAGGCGCATCGCGGCCGGGCTGATGAAGTTTCCGCTGACGCTCAGGGCCGAGCCGCCGCTGAGAGGATGGCACTGGAAGTAGCGGCCGACCTGGTCGTTGCCGGCTTCCGACAGCAGGAGCTGGCGGGCGTTCTCGACCGCGCCGCAGGCCAGTACGTAGACGTCGGCCGTGATCGTGAACTCGGTCGCCTTGGCCGGCGGAAAGCTGGTGTCCAGCGAGGCGACCCGCAGGCCCTGCACGACGCCGCCGGCGTGCTGGATCTCCAGCAGGGTGGCGTTGACGATGATCTCGGCGATGGCCTCGGCGGCCGTGACGCCGTCGAAGGTGCGGGTGGCGAAGTTCGTGTAGGCCCCGCCCATGAACTGGTACATCTCGGTGTCGAAACCGGCGATGTCGGGGACCTGGGCGTCCAGCACCCCGGCCCAGTAGTCGGCGCTGAAGTCGTCGCCGTGGAGCACGCAGAGCTTCGCCGCCTGGGCGTAATAGGGGATGAGGTCCTCATAGGTGATCGGCCAGCCCGGAAAGCCCGGCCGGGCCTCGAAGGTGATCGGATCCAGCGGCCGGGTCTGGCCGCCCCAGTGGGTGGAGGTGCCGCCATAGACGCGCTCGCGCTCCCAGCCGCGGGCCGACTGGCCGGCATAGGGCTGGATCAGGAAGTCCGGCTCGTTGGTCGTGAACAGCCCCTCGGCCTGGCCGGCGTAGAGCAGGTTCTTCTCGGCCCAGCTTTCCTGGTAGTAGCGCGGGTTGCGGCCGCCCTCGATCAGCACGACCTTGTAGCCGGCCTTCTGCAGCAGCAGGGCCGCCGTGATCCCCGCCGGCCCCGTGCCGACGATGCATACCTGGGTGGCGATGACGCCGCCGTCGCCGATGTCCCTGCCGTCCAAGATCATGGGAGCCTCCCGATCGCTCCCAGGCAGAATGCAGAAAATTGCCCCCATTGGTTGTATAAATAGTCACAAGCCCTCCCCCTTGATGGGGGAGGGTTGGGTGACCAGCAGTGTTGGCGGCTGAACCGCCGCGTCACCCCCATCCCCGGCCCTTCCCCCATCGAGGGGGAAGGGAGAGAGATCAGCCCTTGATCGCCTTCAGCACGCTGGTCGCGCGGCCGCAGTTGCGACCGAGGTCGCCGCCGGCGTCGCGGGCGATGGAGCGGACGTCGACGCGGGCCCCGGCGCTGTCGGGACGGACGCGGACGACGAGGTCGTCCTTCATGCCGTACCAGAAGCTGGCGCCGGCGGCCTCGATGCGGCCGTCGTTGGGATCGTCGGTGACCAGCTTGAGGCCCTTGGCCTGGACGGCGGCCTTGGCGGCCTCGTAGGCGTCGGCCGGCGTGCGGTCGAGCACCAGGGTCTTGGCGGCGGGGCAGGTCTCGGCGTTGACCTCGGCGACGCGGCGGCCGGCGAACAGTTCGGAGCCGACCGGCAGGCTGGGATCGTCGAGCACCGGGGCGGCGGCCTCGCCGCGCGCGGCCAGCACCGCCTCGGAGAAGCCCAGCGGGGCCTTCCAGTCGGTGGCGACGTCGCCGACAGGGGCGGCGCGACCGCCGACGCCGGTGGCCAGGAACAGCACGCCGAGGGTGGCGATGGTGATGGCCAGGGCCAGCAGGGCCCGCTTCCAGTGGCGCTGGATGCCGCCGATCATCGCCACGACGACGCCCAGCGCCCCCGTGCCGAGGCTCAGCCAGGCCACCAGCGGCGCCAGATCCCGGGTCATCAGGTCGTAGGCGACCGCCTTGTCGAGCAGGCCAAAGCGCGCGCCCAGCGCCCCGACCACGATCAGCGCGGCCGGAACCAGGGCGATAACCACCGCTCCGATCAGGATCGGCGAGGCCCAGCCGCCCTTGCCGCCCGCCGGCGCCTTGGCGGCCTTCGCGGTCTTGGCCTTGCGGCCCTTGGACGGCTGGATCGGCATGGCCAGCGGCGCTTCTTCGGCCACGAACACCGGCGGGGCGTCGAAGGCCGTCTCGGGCGTCGGCTCCAGCGGCCTGGCCTCGGCCTCGACCAGCGGCTCGTGCGGAAAGACGTCTTCCGGCGCGGGCGGCTCGGCGGGCTCGACCGCCTCGGCGACGTGCGCGACCGGGGTCGGCTCGGGATCGGGCAGCGAGGCGGCCAGGGCCTCGGCGCTGATCGGCTCGGCTTCGGCCTGGGCGGCCAGCACCTCGGGTTCGTGGACGGGCTCGACGGCTTCAGCGACGTCTTCCGGCGTTTCGACCGGATCGGGCGCGTAGAGCACCGGCGCGCCGGCCCCGTCGGCGGCGGCCAGGGTGGCGGTTCCGGCCGCGGCGGCGGCGATGGTCGGCAGGACGTAGTCCTTCATCCGCTGGCGGATGACCTTCTTGTCGATCTTGCCGGTGGCGCCCAGCGGGATCTCGTCGACGAAGACGACGTCGTCGGGCATCCACCACTTGGCGATCTTGCCCTGCAGGAAGTCGAGGAACTCCTCCTTGGTGGCGGTCTCGCCCTCCTTCAGCTTGACCAGCAGGATCGGCCGCTCGTCCCACTTGGGGTGCGGCACGCCGATCACGGCGGCCAGGGCGGCCTTGGGATGGCCGACGGCGATGTTCTCGATCTCGATCGTGCTGATCCACTCGCCGCCGGACTTCACGACGTCCTTGGCGCGGTCGGTGATCTGCATGAAGCCCATCTCGTCGATGGTCGCCACGTCGCCGGTGTCGAAGAAGCCGTCGGCGTCGAGGATCTTGCCGCCGGCGCCCCGGAAGTATTCGGCGGCGATGATGGGCCCGCGGATCTTCAGATGGCCGAAGGCCTTGCCGTCGTGCGGCAGGGCCTTGCCGTCGTCGTCGGTCAGCTTCAGCTCGACGCCCATCGGCGGACGGCCCTGCTTGAGGCGGTAGGGCATCTGCTGGTCGTAGGGCAGCTTTTCCAGCGCGTCGGTCATGGTCGACAGCGTGCCGACCGGCGAGGTCTCGGTCATGCCCCAGGCATGGACCACCTCGACGCCGTACTTCTCGTGGAAGGCGCGGATGATGGTCTCGGGACAGGCCGCCCCACCGATGACCACCTTCTTCAGGGTCGAGATCGTGCCGTTGGTGCTTTCCAGGTGCTGCAGCAGCATCTGCCAGACGGTGGGCACGGCGGCCGAGAAGGTGACGCCCTCGGTCTCGAGCAGCTCGTGGATCGCCGCGCCGTCCATGCGCGCGCCCGGCATGACGATCTTGGCGCCGGTGGCCGGGGCCGAGAACGCCACGCCCCAGGCGTTGGCGTGGAACATCGGCACCACCGGCAGGATCACGTCGCGCTGCGACAGGCCCATGACGTCGGGCTGCATGGTGATGAAGGTGTGCAGGAAGTTCGAGCGGTGCGAGTACATCACCCCCTTGGGGTCGCCCGTCGTGCCCGAGGTGTAGCAGAGGCCGGCGGCCGTGCCCTCGTCGAACCCGCCCCAGACGCAGTCGGCCGACTGCTCGGCGACCAGGTCCTCGTAGCAGAGCAGGCCCTTGAAGTGCGGGGCCTCGCCGGCCAGGCGGAAGTCGGCCGGCATGTGGTCGCGGTCGGTGAACACCACCACGTGCTCGACATTGGGCAGGCGGGGAATGATCCCGGCGATGATCGGCAGGAAGGTCAGGTCGGTGAAAATCACCTTGTCGCCGCCGTGGTCGGCGATCCAGGCGATCTGCTCGGGGAAGAGACGCGGGTTCAGGGTATGGCACACCGCGCCGATGCCCATGATCCCGTACCAGGTCTCGATATGGCGGGCGGTGTTCCAGGCCAGGGTGCCGACCCGGTCGCCGGGCGTGATCCCCAGCGACAGCAGCAGGTTCGACACCCGCTTGGCCCGGTTCTGGATCTCGGCGTAGGTCGTGCGGACGATGGGCCCTTCGACCGACCGGGTGACCACCTCGCGGCCGCCGTGCCACTGGGCGGCGTGGTCGATGATCTTGTCGAGCGTCAGAGCGCCATGCTGCATCAAACCTTGCATCGAAACCGCTCTCCCGCGTCCTGCTTATCGTTGTTCAGGAGAGGCTAGCGGCCGTCGCCGCCCCGCGCAACGCATGGCGCGCCCTGAGCGAAACCTTGGGGCGAAACCTTGGGCGAGCCCCCGCTCTCCCAGACGGCGAGCGGACTTTGCGCCCGTCTGCACGCAAGTGTAGAGTCATACCTTCACCACACGGCCGCGCTGATCGGCCGCACCGCCCGTTCACTCCCAGAACGCCGTTTTGCGGCTAGCTTCAGCATCGACTGTTTTGACCCGCGTAAGAAACGGGAGCGCAAGCCTTGAGATGGCTCGACGCGCTAGGCGCAGACGAACGGCTGGATGAAGTCGCGGCGGACACCCACCGCCTGATGACCGTGCGCGTCGTCTCGGCGGCCGTGGTCGCCCTGGTGGTCGGCGCGGCCCTGGGGCCGGTCATGGCCGTGGCCTGGTTCGCCTGCCTCACCACCTGCGAGGCGCTGGCCTGGACGGTGACCCGCCGCTTCAAGCCCGACATGCCGACCACCGACCGGCTGCGCGCGGCCTTCGTGCTGGCCTCGATCCCGATCAATGTGGTGTGGACCTGGCTGGCGGTCTCGCTGTGGCTGTTCCCCGACGCCGACCTGCGCATCGCCGCCCTCGGGGTGTGCGTGGGCGGCATCATCTTCACCCAGAACTTCCGCCACCAGCCGCTGAGCCTGCTGGTGATCACCGCCGCGCCGCCGCTGGCCAGCCTGGTGATCTTCCCGTTCTTCCTGCATGCGCCGCACGGGGTGGGCCATCCGACCAACAAGTGGGCGCTGGTCATGGTGGTGGCCACCACCATCAACGCCATGCTGCTGAACCGCGCGGCGGCCCGCCGGATGGACGCCCTGACCCGCGGCCTGCGGCAGGAAAAGGAGCGCGCCCTGGCCGCCTCGCAGGTCAAGTCGGTGTTCGTGGCGACCATGAGCCACGAGATGCGCACGCCGATGAACGGCCTGCTGGGCCTGGCCCACGCCCTGAAGAGCACCGATCTGGACGAGCGCCAGCGCGACTATGTCGACCTGATGCTGCAATCGGGCGACAGCCTGATGCAGCTGCTGACCGACGTGCTCGACATCGCCCGCCTCGACGCCGGCGAGACCGAGCTGACGCCCTGCGACTTCGACCTGCACGACCTTGTCCACGCCGTGGCCGACGCCTGGACCGACATGGCCATGGCCCGCGGCCTGACGGTGGACGTGCGCATCGATCCGTCGACGCCGCAGCGCCTGCACGCCGACGCGGCGCGGATCCGCCAGGTGCTGGGCGGGCTGATGTCCAACGCCCTGAAGTTCACGCGGCTGGGCGGGGTGACGATCGAGGTTTCGAGCCAGGGCGACGCGCCCGACGGCCTGGATACCGTGGCCGTGCGGGTCACCGACACCGGTCCGGGCGTCGACCCGGCCTATGCCGACAAGATCTTCGAGAGCTTCACCCAGATCGACGAGACCATTTCCCGCGCCCATGGCGGCATGGGGCTGGGCCTGACCATCGCCCGGGCCCTGGCTAGGCGGATGGGCGGCGACCTGAGCCTCGAGCCCGCCCAGCGCGGGGCGCGGTTCCTGTTCATGATCCGCGCGCCCCAGCCGGCGCCCCCGCCCCTGCCCGCCGCCCCGCCGCAGACGGCCAACGAGGACGACGAGGTCGCCCCCCGCGTGCTGATGGCCGAGGACAATCCGATGAACCAGATGGTCGTGCGGCTGATGCTGGAGGCCGCCGGCGTCGACCTGACGGTGGTCGAGGACGGCCGCCAGGCCCTGGACGCCCTGCGCGCCTCGCACTTCGACTGCGTGCTGATGGACATCAACATGCCGGTGATGGACGGGGTCACGGCCCTGTCGGAAATCCGCTCCGGCGCGGCCGGCCCCGCCGACACCCCGGTGATCGCCCTGACCGCCTCGGCCATGACCGGCGACCGCGAACGGTTCCTGAAGCTGGGCTTCGACGAGCACCTGGGCAAGCCGGTCAAGCCCATGGACCTGATCGCGGCCATCGTCGCGACCCTGGACCGGACGCCCCCGCCGCAGGCGGCGGTGGGTTAGCCGGGATCCTTCTCCCCTTGCGGGAGAAGGTGGCGGCCGAAGGCCGTCGGATGAGGGGTCTCTCAGAACTGAGACGCCTCGCCCGGCATGACCGCTGTCGCGGCGGATCCTTCTGAGAGACCCCTCACCCGACCTCGCTCCGCGAGGCCACCCTCTCCCGCAGGGGGAGAGGGGATTACCCCATCTGCTCGGCCAACGCCCGGGCCTCGTCCTCGAACGCGCTGACCGTGTCCACCCGGCGCCAGTCGATCTCCCCCGTATCGCGCACCAACTGGCTTTCCAGCACGGCGACGTCGGCGTCGGAGGCGTCGTTGACGCGGGCGGCGACGCGGGCGCGGAGGACTTCGGCCGGGGCTTCCAGCCAGACGCCCTGGAAGGCGACGTCGAGCTTCTTGGCCAGGGCCTCGGCGCGGGCGCGCTGCTCGGGCTTGATGAAGACGGCGTCGACCACCACCGAGCGGCCGGCCCGCAGCACCAGCTCGGCGTCGCGGAACAGCTCGTCATAGACCTTGTCGCTGACCTCGGAGGTATAGGCCTCCTTGGGCAGGCGCTGCAGGGTCGGCGCGTTCCACAGGCGCTTGCGGATCTCGTCGGTGCGCAGCACCACCGCCCCGGGAGCCGCGCCCAGGCCCGGCGCGCAGACGCGGGCGAAGGTCGACTTGCCCGAGCCCGACAGGCCGCCGGTGGCCACCAGGCTGACCGGCTTGGGCGCCAGGTGCTCGATGGCCGTGGCCAGATAGGCGCGCGCGGCCTCGTCGTCGCCGGTATAGGCCCAGACGTGGGTGCGCACGGCGGCGCGGACGCTGAGCATCAGCGGCAG
>Ga0102591_1002604_pt1 | contig 18883 bp, 16 predicted proteins | sample AraplaCol_mCL_r2_2_FD_76860 | JGI IMG/M metagenome (GOLD analysis project Ga0102591, IMG submission 76860) | Arabidopsis root microbial communities from North Carolina, USA - plate scrape MF_Col_mCL_r2 (SPADES assembly) (version 2) | ecosystem: Host-associated > Plants > Roots > Endosphere... | reverse complement strand
CGACCTCGTGCTGGTGCTTCACGGCCGACACCCCGCGGCGGATCTCCTCGCGCTGCACGGTGTTGACGTAGGCCTGCATGCGGTCCTCGCCGAAGTAGCCGCGCGACAGCTCGTCCACGCTCTTGGCGGTCAGGTGGAAGGTCGGCAGGGTGATCAGGTTGTGGAACACCCCGGCGCGGGCCGAGATGTCGACCTGGAAGCGGGCCAGGCGCTCGTCGGCCTCGCGGCCCAGGTCGCTGTTGTCGTACTCGGCCGACATCAGCGCGTTGCCTTCCGGATAGCTGTCCTTGTGGATCTTGCCTTCGGCGATCCACTGGTCGCGAACCTGCTTGCGCAGGTTCAGGGTCCAGTTGAACGACGGCGAGTTGTTGTAGGTCAGCTTGGCGTTCGGCACGACCTTACGGACCTCGGCCACCATCGAGGCGATCTCGTCGACGTTCGGGGTGTCGGTCTCGATCCACAGCAGGTCGGCGCCGCCTTGCGTGAGGTTGGCGATGCAGTCCTCGATGACGCGCTGGCGGCCGGTGTTGTCCTGGAAGGCGAACAGGCCGTTGGGCATGCGCACCGGCTTGACGAAGGCGCCGTCCTTCATGATCGCCAGCTCGCCGTCGCGCAGCGGGTTCTCAGGCGTCACGGGCTCGGTCTTGAGCCACTTGATGTAGTCGCTGGCCAGGTCGCCCGGCTCCTGGCTGACGGGAATCTTCTGGGTCAGGCCCGCGCCCAGGCTGTCGGTGCGGGCGACGATCACGCCTTCGTCGACGCCCAGTTCCTCGAAGGCCAGGCGGCAGGCGCGCAGCTTCTCGATGAAGTCCTCGCGCGGCACGGTGACCTTGCCGTCCTGGTGGCCGCACTGCTTGGCGTCGGAGACCTGGTTCTCGATCTGCAGGCAGCAGGCGCCGGCCTTGATCATCTCCTTGGCCAGCAGGTAGGTGGCGTTTTCGTTGCCGAAGCCGGCGTCGATGTCGGCGATGATCGGAACGACGTGGGTCTCGAAGCCGTCGATGGCCTTGATCGCGGCCTGCTCGGCGACCTGGTCGCCGGCCTTGCGGGCGGCGGTCAGGGCCTTGAAGAGGTCGTTGATGGCCACTTCGTCGGCCTGGCGCAGCGAGACGTAGATCTCCTCGATCAGGTCGACGACCGAGGTCTTCTCGTGCATCGACTGGTCCGGCAGGTGGCCGAAGCGGTTGCGCAGGCCCGCGACCATCCAGCCCGACAGATAGACGTAGGCGCCCTTGGTGGTGCCGCGCAGGCGCTTGACCGACTTGATCATCTGCTGGGCGTGGAAGCCCGACCAGCAGCCCAGCGACTGGGTGAACTGGCTGCTGTCGGCGTCATAGGCGGCCATGTCGGCGCGCATGACAGTCGCCATGTCGCGGGCGATGTCCAGGTGGGTCGAATAGGTGTTCTGCAGCTTCAGCTGGATGATGTCGTCGATGGCGACGCCGCCCGGCGTCAGGCCCTGCGGGTAGCGGGCGAGGAGGTCCTGGCGGTGCTCGGCGTAGGTCTTGCGCATGGTCGTCGTACTTCCCCATCGGGGCCCGCTGATTGGGAGGCGGGCGTGATTTCGTCTTGGGGAGCTAACGCGGCGGGGCTGATACGGTCGAACCTATTGAAGACGATTTGTCACGAATTGACTTTGTGTAATTTGTAAATTCATGACAACATGACATCCATGGTCACGACGACGGACAAGAAGCTTTTCCTGGGCGGCCGGCTCAAGCGGCTGCGGCGCGACATCGGCGTCACCCAGGCCCGCATGGCCGAGGAGCTGGGCGTCTCGCCCAGCTACCTGAACCTCTTGGAACGCAACCAGCGGCCGGTCACCGCCCAGATGCTGCTGCGCCTGGCGGAAGCCTACGATCTGGACCTGCGCACCCTGTCGGCCGACGATCCCGGCGGCGGCGCGGGTCTGGAAGAGGTGCTGGCCGACAAGATGTTCGCCGACCTCGGCATCGGCCGCCACGAGGCCGCCGAGGTGGCCGAGCTGTCGCCGGGCCTGGCCGAGGCCGTGGCCCGCCTCTACCGCGCCTATCTCGATCGCGGCCGGATGATCGACCTGGGCGCCTTCGAGCGGCCGGACGGAACGCCGGCCGTGTCGTCCTCGCCCACCGACTGGGTGCGCGACCTCGTGGGCTCGCAGCGCAACCACTTCGCCGAGCTGGAAACGGCGGCCGAGGCCATCGTCGCCGCGCTCGACGCCGACCCGCAGGACCTCGGCCCCGCCGTGCGCGAACGCCTGCTGGAACGGTTCGGCATCCAGGTGCGGGTCATGCCGGTCGAGGTGATGTCCGGCTCGCTGCGCCGCTACGATCACCACCGCAAGCGGCTGATGGTGTCGGAGACCCTGGCCCCGGCCAGCCGCATCTTCGCCATGTGCTACCAGCTGGGCCTGATGGAGGCGCCGGACGCCCTCACCCGCCTGGCCGACCGCTTCGCAGCGCCCGACCGGGCCACGCGGCAGCTGCTCAAGGTGTTCCTCGACAACTATCTCGCCGCGGCGATCATGATGCCCTACGAGCCGTTCCACGCGGCCATGGAGGCGACCGGCTACGACATCGAGCGGGCCCGCTCGCGGTTCGGCGTCAGCTACGAGCAGGCCGCCCAGCGTCTGACCACGCTCAGCCGCCCGGGCGCCCGGGGCGTGCCGTTCTTCATGATGCGGCTGGACGCGGCGGGCAACATCTCCAAGCGCTTCGCCGCCGGCCCCTTCCCGTTCTCGCGCTTCGGCGGCGCCTGCCCGCGCTGGAATGTGCACGACAGCTTCAAGACCCCCGGCCGCATCGTCACCCAGGTGATCGAGACCCCCGACGGCGCCCGCTACTTCACCCTGTCGCGCACCGTGCGGCGGGTGTCGGGTCTGCAGGCGGGGCTGGAGGACGAACTGGTCATCGGCCTGGGCTGCGAGCTGAAATACGCGGCCAAGCTGGTCTACGCCCGAGGCCTCGACATCGCCTCGCCGGTGACCGTCGAGATCGGCCCCTCCTGCCGCATCTGCGAACGCCCCGCCTGCCCGCAGCGCGCGGCGGCGCCGATCAACCGCACCCTGCTGGTGGAAGAGGCGTCCAAGTCGGTGACGCCGTTCCCGTTCGCGCGGTGAATTGATCTAAACCCCTCCCCCTTGATGGGGGAGGGGCAGGGGTGGGGGTGGCTACGGCGGTTGAAGCCACGCACGGCCGCCAGCTCGGCAGGTCACCCCCATCCCCGACCCTTCCCCCATCAAGGGGGAAGGGAGAAGGCCTAACGCGGCATCGTCGTCGCCTGCCGGCGCACCACATGGCACCGCGTCGCGCCAAACTTCGTGGCGCAGAAGCCCGTCTCGTCCGAGCCCTGGCGGATCACCGCCCAGCGGTCGCGATCGCACTGATGCCACTGCTCGCGGAACGCCCCGCGGTCGTCATAGGCGAACACCGGCGTATCGCCGTCGGTGTAGAACCGCGTCATGCCGGTGAAGCCGCCGAAGCTGGTCTTGCCGTTGACCACGCCGCAGACCCGGCCGCCGCGCATCATCCACACCCCGCCGAACTCCAGGTCCCGAGACTGCTTCAGCCGCGCCACCAGAGCTGGATGGATCACCGACCAGCGCTGAGCGGCCTGCGCCCGCGCCGGTTCCAGCGCCTCGCCCTTGGCCGGCGGCAGCGCGCCCATGGCCCGCTCGAAGCGGATGAAATCGAAGACGGCGTAGGCCAGGGCGGCCAGCAGGCTCACGGCCAGCGCCGCGCCGAGGATGCGCCAGGCCAGGACGGCGCGCTTGCGGCCCGCATTGGCGTCGGGGACGGGCAGGACAAACGACACGGGCGAGCTCTCCTTGAGGGCAAGGAAAGATTACACATGTAGTTTTATTGTTTTCAACCCTGCATTTTATTCGTCATCCCGGCCGGAGCGCGAAGCGCGCAGAGCCGGGACCCAGGGGCCGCCGCACGGCGTGGGCTAGCGAAGAAAGCGGCGAACCCAAGCGCGGAGCCCAGTCCCCTGGGTCCCGGATAAGCCCTGCGGGCTTTCCGGGATGACGAGGGGTTGGGAGAGCAAGCCCCCTACTGCGCCAACGCCTCGACATGGCGGCTCAGCGGCGGCGGGGTGACGCCGTCGACGAACACGCGGGCTTCGCCGCCCGGCACGCGGAAGGGCGGCACGTCCAGGCCGCGCGGGGTCAGGGTCCAGACCGCCAGGATGGTCACCGCCGTCAGGGCGGCGATGGTGACCGTCAGTCCCTCGGCGGCGACCGGGCCGGGTCCGGCCAGCACCCGCACGCGGGCGACCAGCGGGTGGCGGCCGAAGGCGCAGGCCAGCGGCGAGGCGGCTGTGCAGGCATGGGCCTTCATCAGGGTCTCGGCGTAGCGCTTGCGGGCCTTGGGCGTCAGGGCCACGACGTCGGCGTCGCAGGCGATCTCCTGGTCCAGGCGGGCGATGGCCGCGCCCAGATGGACGAAGGGGTTCAGCCAGCCCAGCACCTGGCAGGCGGTGATGATCAGGTTGCCGCGCGGGTCGCCGCGCCGCATGTGGGCGCGCTCGTGGGCCAGAACGAGCTCGCGCTCGGCCGCGTCGAACCGCTTGGCGAAGTCGTGGGGGATGACCAGGCGCGGGCAGAAGACGCCCATCACCGCCGGCCCCTCCAGCCCGGCGCGGGCGCGGGCGCGGAAGGCGCGCTCGGCCAGGGCGATCAGGCCGGCCAGGCCGACGACGCCGACGACCCACACCGTCAGCATGGCCACGGCCAGCAGGCGCTCGGGCGGCTGGGCCGCCGCGCCCGCCTTCAGGGCCTCCGACAGGCTGGGGAAGATGCTGACCAGGGCCGCGATCGGCGCCAGGCGCCACAGCTTGTAGACCGCCTCGGGGCCGACCAGGCGGCGCACCGGAACCCGCAGCGCCAGGACCAGCAGCACCCCGGCGGCGGCGGCGAACTGCACCCGCAGCAGGGTCAGGGCCAGCAGATCAACCAGCATCGTCCAGCTCCGCGATTAGCTGTTTCAGCTGCTTGACCTCGTCGGGCGACAGCGAGCGATGCTTGGCGAAATGCGCCACCAGCGGGGTAAGCCGGCCGTCGAACAACCGGTCCAGCAGGCCCTGGCTCTCGCTCTGCAGATACTCGGCCCGGCTGACGATCGGCACATAGCGCACGCGGCCGTCGATGCGGCGCGACTCGATGGCCTTGCGCTTGAGCAGGCGGTTGATCAGCGTCTTGACCGTGGCCTCGCCCCAGCTCTGCGGGGCGGCGACGGCCTCGAGGATCTCCTCGACGGTCAGAGGGCTCTGGATCCAGAGCGCCTCCATGACGTGGCTTTCGGCTTGGGTGATGCTCATGACGGCCCGCTACTCTGTTGCGGGAATGATTACGCCCGTAAATGACATCGTCAAGCGATGCTTGGCGCTCGGGACCGGGCGGGTAAGAGTGGCGCCATGACTCGTCCGCTCTCTCCCTTGCCAATTCCCCTGAGCGGGCGCCTCGCCCCCTGCGGCCCGATCGTCGATCCCAAGGCCGCCGAGCGGGCCCACGAGGGGATCGCCCGCCGCGCCGGCGAGCAAATGGCGAGCATCGACGCCGCCTGGCCGGCCCTGGCCCCGGTGTTCGCCGCCAGCCCTTACCTCGCGGGTCTCGCCCGTCGCGACGGCGCGCGCCTGCCGTTCATCCTGGAGAGCGATCCGCAGGCCCGGCTGTCGGACATACTGGCCGCCGCCGAAGCCGTCGCCGCCGAGCCCGACTTCGAGACCGCCCGAAAAACCCTCCGTGAGCTGAAGGCCGACCTGCACCTGCTGACCGCCCTCGCCGACCTCGGCGGCGTCTGGGATCTCGACGCGGTGACCGGCGCCCTCACCCGCTTCGCCGACGCCAGCCTGCATGCCGCCCTGGCCCAGGCCGCCCGGGTCGAGGTGGCGCGCGGCGCCCTCACCCATGTCGGAGACGGCGAGGACGGCCCGATCCCCGGTCTGTTCTGCATCGCCATGGGCAAGCACGGCGCCCATGAGCTGAACTATTCCAGCGACATCGATTTTTCGATCTTCTACGCGCCCGAGGCCCTGCCGGTCAGCGAGGGGACCGAGCCTCAAGGGGTCGCCGTGCGCCTGACCCAGCACCTGGGCCGGATGCTGGCCGAGCGCACCGCCGACGGCTACGTCTTCCGCATCGACCTGCGCCTGCGCCCCGACCCGTCCTCGACCCCGCCGGCCATGCCGATCGACGCGGCCTTGGACTACTACGAGAGCGTCGGCCAGAACTGGGAGCGGGCGGCCCACATAAAGGCCCGGATCGCGGCCGGAGACCTCGCCCGCGGCGAGGCCTTCCTGAGCGAGCTGCAGCCCTTCATCTGGCGGCGAAATCTCGACTTCGCCGCCATCGCCGACATCCATTCGATCAAGCGCCAGATCCACGCCTACAAGGTGGACGAGCGTCTGGAGGCCAAGGGCGCCGACCTGAAGCTGGGCCGCGGCGGCATCCGCGAGATCGAGTTCTTCGTCCAGACCCAGCAGCTGATCCTGGGCGGCCGCCATCCGGACCTGCGCAGCCCGCGCACCCTGGACGCCCTGGCCGCCCTGCGCGACGCCGGCCACGTGACGCCGGAGGACTGCGCCTACCTGACCGCCGCCTATCACGACCTGCGCGCCCTGGAGCACCGGGCCCAGATGATCGCCGACGACCAGACCCACAAGCTGCCGGAGTCCGACGCCGACCGAAAGAAGGTCGCCGCCCTCTGGAACCACGGCAATCTGCGCAGCTTCGACGCCGCCGTCGGCAAGATGCTGAAGGGCGTCAACCAGCGCTACGGCGCCCTGTTCAAGGGCGAGGAAGAGCTGTCGTCGCGCTTCGGCAGCCTGGTCTTCACCGGCGTCGAGGACGACCCGGAAACCCTGGCCACCCTCAAGCGCATGGGCTTCTCGGCCCCTGATCGGGTGGCCGCCACCATCCGCGGCTGGCACCACGGCCATATCGCCGCCACCCGCACCGAGCGCAGCCGCGAGCTCTTCACGCGCCTGGCCCCCCGCCTGCTGGACGCGGCCAACGCCACGGGCGCGCCGGACGCGGCCTTCAACCGCTTCGCCGACTTCTTCGCCTCGCTGAGTTCGGGCGTGCAGATCCAGTCGCTGTTCCTGGCCCAACCGCGGCTGTTCGAGCTGGTGGTGCAGGTCATGGCCTTCGCCCCGCGCCTGGCGACCACCCTGGCCCGCCGGCCGACGGCGCTGGACGCCCTGCTGGATCCGGCCTTCTTCGGCCCGATGGAGGTTCCGGCCGACATCCCGTGGGATCCGGCCGAGTTCGAGCCGTCGATGGACGCGGCCCGGCGCCTCTTCCGCGACCAGTCGTTCCGGATCGGGGTGCGGGTGATGAGCGGCACGGCCGACGCCCGCGACGTGGGCCGGGCCTTCGCCGACCTGGGCGACCTGATCGTCGGCGGCCTGGCGCCGGCCGCCCTGGCCGAGGTCGAGCGGCTGGGCGGCGCCTTCCCCGGACAGGTGGCCGTGGTCGCCCTGGGCAAGGCCGGCTCGCGCGAGATGACGGCCAAGTCCGACCTCGACCTGATGACGCTCTACGCCGCCGACGATGCGGCCGGTGCCTCGGAAATCAAGGGCTGGAGCGCCGACGTCTTCTACGCCCGCTTCACCCAGCGCCTGACCTCGGCCCTGTCGGCCCCCACCGCCGAGGGCACGCTATACGAGGTGGACCTGAAGCTGCGCCCCTCGGGCAGCAAGGGTCCGGTGGCCGTCAGCTTCACCGCCTTCGAGGACTATTACGAGCGCGAGTCCGAAACCTGGGAACTCCTGGCCCTGACCCGCGCCCGGGTGATCTGGGCCAGCTCGCCCGCGTTCAAGGCGCGGGCCGAGGGCGCGATCGAGGCGGCGCTGCGCCGGCCGCGCGACGTGGCGAAAACCGCCACCGACGTGCTCGACATGCGCGACCTGATGGAGCGCGAGCGGCCGGGCAAGGGGCCATGGGATCTCAAGCTCGAGCCCGGCGGCCTGGTCGACATCGAGTTCATCGCCCAGTTCCTGCAACTGGCCCACGGGCTTGACGGCGGCCCCCTGGCGCAGAACACCGGCGAGGCCCTGTCGGCCCTGATCGCGGCGGGTCTCGCCGACAAGGCCTCGCTCAACGCGGCCCTCTCGGCCTGGCGGCTGGAGCAGGACCTGTCGCAGCTGATCAAGGTGGCGCTGGAGGACGGCGGCGATCCGGAGAACGAGCCCAAGGCCTTCAGGGCGCTTCTGGCCCGGGCCGGCCACGTGACCCAGTTCCGCTCGCTGAAGGCCAAGCTGCTGAAGGCCAAGGCCGAGGCGCGGGCGGCGTTCGAGGCGGTTGTGAAGGCGTAGGGCGAAAGGCCTTCAAAGACCAAATTCATCGTCATCCCGGCCGCAGCGCAGCGGAGAGCCGGGACCCAGGGGCGGCCGCAGTGCAGTGCCCCTTGGGTCCCGGGTCTGCGGTCCGCTTCGCGGCCCTACGCCCGGGATGACGATCTAATTTCCGGTCGGCTCTAGTACGCCGGCTCGGGCTGTTTCGCGTCGCCCTTCACGAGGGCCAGATAGGCCTCGTCGGTGGTGAAGGGGATCTCCTTCACGTCGATCAGCACGCTCTTGTTGGAGCCGACGATCAGGATCTTGGGCAGGTAGAAGCCCTTGAACGTGTTCTGCACGGCGTAGGGCGTCGTGCCCACGGCCACGGGTCCGGTCCAGCCCATGACCTCGATGGCAAGGCCGCCGACGAACTCGTTGTCGCGGATCAGCTGGATGCCGGTGGTGTAGTTCGGCGCCGCGCCCTGGACCTTGACGTTGAAGAAGCCCGGCGTGCGCAGGCCGGTCCAGACGTAGGTCGCCTCGGCGGTTTCGAAAGGTTCGGGACCATAGAAACCCATCACGTGTCTCCTCTGGTTGTTGATCGCCCCGCTGGGCGACGGCGGCATCGATACGCGCCACGGGAAACACAATCTGTGCGCGCATTCACAATGATAACCATTTGAAGCTGCACCATGGCGACCTTCGCGCGAAACGGTCGTGAAAAAGGCGCGCGGCCTAGTAAACCTTGGCCTCGTCCCATACGTATCTTCCAGGCCAAGCCCGGAGACCCCGCGATGCTGATCCGCCACCGCCCCGACCTTACCGAGAACGACGTCACCGACCGGGGCCTCTATCTGCGACGGCGAGAGTTCATCGCCGGCGCGGCGGGGCTTGGGCTGGCGGGCCTGGGCGGCGCCGCGGCGGCCGCCCCTCTGGCCTTCACCAAGGGCTTCTCCACCCAGGAAAAGCCGACGCCGAAGGACGACGTCACCAGCTACAACAACTTCTACGAATTCGGCGTCGACAAGTCCGACCCCGCCGAAAACGCCGGCAAGCTGAAGACCCGCCCCTGGACCGTCCGCATCGACGGCGCCTGCGAGGCCCCGCGCACCTTCGACATCGACGAGCTGATCAAGGGCCAGAAGCTGGAGGAACGCATCTATCGCCTGCGCTGCGTCGAGGGCTGGTCGATGGTCATCCCCTGGATCGGCTTTCCGCTGAAGGACCTGATCGCGGCGGTCAAGCCGACCTCCAAGGCCAAGTTCGTCGCCTTCGAAACCCTGATGCGGCCCTCGGAAATGACCGGCCAGCGCTGGGACGTGCTGCAATGGCCCTATCGCGAGGGCCTGCGCATCGACGAGGCCACTCACCCCCTGGCCCTGATCGCCGTCGGCCTCTACGGCGAGACCCTGCCCAACCAGAACGGCGCGCCGCTGCGGCTGGTCGTGCCGTGGAAGTACGGCTTCAAGAGCATCAAGTCGATCACCCGCATCAGCCTGGTCGAGCGCCAGCCGCCGACCGCCTGGAACCTGTCGGCCCCGCGCGAATACGGCTTCTATTCCAACGTCAATCCGGCCGTGGACCACCCCCGCTGGTCTCAGGCCTCCGAGCGCAGGATCGGCGAGTTCCGGCGCCGGGAGACCCTGGCCTTCAACGGCTATGGGGAGTGGGTCGCGGACATGTACCGCGGCATGGATCTGAAGAAGTTCTACTGATGGCGCAGCCCCCTCAGTCGCTCCGCGACAGCTCCCCCAGGGGCCGCCCTCCCCCCCCCCCGCCCCCGCCGGCGCGGGGGGGGGGGGGGGGGGGGGGGGGGGGGGGGGGTTCTACCCGCGACAACCTCGTCTACGCCGCCGTCTGGCTGGCCTGCGCCGCGCCGCTGGTCTGGCTGGCCTTCCGCGCCTTCACCGGCGACCTGGGGGTCAATCCGATCGAGACCCTGGTGCGGCAGCTGGGCGTCTGGGGCCTGCGGCTGCTGCTGGTCGGCCTGGCGATCACGCCGGCGGCGGTGATCCTGAGGAAGCCGCGCCTGGTGCGCTTTCGCCGCACGATCGGCCTGTTCGCCTTCGCCTACGTCACGCTGCACCTCTCCAGCTACATCGGCGTCGATCTGTTCTTCGACTTCGGCCAGCTGGTGAAGGACATCCTCAAGCGGCCGTTCATCACCCTGGGGATGGCGGCGTTCGCCCTGCTGATCCCGCTGGCGATGACCTCGACCAACGGCTGGGTGGTGCGGATGGGTCGCGCGGCGTGGAGCCGGCTGCACTGGCTGATCTACGTGATCGTGCCGCTGGGCGTGGCCCACTACTACCTGCTGGTGAAGGCCGATCACCGGCCGCCGCTGGTGTACGGCGCGATCCTGGCGGTGCTGCTGGGGTGGCGGGTTTGGCGGAAGGCGACCGCCAAATAGGAACCTCCCCCTATGGGGGAGGCGATCGCGCAGCGATCGGTGGGGGGAATATCTTCCAAGACCTCGAAAGCTGAAAACGTCCCCCCTCCGGCCCTCCGGGCCACCTCCCCCAGAGGGGGAGGATCCTTGTGGGCGGGAGGCCTTACTTCCCCGCCGCCGCCGTCTTCGCATAGGCCTGCGCCTGGCCCAGCAGACGCAGCACGTTCCCGCTCCAGATCGCCTCGACGTCGGCGTCGGAATACCCCGCCGCCTTCAGCCGCGCGGTGATCTTGGGCAGGTCGGCCACGTCCTCGAAGCCCTCGACACCGCCGCCGCCGTCCCAGTCGGCGCCGACGCAGACGGCCTTGGTGCCGCCGATCTTCAGGACGTGGGTCATGCTGTCCATGAAGATGTCGAAGTTGGCGCGGATCGGCGGGTACTGCTTGTCGAGTTCGCCGCGCTTCTTGGCGTAGGCGACGACCTCAGCCTGGGTCGCCTCGTCGCGCGGCGGCTTGCCCAGAGCTTCCAGGGCGGCCTTGCGTTCGGCGCTGGGCGGCGCGGCCTTCAGATAGACCGAGTTGATGCAGATCGCCCCGCCGCTGTCGGCGATGCGCTTGATGTGGGCGTCGTCGAGATTGCGCGGGTGATCGAAGACGGCCTTGGCGCCCGAGTGCGAGGCGATGATCGGAACCTTCGACAGGGCCACGGCCTGGTCCACCACGTCGTCCGAGGCGTGGCTGACGTCGATCAGTATGCCCAGGCGGTTGGCCTCGGCGATCCAGCGCAGGCCCAGCGGCGAGAAGCCGTTCCAGATCTTGCCCTTGGGATCGGTCGAGCTGTCGGCGAACTGGTTGTTGCGGAAGTGCACCGGCCCGGCCATGCGCACGCCGGTCTTGTAGAAGGTCTGCAGCAGGGTCAGGTCTTCGCCGATCGGCCAGCTGTTCTCGATGCTCTGGAAGACGAACTTCTTGCCGGCCTTGTTGATGCGCACGGCGTCTTCCGGCGTGTAGGCCAGCTCGAACTTGTCGCTGTGGGCCGCCACCATCTCGCGGATCTCGGTCGCCCGGGTCAGGGCGAAGTCGCGGGCGTAGCGATAGCCCTCGGCCGTCAGGTCGCCCTGGCCGGTGTAGATGACGAAGAACCCGCCATCCAGCCCCCCGTCGTTCATCCGCGGCAGGTCCACCTGGGTGAAGTCCTGCCCCACCGTGTGGCGGTCGGTCATGCTCCAGCCGGGGCGCGAAAAGTGCTCGGGCGTGTCGAGGTGGGTGTCCAGCGTCAGGATGCGCTCGTGCAGGGCCCGATCGGCCTTGGAGACTTCGCTCTTGCCCCCCTCATTCTTGGGCGCGTCGGCGGCGTTGGCGGAAGCGCCCAGCAGGGCGGTCGAGGCGAGCAGGACTGACAGCAGGCGACGCATGGGACACTCCGGAACAGCTGATCCGGTCAAGCTCGGGGGCGCCGCGCCCGGCGTCAAGGATATTAGATTTTCTTCGCGCCCACTTTTCGCGAGTGAGCGTCAGATCAGCCCCAGCGCCTAGAAGCTGGCCACCCCGTCGCGGCCGACCACCAGGTGGTCGTGCACGACGATGCTCAGGGCCTTGCCGGCGGTGATGATCTGCTTGGTCATCTCGATGTCGGGCCGCGAGGGCGTGGGGTCGCCGCTGGGGTGGTTGTGCAGCAGGATGATGTTGGAGCTGGCCAGCTCCAGCGCCCGGCGCATCACCTCGCGCGGATAGACCGGGGCGTGATCGACCGTACCGTGGTTCATCACCTCGTCGGCGATCAGCTGGTTTTTCTTGTCGAGGAACAGCACCCGGAACTGCTCGCGGGACTCGTTGGCCAGGGCGACGCGCACATAGCCCAGCAGCGCCGTCCACGACGAGATCACCGGCCGCTTGGCGATGGTCTCGCGGCCGGCGCGCAAGGTCGCCTCGTGCAGGATCTTCAGCTCGACGGCCGCGGTCTCGCCCACGCCGGAGACGGTCTTCAGCTCCTCGACGCTGGCCCCCAGCACCCCGGCGAACGAGCCGAACCGGGCCAGCAGCGCCTTGGCCAAGGGTTTGACGTCGCCGCGCGGCAGGCTGCGGAAGAGGTAGAGTTCGAGGAGTTCGTAGTCGGGCAGCGCGGCCAGGCCCGCGGCCCTGGCCCGCTCCCGCAGGCGCTCGCGATGACCGGTCTGGTGGGCCGGCGCCGTTTTGGGCGGCGCTTTGGGCGCACGCGGCGGCGCCTCCGACACCTTCAAGGACTTGCCGCTGACCATCGCACCCCCTTGCGAGGGAAGGATTAGAGCTTAGCAATCTGGAGTTGTCGAGAGCGGGTTGGAGGCGTCGAGCGTGAACCACGCCCTTTCCAACCCAAGATCGCCTTCCTGGGCCTTGTGCCCAGGATCCAGCGTTCAACTTGCGAGGCGTTGGCCGACGATCCCCGTCCTGCCCCGCCTCGCGGGCTGACCTATGGGCCCTGGGCACAAGGCCCAGGGAAGCAGGAAAGAAGAAGCGAGAGACGCCGCTCCGATCAGAACGCCGGAACCACCGCGCCCTTGTACTTCTCCGCCAGGAACGCCTTCACCTCGGGCGAGGTCAGGGCCTTGGCCAGCTTCTGCACGCGCGGGTCGCTGGCGTTGTCCGGACGGGAGACCAGGAAGTTCACATAGGGGCTGGTCTTGTCCTCGATCAGCAGGGCGTCCTTGGACGGGTCGAGCTTGGCGTCCAGCGCGTAGTTGGTGTTGATCACCGCCAGGTCGACCTGGTTCAGCACCCGCGGCAGGGTCGCCGATTCCAGCTCCTTGAACTTCAGGTTCTTGGGGTTGGCGGTGATGTCCTTCAGGGTCGAGACGGGGTTCTTGAGATCCTTCAGGGTGATCAGGCCGTTGCGGGCCAGCAGCAGCAGGGCGCGGCCGCCGTTGCTGGGCTCGTTGGGGATGGCCACGGTCGCGCCGGCAGGCAGGTCGGCGATGGCCTTGATCTTCGAGGAATAGGCGCCCAGCGGCTCGATGTGCACGCCGGCGACCTTCACCAGGCCCCAGCCGTGGTCGGCGTTGACGGTGTCGAGATAGGGACCGGTCTGGAAGTAGTTCACGTCCAGATGCTTCTCGGCCAGCTGGGTGTTGGGCTGGACGTAGTCGTTGAACACCTTGACGTCGATCTTCAGGCCTTCGGCCGCCAGCTTCGGCTTGATGAACTCCAGCACCTCGGCGTGCGGCACGGCGGTGGCGCCGACCACCAGGGTGTCGGCGGCCGACGGCGCGGGCTGGCGGCTGCAGGCGGCCAGCAGGGCGAGGGCGGCGAGGCTGAGGAGGGCGGCGCGGCGGGCGACCATGAACGGCTCCGGTAAGTCGATAATTCCGGATGGGTATTGCGCGAAAACGCCGCCGGGGCGGAATCAGTTTTCCTGAGGCGGGGAAGAGAGGCGGCGGCTCGGCCTCTAGCGAACGTGCGGCGCGACTTCGAACAGCCGACGCAGCTGCAGCGCTCCATCCCAGCCTTTGGGCGCTTCGCCGGCCCGCCCCGCCCAAGGCGCCGCCGCACCCCAGCCCGAACGATACCGCCGGAGCGATTCCAGGATCGTCGCCCCCGCACGCTCGGACGCCGCCGGATCGTCGTCGAAGCCGGGCTCCCAGAGGCAGCACGGACAGATCGTGACGCCGGCCAGGCCGCCTCGCCGATCATAGGCGGGGCCGCCGGCATAGTCCGGATAGCCGCAGGCGGGACATAGCCAGCGCCCGAGCGCATCCCGGATGTTGAACTGGCTGGCGTCCACGATCGCTTCTCAGGCCTCGTTGGCCGGATCCTCGGGTCCCTGGATCGTCCAGTTCGAGACGAAGTCGGGGTTCTCCAGCACCTCGCCATTGGCCAGGGTGTAGGTGCCCGGCTGGGCGGCCTGGATGTTCGAGGTCTGGGGCGGCAGGAGGTAGGTGTCGCCGTCGTCCTCCTCGCCCAGCAGGTCGACCAGAATGCCCTCGTCGGCCTCGGCCGACAGGATGACGCCGTGGAACTGCTCGACCGCTTCGATCTCGCCGTCGGCGTCGAGGAAGGTCAGGCCCACCAGGATGGTCTTGCCCGGCATGGTTTGCGCCAGGGCCTCGTCCCAGTGCTCGGGCGGCGGGGCGGGAAGGATGATGTCGTCGCTCATGTCGGGGGTTTTAGGCGCCCGGAACGGCCGCCGCAATCACCCCAGCCGCTTGGCCCGCGTGATGTTCAGCGACCCATAGCTGGCGGCGGCGAAGAAGGCCTGGGCGCTCGCGTTGTCGGCCCAGGCGTCGAGGACCACGCTGACCAGCCCCGCCGCGCGGGCCTCGTCCTCCAACGACCCCAGCAGGGCCGAGGCGACGCCCTGGCGACGAGCCGCCGGGTCCACCGACAGGTGATGCAGGTAGAGCCGACGGCGGGCCAGGGCGAACGGCGTCTCGGGCCGGTCCTGGACCTCGGCCCAGGCATAGCCGACCGTCGCGCCGTCCAAGGCCGCCACTCGCAGGCGATGGCTCGGCTGATCGAGAAGCCCGCGCAGGAAGGCGGCCAGTTCCACCGGATCGACGTTCGGCTTGAAGATCTCGGGCGACAGCGCCGCGTGCAGGGCCTGGACCACGGCGTTCAGCGCGACCAGGGCCGGGATGTCGTCTTCGACGGCGGGCCTGATCGCGAGCGCGCTCACCGGTGCGAGACCCGCCGCACCACCGCGTCGCCGACCATCTGCAGCACCTGCACCAGGATCAGCAGCACCACCACGGTCACCACCATCACGTCGGTCTGGAAGCGCTGGTAGCCGAAGCGGATGGCAAGGTCGCCGAGACCCCCGGCCCCGACCACCCCGGCCATGGCGGTGTAAGAGACGAGCGCGATGGCCGTCACCGTCGCCCCGGCGATGATCCCGGGCATCGCTTCCGGCAAGAGCGCGCCCAGCACCACCTGCCGGCGCGAGCCGCCCAGCGCGAAGCTGGCCTCGACCACGCCCTTGTCGACCTCGCGCAGGGCGGTCTCGACCAGGCGGGCGTAGAACGGCGCGGCGCCCACCACCAGCGGCGGGATGGCCCCGGCCACGCCCAGCGAGGTGCCGACCAGCAGCACCGTCAGCGGGATCATCACGATCAGCAGGATCACGAACGGCACCGAGCGCAGGATGTTGACCAGCAGGCCCAGCACCGTGTGCGCGGCCTTGTTTTCCAGCATCTGGCCCTTGCCGGTCAGGAACAGGATCACGCCCAGCGGCAGGCCCAGGATCACGGTCAGGGCCATCGAGCCGCCGAGCATGGTCAGGGTGTCGAGCGTGGCGAAGCCGATGTCGCTCCAGTCGATATTGGCGAACAGGCTCATCGGGCGTCCTCCAGGCGATCCACACGCACGCCGGCCGCCTCGAAGCGGACGATGGCGGCCTCGATGTCGCCGCCGGTCAAAGCCAGGGTCAGCTGGCCGTAGGGGGCGTCGCGCAGCTTGTGGATGCGGCCGCCGAGGATCGAGTAGTCGACGCCGGTCTCGCGGGCCACCGCGCCCAGCACCGGCTTGTAGGTGGCCTCGCCCTTGAAGGTCAGCCGCACCAGCACGCCGGCCGGCAGGGCGACCTCGGAGGCCTCCTCCGCCTCGCCGACGAAGCGGCGGGCCGTGCCGCTGGCCGGGTGCAGGAACACCTCTTCGACCGGCCCTTCCTCGACCACCCGGCCGGCCTCCAGCACCGCCACCCGGTCGCAGACGCGGCGCACCACGTCCATCTCGTGGGTGATCAGCACGATGGTCAGGCCCAGTTCCCGATTGAGGTCGGAGATCAGGGCCAGGATCTGCTCGGTGGTCTCGGGATCCAGCGCGCTGGTGGCCTCGTCGCACAGCAGGATCTTGGGGCCGGTCGCCAGGGCGCGGGCGATGCCGACCCGCTGCTTCTGGCCGCCCGACAGCTGGGCCGGATACTTGGTCGCGTGGTCCGACAGCCCCACCCGCGCCAGCAGCTCGGCCGTGCGGGTCTTGATCTCGGCGGGCGCGCGGCCGGCCAGCTTCAGCGGGAAGGCCACGTTCTGCTCGACGGTCTTGGACGACAGCAGGTTGAAGTGCTGAAAGATCATCCCCACCCGCCGGCGCAGGGCCCGCAGGCCCGCCACGTCCAGCGCGGCCACGTCGTCGCCATCGACCACCACCTTGCCGCCCGTGGGCAGCTCCAGGCCGTTGATCAGGCGGATCAGGGTCGACTTGCCGGCCCCCGAGGCGCCGATGACCCCGAACACCTCGCCCTGCGCGACCTCGAGCGAGGCCTCGCGCAGGGCCGCATGACCAGATGCGCCGCGCGAGGCGGCGTAGGTCTTGGAGACGGAGTCGAAACGGATCACCGGCGGCGGGTCCTTACTTGCTGGCGGCGGCCGGCGCCGCCGTTTGGGCGGTCGCGCGCGGCGGCGCGTTCTTGACGTAGCGGTCCATCCAGTCGGTCATCTCCCACAGGGTATGCATCACCGACTCCCGGGCGCGATAGCCGTGGGCCTCGTAGGGCAGCACGGTGTAGCGCACGGTGGCCCCCGCCCCCTTCAGGGCGGCGTAGAAGCGCTCGCTCTGGATCGGGAAGGTGCCGGAATTGTCGTCCGCCTGGCCGTGGATCAGCAGGATCGGCTCGTTGATCTGCTTCACGTAGGTGAACGGGCTCATCTTCGTATAGGTGTCGGTCGCCTGCCAGTAGGTGCGCTGCTCCGACTGGAAGCCGAACGGCGTCAGGGTGCGGTTGTAGGCGCCCGAGCGGGCGATGCCGGCCCGGAAGAGGTCGGTGTGGGCCAGCAGGTTGGCGGTCATGAACGCGCCGTAGCTGTGGCCGCCCACGGCGATGCGGTCACGGTCGGCCACGCCCAGGGCCACCACCGCGTCGACGGCGGCCTTGGCGTCGGCGGTCAGCTGCTCGACATAGCTGTCGTTGGGCTCGGCCCCGTCCTTGCCGATGATCGGCATGCCCGGACCGTCCAGCACCGCATAGCCCTGGGTCAGCAGGAACAGCGGGCTGGCGCCGCCCGGACGGGTGAAGCGGTTGCCCGCGTCCACCGTCTGGCCGGCCACCGAGGCGTCGGTGAACTCTTCGGGATAGGCCCACATCAGCATCGGCAGCGGGCCGTCCCTGGTCTTGTCGTAGCCGGCCGGCAGGTAGAGGTCGCCCGACAGCTTCACCCCGTCGGGGCGGCTGTAGGTGATGGTCTGCTTGGTGACGCCGGCGAACTGCGGGGCGCGGTCAGCGAACTGGGTCAGGGCCTTGCCGTTGCCGCCCTTCAGCGGCTTGACGAAGTAGTTGGGAACCTCGTCCTTGCTCTCGCGGCGGGTGATCAGGGTCTTGCCGGCCTCGTCGGCCAGGGCCACCGGCGCCTCGTAGTACGGGGCCTTGGCCTGCCAGACGCGCGCGGTCTTGCCGTCGGCCAGGTTCATGACGCCGACGAACGGATACTCGCCCTTGGCCGTGGCCCCAGCGCCGGTGACGAACACGCCCTTGCCGTCCGGCGTGAAGTGCAGCACCGCCTCGCCCTGGGCGTTGCGGCGGCTGACCGCGCCGCCCGGATCGCCGTAGCGGTCCTGGTAGTTGCGCTCCAGCAGCAGGCGGCCCGCTCCGGGCTTGGACGGATCGATCGCCAGGCGCTTTTCCTTGCGGTTGTCGAACCAGCGGCTGGTGACCAGGGCGAAGTCGCCGCGACCCCAGTCGACGCCGGCGTAGCGCAAATCAAGGTCGATCAGGGTGGCCGGGGCGGCGTCGAACGGCGCGGCCTGCATCAGCACACGGTCGTGGATCTCGACCTTCTTCTTCGGATCGCCGCCGTCCTGGGCCTCGGCCCAGACCAGGGTGGCCGGCGCGTCGGCGCGCCATTCGGCGTTGCGCGGACCGACGACCACCGCGTCGAAGGCCGCCGACAGGTTATCAGCCAGCGGACGGTCGGCCAGGGTCTTGACCAGCTTGCCGTCGGTCGCGTCCAGCACCTGGATCTCGGTCGGGAAGCGGCCGGCCGGCACCAGGTAGCTGTAGGGACGCTTCAGGCGGGTGACCAGGAGATAGCGGCCGTCAGGCGAGGTGGAGAAGCCGTTGATCACGCCGGGCGCGCCCACCGGGGTCGCCGCGCCGTCGGCCAGGGCCACGCGGGTCAGCTGGCTGGTGAAGTAGTGGTCGAACAGCGCCTCGTCATGGGCGTCGGCCAGCAGGTCCTGATAGGTGCGGATGGCGGCGGTGCGGCCGGCGGCCTGCTGCACGATCGGGCCTTCCGGCGCCGCCGGCTCGGCGGGGGCCGCGCCACGGCCGGCCGGG
>Ga0102591_1002600_pt1 | contig 18897 bp, 12 predicted proteins | sample AraplaCol_mCL_r2_2_FD_76860 | JGI IMG/M metagenome (GOLD analysis project Ga0102591, IMG submission 76860) | Arabidopsis root microbial communities from North Carolina, USA - plate scrape MF_Col_mCL_r2 (SPADES assembly) (version 2) | ecosystem: Host-associated > Plants > Roots > Endosphere... | reverse complement strand
GTTGTCGAAGCGATTGAGGTACCCTCGCTATCTTTCGCGATGGGGGTACAGTGGCATCCGGAATTGTTTGATCCCGCAGACCACCCTGGCTCTCGAATATTTGACGCGTTCGTCAAAGCGGCGGACCATCGGTCGTAGTGCCCCAGCAGAACAGCTCTTTCTCTGCGTACTATCCATTCCAGCAACGGCCTAACGCCATCGTCGCAGCTCTATACCGGTGATCTGCCACGGAATTCCATGAATCAGCGTCCGGTTAGTCGAGGCAGGCGACGGTGGCCCAGTTATTTGACTGTTGTGCCGTGAGGTCGCGGACAACCGCGAAAATCAATTAGGGAAGCTCCACGAAAGAACGAACTGAACTTCGGCTTCCCCGCGTCGGCGTTCAGATGTTTTCAGGATAATACTCACCACGCGATTTCACGCAGCTTCACGTATCTGAGCGGTCACACACGCGTGAATTGACGGATGTCAAGCGCGACATATATTCCCTGAAAGATACAATATCATGAATGTTTTCATCATGTTATCCTGAAGATGGGCTTTTGCCTGTGGCTGCGCTCTCTGCCATCAGGGGAGCCGAGGAGCATTAAGTGAGATTGAAACATTTCCTATTCGGCCTGCTGGGCGTTGTGATCGTTGCCTGTGCGGGTTTCTTTGCCATTGCCTGGAAATCCGCGATCACGCCGATCAGGCCGCCGGATCGCGCATCCTTCGATCAGGCGCTAATCCACAAGGGCGCGATGCTGGCCGCGGTCGGCAACTGTACAGCCTGTCATACGCAACCGGGCGGCCGTTCCTTCGCTGGCAGTTTCGCCCTGCCGACCCCATTCGGCACCATCTATTCCAGCAATATTACGCCCGATCCGGAAACCGGCATTGGCACCTGGTCGGAGGCGGCCTTCAACCGTGCCATGCGCGAAGGCGTCAGCCGCGATGGCAAGCATCTCTATCCTGCCTTCCCCTTCGATCACTTCACGCTCGTTTCCGATGAGGACAACAAGGCGCTTTATGCCTTCCTGATGACCCGACCGCCGGTCAAGCAGTCGCCGCCGGCAAACGAACTGCCGTTCCCGCTGAACATTCGCCTCGTGCTCGCCGGCTGGAAGCTGCTCTTCTTCGACGAAGGCCCCTTCCAGAACGTCGCCTCCGAGAGCGAGGAATGGAACCGCGGCGCCTATCTCGTCAACGGCCTCGGCCATTGCGGTGCCTGCCACACGCCGCGCAACATGTTCGGCGCCGAGAGATCAGGCATGCATCTCGCCGGTGGTCAGGCGGAAGGCTGGAGCGCGCCAGCGCTCAACCCCAGCTCCCCGGCCCCGATCCCGTGGACGCAAGACAGTCTCTTTTCCTATCTGCGCCAGGGCTGGCATGCCGACCATGGCGTCACCAACGGCCCGATGGGCGAGGTGACCGGCAATCTCGGATTGCTTCCGGATTCCGACGTCAAAACGATCGCCACCTATGTCGCCGCGCTGATGGGCACACCCTCGCCCGAACGCCAGCAAAGGGGCGAGCAGATCCGCAAGAAGATCGGCGAGGATTTCGTGCTCGCCAGCGCTCCAACCGATACACCCGCCGGCCGTGGCGCGGCGATCTATCAGGCCGCCTGCGCCACCTGTCATGACGGGAGCCGCCCCCTTCCTTTCGGCGGGATCAATTTTCACCTGAGCAGCACGATCAATGCGCCCGACGCGCAGAATGCGATCAACATGGTGCTCTTCGGCCTGCCGGCGGCAAGTGGCCGCCAGAGTGCGATCATGCCGGGCTTCGCCGCGGCGATGACCGACGAACAGCTGACCGATTTGCTTGCCTATCTGCGCGAGACCTTTGCCGGCCAGCCTGCCTGGCCGGACGTCGCGGCGCGCGCGGCCGATACCAGAAGTGGAAAGTTCCAGGTCAGCGTCCGGCCGTCCGACGGCATTGAGCGCGGCCCCGATAATATAGGAGCGCAAGACCAATGATGAAGCTCAACGTTAATGGCGCGGCCCACGAGGTCGAGGCTGATCCCTCCACACCGCTCCTTTATGTGCTGCGCAACGACCTCAAGCTGAATGCGGCCAAGTTCGGCTGCGGAATGGGCCAGTGCGGCGCCTGCACGGTCATGGTCGACGGCAAGGCGGTCTTCTCCTGCCTCACCCCGATCATGTTGCTCGAAGGCCGGCGGATCAAGACGGTGGAGGGCCTCGGCACGATCGACAATCCCGGGCCGATGCAGCAGGCCTTCATCGAGGAACAGTCGGCGCAATGTGGCTATTGCATCGCCGGCATGATGATGCGGGCGCAGGCGCTGCTGGAATCGAAACCGGACGCCACCGATGCCGATATCCGCACGGCGCTGGAACCCAATCTCTGTCGCTGCGGCACGCATATGCGGATATTGAAATCCGTCCAGCGGGCGCGCGAGCTGATGAAATCGGCCTCCGCCACCCCGGTTTCAGCTGGTTGAGGAGGAAGACGATGAACGCGCCTACTTTCGACATCACCCGCCGAACCTTCCTCGCCGGCACCGGCGCCCTGGTGGTCAGCTTCACCATCCCGCTCGAAGCTTCCGCTCAGGAAGGCGAGGTGCCAACCGCACCCAAGCCGCCGGCAAAGCTGCAGGGCAGCCTCGCCGACACGCCGTCGCTGGATGCCTGGATCCGCATCGATGCGGACGGTACGATTACCGTCTTCACCGGCAAGGCCGAACTCGGCCAAGGTACGAAAACCTCGCTGCGCCAGATTGCTGCCGAAGAACTTGAGGTAGCGCCGGGGGAGATCCATCTGATCACCGCCGATACGGCAATCACACCGAATGAGGGCTATACGGCCGGCAGTCAGACGATCCAGAACAGCGGCACTGCGATCCGCTATGCGGCCGCGCAGGTCCGCCAGATCCTGATCGCCCAGGCGAGCGGCAAGCTCGGCGTCCCGGCCGATCAACTGAAGGCGGAAAATGGAAAAGTTATCGCCCCGAACGGTGCTTCGGTCGGCTACGGCGAACTGGTCTCCGAGCAGATGCTGCACATCAACGCCGACCCCAATACCAAGATCAAGTCGCCCGACAGCTATCACGCCATCGGCAAACCCTTTGCCCGCGTCGACATTCCCGGCAAGGTGACTGGCGGCGAAGCCTATGTGCAGGACATGCGTCCCGACGGCATGGTGCATGCCCGCGTCGTGCGTCCGCCGAGCTATTCGGCCAAGCTTGTCGAGCTGGACGAAACCAAGATCAAGACCATGCCCGGCGTGATCGCCATCGTGCGCGACGGTGATTTCCTTGCCGTCGTGGCGGAGCAGGAATTCCAGGCGGTCAAGGCGATGCGCGCCATGACCACTATCGCAAAATGGCAGGAACAGGCGGCGCTTCCGGACCAGGAGCAGATTCCCGCATGGCTCGAAGCCAACGTCAGCGAGGTCGGCACCGTCACGTCGGTCGGCGCGGAGACCGCCGCGGGCGTCAAGACGCTCTCGGCTCAGTTCACCCGTGCCTACCAGATGCACGGCTCCATCGGCCCTTCCGCGGCAGTCGCCGTTTTCAAGGACGATGCGCTGACTGTCTGGACGCATACCCAGGGCGTCTATCCGGACCGCAAGGCGATCGCGCAAATGGTCGGCATGCCGGAGGACAAGGTGCGCTGCATCCATACGGAAGGCTCGGGCTGCTACGGTCATAACGGCGCCGACGATGCCGCGGCCGATGCGGCGTTGATCGCCACCACCCTTCCCGGCCGTCCGGTGCGTGTGCAATGGATGCGCGATCAGGAGCATCTGTGGGAACCCTACGGTCCGGCCATGCTGACCCGCGCCAACGCGACGCTCGATGAAAAGGGAACCATCGTCAACTGGCACTACGATCTGTGGAGCAACAACCACGGTACGCGTCCGGGTTCTGCCGGCTCGCTGATCGCCGGGAGACTGATGGCCAAGCACTTCCCGCCGGATGCGGCCAAGCTGCAGATATCGCCGCTCGGCAACGGCGATCGCAACGCCATTCCGCTCTACGACGTCCCGAACCAGCGCGTGAACTGGCACTTCCTGGCCGACATGCCGGTCCGTGTCTCGGCGCTTCGCGGCCTTGGCGCCTATTGCAACGTCTTCTCCATCGAGAGCTTCATGGACGAGCTTGCCGAAGCAGCCGGGGCTGACCCCGTCGAGTTCCGGCTCCGGCACATGAAGGATCCACGGGCCCGGAAGGTGATCGAGGTCACAGCCGACAAGTTCGACTGGAACAATGATCCGCTACCGGCGGGCAAGGGACGTGGCTTCGCCTTCGCGAAATACAAGAACCATGCCGCCTATCTGGCCATCGCGCTCGAAGCCGAGGTCGATGCCGAGACGGGCATCATCCAGATTTCGCACGTCGTATCCGCCGTCGATTGCGGCGAGGCCGTTGCCCCAGACGCCATCGTCAACCAGACCGAGGGCGGCATCCTGCAATCGATGAGCTGGACACTCTACGAGGCGGTGCACTTCAACAATACACGGATCACCAGCCCCGACTGGTCCTCCTATCCGATCCTGCGCTTCAGCGCGGTTCCGGACAGCATCGAGGTGCATGTCGTCGACAATCCCGGCCAGCCCTATCTCGGTGTCGCGGAAGCCGCCCAAGGACCGACGGGGGGAGCCATCGCCAACGCCTTCAAGCACGCGACCGGCAAGCGCCTTTGCGATCTGCCCTATACTCGGGAAAGGGTAAAGACAACGCTCGGGGCTTAGCCCGATTGTGCCGGCCGGATGGGCCGCGGGGACGAGATGACGCGGAGCGACCGATATCAAGAATGCCCGTGACGCTGATCGTGACGGGCTTCCAGGTCTCGCGACTGCCGCACCGACAAGAGGATGCTCCAACGATGGACGCGAACGATCGCATGTCGAACAGCTTCAAGACGATAGCGACCTGGCTCGAGCGCATCCTGGCGCTGGTGATCCTTGGCGGGGTCGCGGTTTTTGGCCTGAGCAGCGCCCAGACCCTTTTAGCGATGAGTTGGGGGCAGACGGACACATTCTATGAGTTGATCTATCGGGTGTTGTTGCTGGTGATCGCCATAGAACTCGTCCGCACGCTCGTCACTCACGACCTCAGGGCGATACTGGAGCTGCTCGCGTTTGTCGTGGCCCGCAAAATGCTCAAGCCTGACTTGAACGTCATCGACATTGTCTTAAGCGTTCTGGCATTTGTAGCCCTGTTGGCAGCCAATTATTGGTGGCTCTCCCCTTCCTCGCCTCAAGGGAGCGACGGGTCCGATGTTGCGCCGTGAACTCAGAGCACTGCTTGAGGTCGAAGGGGCTTATTCTGGTGACCCAGAACGGGGACGAGCAAACGGAAGATTGGCGTGTACGCTTGCCCCGCCGTGTCCGTGCCCAGGTTCCCTCAAGACGTCATGATCGATAGGAATTCAGGATGACGGTTGTGTGTTTTCTCACGACCGATTTCAGGGCCTCGATCCTCTCGGGTGTGATCTCCTGCCAGCCCATCATGTCTTCCACATGCTCCCGAGCAAGATGGACGATAATCAGCTGCCCGTTGATCGTGGTACACACCATGCCGATCTCCTCGTCGGTTAGACGATTTCTGGAGACGCGAGCGACGATGGCAGCGCAACACTCCTGAATTCGCCTGCCCGTGGCACTTTTGCCGCTCGATTTACTGGTCGGCGAATTTGACGGCGAACGATGCTGGGCCACGAACAACGCGCGGCTGGCCGCATCCGGCATCGCGAACAGAAAATCCGCGAGAGCCTCCAGAATTCTGCAATAACCGTCGATGACCTTGTCCGCGTCCGCTTTGGCCGTGAGGAGTTCCTCGACCTCACACGTGACAGGTCCGATAGCTTCCCAAGCGGAGGCATGAATGTCCGCGATGCAGGCCTCGTAAAGACCTTCCTTGTTCTCAAAATAATACTGCAAGGACGGTGCCGGCACGCCTGCCGCGCTGGCGATCTCCCGGGCGGAAACGCCAGCAAATCCGTTCTCACCGAACAACGAGATTGCCGTCTTGATGATCCTCGCCTTGGTTTCGTCACCCCTTGGGTAGCCGCTCTCGGCATTGCGTCGTCTCAAACTCGTCATCAATCACTCCTTGTCCAGCGGACAATACCATGACGATAAAATTTATTCCATCTGTAAAAATTCTTCCAGTTGACAGAATTCTTACGCGTGTAATAATTCACGCAATTCAACGAACACCAAGCGACTTGACCATGGACGCTATTGTCTCCCCAAAAACCGCTTCCTTGCCGGAAGCAAAAATACAAACGAAGCGCAGCCGCGCGCGATATGCGCTGGCCACCATTGGAGCCATTGTCGCCATCGGCGGCGGTTATTATGGCTACGACTGGCATAAGAACGGACGCTTTATCGAGAGCACCGACAATGCTTATCTTCGCGCCGATCAGGTCTCGATGGCCCCCGTGCTTTCCGGGCAGATCGCGGAGGTATATGTCTCCGATAACCAGACGGTCACGGCGGGCCAGCCGCTCGTCAAGATCGATCCCCGCCGCTACGAAATGGCGGTCCGCGAGGCCAAGGCCACCGTCAACGCCCGCCAGGCGGACGTCGCCAAGAGCGAGGCCGACATCAAGCAACAGGACTCTGTGATTGCTCAGGCTGCGGCCGACCTCGAAAACGCGACCGAGAATGCCGAACTCGCCCAGAAGGACTTCGACCGGACGTCGCCCCTCGCCGCCCGCGGCATCGAGAGCCAGCACAAGGGCGAGCAGGCGAGGAGCGCGCTCGAACAGGCGAAATCCGTTGTTCGTCTGAAGCAGGCTGTCCTTGCTGCGGCCCGGCAGCAGACGACCGCCCTGAAGGCGCAGGTCGAACAGGCCCATGCGCAACTGGTTGCCGCCCAAGAGAGCCTCGGCAAGGCAGAAATTGATCTCGACGACACGGTGCTTCGTAGTGCGATCTCCGGCAGGATCGGCGATCGCACGGTCCAGGTCGGACAGTTCGTCCAGCCGGGCACGCAGCTGATGACGGTCGTTCCAACCGACGACATCTACCTTGTGGCCAACTTCAAAGAAACGCAGATCGGGGACATGCGAGCAGGGCAACCCGCCACGATCACGATCGACGCCTATCCCAATTTCAAGGTCACAGGTGTCGTCGACAGCTTCGCGCCGGGAACAGGCGCGCAATTCGCCCTGCTGCCTCCGGAGAACGCGACGGGCAACTTCACAAAGATCGTCCAGCGTGTTCCGGTCCGCATCAAGCTGGAGACGGGACAGAAGATGCCGCCGCTGCTGCCCGGCCTCTCCATTGAAGTCTCGGTCAACACCAAGGTTTCGACCTTCGACAAGGTGGCGTCGGTGCAATGAGCGCGCAATCGATATCGGTCCAGGCGGCAGGGCCTCAGCCGGATGCCGCAAGCCTGACCGACTGGATCGCCGTCGTCGCCGGCGCGATCGGCGCGCTAATGGCCACGCTCGACATCTCGATCACCAACACCGCGCTGCCGCAAATCCAGGGAGCCATCGGAGCCAGCGGCACAGAGGGGACCTGGATAGGCACGGGATACCTCGTTGCCGAGGTCATCATGATCCCCCTGACCGCATGGTTCACGCGTCTGTTGGGGCTGCGAACATTGCTTCTGGTGACGACCACGGCCTTCGTTCTATTCTCCATGTTCTGCGGCCTGTCCGACAGCCTGCTCGCGATGATCGTTGGGCGCGTCGGGCAAGGATTTTTCGGCGGCGCCTTGATACCGACCGCTCAGGTCATCGTCAGAACCCGGCTGCCGCCTCGCCAGATGCCTGTCGGAATGAGCATCTTCGGCGTCATTGTGCTCATCGGACCGATCCTCGGACCGGTGCTGGGAGGCTATCTCGCCGAAGAGGTCACCTGGAGATGGTGCTTCTTCCTCAATTTGCCTGTCGGCATCGCGCTCGCCGTTCTGCTGCTTGTTGGCCTGCCCCGCCAAAGTCCAAACCTTGGGCTGTTGGCCAAGGCGGATTGGTGGGGAATCGCCGGCATGACGTTGGCGTTCAGCTGCCTGACGGTCGTGTTCGAAGAGGGGCAGCGCGAAGCCTGGTTCGAGTCTCCGATGATCGTGCAGCTAAGCCTCGCCTCGCTCCTCGGGTTCGTCGTGCTGTTCGTGACCCAGAAGACCAGTGCCGACCCGGTCATCAAGCTCTCCCTGCTCCGGAATGGTGCCTTCGCCAGCGCTACGCTGATCGCCCTCGCCGTGGGGGCAGCCACCTACGGCGCGACCTTCATCCTTCCGCAGTTCCTGAGCACGATCGCCGGATACAATCCAAGACAGGCGGGCGGCATCATGGCTCTGTCCGCAGTTCCAGTGCTGCTGCTCGTTCCGATCCTTCCCCGTGTCGTCGGCCGTTTCGACGCGCGGATCATGGTCGCGCTCGGCCTGGTTTTCTTCGCGGCAAGCTGCTTCGTCGACATCGGGCTTAGTCCGGACAGCGCCGGAGGCGACTTCACGGTCTCGCAACTGCTGCGGGGCGTGGGACAGATCCTGGCTGCGATGCCGCTCAACCAAGTCTCCATGGCCGCTATCGGACGCGAAAATGCAGCCGACGGCGCGGGTATCTACAGCATGGCCCGCAATCTCGGGGGCTCGATGGGCCTCGCCTTGAGCGGCGTCGTCATCGACCAGCGCAGCGCTGCCCATTCGGACACCATACGCGAGGCGCTCACGGCAAATTCGATCGCCGGACAGGCGCGCCTTGCGGTGAGCGGGGTGAGCCAAGGCATTGACGCGGCCACGGCGAAGCTTCGCGCAATATCGCAGCTGTCGAGCCTCATCGAACGCAACGCGCTCGTTATGACCTATAGCGATTGCTTCTGGCTGATGGGCGTTATGATCATCGCGATGACGCCTGTCGTCTTGCTGCTGCGGCAACCCAAGAAGACCGCTGCGGCGGGGCTCGTCGCTGGACACTGAATATGTCATGCGCGCGACATCGCAGTGTCGCGCCGATTGGCAAGCTGAAGACTGCGGTTCGATCCATCACAAGGAAAGTACTCGGTGAATGGGCAAGGCAGAGTAAAAGGGGCGCCCAGTGGGCGCCCCTTCGTCATCGTATGTTCGCTTACTGTTGGGCGTTCTGGATCGCAGGCGGAACGTTGCGGATCGTCAGCGCCGGGTTGTGGGCGAAGAAGTTGTGCGGCTCGATGTGGATGGTCTTCCACTCGGTTGACATGACCGGCCAGTCTTCCATGCGCGGGATGTGGTGGAAGCCTGCAGTGAACCAGGTCACGACATCCTTGCCCATCAGGGGCTTGTTCGCCTTCACCCATTCCGGCAGCGTGTCGGAGCCGTCGCTCTGCATGGCAAACTTGCCGCCGGCATACTGCTGGTCCGCATTGTAGACCGTATTCCAAACCGAGTACTCGATGTAGGCATTGCGCTTCATCGGCGGGTCCTTGGCGAAATCGAAGGGACCGTAGGCCACGTCGCCGTGATGGACCATCCAGCCCGGTTCCTGGCCGAGATAGCCTTCGCGGGACGGATCGGAGATCATGAAATAGCGCGGCTTCATCGCCGAGAGCTGGTAGCGAGCTTCCATCTCCGTCTTCGGCATGGTGTGCTGCACTTCCCACATCGACCGGCGCGGGTTCTTCGGATCCACCTTGGAGGGAACGATGTCCATGGTGCCGAAGTGGTTGGCCGGCTGGTCGACGTCGAAGTCGATGCGGAAGTTGAAGTAGTGGTCGTGGTTGGCGGCCACAAGGTTGGGCGCGATCAGCGTGCCGTGGGCGGTGTCCGCAGCGGCGGTCGGATCGTTCATCGAGGTCGATGCGACACCCTTCACCGCATCAAGGCCGGTTGCGCCGATCATGATGCGGATCTGGCCGTCCTGCTGCAAGCGATAGTCCATCAGGTAGTCGTAGTTGCCGACTTCAGAAGCCGTACGCACGACCAGCTCGGTGGCCGGGCGGCCTTCAGCCGGAAGCGGCTTTTCGGGCGTCTGGGCGAAGACCTCGAAGTGACGCCAGGCCGGATCACCGATCGAGCGCTCGAAGACGCAGATCGCATCCGGGATCGTCAGTGGATTGCCCTTGTCGTCAGCAATCGTCGCCGGCAGGAAGGTAGCGTAGCTCGGGCAGTCGACGCCGGCGCGCAGCGGGCTCAGGAACAGGCCGAAACCGTATTCCCCGCTATCCATGTAGGTGCGCCAGTACCAGCCTTCGGTCGGGTCCATGTAGGGCACGAAGACTTCCGACAGGTGCGACTGGTAGATGACCGAACGCCACTTGTCGCCGTCCTTGACGTCGAGGTTGGAAAGCACCAGGCCCGGACGCTTGTCGACGCGGAAGTTGAAGCGCCACAGGTCCCATTCGAGATGGCTGCCTGTGATCTTGTAGTTCGGGCCGCCTTCCTGGGAGAGCGTGGCCATGTTCATCTTCGGGCGCAGCGGCTCGCGAGCCTCCACTTCCTTCTCGGTATAACCCCAATTGTCCCTCGGGCCTTCGATGGCACCGTTGTCTATGACCTTCAGCACTTTCTTCTTGCCGATGTCGTAGACGGCGAAGAGACCTTCAATCGGCTTTGCGTAGTAGTTGGAGCCATCCGGCACACGATAGCAGGGCACCTTCATCAGGCGGGAATTCTTGTATTCCTCGGTGAAGAAGTTGCCGGCCGTCAGGGGCAGGCAGAAGGCCTGCTCCGGCGTCAGGCCGCGCTTCTTCAGGCCCGCCACCATGTCCGGATTCTGCAGCGCGCCGGCCAGCGCGTCCATGAATTCGGTGAAGAGGACCATCGGCTGGCCCTTGATCGGCGTCGTGCTTTCGACCTTGCCGGTGGTGATGTTGACGACGGCTTCCTTGAAGCCCTGCGGGCTCGTCAGCTGTACCTTCGCCTCGCGGTCGAGCGGCTTGTCGCCGTCCTTCCAGGAAAGCACGTCGGCCTTGGCCGGCTCCTTAAGCTCGATCAGCGGGTAGAGCGTATTGTCGTCCACCACCTTCTCGTCGCGCAGGATCTTGTTGATCTTCTGGTATTCCTCCGCCGTCAGGCCATCCAGCGGATGGGCGAAGGCAGCGGGCGCGCCAAGCGCCAGCACGAGGCTGGCCGAAGCCAGATATCGCTTCATTGTCATAATCTCCTCCCTAGTTATCTCAGGACTTGCATGCTCAAGCGAACACCACCTGGATGTCCGTGTATTCCTCTAGCCCCTCTACGGCGAACTCGACGCCGAAGCCGGAGGCCTTGACGCCGCCGAAGGGCGCGTTCGGCTGGATTGCGCCATGCTTGTTGATCCAGACCGAACCGCATTCCATGCGGGCCGCGACCTTCTTGGCGGCGGTGATGTCGGAGGACCAGACCGAGCCGCCGAGGCCGTTCGGGCTGTCGTTGGCCATACGGATCGCGTCCTCGATGTCCGAATACTTGATCACCGGCAGCGCCGGGCCGAACTGCTCCTCGTCGACCAGCGCGTCGCCGTTCGAAAGGCCCGAGACAATGGTCGGCGGGAAGAACAGGCCCTCGCCCGCTTCGCCACCGAGCAGCACCTTGCCACGGCCTCTGGCGTCGGCAACGAGGCGGCTCACCTTGTCGAACTGCATGCGATTCTGGATCGGCCCGAGAATGCTCGTCTCTTCGAGGCCGTTGCCGACCGGGATGTTCTTCGCATAGGCGACCAGCGCGTCGCAGACGGCGTCGTGGATGGATTCATGCACGTAGAGGCGCTTCATGGCGGCGCAGGTCTGGCCGTTGTTGATGAAGGCGCCCCAGAACAGACCTTCGGCGATCGCGGCCGGATCGGCGTCGGGGAGCACGATGCCGGCATCGTTGCCGCCAAGTTCCAGCGTCAGGCGCTTCATCGTTTCGGCAGCCGAGCGCATGACCTTCTGGCCGGTGGCGCAGGAGCCGGTGAAGACGATCTTGCGGATGTCCGGATGGGACGCCATGGCGCCGCCGAGGTTGAATTCGCCCGTATCGTCGCCGGTAACGACGTTGAGCACGCCGGCCGGCAGCACCTCGTTCATGATCTCGACGAGGCGCAGCGTCGAAAGTGGGGTCAGCGGCGACGGCTTGACAACCACCGTGTTGCCGGTGCGCAGCGCCGGCATGATATGCCAGATCGCGATCATGACAGGGAAGTTCCATGGCGTGATGGAACCCACGACACCGAGGGGCTTGCGGTGCAGCTCCACGCGGCCCTGCTCGTTGTCCTGAAGCACCTTGACGGGCAGCGAAAGCCCGGTCGTGTAGCCGGCCCAGGCGACCGTGCCGCCGAGTTCCCAGCGCGAGCCCAGGCCGTTCAGCGGCTTGCCCTGTTCGCGGGTCAGAAGTTCCGCGAGTTCTCCGGCATGCGCTTCGATGCGGGCGGTGACGGCGGCACAGGCGGCCTGCAATTCTTCGTCGCTCTTGGCCGACCAAGCCGGAAACGCGGCCTTGGCGGCGGCGACGGCGGCGTCAAGCTCGGCCGCACCCATGTTCGGCGCGCGACCCACTTCCTCGCCCGTCGCCGGGTTCAATACGCTGAAAGTCTTTTGGCCGTTGACCGGCTTACCGTTGATCGTCGCGCTGTGCAGCGTCATGATCGCCTCCTCCCTTCAAGCCCCACCTCATGCAGGACTATTGGCGGGATAGCCTATACGAAGTGCTCGAGCCCCACTTGGACGGGGCCGTCCAGCGCATTGGACAAATCCGTCAATGGCAGCGCTCGACAGGGCTGCGGACAACTGCGCCCGGCGTGATGCCGTATTTTTTGCGGAACTCGCGGTAGAAGTAGGAAAGGTCGTTAAAGCCGGCATCGAAGGCGATGCCCGCGATCCCCTGCCCGCCCTGGCCTTGCTGCGGCGCGCCAAGGCGCGCACGCGCAAGCTCCAGCCGGCGACCGAGCAGCCGGTGGCCGGGCGTCTCGCCGAGCGTCTGGAAATGCCGCTGCAGCATGCGTTCGGAGACATTGAGGCGGCGGGCAAGTTCGCTCGGGCCGAAACCAGGATCGGCGCAGTGGCGATCGATCAGGGCGAGCGCCCGCGACAGCAGCGTTTCGGCCGGCCGCGCTTTCTCCTGGGTCCGGATACCCTGGAGATACGCGCCCATCAGGCAGAAGAAGGCTTCGCCGAGCTGCGTCGTCGCGCCCGGCTCGGCGAGCATTTTCGTCAGCACCGCGCGCATGGCGACCCACAGCGGGTCGTCGCGGCTGATCGCGACGCCACCGGTGCATTCCTTGCCAAAGCGGTGCAGCATTTCGTGGCGCGGCATGTGCAGCGACACCTGGCTGGAGCGTACGCCGTCATAGACAAAGGAGGACGGCAGTACGGAATCGACAAGGAACATATCGCCGGGCAAAAGTGTGGCCGTCTTTTCGCTCTGCTCGACGCGGCAGTGGCCCTCGTCCTGGATCAGAAGGAAGAGATGCTCGCCTGGGTCCTGCCGGATCGAGCGGGTGCTGCGGCTGACATGGCGCGCGTCGAGCCCGACCACGGCCGTCTCGAAGTAGCCGATGCGGCGGCTCGCAACATCACCGGCCATGGTACCGTCGCGGCCCATCGGCTCGAGATCGAAGGCACCGCAAACCTTGCGCAGCTCCGCCTGCAGAATTTCCACCGGAACCGGTTTATGGACTGGTGTTATCAGTGACTGCATCATGCCCTCCCTGGCCTTTGCAGATGGCTTGCATGGGATCGTATCACGTTACCCGTCGCGGGCGCTGGATATGCCTCCACCCCCTGCCGGCCATCTCCGCCAGAAGCCACGCCCAAGCGGCCGGCAATGCCGCTTCCAGCGGCGCCCGGTGACGGTAGAACATAGTCTCGATGCGGATTTCCTCCCGCGTACGGCCCATAATTGACTGACCGGTCGGTTGATGCAAGTACTTTCTACTGGAGCCGGCTTTCGAATGTGATTGATGCTCACCCTTGGGTACGGCCGCGACTCTCCCACTTTCACCCCCTTCGATCGTGTCGGGACTGGATGGCCTCTTTTGGGTGGACACGGTGGCCAGGCGAGACGGCAGTGCAACCGGCTGGCTGCACTCCTGGGCACGCCTTAGCAGCCGCCGTGTTTAAGCTATTGCAACTTCAGCGATCTACAGGAATATTAGTGTCTACTTCGCCGGGGGAGATACTGGTCGTTCATAGGCGAGGCGCACGTGCATTACAGCTGAGGCGTTGAAGCGGTTGAGGCGGCAAAATGCGTGGTAAATTGTATCGAAGCCTACAATTATCGATCACGCTTGCTGCAACGGCAGCACTATCCGCGTGTGACGGCAGCAAGAACGAATACGTTCCGCCACCACCGCCGGTGGTCCATGTGGCCCAGCCGCTGGTGCAGCCGGTAACCACCTATTTCGAGCTGACCGGCAATACCGCTGCCTTTAACAGCGTCGACATCGAGGCACGCGTCCAAGGGTTCCTCGACACGATCGACTACCGTGATGGCGCGTCGGTCAAACAGGGTGATCAGCTCTTCTCGATCCAGAGCAATACCTATACGGCGCAGCGCGATCAGGCGCAGGCATCGCTGACTTCCGCGAAAGCCTCCCAGGTCGGGCGTCAGCAGGAGTACCAACGACAGCTGGCGCTCATAAAGCAGCAGGCCACCACCCAGACCAATGTGGACACCGCGACGGCCGCCTATGATGAAGCGAACGCGAACATCCTCAACGCCCAGGCGAGCCTGCAACTGGCGGAGATCAATCTCGGCTATACCCGTGTTCTGGCGCCTTTCGACGGCGTGGTGAGCGCTCATCTCGTGGATGTCGGCGCGCTTGTCGGCGTTGCCGGACCGACCAAGCTTGCCACGATCGTCCAGCTAGATCCGATTTATGTCTATTTCAACGTCAGCGAACCGCAGGTCCTGGCGATCAAGCAGGATTTGGCACGGCAGGGCAAGACATTCCGCGAAGTCGACCTTCCGAATGTTCCTGTCGAGATCGGCCTGCAGGGCGAAGACGGCTATCCGCATAAGGGTCGCCTTGATTATGCGGCGCCACAGGTCGATGCCTCGACAGGTACGCTGCAGGTCCGCGGCTTGCTCGACAACAAGGACCGCGCCCTGCTGCCTGGCTTTTTCGCCCGCGTGCGGGTCCCGGTCGGCCATCGCGACGGCGGCATATACGTCCGCGACGAATCGATCGGTTCCAACCAGCAGGGCAGCTACGTGCTGGTTCTCGGCAAGGATGACGTCATCGAGCAACGCCAAGTCAAGACTGGCCAGCGGCAGGGAAGATTACGGGTGATCGAGGAGGGTCTCGATCCCGGTGACTGGGTGGTCGCCGAAGGTATTCAGCGGGCAATTCCAGGCGCGAAAGTCGCGCCGGAGAAGGTCAAACTGGATCCCGGCGAGGACGCAACCTCTGCTCCCCATGCAACAGTCGTGCCCCGGACCGATACGCCTGCACCCTCTGCTGCGGAAGCAGCCAAGCCATGATCTCGCGCTTTTTCATCGAGCGGCCGGTACTGGCCAACGTTCTCGCTCTGGTCATGGTGCTGATCGGCGCCGTGGCGTTGATCCAGCTGCCCGTCGCGCAATATCCGAACGTCGTTCCGCCGACCGTATCGGTGACGACGCGCTATCCCGGCGCCAGCGCCAAGACGCTCGTCGATACCGTCGCATTGCCGATCGAGCAGCAGGTGAACGGCGTTCAAGACATGATCTACATGCAATCGACGAGCGCCAGCGACGGCACCTACTCGTTGAACGTCACCTTTGCCATCGGCACCGATCCAGACCAGGCGCAGGTGCTCGTCCAAAACCGCGTGGCAATCGCCATGTCGTCGCTGCCGCAGGCCGTGCAGCTGCAGGGTGTAACCACGCAGAAGAAATCGACGTCCATCCTCGGCTTCGTCACTCTGACCTCGCCGGACAACCGCTTCGACAGTCTCTTCCTCTCCAACTATGCGGTCATCAACCTGCAAAGCGAGCTCTCGCGTCTACCGGGCGTCGGCAGCGTCACGGTTTTCGGCGCGGGCCAGTACGCGATGCGCATCTGGATGGATCCCAATCTTCTGCAGGCACGGGGCCTGACGCCGAACGACGTGATCTCCGTCGTGCAGCAACAGAGCCAGGAGGTGGCGGCCGGCCAGATCGGCATACCGCCGGTGCCGACCGGCCAGGATTTCCAATACACGCTGAACGTCAATGGCCGCCTCAGCGAGGCGCCCGACTTCGAAAACATCATCGTCAAGGTCGATGCCGAGAACGGTGGCCGCATTACGCGCATCCGGGACATCGGTCGGGTCGAGCTGGGTGCCCAGACCTACAGCCAGACCTTCATGCAGAACGGTCATCCCGCGACCGGCATCGGCATATTCCAGCTGCCGGAAGCCAATGCTCTTACCGTCGCCCAGGAGGTGGGCGTCAAGATGGCCGAGCTCTCCAAGAGCTTTCCGCCGGGATTGCAATACCAGATGCCCTTCGACACCACAAAGTTCGTCACTGCCTCGATCGACGAAGTCTACAAGACGCTTATCGAGGCGGGTGTTCTGGTGCTGATCGTCATTCTCGTTTTCCTGCAGGACTGGCGGGCGACGCTTGTGCCGGCAACCACGGTGCCGGTGACGATCATCGGCGCCTTCGCGGCCATGGCCGCCCTCGGCTTCACCGTCAATCTGTCGACCCTCTTTGCCATCGTCCTTGCCATCGGCATCGTCGTCGACGACGCCATCGTTATCGTCGAAGGCGTCGCTCGCCACGTCGAGAGGGGCCTGCCGGGTCGCGAAGCCGCCGAGAAAGCGATGGATGAGTTGTTAGGGCCGGTGATCGGCATCACGCTGGTGCTGATGTCGGTCTTCATTCCCGCAGCGTTCCTGCCGGGTCTAACCGGGCAGCTCTATCGGCAATTCGCCCTTGTAATTGCCGCCACCGCCCTGATCAGCGCCATCAACGCCATGACGCTGAAGCCGACGCAGTGTGCCCTTTGGCTGCGGCCACCCGTCCCGCCGGAACAGCGCAACTTCCTCTACCGGGCCTTCAACCGCGCCTACGATCCGATCGAGCGCCGTTACGCCGGCCTGATCGGCCGGATGGTGCACCGCAGCGGCCTGATGGTCGTGATAGCGCTCGCGCTAATCGCGGTGGCTGGCTGGGGTCTGGCCCGCCTGCCGACCGCCTTCCTGCCGGTCGAGGATCAGGGCTATGTGCTCATCGGCGCTCAGTTGCCCGACGGAGCCTCCAAGGAGCGGACCGATCAAGTCATGCAACAGGTCGGCACGATCGCCGCGGCGACACCGGGGGTCGAAAACGTACTGACCATCAGCGGCATTTCGGTGCTCGATAACAATGCCAGCCTGCCGAACGCAGGCGTTGCCTATGTCGTACTGAAGGATTGGGGCGCGCGCGAGAAGGAGAAGGGGCAGGACCTACTGTCGATCTACGAGCATCTGAACGGCGCGCTGAAGGAGGTGCTCAACGCCAATACACTTGTGCTCGTGCCGCCCCCCATCCAGGGCATCGGCAATGCCAGCGGCTTCACCATGCAGGTGGAGATCCGCAATGGCGATTTCGACTACCCCCTCCTCGAATCTCTGGCCAACAGCATCGTCAGCAACGGCAACAGCCAGTCCGCTCTACAACGGCTGAGCACCAGCTTCCGCGCAGGCGTGCCGCAATTGGCGGTCACCGTTGATCGGATCAAGGCCGAGACCCTTGGCATTGAAGTCGGCCAGGTCTTCTCCGCGCTTTCCGGCTATGTGGGCTCCAGCTATGTGACGCAGTTCAGCAAATTCGGTCGCACCTTCCAGGTCTATGTGCAGGCCTCGCCCGACGCGCGGGTCAGCCCTGAGGACATCCGCAGGCTGATGGTCAAGGCGGGCAACGGCACCATGGTGCCGCTAGGAACCGTGGTCGACGTCACTCCCATGCAGGGCCCGTCCCTGATCAGTCTCTACAACCTCTATCCCAGCGCCACGATCGTTGGCGGGGCGGCGACAGGGTTTAGCTCCGGCCAGGCGCTCGACGTGATGGAGCAGATCGCCAGCAATACACTGCCACCGACCGCTGGCTTCGACTGGACGGCAATGTCCTACCAGGAAAAGGCCGTCGGTTCGCAGATCTACTTCGTCTTCGCACTCGCCATACTGCTCGTCTATTTCGTGCTCGCCGGCCAATATGAAAGCTGGATCCTGCCCCTCGCTGTGCTGCTGGCGGTGCCTCTGGCGCTACTTGGTACGGTCGGCGCACTCATGGCGATCGGCGTTGCCAATAACCTCTATACCCAGATCGGCGTTATCCTGCTGATTGCGCTCGCCTCCAAGAACGCGATCCTGATCGTTGAGTATGCCCGCGAGCAACGCATGCAGGGGATGGAAATCCTGGAAGCAGCCGTGGAGGCGGCGCGCCTGCGCTTCCGCCCGATCTTGATGACATCCTTCGCCTTCATCCTCGGGGTGCTTCCGCTGGTCCTTGCTACAGGCGCGGGCGCCAACGCGCGCCGGTCGATCGGCATCTCCGTGTTCAGCGGCATGCTTGCCTCGACCTGCCTTGCAGTCCTCTTCGTGCCTTCCTTCTATGTCGTTCTTCAGCGCTTCGAGGAATACCTCAAGCGTCGCAAAGCTCCAGCGCCGGCGTCAACCGCCTCCTCGGAAACCGAGGCAAGGGTTACCTCGGCGGGCTCCGACGGCGATTAGAAGATAGCTGATTCCGATGGCAGCCCATGAACGCTGGTCGCTGGGTGGCCCTCTTCCCTGCTGGAATTCTACGTTAACGGGGGGCGACGCGTTTGCTCCAACGGAGCGAGGCGCTCTGTCCGCATTAGCGAAGCGGCAGCTCTGTCGACGCAGGTAGCGACAAACTCAGCCGTGGACCGGCCGCGGGCTGAACGGCGGACCTGACGGACGCCAAAGAAACTATTCTAGTAAAAACAAGTATCTTCAGAAGATATTTGGCGGACAGAGAGGGATTCGAACCCTCGGTACGCTTTCACGTACACACGCGTTCCAGGCGTGCGCCTTCAACCACTCGGCCACCTGTCCTTTGGCGGTCTGCATCGGCGAAGATGCAAATCGTCG
>Ga0102591_1002598_pt1 | contig 18910 bp, 18 predicted proteins | sample AraplaCol_mCL_r2_2_FD_76860 | JGI IMG/M metagenome (GOLD analysis project Ga0102591, IMG submission 76860) | Arabidopsis root microbial communities from North Carolina, USA - plate scrape MF_Col_mCL_r2 (SPADES assembly) (version 2) | ecosystem: Host-associated > Plants > Roots > Endosphere... | reverse complement strand
TTTCCCCGCGCGTGCACGATCTCGGCGGCTTCCAGGTGCGACGCGCCGTGCCGAGCATCCAGGCGCGGTCGGTCGGCCCGTTCGTGTTCGTCGACCACATGGGGCCGGCGGTGTTCGAGATCGGCCGCGGCATCGACGTGCGCCCGCATCCGCACATCGGCCTGGCGACGGTGACGTTCCTGTGGTCGGGCACGATCACGCACCGCGACACGCTCGGCAGCCTGCAGGACATCAATCCGGGCGACGTGAACTGGATGACCGCCGGCCGTGGCATCGCGCATTCCGAACGCACGCCCGCGACGCTGCGCGAGCACGAACATCCGCTGCACGGCATGCAGACCTGGGTCGCGCTGCCGCGCAGCTCCGAGGAAGCCGACCCGGGCTTCTTCCATCATCCCGCGGCGACCCTGCCGCAGCAGCGCCGCGACGGCAGCTGGCTGCGCGTGGTGGCGGGGCGCGGTTACGGCGAGGAATCGCCGGTGCGGGTGTATGCGGACACGCTGTACGTGGCGATCGACCTGGACGCCGACGCGGAACTCGCGCTCGACGACAGCCATCCGCAGCGCGCGCTCTACGTGCTGGAAGGCGATGCGCAGCTCGACGGCGCGGACATTCCGGCGATGCACCTGGTCGTGCTGGATGAAGGCACGCGTCCGAAGCTGCGTGCGCGCACGCCGGTGAAGGCGATGCTGCTGGGCGGCGAACCGCTGGATGGCCCGCGCCACCTGTGGTGGAACTTCGTGTCCAGTTCGAAGGAGCGCATCGAACAGGCCAAGCAGGACTGGGTCGATGGGCGCTTCGGGCATGTGCCGGGGGATGACGAGTTCATTCCGTTGCCGGAGCGGTGAGCTTCATCCGGGCGGGGCATTCCGTCTACGGCGAACCACATCACCGTCATCCCGGCGAAGGCCGGGACACAGGCCCGCAACTTGTGGGCACTCCCACCGTCGAAACACACACCACCGTTCATTCCAGCTTTCGCTGGAATGACGTGAAGAGGTTGGATGCGCTGCCAGCCTGGACCCTGGCCTTCGCCGGGATGACGTGAAGAGCGCGGATGTCGTTCGGGTCTCCGCAGATGGTTTCGCGCGAAACCACTTGCAGCAAGGGCTTTCACGCAAGCCAGCCATCCTTCACGCCCCGTGGCGACCCTCGCCAGCCCTGCCCCGGCCGATCCATAAGCCGAAGCGCCCGCCTATTAAGTCTGGTTATTTGTCAAGTGCCGTTTTCTGGACTATGTTCGATCCAGATCGGCCGTTCCGTCACGCTTTTGCCGGTCACAGGCAGCCCGTACGGGCTGTTTCGTTGCATGGGGTGTAACGATCAACAGGGGGTTAGTCGTGAATACGACGGCATGGCGTATGTCGGCCCTGCTCGTGCTCGCCGGAAGCATGGCGAGCGTGCACGCGCAGGAATCGCAGGACGGCGGCAATTGCCCGCAGTTGCCCGCAAACTCGGGGCTGACGTGGGAATACAAGGCCACTGGCGGTTCCGATTTCTGCCGCGCGCTGCGCGCGGACGGCTCGGAAGCGTTCGGCCTGTACATCTCGCGCAAGGCGAACTTCGAGCCCAAGCGCGGCAATCGCGCCGAGCTGGGCGTGATCGATGGGCAGAGCGTCTACTGGTACAAGGGCGAACTGGCGACGAAACCGGACGTCGAAGTCCGCGAGACGCTGGTTGAGCTGCCCGACGGACGCGTCGCGCACATCTGGTTGCAGGCGCAGGCGCCGGAGCTGGGACCGATGCTCAGCCAGGCCCAGGCGCTGCGCTTCCCCGCCACGAGACTGAGCAGCAACTGAGCCCAGCCGCACTGGACGGCCCATCCGCCCGCGACGCCGGGCGGAGAGCCGTCAATCGGCTTGCGCGTGCAATCAGCTTCTTTCGCAGTTACCGTCGCTCCTGCCTTTCCTAAGATCCGAGCCCGTTTCGCCTGCGGAGAAACGCAGCGCGCATCGGTTTCCATCATTTCATGGGCAGGAGAAGCAACATGATCAGAAAGCTTGCGGCCGAGTTCATCGGCACGTTCTGGTTGGTCCTTGGCGGCTGCGGCAGCGCGGTGCTCGCGGCGAAGTTCGGCGGCGACGGCAATCCCCTCGGTATCGGCCTGCTCGGCGTCTCATTGGCATTCGGCCTCACCGTGCTGACCGGCGCGTACGCGCTGGGCCACATTTCAGGCGGTCATTTCAATCCCGCGGTGAGCTTCGGCCTGTGGGCCGGCGGGCGTTTCCCGGCAGGCGAACTGATTCCGTACATCATCGTCCAGGTGCTCGGCGCGATCTTCGCCGGCTTCATCCTGTTCCATATCGCCAGCGGCGCACCGGGTTTCACGATCGATCCCAACGCGGCCGGTGCGTTCGCCAGCAACGGCTACGGATCGCACTCGCCGGGCGGTTACAGCATCGGCGCGGCGTTCCTGACCGAAATCGTGATGACCGCGATGTTCCTGGTCATCATCCTCGGGGCGACGCACGCGCGCGCACCGGCGGGCTTCGCGCCCATCGCGATCGGTCTGGGGCTGACGCTGATCCACCTCATCAGCATCCCGGTGACGAACACCTCGGTGAACCCGGCGCGTTCGACGGGCGTGGCGCTGTTCGCCGGCCCCGTCGCGATGTCGCAGCTGTGGCTGTTCTGGGTCGCGCCGATCGCCGGCGGCCTGCTGGGCGGCGTGATCTACCGCTGGCTCGGGCAGTTCGGCCCGGATCTGAAGGGCACGCGCTGATCGCGGATGCTCCTTCGCAAACAAAAAGGCCACGCGCGAGCGTGGCCTTTTTTCGTCGCCCTCGGACTGGGCCTCAGAAGCGCCCTTCCTGGAAATCGACGAACGCCTGCATGATCTGCTCCTTCGTGTTCATCACGAACGGGCCGTAACGCGCGACCGGTTCGCGTAGCGGACGACCCGCCAGCAGGATCACGCGAAGCCCGCCGTCGCCCGCGCGCAGCCGCACGGTGCGGCCGCCGACCAGCACGGCGATTTCCTGCGCCGACAGCGCGCGCGCCTCACCGCCCTCACCCACCGAACCCGCGCCTTCGAAGGCATACGCGAACGCGTTGTGGCCTTCGGGCAGGTCGTGGTCGAACTGCGCGCCGGGCGCCAGTTCGATGTCGAGGTAGACCGGATCGGTTGCCGGCTGCGAGATCGGTCCGGCGACGTCGCCGACGCGTCCGGCGATCACCTTCACGTTCACGCCGTCGACCGGCTGCACCTGCGGGATACGGTCGGGCGCGAATTCCTGGTACTGCGGCTGCGTCATCTTCTGCGACGCCGGCAGGTTCACCCACAGCTGGAACCCGCGCATGCGGCCTTCCTGCTGCTCGGGCATTTCCGAATGCACCAGGCCGCGGCCGGCGGTCATCCACTGCACGCTGCCGGGCACCAGCACGCCTTCGTTGCCGTGGTTGTCCTTGTGGCGCATGCGGCCGTCGAGCATGTAGGTGACGGTCTCGAAGCCGCGGTGCGGATGGTCCGGGAAGCCGGCGAGATAGTCCTCGGGCTGGTCGGTGCCGAACTCGTCCAGCATCAGGAACGGATCGAGCATCTCCAGCTGCGGCGTGCCGATCACGCGCGTCAGGCGCACGCCGGCGCCGTCGGAAGCGGGCATACCGCGCAGGGTGCGGCCGATGCGGGCGAAGTCGAAGGCGGTGTTCATGGGAAGTCTCTCCAGTTACGGCTAGCGACAATGTCGGGCCGCGAACGCGCGCCGGCCAGTGCCGTGGGTGGAACGGTCCATGTTCCCGCACTCACCAGCCGATGCCCACGCCCGCCCCGGCCGATTGCTCGCTGCCGCTGAACGCCGCACCGAAGGACAGCGACACGTTCGTCTTGAGCTGGCGCTGGTAACCGACCGCGAACGCCTCCTGCCCTTCCGCATAGCCGGCACCGACCGACACGCGATTGCGCGTCTGGATGTTCGCCGCGCTGGAGGCCATGTGCACCATCGCCGCGTTCATCGCGCCCTGACGGTTGATGCGGCGATCGGTCTGGCGAAACTCGTCGTCGACCTGCCCGCGCAGGTCCTCGATGGCCTGCATCGGCACGGCGATGATCTCGTTGACGCGCTGGTCGGTGTACGTGTTCGCCTGCACCAGCGTCGTCGCCGATTGCGCCTGCATCTGCTGCACGTTCACAGCGTCCGTCGCGGCCGTGCCGTCGGCGACGTTCGCCACCTGGCGCTCCGCGCCGGGCGAACCGACGGACACGGTGTTCGCGCGATCGGCCACCGAGTTCGCCCCCAGCGCCACGCTGTTGGCTGCATTGGCCTGCGCGTTGCTGCCGGCGGCGACCGAGCCGGTTCCGCTCGCCGACGCCGCGGTCGCATCCTGCGCGGTGAAACGCGTGTCGGTCGCGCCGCCGGAGCCGCGTCCGTCGAGATAAAGCAGCGCGGCGGCGACGTCCGTGAACACCCCGCCGCTGAGCGCGAATTGCGGCGCGAGCAGCGTGCTTCCCGCCGCATCCACGAGCGAGGCGTTGCCGACGAAGGCGTTGCTCGTGCCGCGCAGCGATGCCATCAGCTGCGCACCGTTGAGTGCTTCGAGGCTCGCGTCGCCGACGAATCCCGCGGCGACGTTGACGATGCGATTCGGACCGCCGCCGGCATGGTTCGCGCTGAACGCACCGATGCCGCCGTCCCACAACAGGCCATCGCTTGCCGTCGCCTGCACCGAACGCAGCTGCGCCACGTTCACCGCATCGGTGTCGAAACTGCCAGGGGCCACGTTGGTGAGTTTTCGCGTGCGGCCCAGCACGCCGAACGACACTTCACCGAAGGAGGTCTGCGGCGCGCTCAAACCGAACGCCGTGTATCCGCTCTGCGCGCCCACCAGCGTGGCCGATCCGTCGCCGATCGCGACCGAGGCTGCGTGGTTCACCACCGCACCGGACCCCAGCGCGATGCTGCGCGGCGCGTTCGCCTGCGCCTGCGCGCCGAGCGCGACGCCCGATACGTCCGACACGCTCGCGGTCTGGCCGATGGCGATGCCGTCCACGCCAGCCGCATCCACGCGCGCATTGTTGCCGATGCCGATGCCCCGGTCGGCGTTCGCCACGCCGCTGTCGCCGATGGCGATGGACGCTGCGCCGGCCGCGGTCGCCGCCGGTCCGATCGCGAGCGCACCCAGCGCGAAAGCGTGTGCCGACGTGCCCAGCGCGACGGCGTCGTTCGCCGTCGCGAAGGCGTCCGTCCCGCACACGAACGCGCCGGTCGCGCCGATGGCGACGACCTGGCCGGTGGGCCCGACGCAGCTTTCCTGCGCTCGCGCGTGTTGCGGCGCGAGGATCGCGAGGGCGGAAAGGATGAGGCACAGCGTGACGTCCCGCTGCGTCGGCGAGACGGCGTCCGGATGGCGATTCATGGTGCGCTCCTGAGGCGTTGGCGCCGTCAGACGGCGGCGTCGCCGAGGTCCAGTGCGCGCTCATCACCACGCGGCCGCGCGCTGTCGACGTTCGAGCCAGCGGAGCTTTACGCCTGAGCTCGTTCAACTCCGATGAAGGCGATGGGCGACCGAAAGCGACGCCGCAGCGCCGTAGCCCGGATAAGCGAAGCGCATCCGGGGTTTGCCTCGACGGATACGCTCCACCGGGTGCGGCCTGCAGCCTTTCCCGGGCTACACCACGAGTCAGCGCCGCTGCAGCTTCCAGCAACGATGGATGCGCGCATCGCGCTCGAAATCCGGCGGGATGGTCTTCGCCGAGATGTCCTCGAGCTTCGCGAATTCCTCAACGCTCGCCTCGTCCATGCGGAAGCGGCGGAAGTTGTTCGAGAAATACAGCACGCCGCCCTGCTCCAGGCGCGCCACCGCCGCGCGCAGCAAGCGCACGTGCTGCGCCTGCACGTCGAAATCCTGCGCGCGCTTGGAGTTGGAGAACGTCGGCGGGTCACAGAAGATCAGGTCGTACTGATGGGTGTCCGCTTCCAGCCACGTCAGCGCGTCGGCCTGCACGAGGCGATGGCGCGTGCCGCCGATATCGTTCTCGCGCAGGTTGTCGGCGCACCATTCCAGGTACGTTGCCGACAGATCGACCGTCGTGGTCAGTCGCGCGCCGCCGACCGCCGCGTGCACCGTCGCCGCGCCGGTGTAGCCGAACAGGTTGAGGAAACGCGTGTCGTGCGCTTCCTCGGCGATGCGCAGGCGCATCGGGCGATGATCGAGGAACAAACCGGTGTCGAGGTAATCGAACAGGTTCACGCGCAGCAGCGCGTCGCCTTCGCGCACGGTGACGAACTCGCCGCGCGAATCCATCTGGCCGTACTTGCTGCCGCCCTTGCCGCGTGAACGCGTCTTCAGTGCGACGTTCTCGCGCGGCACGTCAAAGACTTCGCGCACGGCGGCCAGCAGTTCGTTGAGGCGGCGGCGCTGGATGTTCTCGGGGATGTCCTGCGGCGCGGCGTATTCCTGCACGTGCAGGAACACGCGCGGCGTCGCCTCGTGCGTCGTGTACACATCGATCGCGGCGGCGTATTCCGGGATGTCCGCGTCGTAGGCGCGATAGCACGTCACGCCTTCGCGCTCGCGCCAGCGCTTGAGCTTGTGCAGGTTCTTGCGCAGGCGGTTGGCGACCATCTGCGCGCCTTCCGACAGCGTCGGCGCGACTTCGGCGCCGGTCTCGTCGGTGCGGCGGCGCTGCACGGGCGCGATGGGATCGCACACGATCAGCGTGCATTCGATCGCGCCGTTGAACAGCTGGTACTTCTTCTGCGCGCGCAGGCCGGTGGCGAAGGCGAGTTCGGCATCGCCGCACAGCAGGCTTGCGCGCCACTGCGGTGTGGCGCGCTTGAGTGCATCGCCGAGCGCGCGGTACAGCGCGGGATCGGCCGCAAGTCGCGCATCGTACGGCGGATTGCAGACGACCAGGCCGTTGGGCGCTTCCTCGCTCGATGCATCCGGCGCGCTGTCGAGCGAGCGGATGTCGCCGACCTTGAAGCCGATCAATCCCGCGAGTCCCGCCAGCACCGCATTGTCCTCCGCGGCGCGGATCGCATGCGGATCGGTGTCGCGACCGAAGAATGCGGAGCGCAGCGAGTTCATGCCGGCCGCTTCGCGCTTGCGCGCGTCGTCGAACATCGCGCTCCACGCGGCGGTGTCGAAGCCGCGCCAGCGCGTGGGCGACTCGTGCCCGTGACGCTGCAGGCCCGGCGCGACGTCGGCCGCCATCAGCGCGCCTTCGATCAGCAACGTGCCGCTGCCGCACATCGGATCCAGCAGCGAACCGCCTTCGGCGTAGACCTTCGTCCACTGGCCGCGCATCAGCACGGCGGCGGCGAGGTTCTCCTTCAGCGGCGCCTCGCCCTGCTTCGTGCGCCAGCCGCGACGATGCATCGGGCCGCCGGACAGGTCGATGGACACGATCGCGCGCCCCTTGCGCAGCACGAGGTTCACGCGCAGGTCGGGCGATTCGACGTCGACGTCCGGACGCGTGCCGGTGTTGGCGCGCATGACGTCGACGATGCCGTCCTTCACGCGCTGCGCGGCGTAGCGCGCGTGCGTGATGGCTTCGCCGGAGACGTGCGCGTCGACGGCGACGGTGTGTCCCTGCGCGAGATGCTGCGCCCAGTCGATCGCGGCGACACCGGCGTAGAGCGCGTGCTCGTCGGGGCAGTCGAATTCGGCGATGGGCCACAGCACGCGGCTGGCCAGTCGCGACCACAACACGGCGCGCTGCGCGTCGGCGAGCGTGCCTTCGGCGTTGACGCCTGCGATGGCGGCAGTGGCGCGCGCGCAGCCCAGCGCGGCCAACTCGTCGGCGAGCAGGTATTCCAGGCCTTTACCGCAACTGGCGAAGAACTTCATGTACGGATCTCAGAGCGATGCGAGCAGCGAAGCGAACGCGTCCGCGCTCGCTTCGACGTGGTTGGAAAGGCGGTGCGTGTCGTCAACCAGCAGCAGGCGCGCACTACGCGCATACGCCCAGGCGACGACTTCGGCCGGCGCGATGAGTTCATCGTTCCAGCCGTGGATGATCGAGGTCGGCACGTTCGCGGCGGTGAGGCGCGGCGCCTCGCCCATGCGCACCGGCGGCGCCATCAGGAACAGGCCCAGCGTGTCGACCTTCAGCGACACCAGGCCGGAGATGTACGCGCCCAGGCTGGAACCTGCGAGCACCACCGGCCCGCGCGCGGCGGCGGCCTGCGCGAGGCCGAGCAGGCGTTCGACCCGCGCGTGCACGTCGCCGACTTCGCTGACGTCGCGCCTGGCGTCGAGGTCGGTGTAGTCGGGACGCTCGTGGGTCCAGCCCAGGCGCTCGGCGGCGAGCGCGAGCGCGGCGACCTTGGTGGCGTCCGGTCCGCTCTCGAAACCGTGGGAAAGAATGCAGTGTCCGCGAGTGCTCATGCGTTGGAGTCTGTTTCGTTGAGGACGACGATCGCGTCGCCGCGGCGGATGGTGCCGCCTTGCAGGATGCGCGCGCACAGGCCGCCGTGGCCGCGCATCGCGTTGAAACCGCCGGGACCGAGCGCGGCTTCCATGCGCGAGCACGGATCGCACGAATCGGTCCCTTCCAGCACGACCTCGCCGACGCGGAAGCGCCGGCCCTTCAGCGCCACCAGCGGGATGCCGGAAACGACGAGGTTGCGGCGCAGCGTCGCCGGCGCGATCGAGCCATGGCCCGACAGCGCGGCGATCACCGGCAGGTGTTCGGCCTGGATCAGCGTGATCCCGCGCTTGCCGCTGCCGCCGCGGTAACGGTCGCCGACGAGGCCGGCACCGGTTTCGGCCACGACCTCACCGACCTCCTCCATGGCGACATCGCGCCCTGGGCGCAGGCCGATCCAGTCCACCGCACCGGTCTGCGGCAGCGTGGCCATCAGCTTGCCGAGCTCGGAGTCGGGGGGCGGGAGTTTCATGGGGCGGTTCCGTCCGGGGGTCGGACCGCGACGGGCGCGGGCGGGAAGTCGTTCAGCGGGGGCAGCGGGCGCGCGGGAGGCGAATGGTAGCATCCGGCCCCATGTCGTCCGTCCCTCCGGCCCCGCCCATCGCCTTCGATCCGCTGCCCTACCAGGAGCGGCTGGACGCGCGTGCGCTGGACGAGGTCGACCTGGTCGTCATCCACTGCACCGAGCTTCCCGACCTGCCGATGGCGCGCCGTTTCGGCGAGGAAGTGCTTTACGAGACCTCGCTGACCGGCAACAGCGGCCACTTCTACATCGACCGCGACGGCAGCGTGCACCAGTACGTGGCGCTGGAGCGCATCGCCCATCACGTGCGCGGGCACAACACGCGCGCGGTCGGCATCGAACTGGTCAATCGCGGACGCTATCCGGACTGGCTGATGGCCTCGCACCAGGCGATGGACGAGGCATATACGGATGCGCAGATCGATGCGCTGATCGCGCTGCTGCGATGGCTGGAAGTCGAGCTGCCTTCGCTGCGCTCGATCGCCGGGCACGAGGACCTGGACACGACGGAAGTCCGCGCGACGGACAACCCCGAGGTGCTGGTGCGGCGCAAGCGCGATCCGGGGCCTTTGTTCCCGTGGGAACGGGTCATGGCGGCGGTGGACCTGGTGCGGGTGCCGTAGCCCGGGTAAGCCAAGCGCACCCGGGTTCGCGCGTGGCGGACATCGCGAGGACGTGGAACGAAAGGCCTCCCGACACCGCCGGTTATACTTTCGTCCCGCCTTCGACAAAGTCCCCGCATGACCGCGCCCGCCAACGAGCAAGTCGTTCACGAACTGGTCGAACTGCTTTCGCTCGAGCGGCTGGAGGACAACCTCTTCCGTGGACAGAGCCGCGACATCGGCACCAAGTACGTGTTCGGCGGCCAGGTGCTCGGACAGGCGCTCTCGGCCGCGCAGGCGACGATGCAGGCACCGCGCGGCGCGCATTCGCTGCACGCCTACTTCCTGCGCGCCGGCGACATCGCGGCGCCCATCGTCTACCAGATCGACCGCACCCGCGACGGCGGCAGCTTTTCCGTGCGTCGCGTCACCGCGATCCAGCACGGCGAAGTGATCTTCTTCATGGCGGCCTCGTTCCAGCAGGACGAGGAAGGTGGCGAGCACCAGCTCTCGATGCCCGAAGTCCCCAAGCCCGAGGACATCGATCCCGCGCCCGCCGTGCCCGAACACGTCATGGCGACGCTGCCGATCAAGATCCAGCGCTGGCTGTCGCGCAAGGGACCGTTCGAGTTCCGCCACGTTTACCCCCGCGACGAACTCAACCCGCCCAAGCGCCCGCCGTTCCAGCAGTTCTGGTTCCGCCTGACCGAACGCGTCGGCGACGCACCGGAACTGCACCGCGCCCTGCTCGCCTACGCGTCCGATTTCCACCTGCTGGGCACGGCGACCTTCCCGCACGGCATCAGCTATTACCAGCCGAACGTGCAGATGGCTTCGCTCGACCACGCGCTGTGGTTCCACCGTCCGTTCCGCGCCGACGACTGGCTGCTGTATTCGATCGACAGCCCGAGCGTGCAGAGCGCGCGTGGCCTGGCGCGTGGCCAGATCTTCGACCGCGCCGGCCACCTGGTCGCGAGCACCGCGCAGGAAGGCCTGATCCGCGTGGTGAAGGACGCGGCCGCCGCGGCTCACGTGCCGGCGAAGGAATGACATGAGGCAGGTATTCAGCAGCCAGCGTCTCGAGAACGTCGAGACCGTCGCGCAGATGCTGCGCGACGCGGACATCGAGGTGCGCATCACCAACGGCCGTTCGTACAAGGGCGGTCGTCGCGGCACCTTCAGCTACAGCGACAGCGATTCGGGTGGCCCGAAGCCGGCCGTGTGGGTGGTGCGTTCGGAAGACACGGTGAAGGCGCGCGAGATCCTGCGTGACGCCGGCCTGCTGGAAAGCACGCGCGAGCGCTTCGCCGGGCCGAGCTTCCGCCTGGATTCGGAAAACGCGCCCGCGCAGGCCAAGTCGCAGGCGCGCGCACTGCGCTACAAGCTGGCGCTGATCGCCGGCATCGTGATCATCGGCGCGCTGGCGATCCGGCACGCGGTGAACCTCGACATCGCGGGCGAGGCGTTGAAGACGCATCCGCTCGATGGTTCGACCGCGCAGATCCCGCAGCCGCTCGCGGCGGCGGTGTTCACGCAGGAATTGCCGCAGACGCATATCGATGTCGTGTGCCTGTCGATCGACGGCAAGGACGCATCGCCGGAAATGATCCAGGCGATGCAGCCGCTGGTGCTCAAGCCGCGTGCGCGTGACGTGGTGCCCGCGTCGCAGTGCGTGCGCGTCGCCGACGATGAAGTCGGCAGCAGCCAGCGCGGCACGGGCAAGCCGGCGGTCATCGTGGACGTGCACGGCTTCCGCCCGAAGTCGCGCGACGATGCCGGCCGCGTGACGGGCACGCTGGAAATCAGCGCGTACCACCATCGTCTGTCGGGTTCGTACAAGACGCTGGAAGTGATGCAGACCGAAAGCGGCTGGAAGGTGGGGCGGACGTTGAAGCACGTGGCGATGTGACCCATCGCGCGGCGCTCCATTTACGGCGAACACCCTCAGCGTCACTGTAGCCCGGGTAAGCGAAGCGCACCCGGGGCTGTCACGCTCACCCGGGTGCGCTTCGCTTACCCGGGCTACGAAGGGCATGCATCGAAGGCATGCATCGCGAATGCGCGCGTGATCGCACGCCCTGCCCTCCCCCAAACCCCTCTCCCGTGGACGGGAGAAGGGCTCGAACAGGGCAAGGGGCCAAAGCGCATCAGCGATGACGCGGCGCCAGATCCGCACGCGTCAGGAAGCCATCGCGGTCTTCATCCATGAACGCGAACGACTTCTCCAGTCGCGGCATCTTCTCGCTGACTTCCACGCGGCTGAGCTTTCCGTCCTTGTTGAGGTCGGCGGCGGCGAAACGCTCTTCGGCACGCTTGGCGCGTTCGGCTTCATGCTGCGGGCGCATGCGCTCGTGGTACCTGGTCAGCTCGCTGCGGACGATGTAGCCGTCGCGGTTGCTGTCGATGTCGGCGAACTTCTCGTTGATGAAGCGCAGCGAGGACGCTTCGCTGCGGCTGATGCGGCCGTCGCCGTCGGTGTCGGCCTTCACGATGCGCTCCATCCCGCCGCCGTGACCACGATGGCCGTGGCCCATGCGGTGCGGGCGTTCGGATGCGTCGAGCTTGCCGTCGCGGTTCTTGTCGAGCTGGTCGAACGAGGCGGCCAGGCGCGGATGGGCGGCGGCTTCGGTGCGGTCGATGACGCCATCGTTGTTGGTGTCGATCTTCGGACGCGCGGCGCCGGACTGCGGCGCCGCGATGGCGGCACCGGCGGCCGTCGCGGCGACGGCGGTGGCGAGCAGGACGGACAGGGTCGTGCGGGTCATGGTGGCTCCTGGGGGCGGCACCCGGATGGCGCCGATGTCCAGTCAACGCGCGCCGTGTCCCCGGGTTGACGACGCGCCGGCCGCGTTCAGTCGAGCGACAGCGTTGTCCTCACGTCCGTCGGCGCTATGCTGCGTCCATGGGCACCGAACCGCAGGACAGCGACGACCTGCGCCTGTTCCACACGGGCGAACACGCATGCGGCTACTGGCCGGAGCGTGCAGCGCGCGACCTGGTGCTCGACCCGCGCGATCCGCGCCTGCGCCACTGGTATCCGCATGCGCTGAGCTGGGGCTTCCGCCGCTCCGGCGACATCGTCTACCGCCCGCACTGCGCCGGCTGCCGCGCCTGCGTGGCGGTGCGCATCCCGGTGGACCGCTTCGAGCCCGACCGCAGCCAGCGCCGCTGCCTGGCCCGCAACGCGCGCGTCGAAATGCGCGTGCTGCCGGCGCATCGCACGGCCGAGCAACTCGCGCTGTACCGCCGCTACCTCGCCTCACGCCATGCCGGCGGCGGCATGGACGGGCACGGCGCGTCGGAGTTCGACCAGTTCCTGATCGGCAGCTGGAGCGAAGGCCGTTTTCTGGAACTGCGCGAACCCTCGCCGCAGGGCCCCGGCAAGCTGCTCGCGGTGGCCGTCACCGATTGCACCGAGGTGTCGCTCTCGGCCGTCTACACCTTCTACGAACCCGACGAAGCCGATCGCGGGCTGGGCACGCTGTCGATCCTGCGGCAGATCGAATGGGCCCGTCGCGAACGCCGCCGCCACGTCTACCTGGGCTACTGGATCGACGGCCATCCGAAGATGGACTACAAGCGGCGCTTCCGCCCGCTGGAAGCCTTCGACGGCCGGCAGTGGCACGACCTGCCCTGAATCCCGCCGCCCGGCGCGGTGGATCGCCACGCACTGTCATCCGGCCTGCGCGGCCGCGTGACAGAATCGCGCGATGTCCAGACTCCCTCTCCTTCTCGCCGCGCCGCTGGCGCTGCTGCTTTCGGCCTGCACGCAGGTCAACGTCAAGGGCGATCCCGAAGCCTGGGCGCGCGCGATGAGCGCCGACGCGACCCTGCGCGTGGCGACCTACAACACCTCGCTCTACGACGACGAGACGGGCGGCCTCGTTCGGCGCCTGGAGTCCGGCGACGGCGGCGCGCGCAAGATCGCGGCCGTGCTGCAACGCGTGCGTCCGGACCTGGTGCTGCTCAACGAATTCGATTTCGACGCGGAAGGCCGCGCGGCGGATCTGTTCCAGCGCCACTATCTCGAAATCGCGCAGCCCGGCGGCGGCGATCCGCTGCGCTATCCGTATCGCTACCTCGCGCCGGTCAACACCGGCGTGCCCAGCGGCCTGGATCTCGACCGCAACGGCACGGCCGGTGGCGAAGGCCGCAATCGCGGCAACGATGCATGGGGCTACGGCCTGCATCCCGGCCAGTACGGGCTGCTGGTGCTGTCGAAATATCCGATCGACGCCGAACAGGTGCGCACCTTCCAGTTGCTCAAGTGGAGCGCCCTGCCCGGCGCACGGCAGCCGATCGACCCGAAGACGAATGCGCCGTGGTACCCGGCGGACATCTGGTCGCAGTTGCGCCTGTCGTCGAAGTCGCACTGGGACGTGCCGGTGAGCACGCCGTCCGGCGTGGTGCATTTCCTCGTCTCGCATCCGACGCCGCCGGTGTTCGACGGCCCCGAGGATCGCAACGGCGCGCGTAACGCGGACGAGATCCGCTTGTGGTCGGAATACCTTTCGGCCGGCGCGAAGCCGTGGCTGTGCGATGACCGCGGACAGTGCGGCGGATTGGCCGCCGGTGCGCGGTTCGTGATCGCGGGCGATCTCAACAACGATCCGGTCGATGGCGATGGCCGGCACGAGGCGATCGTCGAACTGCTCGAACATCCGCGCGTGCTTCGTTACGCGACGCCGCGCAGCGAAGGCGCGGTGGAAAAGACCGCGCAGTACGCGGCCTCCGGCGTCGTGCATCGCGGCGCGCCCGCGCATGCGACCGGCGACTTCGGTCCGAAGGCCGGCACGATGCGGCTGGATTACGTGTTGCCTTCAACGGGTTTCGCGTTGAAGGGGAGCGGCGTGTTCTGGCCGGCGTCGACTTCGCCGGAAGCGGCGATTGCCGATGGCAGCGACCATCATCTGGTGTGGGTCGATCTGGACGCGAACGCCGCACCGTAGGATGGGTTTCGCCGCGCGAAACCCATCGCCTTTGCGCATGGCGAGGGTCGCCTCACATTCGCGAAGCAACGGCAATCTTCGGCATTTGTGGAACGGCTCTCGGCGCGTGAATGATGGGTTTCGCGGCGCGAAACCCATCCTACGTGGCATCGTTAGCGAGCTGCCTCACTCCGGCGGCAACTTCCCGATCACCGGCGGCGTCGGATCCAGCGACGGCGGCGTGAATTCCACCGGCATCGACACCGGCTGCGCGGACGCCAGCGGTGCTGGCGGTAGTGCCGTCGAGGCGCCCGGCTCCGGCGCATGCACGCGCGGTCCGAACCCGAACATCGCATCGCTGCGCGCCGACACGATCATGCGCACCATGCCGGTCGGGATCATCAGTTCGATCTCGACGTCCTGGCCTTCGGCGGTGCGGCCATTCAACGTCATGTCGATCAAGGCGCCGCCGGTGTCGATCGCCCCGCACAACACATGCGGGCCGTGCGGGCCGTCGTGCAGGTAGGGGCGGATCGCCTCCCCGAGAATCTCCAGCGCCTGCGGATACAGGAACACCGCATAGCCCAGGAAGCGGTCGCGCTTGTTGTCTTCGGCCATGGCGATCTCAGCGGAGTTCGAAGGTGAGAGCGGCGGCGGCATCGCGTGCGCGCTGTCGTGCGGACTCGATGTCCGCGCCCAGCGCCAGCGTCACCGCGACGCGACGATGACCTTCCACGCGCGGCTTGCCGAACAGGCGCAGCTGCGTGTCGGTCTGTTCCAGCGCCTTGTCGACATCGGAAAACACCGGCACGCCATGCCCGTGCGCGAGCACCGCGCACGAAGCCGCGGCGCCGTACTGGCGGATTGCCGGAATGGGGAGGCCAAGGATCGCGCGCGCATGCAGCGCGAATTCACTCAGATCCTGCGAGATCAGCGTGACCAGCCCGGTGTCGTGCGGACGCGGCGAGACTTCGCTGAACCACACCTCGTCGCCCTTCACGAACAGCTCGACGCCGAACACGCCCCAGCCGCCAAGATCGTCGGTTATCGCGCGCGCGATCTCCTGCGAACGCTCCAGCGCGCGCGGCGACATCGCCTGCGGCTGCCAGCTTTCGCGATAGTCGCCGTCGCGCTGCAGGTGCCCGATCGGCGCGCAGAACGTGGTGCCGCCGGCGTGACGCACCGTCAGCAGCGTGATCTCGTATTCGAAGTCGACGAAGCCCTCGACGATCACGCGTCCCGCGCCGGCGCGGCCGCCGGTCTGCGCGTAATCCCAGGCCTTGTCGATGTCGGCCTGCGTGCGCACCAGGCTCTGGCCTTTGCCCGAGGACGACATCACCGGCTTCACCACGCACGGCACGCCGATGTCGGCCACGGCGGCGCGGTAATCCTCCAGCGTGTCGACGAAGCGGTAGGGCGAGGTCGGCAGGCCGAGCGTTTCGGCGGCGAGGCGGCGGATGCCCTCGCGGTCCATCGTCAGGCGCGCGGCGCGGGCGGTCGGGATCACGCGCACGTCGCTGCCGCGCGCTTCGAACTCGCGCTCCAGCTCGACCAGCGTCTGCGTGTGGATGGCCTCGATCTCCGGCACGACCAGGTGCGGCCGTTCCAGCGCGATCAGCGCGCGAACCGCGGCGCCGTCGAGCATGTCCAGCACATGGCTGCGGTGCGCGACCTGCATCGCGGGCGCGTCGGCGTAGCGGTCGGCGGCGATGACTTCCACGCCGAAGCGCTGCAGCTCGATCGCCACTTCCTTGCCCAGTTCGCCCGAACCGAGCAGGAGCACGCGGAAACCGTGCGGGGACAAGGGCGTGCCGATCGTGACCATGCGCAATCCGGGAGGTGGGAGGCGGCCAGTGTACCGGCCGGCCACATGACGGAACCTGCCGTTCGTGCCTCGCCGATGGTGCTTCGAGCAGATCCGGGCTGTCGGGCGGCAGCGTCAGCATGCGATCCTAGAGCCTGTTCAATGTCTCCACATGGCTCGACATACATTCCCTCACTCTTCCTTGCCCTGCAGGCCCGCAGCTCCGACGGGCCATGTGGAGGCATTGAACAGGCTCTTGCGATGCCCGGCCCCCACCCGCGCTTGTTGAACCGATGGATGGTCCTCGCGCTCGCGATGGCCATCTCGGCGTGCTCGCGCGAAGCCGCGCCGCCCACCGCGCCCGAGCACGGCACGCGCCTGGCCGGCGTGCTGCTCGATCCGCAGATGGACGAGATCAGCGGCCTGGCGGCCTCGCGACGTCACCGCGACGTGCTGTGGATGCACGACGACGGCGGCAACCCCGAACGCCTGTTCGCGGTCAGCACCAACGGCACGCGGCTGGCGACGCTGCGCGTGGAAGGCGTCACCAAGACCGATTGGGAAGACATCGCCGCGTTCGAACTGGACGGCAAGGCGTACCTGCTGATCGCCGACACCGGCGACAACGGCGGGCTTCGACGCAGCCTGCAGCTGCACATCATCGAGGAGCCGGCGAAGCTGGAGAACGCGCGGCTTCGCCCGGCGTGGTCGATCGCGTTCCGCTGGCCCGACGGTGCGCGCGACTGCGAGGCCGTCGCCGTCGATGCCGAACGCGAACAGGTGCTGCTGATCTCCAAGAAGCGCCAGCCGCCGGAACTGTTCTCGCTGCCGCTGCGGCCGCCATCGGGCACCGCGCTGCAGACGGCGCAGCGGCTGGCGACGCTGGCCGGGGTCCCGCAACCGACCGCCGAAGCGCTGGAGCGCTATCCACAGCGCGCGCGCCTGGACAGCCAGGTCACCGCGGCCGACATCTCGCCGGACCACCGCACGATGGCGGTCATGACGTATCGCTGGCTGCTGCTCTATCCACGCCTGGGGGAGGAAGGCTGGGGCGATGCGGTATCGCGTCCACCGCGCTTCCAGCCGCTGCCGTGGCTGCCGCAGGCCGAGGCGCTGGGCTGGAGCGCCGACGGCACCGCGCTCTACGCCACCGGCGAGTTCATCCCCGCCCCGCTCTACCGGATCGTGCCCTGACGCCGCCCGTCGGCCGGATGGCGCCTCGCGATTGCGCCGACTGATATCTTTCTGATATCACATTATCCATCGACACACGTCCATGGAAGCAGGGAGTCGCCCCGATGAAAGAGAACCCGATCCGCTCCCTGTCCGGCATCCCGGTCCTGCTGGCGCTGCTGGCACTGCTCGCGGTGGCCGCTTGGCTGTTCCTGACCGGCTTCGGCATCGCGGGCGACGATCCGTCGGGCTCGCGCATCCTCGGCGCGCTGCTCCTGGGTCTGGCGAGCTTCGTGTCGCTGTTCGGCCTGTACAAGGTCGAGCCCAACCAGGCCGCGGTGCTGAGCCTGTTCGGCAAATACGTGGGCACGGTGAAGGAGAACGGCCTGCGCTGGAACAACCCCTTCTACGCCAAGCGCGCCGTCAGCCAGCGCGTGCGCAACTTCGAGAGCGGCAAGCTCAAGGTCAACGAGCTGGACGGCAGCCCGATCGAGATCGCCGCCGTCATCGTCTGGCAGGTCATCGACAGCGCCGAAGCCGTCTACAACGTCGACGACTACGAGAGCTTCGTGCACATCCAGTCCGAATCGGCGCTGCGCGCGATGGCGACCAGCTATCCCTACGACCAGCACGAGGAAGGCCAGCTCGCGCTGCGCAGCCACGCGGCGGAAATCAGCCAGCACCTGCAGGACGAACTCGCCGAACGCCTGGCCGATGCCGGCGTGCGCGTGATCGACGCGCGCATCAGCCACCTCGCCTACGCGCCGGAAATCGCCCAGGCGATGCTGCAGCGCCAGCAGGCGAACGCGATCATCGCCGCACGCACGCGCATCGTCGCCGGTGCCGTGGGCATGGTCGAAATGGCGCTGGCGGAACTTCAGAAGAACGGCGTCGTGCAGTTGGACGAGGAGCGCAAGGCACACATGGTCAGCAACCTGCTGGTGGTGCTGTGCGGCGAGCGCGGCACGCAGCCGATCGTCAACGCCGGCACGCTGTACTGAGGCCGTGATGTTCGTCGATTACGCGATCCCCGCCATCCTCGCGATCAGCAGCCTGCCCGCCTTCATCGCGGCGAAACTGATGTCGCGCGGCCGTCCGCCCGGCGCGCCCGTGCCGCCACTGGCGCGGGTGATGCGGCTGGTGGGCGTGGCGATCCTCGCCGGTGCGCTCGGCCTGCTGTGGGCCGGCGAAGACGGAACGCGGCGGCTGGTGGTGATCGTGGCGATGGTCGTGGCGGTGAACGGGCTCGGGCTGGTCCTGCTGTTCAAGCTCGGCCGCAACCGCTCCGGACCGCGCTGACGTGAGCGAGAAAAAGGCCTTCCCGCTGCGCATCAACGCCGACGTACTCTCGGCCGCGCAGCGCTGGGCGGACGACGAACTGCGCAGCGTCAACGCGCAGATCGAGTACGTCCTGCGCGATGCGCTGCGCAAGGCCGGCCGGTTGCCGGGGCATACTTCGAACCCCGAGACAGAAGGTCCTGCAACGGACCCCGCATCCGACGAGGAATCGAC
>Ga0102591_1002597_pt1 | contig 18910 bp, 21 predicted proteins | sample AraplaCol_mCL_r2_2_FD_76860 | JGI IMG/M metagenome (GOLD analysis project Ga0102591, IMG submission 76860) | Arabidopsis root microbial communities from North Carolina, USA - plate scrape MF_Col_mCL_r2 (SPADES assembly) (version 2) | ecosystem: Host-associated > Plants > Roots > Endosphere... | reverse complement strand
GTCTCTCATGCCGCCGCCGGGAGGGGATAGGTCCGGCACGGTTGCGAAGGGCGGGTCGGGCGCTCTTCGCCATGCGTGTTAAATCTGCCACGGCGAGAATCTAAGTCAAGGATAATCGCGTTAACATCTTGCATGTTGTGAAATTGTCGCATTTCGACCGCGTCATTCGGCCAAAATACAACTATGGCTTGCCGACCCTCCGGCGGGGGTCATTAAGGACGAACAGCTTCGGGTCCAGGCCCGAGGTCTTTTCGAAGTCGATCAGGCGCACGCGGGTCTCGCCGCCTTTCACGTCGGTGACGGTCCAGCCCAACAGGGCGGGCTCGTTGCTGAAGTCCAGGGCGATGCGGCCCAGGGTCTGGCGCTTGGCGTCGACGGCGGTGATCGTGAAGCCGTCCGACAGCTTGCGCACGCCGGTGATGGTCACGCCGCGATCCAGCCGCACTTCCCGCGCCAGCAGCAGCACCAGCGGGGTGCGGCTGAGCGGATAGCTTTCGAAGGTCTTCAGCCGCGGATCGGAAATGTTGACGTTGTGTCCGTTCGACACGACCAGCAGGCCGCCTGGGCCGTCGTAGGCGAAGCGGGCCTTGCCTGGACGCTGCAGATAGAAGTCGCCTTGGGTCCGCGCGCCGCGCGCGTCGGTCTGCACAAAGCGGCCCTTGGCCGAGCCCAGGGTCTGGATGTAGCCGGTGGCCTTGTTCACCAGGGCCTGGTCCTCGGCGGAAAGCTTGGCGGCCGGCGGCTGGGCGGCCAAGGCCGGGGCCGCGGCCAAGGCCAGGCCGGCGACGAGCATTAGGCGGCGGTTCAGGGTCGTGTCGGTCATGCGATCTCCTAGACCTCAACCTTTGCCCTGACCGTGCGACGAGCGAAAGGCTCTCGCGCGACCATTTTCCGGCGCTCCGATGAAGCGCCGTTCAGGTTGGGGGTGAGTGGAACGAAGGCAAACGCCGTCGGAAGGTCGAGGTTTCCGGACGTCGGCCGCCCCTACTTCTTGGCGTCCTCGACGGCGTCCTTCAGGTCGCCCTGCCGGACGTTGCCCGCGACCTTGTCCTTCTTGCCTTCCGCCTTCAGGTCCTTGTCGCCGATCACCGTGCCGACGCCGGATTCGACCTTGCCGATGGTCTCCTGCTTGCGCCCGGCTTTCCGATCGCAGGCGCTGAGGCCGGACACCGCGACGGCGAGGGCCAGGGCGAGGAGCGGCGTGGACGATCGGATCATGGTCGAGCTCCGTTGGATCGTGGTCGTAAAGCGACGGCCAAGCTGTCGCACGCCTACAACGCAAGCGGAGCCATAAGGATCCGGCCCTACATCGGCGGGGGCGGCGGGGCCAGGATCTCGCGCTTGCCGGCGTGGTTGGCGGGACCGACCACGCCTTCCTTCTCCATCCGCTCCATCAGAGAGGCGGCGCGGTTGTAGCCGATCTGCAGGCGGCGCTGGATATAGCTGGTCGAGGCCTTGCGGTCGCGGGTGACCACCGCCACGGCGTGGTCGTAGAGGTCGTTGGCCCCGCCCTCGCCCGAGAACGCGCCCTCGATGGCCTCTTCCTGCTCCTCGTCGCCGCCGGCGGTGACTTCCTCCAGGTAGTTGGGGATGCCCTGGTCGCGCAGGAACTTGGCCACCGCCTCGACCTCGCCGTCGCTGACGAACGGGCCGTGCAGGCGCTGGATGCGGCCGCCGCCGGCCATGTACAGCATGTCGCCCTGGCCCAGCAGCTGCTCGGCGCCCTGCTCGCCCAGGATGGTGCGGGCGTCGATCTTGCTGGTGACCTGGAAGCTGATCCGGGTCGGGAAGTTGGCCTTGATGGTGCCGGTGATGACGTCGACCGACGGGCGCTGGGTGGCCATGATCAGGTGGATGCCGGCGGCGCGGGCCATCTGGGCCAGGCGCTGGACGGCGCCTTCGATGTCCTTGCCGGCCACCATCATCAGGTCGGCCACCTCGTCGATGACCACCACCAGATAGGGCATGGGCTCGGGGCGGATCTTCTCGGTCTCGTAGATCGGGCGGCCGGCGTCGTCGAAGCCGGTCTGGACGGTCCGCTCGAAGTGCTCGCCCTTCTCCAGGGCCTCGTTGGCCTTCTCGTTGAAGCCGCCGATGTTGCGCACGCCGATCTTGGACATGCGGCGATAGCGGTCCTCCATCTCGCGGACGGTCCACTTCAGCGCCACCACGGCCTTCTTCGGATCGGTCACGACCGGGGCCAGCAGGTGCGGGATGCCGTCGTAGACGCTGAGTTCCAGCATCTTCGGGTCGATCATGATGAAGCGGCACTTCTCGGGCGGCAGCTTGTAGAGGATCGACAGGATCATGGCGTTGACGCCGACCGACTTGCCGGAACCGGTGGTGCCGGCGATCAGCAGGTGGGGCATCTTGGCCAGGTCGGCGATGTAGGTGTCGCCGCCGATGGTCTCGCCCAGGGCCATGGGCAGGTTGTGGCTGGCGCGCTCGTAGTCGGCGCTGCTGAGCAGGTCGCGCAGATAGACGGTCTCGCGGCGCTGGTTCGGCATCTCGATGCCGATGGCGTTGCGGCCCTGGGCCACGGCCACGCGGCACGAGATCACGCTCATCGAGCGAGCGATGTCGTCGGCCAGGGCCACGACGCGGGCGGTCTTGGTGCCGGCGGCCGGCACCAGCTCGTACATGGTCACGACGGGGCCGGGGCGGATCTGGTCGATCTGGCCGCGCACGCCGAACTCGGCCAGCACGCTTTCCAGCAGGCGGGCGTTCTGGCGCAGGGCCTCCTCGTCGAACTCGGCCGAGCGCGGCTTGGGCTTGGCCAGCATGGCCAGCTCGGGCAGCTGGAAGCCCTCGGCCTCGAAGTCGAAGGCCTTCTGCTGTTCGCGCTGCTCGCGGTTGTTGGACTTGGCGGGCGTCTTGGGCTGGGCGATGGCCAGGGGCCGCGGCTCGAAGCTGGGCTCGAAGTCGTCGTCCTCGTCCACCGGCGGCGGGGCGGCCTTGGCGGCCTTGCGCGGCGCCACGGCGGCGGCGGCCGCCTGGGGTTCGACCTCGATCACCGGGGCCGGAGCCTTGCGCGGCGCGCGCGGACGGGCGGCGGGTTCGGGGGCGGCGACGGGCTGCGGCGCGGGCGCGCGCTCGCGCGGCTGCATCAGGCCGTGGACCATGTCGCCGATCGCCTCGGGATCGATGCGGCGCACGCCGATGGCGTAGCCCAGGGCCACGGCCGCGCCGATCGCCAGCATCAGGGCGGCGATCAGGTGGGCGCCGGGCAGGCGGGCGAAACCCAGGAGGCCGGCCAGCAGGTTCAGCACGCCGTCGCCCCAGAACCCGCCCAGACCCTTGGCCAGCGGCCAGGCGACCGGCTTGGGCGGCGCGGCCAGCAGGCCGGCCAGGGCCAGCAGACCCAGGCCGCCGACGGCGGCGCGGACCCGCAGGTCGCGGCGGTGGGCGGCCGGGTCGGGCTGGGTGACGCGCGACATGCCGAACACCAGCATCAGGGCGGCGGCCATCCAGCCGGCCAGGCCCATCGACTGCATGACCACGTCGGCCAGGGCCGCGCCGGCTCCGCCGAGCGCGTTGGTGGCGGGCTGGCCGGTGGCGGCGTTCAGGCTGGGATCGGCGGCGTTGTAGGTGGCGACCGACAGCAAGAGGCCCGCGCCGACCACGCAGATCACCCCGCCCCGGAACCGCGCCGACCACGGCTGGGCCCAGCCGTACCGCACCGCGTCCCAGACCAGTTCAACGCTCGATCGCCGCGCCGCTCGCGCCATCAGAAGTCACCTTGCACTCGTAGACTCCCCTGTTTTGCCGCAAGAGGGTTAAGGCGTATTTACGATGATCGGGTTTGCCTGTGGTTTGAGGTCGCGTCGGAGGGTGACGAACTTGGCGAGGATACTGGCGTCGATCTTCGGGAGCCTGGGCCTCGTGGCCTTCATGATCCCGGCCGTCCTGCAGTTCACGGCGGCGGTGGGCCATGCCGATCCGGCCACCGGCCGCCTCTACGGTCTGCCCCTTAAGGGCACGACCTTCTATTTCACGCACCTGAACGCCCTGCTGTATCGTCACGCGAGCCATGTGGCCCCGGTGCTGGTCCTGCTGTTCGCGCTTTGCGTCCTTCTCCAGATGCGGGAGGACCGCCGCGGCGTCGACGTCGGCTAACAGGTCTCGGAATAGAACAAAAAGAGAACATACGTCCGGACTCGTCGTGGGCGGGAGTCATCCTGGCGCGTAACCCGCCGCTGTTGGCGGGTCAGTTGGGCGCTTGGTCATGGACAAGGAGCTTCTCAGTCAGTTGCCGATCATCCTGTCGGCGGTCGCGGGCGTGTTCACCGCCCTGGCGACCTTGGTGTGGGCGTTCCGGCGGCGGCCTTGATCGTCGCCGGAACCGCGTCCTCAGGCCGTGCCCAGATAGTCCTTCTTGCCGATCTCGACGCCGTTCTTGCGCAGGATCGCGTAGGCGGTGGTCAGGTGGAAGAAGAAGTTCGGCTGGGCCTGGGTCTGCAGATAGGCCAAGCCCTTGACCACGCTGGTCTCGCCGCGCCGCGTCAGGGTGATGTCGCGATCCTCGGCGCCGTCGAACGCCGCCGGGTCCAGGCCCTCGACATAGGCGATCGCGCGATCGACCCGGGCGATCAGGTCGCCGAAGCCGGTCTCGACGTCGTCCCAGGCGGGAACCTCCTGGCCGGCCAGGCGCGCGGCGCAGCCCTTGGCGAAGTCGGTGGCGATCTGCACCTGGCGCAGCAGCGGGAACATGTCGGGGAACAGCCGCGCCTTCAGCAGGGCGTCGGGGTCCAGCTTGCGGGTCTCGACATGGGCGGCGGCCTTGGCCAGCACGCCCTTGAGGCCCTTCAGCCCCTGGACGAAGACGGGAACGCTGGCCTGGTGGATGGTGATCGACATGGAAGCTCCGGGGGATGAGGCCGGGCCGGTCTAGCCTGCGTCGCGGAAGCGGCAAAGCGGGACCGGACGGAACGGGCCCGCCGCATCGGGGTTTCTCAGGGGTTCAATTCACTCCCCTCAGGAGCCTTCCCATGAAAGTCAGCGACGCCATGACCAGCCAGGTCAGCACCGCCGCCCCCACCGACAGCGTGCGCAAGGTCGCCCAGGTGATGGCCCACGTCGAAACCGGCGCCGTGCCGATCGTCGAAGGCGGCAAGGTCGTCGGCCTGGTCACCGACCGCGACATCGTCCTGCGCGTGGTCGCCGAGGGCCGCAGTTTCGACAGCCCCATCTCCGAGGCGATGAGCGAGGGCGAGGTCCAGAGCGTCAAGGAGGACGACGTCCTGGCCGACGCCACCGCCAAGATGGCCAACCACCAGATCCGCCGCCTGGTCGTGCTCAACGAGGCCGGCAACCTGGCCGGCATCCTGTCGCTGGGCGACGTGGCCAAGGACTACGGCGCCAAGCAGGTGGGCCGGACGCTGGAGGAGATCTCGCAGGAAGGCGGCGAGACCTCGGCGGCCCACTAGGGTCGCTTCAAGGCCCGGGCCAGCGGGGTGATCTTCGACCACTCGAAGGGGATCACCACCGGGCCGTCGCCCACCGGCGCGCCGTCGAGCGCCTTTTCCGGCGCCACCATCATGTCGGCCACGGCCAGCATCGCCTTTTGCGCGGCGGGCGTCGGATCGCCGCTCGCGACGCATTGGGTCAGCCGCCTTTCGGCCGAGACCCGGCACTGGAGCAGGCTGACGCCGGCCGTCATGTCGACGCCGTCCAGGGCCGGCAGGGTCAGGGCCAGCCAGGGCTGCTGCTTCCACTCCAGTGCGTGCAACGCACAGAACTGGTCCGGCTTTTCAGCGGTCGGGCACGGGACGGCGTTGCGGGTCTTCGGCGCGACGCCGAGGGTCAGCACCATGGCGTTGCTGCCGGCGAGGAAACTGCTGGACGGCGGCCGCCTGTTCTGGTCGGCGAAGATGATCGGCACGATGGCCCGGTTGCGGGTCGGATCGGTGACATCGACCGTCTTCGGATCGACGCGGAAAATGCGGCCCAGCTTCAGGGCGGCTTCCCCGAATGCGTAGCCGGTCGGGAATTCGTCGACCACGCGGCAGTGGTCCAGCAAACCCTTGGCCGTCACGTCGCAATCGATGATCCCGCGGCCGACGACGGAGTCGCGCGCGGCGTTCTCCGGATAGTATTTGGCCATATCCCGGCCGGTCGGCTTGTGCAGCCAGTCCGACCCCATGGGCCAGTTGGCTCGAGGATCGGCATGAGCCTGGCCCGACGCGAGCGCGGCGACCGCCGCGACGATGAAGATGGTGCTGCGCGCCATGGAAACCCCCGAAGCGGCGAAACTGTACGGCTTCGACAGGGAAGACAATCCTGGGTCGTTCGGGTTCGCGGCCCGTTGCACGAAAAAGGGCAGCCCCGTCGGAGCCGCCCTTTCCGTATCTCGAAGGCTTGGAAAGCCTACTTCAGCGAGCTGTCGATGCCCTTGCAGGCTTCCATCAGGCCCTGGACCGAAGCGACCGAGGCGGCGAACATCGCCTTCTCGGCGTCGTTGGTTTCGAACTCGACGATCTTCTCGGCGCCGCCGGCGCCGATGACCACCGGCACGCCCACGTATAGGTCCTTCAGGCCGTATTGGCCGGTCAGGTAGGTGGCGCAGGGCAGGACGCGCTTCTTGTCCTTCAGGTAGCTGGTGGCCATGGCGATGGCCGATTCAGCCGGGGCGTAGAAGGCCGAGCCGGTCTTGAGCAGGGCGACGATCTCGCCGCCGCCCTTGCGGGTGCGCTCGACGATGGCGTCCAGCTTCTCCTGGGTCAGCCAGCCTTGCTTGACCAGCTCGGGCAACGGCAGGCCTCCGACCGTCGAGTGACGGACCATCGGCACCATGTCGTCGCCGTGGCCGCCCAGGGTCCAGGCGTGGATGTCTTCCACCGACACGCCGGTGGCTTCGGACAGGAAGTAGGCGAAGCGGGCCGAGTCCAGGACGCCGGCCATGCCGATGACCTTTTCCTTCGGCAGGCCCGAGAACTGCTGCAGGGCCCAGACCATCGCGTCCAGCGGGTTGGTGATGCAGATGACGAAGGCGTTCGGGGCGTGGGCCTTGATGCCTTCGCCGACGGCCTTCATGACCTTCAGGTTGATGCCCAGCAGGTCGTCGCGGCTCATGCCCGGCTTGCGCGGCACGCCGGCGGTCACGATGCAGACGTCGGCGCCGGCGATGTCGGCGTAGTCGTTGGCGCCCTTCAGGGCCACGTCCTTGCCGAACACGGCCGAGGCTTCGGCGATATCGAGCGCCTTACCTTGCGGGGTGCCTTCGGCGATATCGAACAGGATCACGTCGCCCAGCTCTTCGCGAGCGGCGATGTGGGCCAGGGTGCCGCCGATCATGCCGGCGCCGATAAGGGCGATTTTCGCGCGAGCCATGGGGTCTCCATCAGGCTTGTTGGACAAGAAATGTCGCGGCGCGGTCTACGCCCGCAAAGCCTTCGCCTCAAGCCCTCTTTCCCGTTTCGCTGCACTGCGGCAAAACTGCCTGAACAACGATAAGAGGACGCAGGGATGAGCAAGACCGATCCGGGGCGCTTTTTCGAGGACTTCAAGCTCGGCCAGACGATCGTCCACGCCACCCCGCGCACGGTCACGGCGGGCGACGTGGCGCTGTACACGGCGCTGTACGGACCGCGCTTTTCGCTGTTCTCGTCCGACGTCTTCGCCCGTGACTGCGGGCTGGAGACCGCGCCGGTCGACCCTCTGGTCGCCTTCCACATCGTGTTCGGCAAGACCGTTCCCGACATCAGCCTGAACGCCGTGGCCAATCTGGGCTACGCCGAGGGCCGGTTCCTGGCCCCGGTGCATCCGGGCGACACCCTGTCGGCCAGGTCCGATGTGATCGGGCTGAAGGAGAACTCCAACGGCAAGACGGGCGTGGTCTACGTCCGCACCACGGGCGTCAACCAGCGCGGCGTGGCGGTGCTGAGCTATGTGCGCTGGGTGATGGTGCGCAAGGGCGATCCCGCCGCGGTGGTCGATGGGCAGTCGGTCCCGGAGTTGGCCGCCGCGGTGGCCGCCGCCGACCTCGTCGCGCCGCCGGGACTGGATTTTCGCAAGTACGACTTCGCCCACGCCGGCGCCGCGCACGCGTTCGAGGACTACGCGGTCGGCGAGAAGATCGACCATGTCGACGGCATAGTGGTCGAGGAGGCCGAGGCCCAGATGGCCACGCGGCTGTGGCAGAACACCGCCAAGGTCCATTTCAACCAGTTCGAGCGCGCCAAGGACCCGTCGGGTCGGCGGCTGGTCTATGGCGGGGTGGTGATCTCCACCGCCAAGGCCCTGTCGTTCAACGGCCTGCAGAACGCGGGACTGATCCTGGCGATCAACGGCGGCCGGCATGTCAGCCCCTATTTCGCGGGCGGGACGGTGTTCGCCTGGAGCGAGGTGCTGGACAAGGCCGAGCTGTCGCCGACCGTTGGGGCCCTGCGTCTGCGCCTGGTGGCGACGGTCGACCGGCCCTGCGGCGACTTCCCCGACAAGGATGAGGCCGGGACCTATGCCCCGGGCGTGATCCTCGACTTCGACCATTGGGCCGCTGTACCCAGGCGCCATGGCTGATTTCATCCTCGACCCGGCGTTTGTCGCCACCGCCGCCGAGCTGGGCGACCTGCCCCTGTGCCACGCCCGCCTGCAGCTGGACGCCCGCTATCCGTGGGTGGTGCTGATCCCCCGCGTCGGCGGCGCGCGTGAGCTGGAGGACCTGTCGGTCGCCGACCGGGCGCGGCTGATCGAGGAGACGGTGCTGGCCGGGGCGGCTGTCCGTGCGGTGGCCGAGGTGCTGGGCCTTTCGGTCGACAAGCTGAACGTCGGCGCCCTGGGCAATGTGACGCCGCAGCTGCACGTCCATGTCCTGGGCCGCCGGATCGGCGATCCGGCCTGGCCGGGGCCGGTATGGGGGCATTCGCCGGGGGCGGCGTACGAGACCGAGGTTCTGGTGCGGGCGATGGCGGCGGCGAGGGAAGCGCTGGGACTCTAGATATCCGCTCATCCCGGCGAATGCCGGGATCCAGATGGAATGGCTTTGAGCCTGACGCCAGGAGCGCTGAGCCCATCCAATCAGTTACCCCGCTATGGGATCTGGGTCCCGGCATTCGCCGGGATGAGCGGGATTATTTGCGCTTCTTCTTGCTCGAACCCTTCGCCGTCCCCTTGCCCTTGGCCGAGCCCTTGCCTTTCGCGGCCGTGGCCTTGCCCTTCTTGCCCTTGGCGGTGGTCGCGGCCTTGCCCTTGCCGCCCTTTCTGGCGGCGGCCGCGCACTTGGCCTTGGCGGCCTTCAGGGCCTTGCCCGTCTTGCCCTTGGTCGAGCAGGTCGGGCCCTTGGCCGGCGCTTCGGCCACGGTACGCGGCGCGGCCGGACGGGGCGCGCCCCAGATCACCGGACCGCGCCCGGTCGGCACATAGCCCGGCGGCAGGGTGGCCTGGGCCACGCGGCGGGCGACGATCGGGGTTTCCACGCCGTTTTCGTTCAGCTTGCCGCTCCACGAGCCGTCGCCGCGCGGCGTGAGGTCCAGGGTCGCCAGTTGGCCGGGGCGGGGCGAGAACCGCGCCAGGAAGCCGTTGTACGAGCGCTCGACGAAATCGATCAGGCCGGTGGAGCCCACCGTCCCCGGGCGACGGATGTCGCGCCAGGCGCCTTCCAACCCGTCGTAGCCGCCGACCTTGTCGACCAGCTGCAGCGCATACAGGGTGACGCCGCCCGGCCCTTCGATCGCCCAACCGCCGTCCAGTGGGCCCTGCAGGCCCTGGGCGGCCACGATCGACCCCTTGACCCGCAGGTCATACGCCTCGGCGACCGGGACATAGGACCCCTGCGGAATGGCGCGGTTGGGGTCCAGCTCGTCCGGGTCGCGGCCGGGGATCGGCAGGATGGTCGGCTTGTGCGGCTGGACCGGCGTCGGCGGCGCGGACTCTTCCTCGTCGGTGGTCTGGGGACCGCTCTGGGCGATCAAGTCGGCCAGGGGGTCAACCGCCTGCTCGGCCGAGAGCGCGGTGTCGGGGGCTGGCGGCGCGGGCACGACGGGCGCGACTTGCGGCGCCGTCGTCGCTTCCTGGGCCAGGGCGGGAACGGCGGCGAAGGCCAGCAGGGAGATCAGGAGCGCGCGCATGAGGTCTTCGATCTAGGCGGCCGAGCGTTCGGCGATGGCGGCGGCCACCGCCACCAGCCGTTCGGCCTGAACCAGGTGCAGCCGCTCGGCCATCTTGCCCTCGACCCGCAGGGCGCCCTTGCCGGCGTTCTCGGGGGCGGCGAAGGCGGCGATCACCGCCCGGCTCCAGGCGATCTCGTCGGCGCTGGGCGAGAACACCCGGTTGCAGATGTCCAGATGCTTGGGGTGGATCAGGGTCTTGCCGTCGAACCCGAAGTCGGCCGCCTGGCCGCAGACCGCTTCGAGGGCGTCCAGGTCCTCGATATCGTTGTGCACCCCGTCCAGGATGGTCAGGCCGTGGGCCCGGGCGGCGGCCACCGACAGCGACAGGATCGGCAGGAAGGTCTCGCGGCCCGGCGTCTGGCGGGCCCGCATCTCCTTGGCCAGGTCGTTGACGCCCATGACCCAGCCGCTCAGGCGGGTGGTCTTGCTGGCGGCCGCGATCTCCCACAGGTGGAAGGCGGCCTTGCAGGTCTCGATCATGGTCCACAGCCGCGTCTCGGCCGGCGCGGCGTGCAGGGCGGCCTGGTAGGCGTAGACGTCGGCGGCGTCATTGACCTTGGGCACCAGCACCGCGTCGGGACCCGCCTCGGCGGCGGCCTTCAGGTCGGCCTCGCCCCAGGGCGTGTCCAGGCCGTTGGTGCGGATGACGATCTCGCGCGGGCCGAAGCCCCCGGCCTTGACGGCCGCGACGGCGGCCTTGCGGGCGGCGTCCTTCATGTCCGGGGCGACGGCGTCCTCCAGGTCCAGGATGATCACGTCGGCGTCCAGCGTGCGCGCCTTCTCCACCGCCTTGGCGTTGGAGGCGGGCATGTAGAGGGCGCTGCGACGCGGCCGGGCGATGTCGGACATGGGGCTCCTGGTGGAAGTCTTGGTCTTGTCGCTTCCTCTTAAGCATCTGAAGGGGCGAACCGGAAGCCGTCACACGTCCTGGCGTCAGAACGGTGTCCAGATTCCCCATAACGGGTTTAAGCTCGCGCCATGAGCACCCGCTATGACGACAACGCCAAGAACGTGCTGGGCCAGGAGCTGCAGCCCTGCTCGCTGAATCCGGTGACCGGCTTCTACCGCAACGGCTGCTGCGAGACCGGACCCCACGACCTGGGCCTGCACACCGTGTGCGCGGTGATGACGGCCGAGTTCCTGGCCTTCTCGGCGGCCACCGGTAACGACCTGTCGACCCCGCGTCCGGAATACGCCTTCCGGGGCCTGCTGCCCGGCGATCGCTGGTGCCTGTGCGCCGGTCGCTGGAAGGAAGCGCTGGACGCCGGCGTGGCGCCGCAGGTGGTTTTGGAGGCCACCCACGAGGAGATGCTGGCGGTGGTGCCGCTGGGCGTGCTGAAGGACCACGCGGTGGTCTAGAGCCGGGGACATGCACTTGTGCGTGTCCCCACCCGCCGCACGGATCGTTCCGCCGGCCTTTGATGATGAGCTTGGGGACACGCACAAGTGCATGTCCCCGGCCAAGGCCTAGGTCAGGGGTTTCAGCTCCCCTAGCATCGTCGGGATCAGCTCCGACACCGTCGGATGGATGTGCACCGCCCGCTGGATCGTGGTGTAGGGCGCCTTGGCGTACATCAGGTCGACCATGCCGTGGATCGCCTCGTCGCCGTTCAGGCCCAGGATCGCCGCGCCCAGGATCTGCTTGGACTCGGCGTCGACGACCACCTTCATGAACCCTTGCGTCTCGCCCTTCTCGACCGCCCGGCCCACGCGGGTCATCGGGCGCTGGCCCACCAGCAGCGGCAGGCCCGTGGCGCGGGCCTCGGCCTCGGTCATGCCGACGCGGCCGAGCGGCGGGTCGATGAACAGGCCGTAGCAGGGGATGCGGTCGGTCACCTTGCGCGCATCATTGTCCAGCAGGTTGGCGGCGATGATCTCGAAGTCGTTGTAGGCGGTGTGGGTGAAGGCGCCCCGGCCGTTGCAGTCGCCCATGGCCCAGACGCCGGGATTGGTGGTGCTGCGAAGCTGGTCGTCGACGACCACGTAGCCGCGCTTGTCCAGCTCGACCCCGGCCTTGTCCAAACCCAGGTCGTCGGTGTTGGGCTTGCGGCCGATGGCCAGCAGCACGTGCGAGCCGGTGACCTGGGGCGCGCCCTCCTGGCAGGTGACGTGAACGCAGACGCCGTCGTCATGCGGCGAAAAGCTGATGCATTCGGCGTTGGTGCGCACCGCCACGCCCTCGGCCTCGAGGATCTCGCGCACCGCGTCGGAAATCTCCGGGTCCTCGCGGCCGATCAGGCGCGGGCCCATCTCGACGATGGTCACCTGGGCGCCGAATCGGCGGTACATCTGGGCGAACTCCAGGCCGATATAGCTGCCGCCGACGATCACCAGATGCTCGGGAAGCTCGGTGATCTCCATCATGCCGACATTGGTCAGGTAGCTGATGTCGTCCAGGCCCGGCATCGGCGGCGCATTGGCCCGGCCGCCGACATTGAGGAAGATCTTCGGCGCGGTCAGCAGGTCGTTGCCGACCCGCACGGTGTCGGGGCCCTCGAACCGGGCGTGGCCGCGAAAGACCGTGCAGCCCTTCATGCCGTCCAGCCAGGTCTCCAGATTGCCGCGCGCGTTCAGGGTCACGGTCCGCGCGCGGTCGTGGACGCGCTTCATATCGACGCCGACCTCGCCGGGCAGCGTGACGCCATAGTCCGCTGACCGCCGGGCCAGATGGGCGGCGTAGGCGCTGGCCACCAGGGTCTTGGTGGGCATGCAGCCGGTGTTGACGCAGGTGCCGCCGAAGTCCTTGCGCTCGACGATCGCGACGGTCCAGCCGGCGACGGTCAGGCGACCGGCCAGCGACGGTCCGGCCTGGCCGGCGCCGATGATGATGGCGTCGAAGGCCTGGGCCATGAGAACTCCCTACTTGGCAGCGACGACGATCAGGATCGCGCCGCCGATGGCGACCGCGTCCTCGATCAGAGCGGCGGGCAGGTCCTTGCCGAAGGCCTTGGCCAGACGGGCGCGGACGTCGGCCCCGCCCAGGGTGCCGATCACCGCGCCGATCGCTCCGGCGACGCCGCCGCCGATCCAGGCGCCGCCCAGCATGCCGATCGCCGCGCCGCAGAAGGCCCCGCTGGCGATCCGGGTGCCGAACTGCACGGGGACCTTGCGGCTGGGGGTCTTGGGCAGCTGGTCGGCGACCAGCTCCAGCACGGCCAGCAGGGTGAAGACGCCGACGGTGATGGGGCCGCCCAGCCAGGCCAGCGGCGTGCCTTGCAGCGGGATCAGGCCCAGATGCGCGCCCCAGGCGACGGCGGCCGGAGCGGTCATGGCGCGCAGGCCGGCGATCACGCCGATCAGCAGGGCGAACAGGTAGAGCGACATGCGGATCTCCGTGCTGCGTCGAGCGCTGCCGTGATCTGGCGCCCGCCGCCATCAAACCGCAAGGGCGAACGGCGTTCTTGGATGTTTCGGCTGGTCGCCTCAGCCGAGGAGGAACTCCGCCTCGAGCCGATACACCGAGCCATGCTTGGTCTGCCAGCTGGAATACAGCCCGAACCGGTCCACCCGGAACGGCGGCGAGCGCAGCAGGTTGTGGCCCTGGATCCAGGCGGCGACCTCGGGAACCGGCGGGCGCTTCAGATAGGCCAGGGTGACGTGCGGGTGGTATGTCCGGGTCTCGGGCTTGAGCCCGGCGCGGCGGGCGGCGGCTTCGTTGGCTTTCTGCAGGTGGGTCAGCTCGGGGCTGTCCTCGACGCCGGCCCAGACGGCGTGGATGTCGTCGCCCTCGCCGAAATGGCCGGCGCCGGCCATGCGCAGGTCGAAGGCCGGCGCCTGGATCTTGGCCAGTTCCTCGGTCAGGTCGGCGGCGTCCGGCTCAGGCACGTCGCCCACGAACCGCAGGGTGATGTGGAACGCCTCGACCGGCCGCCACTTGGCCCCGTCGATGCCGTACTGGCGCGGGACCAGGTCTTCGCCGAGGTCGCGGGGAATGGCGATGGCGGTGAACAGGCGGATCATAAGTCTTTCCTATTCCTCACCCGCTCCGCGGGGGAGGTGGCGCGATGCGAATACGCATCGTGACGGAGGGGGCGTCGTGCAAAGGCGGACGCCCCCTCCGTCCGCTTCGCGGCCACCTCCCCCGTTCACGGGTGAGGAGAGATCACGGACAAGGGTTCGGCTGCAGCGCATGCAGGGCGTTGACCGCCTTTTCCATCTCCTCGGTCCAGGTCAGGTCGAAGGCGGCGATGTCGGTCTTCAGCTGGTCCATCGAGGTGGCGCCGATGATGGTGGCGGTCACGAACTGGCGGGTGTCGCAGAATTTCAGGGCCAGCTGGGCCGGGTCGACGCCGAAGTGGGCGGCCAGGTCGACATAGCCGCGGATGGCCGGCTCGGCGCCGGGGCCCTCGTAGCGCTGCATGCGGTTGTAGAGCGCCTTGCGCGATCCGGCCGGCAGCTTGCCGTCCAGGTACTTGCCGGTCAGCTGGCCCTGGGCCAGGGGCGAATAGGCCAGCAGGCCCACCTGCTCGCGCATGGCGATCTCGGCCAGGCCGTATTCGAACGTGCGGTTGGCCAGGTGGTAGGCGTTCTGGATCGAGGCGATGCGGGGCAAACCTTTCGTCTCGGCTTCGGCCAGGAAGCGCATCACGCCCCAGGGGAATTCGTTGGAGACGCCGATGGCCCGGATCGTCCCCTTCTTCACATGGGCGTCCAGGGCTTCCAGGATGTCGCCGAACGCCTCGAAGTCCTGTTCGTAGTCCTTGAAGGTCTGGCCGCCGAACACCCGGACCGGGCGATCGGGCCAGTGCAGCTGGTAGAGGTCCAGATAGTCGGTCTGTAGGCGCTTGAGCGACTGTTCGACAGCGTAGTCGATCTGGGCCTTGGTCTGGCGGGTGGGACCGCCATCGGGCCGCATCCACGACAGGCCGCCGAACGCCGCGCCCCGGCCGGCCACTTTCGAGGCCAGGACGATCTCCTGGCGCTTGCCGGTCTTCTTCAGCCACGTGCCGATATGGCGCTCGGTTGACCCTTGCGTCTCGGGATTGGGCGGGCTGGCGTACATCTCGGCGGTGTCCCAGAAGGTCACGCCCTGGGCGAGCGCGTAGTCCATCTGTTCGTGGGCTTCGGCTTCGCTGTTCTGCGAGCCCCAGGTCATGGTGCCCAGGCAGCAGCGCGAGACCCGGATGCCGGTCCGGCCGAGTTCGACGTAATCCATGTGATCCCCATCGAGAGTGCGTCGAGAAGGAATAGAGGCAGTCGCGCGCCGCAGAAAGCGCAACATCTTGCATGAAACTCGCCGCACCCCGATATTCGGGGAGCGTCCAACACGGGCGCGCTGCTTTTCGAAGGGCCTTACCCCGATGAACGACTTCAACCGCGGCTATGCGCGCTCGATCCCGGCGGATCGCGTCGACATGTCGGTTGACGCCGGCCTGCGTAGTTTCATGCTCGGCGTCTACAACAAGGTGGCGCTGGGTCTCCTGCTGTCCGCCGCCCTGGCTTTCCTCACCAGCGCCTACGCGCCGGTGACCAACCTGCTGTACGTGACGACGGCTGACGGCCGCCTGGCCGGCTTCACCCTGCTGGGCACCATCATCCGGTTCGCCCCCATCGTGATGATCCTGATCTCGATGTTCGCCATGAAGAATCCGACCGCCAAGTCGTCGGGCATCTTCTATTGGGCGCTGGTGACCACGATCGGCGCCGGCCTGGGCGTCTGGCTGCTGGCCTATACCGGCGCCTCGGTGGCCCAGACCTACCTGATCACCGCCATCGCCTTCGGCGGCCTCAGCCTGTTCGGCTACACCACGAAGAAGGACCTGACCGGCTTCGGCAGCTTCCTGATCGTGGGCCTGATCGGCCTGGTCCTGGCTTCGCTGGCCCAGATGTTCCTGCAACTGCCGGGCCTCTCCTTCATCATCAGCGTCCTGGGCGTGTTCATCTTCGCGGGCCTGATCGCCTACGACACCCAGAACCTGAAGATGAGCTACTACCAGATGGGCGGCGACCAGCAGTCGATGGCCGTGGCCACCAACTACGGTGCGCTGAACCTCTATCTGAACTTCATCAACCTGTTCCAATTCCTGCTCAGCATCTTCGGCAGCCGCCGATAAACGCGGGTCCAGGACCGACGATCGAGCCCCGGCGGGAAACCGCCGGGGCTTTTTCTTCTCCTCAGTGCAGCCGTCCTCGCAGGCGGCGCAGCCGTAGGGCCAGGATCACGATCAACACGCCCAGGACGATGGCCCACAGGCCGATCAGCCAGGCCAGGGCCACGGCGCCGGCCCGGGGCGCGATCAGCACCCCCGCTCCGAACAGCACCGAGATCGCGCCCGAGCCGATCAGGGTCCATTCGTTGTCGATCACCTTGCGCAGGTGGATCGCGCCGATGATCTCGAAGAGGCCCCGCGCCACCGCCGAGGCGCCGATCAGGACGATCAGCAGGATCGCCGTCAGGTGAGGCCACAGCAGGGCCGCCCCGCCCGCCAAGAGGTTGGCGATCCCGATCACCACCAGCCACCAGCGGGGAATCCAGCCGCCGCCGCGCACCGCCTCGGCCAGGGCGAACACCCCGTCGCTCAGGGCGTAGGCCGCGTAGAGGATCACCAGGATCACCAGGGTCAGGTGCGGCCACAGCAGGGCCAGGCCGCCGAACAGGATGGCCGCCACGCCCCGCGCCAACACCAGCTGCCAGGTGCGCGCCAGAAGATGGGCGACGGAAAGCGGTTCGGCGATCATGCGTTGCTCCTGTCAGGCCCAGCTTGGGCCCGGTCAGATGCTAACGCCGGACAGTCCCCTATCCGTTCAGCGGGCGGTCGTTCAGTCGACGACCTTGAAACGGCCCTTGTCGAACATCCGCAGCACCTGGGCCAGGTCATGGCCGCGCTTCAGGGTCAGGCCGCCCTGGCCGATCACCGCCCATTCGCCCTGCTTGCGGGCCAGGGCCGGGCGCTTCTCGATGCGGTAGAGCGGAGCCTCGGCGGCGTGGCGGAACACCGAGAACACCGCGTGGTCGGAGAGGCCCGCCATGCCGTAGTCGCGCCATTCGCCCGCGGCGACCATCCGGCCATAGAGCCGCAGGAGCTGGTCGATCTCGCGCCGCTCGAAGAAGACGACACCGGCCTTGCCGGCGGTGGGGGGACTGGAATCCAAGGCCATCGGATTGAATCCTAAACCCAAATCGGCCGTCGAGGCGAGCGCCGCCATGCGACGCATCGCGGACCGCGCGACCACGGCGTTGCGGCCAGGCTACAGTGAAGTTCGATAATCTCCGGACTATCGGGGCAGGCCACGAAATGACCTTAATTTCGACCTGTCGCCGCCCGCTTGGCCCACGATCTTGAGGCTGTCGGCTGATCGGACATCCTGCGGTTCAGGATCCTGAACAGCCCCCCCAGCCCCCTCGATCGTGGGCCGGTCGGCCGACAGACTGCCCTCTAAATATCGCTCGAGACCCCGCGTGGCGCCCCCTCTCCACGCGGGGTTTTCGCATGCGCGCCTTAGCGCCGCTCGGCCACATGCCAGACACGAACCGCCGCGAAACGACCTTGTTCGCGCCCTTCCGGCGCCGGCTTGTCCAGGCAAAAGGTCAGGGTCGGTCGATCGGACGCCTCGGGTCCGGACCCTGATTGCCCCCCAGCCCCCGATCCGGGCTCCGGTCGGCCGACGGTGTTGATATTTCCCCTCCCCTAAGAGGCCCGCGCGGTGTCCCCTCCCTGCGCGGGCTTTTCTTTTGGGTTGGTGGGTCGCGCTTTCACAAAAGCTGTCATCCCGGACAAGGCCCGAAGGGCCGCCGATCCGGGACCGCCGGAAGCTCTGAGTTCAGGCCCCGGTCCCGGATCTTCGCGCTACGCGCTCGTCCGGGATGACAGTCGTTTGGTGCGAGAGGGTCGGAGCCTACTTCTCGGCCGCTTCCTGCAGCACGCCGATCACCCGGCCGCCCTTGGCGCCCTGGACGATGATCACGGTCTTCAGCGCGTCATCGCCGGCTTCCGGCAGGCGATACAGCTTGGGCCGGCCCGACCAGGGGCCCAGGCGGACCAGTTCGCGCACGACGTTGCGGTGGACCAGGGTCTGGCCGCGATTGTCGCCGCGCTTGACGGCGATGTCCTGTTCGCGCGGATCGTAGCGCACCAGCCAGACTTCGCCGCCGCCGCGCGGCGCGGGGCCCGAACCCACGGCGACGCGGCCGCCGTCGGCTCCGATGAATTCCATGTCCGGCGGATTGGACGGCGCCTTGGCCGCGGCCTTGACCAGGGACTCGACCGCTTCGGCCTTGGCGCCCGAAGCCTGCTGGCGACCGGCCACCACCACCTGGGGGGTCGGCACGTCGCGCAGCGAGAACTTGGTGGCGTAGGCCCGCTGGCGGGCCGCGAAGGCCGGCTTGGCGAAGGTGTCGGTCCAGCCCAGGTAGTCCCAATAATCGACCGAATAGGTCAGGGCCAGGACGCCCTTGTCGTCGGCCATGTCGGCGACGACCTGGTTGGCCTTGCCGCACGAGGAGCAACCCTGGGCGGTGAACAGCTCAACGACCACCGGCGGTTTCGCGGCGAACGCGGGCGCGGCGGAAAAACCCGAGAGGGCGCTGAGGGCGAGGAAGAGCAGAGCCTGACGCATGTGCGGGGCACTTAAGCCAAGATCGCGCCCGATGGCCGTTCACGAGGCCGTGAAGCCGGCTCCGTACAAAGAAAAAGCCGGGCCCAGAGGGACCCGGCTTCGTCTTTTCGGATTTGTGAAGCGCTTAGTCGGCCTTGGCCAGGTTGCGCAGCACGTAGTTCAGCACGCCGCCGTTCTTGAAGTATTCAAGCTCGGTCGGGGTGTCGATGCGGCAGCGGACCGGGAAGCGGGCGATGCGGCCGTCGGTC
>Ga0102591_1002595_pt1 | contig 18924 bp, 19 predicted proteins | sample AraplaCol_mCL_r2_2_FD_76860 | JGI IMG/M metagenome (GOLD analysis project Ga0102591, IMG submission 76860) | Arabidopsis root microbial communities from North Carolina, USA - plate scrape MF_Col_mCL_r2 (SPADES assembly) (version 2) | ecosystem: Host-associated > Plants > Roots > Endosphere... | reverse complement strand
TGACAGCCGAGGCATCTACGCCCGCGGCCGTTCTGACGATGTGAAGGAAGGCGTGGTGTCGTTCCTGGAAAAGCGGCCGGCGCAGTTCAAGAACAAGGTGTCCAGCGACATGCCGGACTATTTCCCGTGGTGGACGGAACGGGAGTACAAGTGACGCGGCGGGTTGGGGCGGGCATTGCCCGCCCCAAATCCCTACGCGACTTCCCCTTGCGTGGCGACGGCAGCAAGCGCGAGTTCTCTGGCGCGGCGCGCGAATTTCACTCCCCTGGTGAACTGATCCAGGGACCTCTTCTCGCCGTTTGCTTCGCCTGACCAATCCATCATGGTCCTCACAAACGTGTCGAACAGGCTGTTCAGCTTCGCGCGATAGGCTTCTTCGATGGCATCAACATCGGACTTCTCAGACATGGGTCGATCTCCGGACCGATAATCGTCATTATTCGGTCGATTCCGCCCGACTTCAACGTCTGATTGCTACGGCTGCCCGCATCACTCCATCACCAGCGCCACACGACCGATCGCCTTACGATCGAGCAACAGCCGCATCGCCCTGGCGTAATCCTCAAGCGGCAGGCGGTGCGAGATGTTGGGGCGCAGCTTGCCCTCTTCGGCCCATTGCAGCAGAGCCTTCAGCCTGACCTCACCCAGCGCCGGATTTTTCCGCACCGCCTCGCCCGCGCGCACACCTAACACGCTGGCGCCCTTGATCAGCAGCAGGTTGGTCTTGGCCGAGCCGATGCCGCCGGTAAAGCCGATCACCAGCAGTCTCGCGCCCCAGGCGATACAGCGCATCGAGTTCTCGAAGACTTCGCCGCCCACGGGATCGAACACGACGTCGGCGCCGCGTCCGTCGGTGATGCGCTTGACGGCATCGCGAAACGGCTCGCGGTCGTAGCGCACGAGATGATCGGCGCCGCGCGATTTCGCGATCGCGAGCTTCTCGTCGCTGGAAGCGGTCGCGATCACGGTCGCGCCCAGCATCTTGCCGATCTCGATCGCGGCCAATCCGACGCCGCCGCCGGCGCCGTGCACCAGCAGCACTTCGCCCGGTTCGACCCGGCCGCGATCGATCAGCGCGTGATAGGCGGTGCCGTGGCCGGCGAGATAGGTCGCGGCCTCCGCATAGTCGAACGTGGACGGCATCGGCGTGAGCTGCGACGGCGTCACCACCGCTTCATCGGTGAACGCGCCGTGGCGCATCTTCACGATGACCTTGTCGCCGACGGCAACGCCCCTCGCCTCCGGCCCCACCTCGGTGACATCGCCGGCGGCTTCCATGCCGGGCGTGAACGGCAGCTCGGGCTTGAGCTGGTATTCGCCGGCCGCCATCAGCACGTCAGGGAAATTCAAACCGGCGGCGCGGATCGCAACCCGCACCTCGCCCAGCTTCAGGGCGCGCGATGGAAACTCCTCCAGCCGCAAGGTCTCGGGTGCGCCGAGCGCGCGGCAGACGACTGCGCGCACCATCAGGCCGCGCTCGCCTTGGCACGCGCGAGTGCCTCGCGGATCAGCGGCAGGCGGTCATTGCCGAAATACATATCGGTCTTGTTCACGAAGATCGTCGGTGAGCCGAAGCCGCCGCGCGCCACGACCTCCTCCGTATTGGCCTTGAGCTGGTCCTTGATGCCCTGCTCGGAAATGCCGGCAAAGAATTTCGGCGCGTCGATGCCGACCTTGCTGCAGATCTCGGCCAGCACCGCATCCTGCGAGATGTCCTTGTCGCCGCCCCAATAGGCCTCGAACACGGATGTCGCGAACGGCAGCATGTCCTTGCCGAGCCAGATGCAGCCGCGCATCGCCTTGACGCTGTTCACCGGAAACACCGTCGGCGGCATCTTGATCGCAAGGCCAGCCGAGCGCGCCCAGTCCTGAAGGTCCTTCTTCATGTAGCGCGCCTTCAGCGGCACCGGCGTCTCGCGCTGCGCATAGACGCTCGGGTTGACCGTGTTGAAGATGCCGCCGACCAGGATCGGCCGCCACACGATGTCGACGCCCAGCTCCCTGGCGAGCGGCTGGATATTGTGGAAGGCGAGATAGGTCCAGGGGCTGGAACAGTCGAAGAAGAACTCGATCATGGCGTTTCCCTTTTACGTTTTTCTGCCTTCTCCTCCGTCATTGCGAGCGTCGCGAAGCAATCCAGACTGTCTCCGCGGAAAGATTCTGGATTGCTTTGCGACGCTCGCAATGACGAGGGGGCTGGCACGGTCCCCTCTTCGAAACCTCCGTGCCGCCCCTGAGCGTCAACCTTTGCCGATCATGCTCCGGGCCGACTTTTGTTGTTCTGTACCTCGACGTTAGGACATGGCAGGAAGGGGCGCAACACAACCTGCCGGGAGAGCCGCCATGCTGTTTCCAACCACGATCGCCGGCTCCTTGCCGAAGCCGGAATGGCTCGCCGAGCCCAACATGCTCTGGGCGCCCTGGAAGGCGCAAGGCGACGAGCTGCTCCGCGCCAAGCGCGATGCAACGCTGATCTGGCTCAAGATCCAGGAGGACGCCGGCATCGACATCCTCACCGAGGGCGAGCAGGCCCGCCAGCATTTCGTCCACGGTTTCCTCGAGAAGATCGAGGGCATCGATTTCGCCCACAAGGTCGAGATGGGCATCCGCAAAGATCGCTACAAGGCGATGGTGCCGCAGGTGGTCGCGCCCCTTCGCCTGAAGGATCGCGTGCACGCCTTCGAGGCGCGGGTGGCGCGGACGCACACGAAGAAGAAGCTGAAGTTCACCTTGCCCGGTCCGATGACCATCATCGACACCATTGCCGACCGCTACTATGGCGATCGCGTCAAGATGGCGTTTGCCTTCGCCGAGCTGCTCAACGAAGAGGCCAAGGCCTTGCAGGCCGACGGCGTCGATCTCGTGCAGTTCGACGAGCCCGCCTTCAACGTCTACATGGACGAGGTCAACGATTGGGGCATCAAGGCGCTGGAGCGCGCCGCGCAGGGACTGACCTGCACCACCGCCGTGCACATCTGCTACGGCTACGGCATCAAGGCCAACACCGACTGGAAGGAGACGCTGGGCGCCCAATGGCGGCAGTATGAGCAGATCTTTCCGGCGATCGATGCCAGCCCGATCCAGCAGGTCGCGATCGAGTGCCGCAATTCGAAAGTGCCGCTCGATTTGCTGGCGCTTCTGAAGACCAAGATCGTGCAGGCCGGCGTGATCGACGTCGCCAGCGACACGGTGGAGACCGCCGAGGATGTCGTGAAGGTGATCGAAGCGGTGTCGAAATTCGTGCCCAAGAGCAACATCATCGCCACCACCAATTGCGGCATGGCGCCGATGCGGCGTGAGATCGCCGAGGCCAAGCTGATGGCGCTCGGCGCAGGCGCCGCGCTGGCGCGAGAGAAGCTTGGGTGATGGCGGCGATGCGCAGGCCGCTCGGCTAATCCAGGGCGGTCGGATGCAGGGCCGGTCGATAACCGGCGCCGAGCGCCCGCAGGATGGACGGCGGCGTCAGCAGCATCGGCCTCTCCAGCGCGTGCTCGGCGCGGGCATAGCCGGCTGGCGACCATAGCAGCGGCCGACCCTTCGCCACCAGAAAGCTCGCCTCGCCCTGCTGCACCATCGCGCCGTCGGGCAATTCCGCGAGCGGCCCCGGCAGCGCGTGCAGGCGCTTGCGGCCACGATCCAGACGCTCCGAGTGCAACCGGGCGTCCATCGCCTTCGCGCTCACCTTGCTTGCGTCGTTGCCCCGCTCCCAGGCCGCGCGAAACCGGTTGGCATCGTCGCGGCGGCAGAAGAAGCAGGGTCGGTGCCCCGCGGCAAAGGCGGTGGCCTCGTCGAGAAAGAACAGCTCGGTCCAGCTCCGCCGCGCCATCACCGGCCGCCGCCAGCCGCGGAATTCGCACAAGCAGGTGATCCAGGCCGGCGATGACCAACGCTTGTTCAGCAGAGTCTTCGTCGCGGGATCATGGATGATGCCGCGATTGCCGGTGAAGAGGCCGCGATGCGGGGTGGCGACGATGTCGCCGGTGGGCGTGACGCGGTTTTGCAGGGGCATGGTGTGCAGCTCTTCTCCCTCTCCCCGTTCTTACGGGGTTAGGGTTGGGGTGAGGGGCTGCATCCGCAGATATGATGAGAGACGGACTCGCGGAAGCTCCCCCTCACCCGGATTGCATCTTCGATGCAATCCGACCTCTCCCCGCAAGCGGGGCAAGGTGAAAAAAGATCACGCCGCGCCGTCGCGGAGCGGCGGGTGGTAGGACAGCGCGGTGTCCCAGGGGAAGAAGATCCAGGTGTCCTGCGACACTTCCGTAATGAAGGTGTCGACCAGCGGACGGCCCTTCGGCTTGGCGTAGACGGTGGCGAAATGCGCGTCCGGCAGCATCTCGCGCACCAGCCTGCCGGTCTTGCCGGTGTCGACGAGGTCGTCGACAATCAACAGGCCCTTGCCGGTGCCGCCGCCGAGCTTCATGGCCTGTTCCGAAATGCCCTTGAGGACCTGGAGCTCGCCCTGCTTGTCGTGATCGTAGCTCGCGATGCAGACCGTATCGATCACGCGCACGCCGAGCTCGCGCGCCACGATTGCCGCCGGCACGAGGCCGCCGCGCGTGATCGCGATCACCGCATGAAACGGACCGACCTCGTTCAGCCGCCAGGTCAGCGCCCGGCAATCCCGGTGGAATTGATCCCACGAGACCGGAAAGGCCCTGCCCGCCCGCTCCTGTGCGCTCAGTTCCGGTGCTTCACCCGCCATCGTCGTCTCCTGCTTCGTCTGCCGGCAAAGTCTGTGCTAGCGGGTGATGTTCAATCCCGCCAGCATGTCCTTCACCGCCGCCATCGCCGCTGCGAGCTTGTCCGCATCGCGCGAGCGCACCACGAGGTTGGTGTTGGGCTTCTGCTCCTCGTCCATGAACGGATAGCTGCCGATGATGGTGTCGGGATGGGCGGCGGCGATCGCCCGCAAGGGGCTGCCGATGTCGCCCTCCCGCGCATTGGCACGGACCGATTCGGACAGCATGCGCACGCCCGACTTCAGCTTGGGCGAGACGATGTCCATCATCGCCTGCATGATCGAGGGCACGCCGGCCATGACGATGACATTGCCGATCTTGAAGCCGGGGGCGAGGATCGTCGCGCTCTGGATCAGCTCGGCGCCGTCGGGAATGCGGGCCATGCGCAGGCGGGCCTCGTTGAGATCCTGCTCGCTCCAGCGCTCCTTGAAACGGGCGACCACCTCGGGGTGATGGTCGATGCCGACGCCGAACGCCTTGGCGACGCTGTCGGCGGTGATGTCGTCATGGGTCGGCCCGATGCCGCCGGTGGTGAAGACGTAGGTGTAGCGATGCCGCAGTGCATCCAAGGCCGCGATGATGTCGGCCTCGTCGTCGGAGACGACCCGGACCTCCTTCAGATCGATGCCGATATTGGTCAGATATTCGGCGATGAAACCGATATTCTTGTCCTTGGTCCGGCCGGACAGGATTTCGTCCCCAATGACCAGAATACCCGCCGTGACGATCTCGCTCATGCCTTAAGTCCCTCACCTGTGGCGCCGACTTTGCCGGGGTAACGCGTTGAAGTCACGCGGTTTTGCTGCCGAAATAAGCAGTCCTCAGCCATTTTTTCAGGCAAGCCGCCGGCCATCCCCGGCAAATGCTGCCAGTCCATGCTTATCGCGCTGGCCCGGCCCTTGCTACCACCTCGAAGTCATGCACTCTTGCCGCATGGCCACGGGACGTTGCGGTCTTCACCAGGACCTCTCCGGCCTGACCATTGGCGCAACGCCTGGGGAAACAAGTCGGGATCTATGGCAGTCGCGTTTGATGAAATGAACATTCCCGGTGGGGATCTTCGCCCCGCCTATCAGGAGCTGGCGCGCTGGCTTAAGGAGACGCCTCCCGAGGCGCTCGAATATCGCCGCCAGGAAGCCGAGCTCCTGTTCCGCCGGATCGGCATCACCTTCGCGGTCTATGGCGAGGCCGAGTCCACCGAGCGCCTGATCCCGTTCGACGTGATCCCGCGGATCATGTCGGGCAAGGAATGGGCGCTGCTGGAGAAGGGCCTGAAGCAGCGCGTGCGCGCGCTCAACATGTTCCTGCGCGACATCTATCACGGCCGCGACATCCTGCGCGCCGAGATCGTGCCCGACGATCTGATCTTCCAGAATCCCGTCTTCCGGCCCGAGATGAACGGCCAGCAGGTGCCGCACGACGTCTATGTGCACATCGCCGGCATCGACATCGTCCGGGTCGATGCCAACGACTTCATCGTGCTGGAGGACAATGCGCGGACGCCGTCCGGCGTGTCCTACATGCTGGAAAACCGCGAAATCATGATGCGGCTGTTTCCGGATCTGTTCGCCCGCCACAGGGTGGCGCCGGTCGAACGCTATCCGGACGAGTTGCTTGCCGCGCTCCGCTCGGTCGCGCCGCTCAGCGCCTCCAGCGAGCCGACGGTCGCGCTGCTCACCCCCGGCGTCTACAACTCGGCCTATTACGAGCACTCGTTCCTCGCCGACAAGCTCGGCATCGAGCTGGTCGAGGGCCGCGACCTCATCGTCAAGAACAACGAAGTGTTCATGCGGACGACGGAAGGGCTGAAGCGGGTCGACGTGATTTATCGCCGCGTCGACGACGACTTCCTCGATCCCCTCACCTTCCGCCCCGATTCCGTGCTGGGCGTGCCCGGGCTGATGTCGGCCTATGCGGCCGGCAACATCACGCTCGCCAACGCCGTCGGCACCGGCATCGCCGACGACAAGGCGATCTACTCCTACATGCCCGACATCGTGAAATTCTATCTCGGCGAGGAGCCGATCCTGAAGAACGTGCAGACCTGGCGCTGCCGCGAGCCGAAGGATCTCGCTTACGTGCTGGACAATCTCAGCGAGCTCGTCGTCAAGGAGGTTCACGGCTCCGGCGGCTACGGCATGCTGATCGGCCCCGCCGCAACCAAAGCGACGATCGAGGCGTTTCGCGAGAAGCTCAAGCGCGAGCCGGAGGGTTTCATCGCGCAGCCGACGCTGGCGCTCTCGACCTGCCCGACCTGCACGGCCTCGGGCCTTGCGCCTCGCCACGTCGACCTCAGGCCCTTCGTGCTCACCGGCAGCAAACGCACCACCATCGTGCCGGGCGGGCTGACACGCGTCGCGCTGAAGGAAGGCTCCCTGGTGGTCAATTCCAGCCAGGGCGGCGGCACCAAAGACACCTGGATCCTGGACGAGTAGTCAGATGCTGTCGCGCACCGCCGAAAACCTTTACTGGCTCGCCCGCTACGTCGAACGGGCCGAGTATCTCGCGCGCACCATCGATGCGACCCTGCGCGTCACCGCGCTCCCCGCCGCCTATATCGGCAAGACCAACGAATGGGACTCGGCGCTGCTGACCGCCGGCGTCGCCGCGAGCTTCTACCAGAAATACGAGGAAGCCAACGAGCACAACGTCGTCGACTATCTCTCCTTCTCGGTCGACAACCCCTCCTCGATCAGGAACTGCATCGAGGCGGCGCGATTGAACTCGCGCTCGGTACGCACCGCGCTGACCAGCGAGATGTGGGACACCATCAACTCGGCCTGGATCGAGCTGCAGGAGGTCTGGAGCAAGGGCACGTCGACGCGCGAGGATCTGGCAAAATTCCTGCGCTTCGTGCAGGAGACCTCGCTCCGCTTCGACGGCTCGGCCTACCGGACCATGTTGCGCAACGACGCCTACTGGTTCTCGCGGCTCGGCCTGCACCTGGAGCGCGCCGACAACACCGCGCGCATCCTCGACGTGAAGTATCACGTGCTGCTGCCCGAGGAAGAGCATGTCGGCGGCCCGCTCGACTTCTATCAATGGAGCTCGATCCTGCGTTCGGTGTCGGCACTGACGGCCTATCACTGGGTTTATCGCGAGACGCTCAAACCGTGGCTGGTCGCGGACCTGTTGATCCTCAACGGCACGCTTCCGCGCTCGCTTGCGAGCTGCTACGACAATCTCACGCGAAACCTCGACCAGATCGGCGTCGCCTATGGCCGCCAGGGCCCGGCCCAGCGCCACGCCCGCGGCATCCGCAACCGGCTGGAACACAGCAATATGAACGACATTTTCCAGCACGGCGTCCATGAATTCATTCAGGAATTCATTACGGACAATTCCAGGCTGGGCGAAATCATCACGAAGCAGTATTTGATCTGACCCATTGCTGTCGTTCCGGGGTGGTCCAAAGGACCAGACCCGGAACCTCGAGATTCCGGGTTCGGTCCTGCGGACCGCCCCGGAATGACGGCGCAAGAACAACGGTCCACCATGCGCCTGCGAATCCAGCACACCACAACCTATCGCTACGAGCCGCCGGCCACGAGCGTGATCCAGATCCTGCGCATGACGCCCGGCAGCCATGATGGGCAATATGTGGCGGAGTGGCAGATCGACGTCTCCACGGACACCAAGCTCGACACCCACGAGGACGCGTTCGGCAACGTCACCCATGTGCTGTCCTGCGGACCGGTCGGCGACATCCAAATCACCGCCGAGGGCTTGATCGAGACCCACGACACCGGCGGCGTGCTGCGCGGGACTGACGAGCGCTTTCCGGCCGGCATGTTCCTGCGCTCAACCGATCTCACCTCCGTCAATCCCGCGATGATGGCGGTTGCGCGCCAATTGCGCAGCGAGGCCGAGAGCGACACGCTCGGCTTCCTGCATACGCTGATGGGCCAGATCGCCGATCACATGACGTTCGACGAGGATCCCACCCACAGCGGCACCTCGGCGGCGGAGGCGTTCACGCTCAAGCGCGGGGTCTGCCAGGACTACGCGCACATTTTCATCGCCTGCGCCCGCGCCGGCGGCGTGCCGGCGCGCTTCGTCTCCGGCCACTTCCTGCGTGCGGACGGGCTCTCGCATCAGGACGCCGGGCACGCCTGGGCGGAGGCCTTCGTGCCCGATCTCGGCTGGGTCGGCTTCGATCCCGCCAACAGCATCTGCGCCACCGACGCCCATGTCCGCGTCGCGATCGGGCTCGACTATCTCGGCGCGGCCCCGGTGCGCGGCACCCGCTATGGCGGCGGCGCGGAGACGTTGACGGTGGCGGTCAAGGTCGAGCCGGCCGGCCGCGGCGGGCAATCGCAGTCACAGCGGCAGGGCTAGGCGCAACGGCCCAAATGCAAGGCCGTGCTACACTCGCGGGATCAGATTGTCCCCCGCGAGGTACCAATGGCAACCGTCAAGCTGCTTTCGGACGACGAACTCTCCCCTGAAGCGCGCGCCGTCTTCGACGATATTCGCAAGATGCGGAAATCGGACTTCGTCAACAATTTCTGGCGCGCGCTGGCGCATGATCCGAAGACGCTGCGGAGGACGTGGGAGAGCATCAAGGAGGTGATGGCGCCCGGCGCACTCGATCCCAAGGTCAAGGAGATGCTCTATGTCGCGGTGTCGATCGCGCATGGCTGCAGCTATTGCATTCACTCGCACACCGCCGCCGCACGGGCCAAGGGCATGACCGAGGCCGAATATGCCGAGATGCTCGCCATCGTCGGCATGGCCGCGGAGACCAACCGGCTGGTCACGGCGCTCGGCGTGCCGGTCGACGAGGCGTTTCTGGTCGATGCGGCGGATTGAGGTCCCGCCCCGGGCAATCGGGGGTTTCATGCCTCCTTGAAATTGGCTAGTAATTCCGCGCAAACGCGTTCGGGGACTGGAAATGACCTATTGTTGCGGAATCCTGGTTCGGGACGGTCTGGTGATGATCGCCGATACCCGCACCAATGCCGGCCTCGACAACGTCTCGACCTTCCGCAAGCTGCACATCTTCTCCAAGCCCGGCGAGCGCATCATGGCGATCGCCAGCGCGGGCAACCTCGCCATCAGCCAGTCGGTGCTGTCGACGCTGACCGAAGGGCTGGAAGACCCCAACACGGGCGAGCTCGAGACGCTGATGAACGCGCCGACCATGTTCCAGGCCGCCCAGCGCATCGGCCGGGCGATCCGGGCGGTGCACGCGACCGAGGGGCCGGCGCTGAGATCCGAGGACGTGTCCTTCGACGTCTCCTTTCTGTTCGGCGGCCAGATCAAGGGCTCCCGGATGCGCCTGTTCATGGTCTACACCGCCGGCAATTTCATCGAGTGCACCACCGACACGCCCTATCTGCAGATCGGCGAGCACAAATACGGCAAGCCGGTGCTCGACCGCGCCATGCATTACGACGTCGAGCTCTACGAGGCGCTGAAGACCGGCCTGATCTCGATGGACTCGACCATGCGCTCCAATCTCGGCGTCGGCTTGCCGATCGACGTGCTGGTGGTGCGCGCCGACGCCTGCGAGGCCGATCTCAACCACCGCATCGAGGCGGGCGAGCCCTATTTCCACGATCTGCGCTCGCGCTGGTCTGCGGCCCTGCGCGCCGCGCATCAGAACATTCCGCGGCCGCCCTACAAGAACGAAAAAGAACCGAAAACCTGACAGCAAGAAAAGGCAGGAAACGATGAGTGAAGCAAAGAAGATCGCAGTGGTGACGGGCGCCGGCACCGGTGTCGGGCGCGCCGCATCACTGGCGCTGATGAACATCGGCTTCACCGTGGTGCTGGTCGGGCGCCGGCTCGACATGCTCGAGGAAACCGCAAAGCTCGGCCCCGCGGGACAAAGCCTCTGCGTGACCGCCGACATGACCAAGCCGGATTCGATCGCCGCGCTGTTCGACAAGGTGAAGGCGACCTATGGCCGGCTGGACGTGCTGTTCAACAATGCCGGCATGGGCGCGCCCGCCGTCAATTTCGAGGATCTCAGCCTCGAGCAGTGGCAGGCGGTGGTGAACACCAACCTCACCGGTCCCTTCCTGTGCACCCAACACGCCTTCCGCATCATGAAGGACCAGAGCCCGCGCGGCGGCCGCATCATCAACAACGGCTCGATCTCGGCGCATGCGCCGCGGCCGTTCTCGGCGGCCTACACCTCGACCAAGCACGCCATCACCGGCCTGACCAAGGCCTCTAACCTCGACGGCCGCATGTACGACATCGCGGTCGGCCAGGTCGACATCGGCAATGCCGCGACACCGATGACCGATCGCATGGTCAACGGCCCCGGCGTGCTGCAGCCTGATGGCACCACCAAGCACGAGCCGCGCATGGACGCGAAAGCGGTCGGCGATGCCGTCGCCTACATGGCCGGCCTGCCGCTCGATGCCAACGTGCTGACGATGACGGTGATGGCGACCAAGATGCCGTTCGTCGGGCGGGGCTAGAACTAAAATTGCGAAAACAACCCCATGCAAAGTAGGGATCTCATTGATTTCCCTATGCTCTGTCCACGGCCGTGCCCCGGACGCTGCGCGGCATGAAATGACGCGCTGCTGAGTCGGGGCCCATAGCGCCGCAAGTTCTTGCTTGGCCTTCTGGGTCCCGGCTCTGCGCCGCAACGCTAATGCGTTGCGGCTTGTCCGGGACACGAGACCGTCTCCCTTACTCCAGGCTCTCCACCTTGCGCAGGCTTGGAAACAGCCTCATCCAGAGCAGCGCCACTGCGACGGTGGCGACGCCGCCGAGCACGGCGGCGGGCATGGCACCGAGCAGCGCGGCGGCGACCCCGCTTTCGAACTGACCGAGCTGGTTCGAGGCGTTGATGAAGAGGAAATTGACCGCTCCGACCCGGCCGCGCATCTCGTCGGGCGTTGCGAGCTGCACCAGCGAGAAGCGGATCACGACGCTGATCGTGTCGGCGGCACCAAGGATCGCGAGCGCAAGCACCGACAGCCACATCCAGGACGACAGCGCGAACACGATGGTGGCGAGACCGAACACGATGACGGCCTGGAACATGCGCAGGCCCACATGCCGGGAGATGGCGTGTCCCGCCAACACCATGGTCATCAGCAATGCACCGACCGCGGGCGCAGCGCGCAGCACGCCTAACCCGGTCGGCCCTGTCTGCAGGATATCGCGGGCATAAATCGGCAGCAGCGCCGTGACGCCGCCGAACAGCACCGCGAACAGATCGAGCGAGATGGTGCCGAGGATCGCGGGATTGCTGCGGATGAAGCGAACGCCGGCAAAGATGTTGTCCGAGTTCGCTCCCTCCTTCGCGATGGCCTGCGGGCGCGGCCGGATGAAGCCGGTCAGGATCATCCCCAAGATCCAGAACAGCACCATGATGGCATAGGCGAGATGCGGGGCGATCGCATAGGCGAAGCCGCCGAGCGCCGGGCCAGTGATGGTCGCAACCTGCGCCGCGCCGCTGGAGACGGCGGTGGCGCGCTGCAGCGAGCCTTGCGGCGCGATCGCCGGCAGCAGCGCCGCCGTGGTCGGGCTTTCGAACGCGCCGGCAATGCCGAGCACGAAGGTCGCGACGAAGATCTGAACTTCGCCGACGGCGCCGAAATAGGTGATGGTGGCGAGATAGAGCGCGGTTGCCGCTTCCGCGAGCTGGCAGAGCTGGACCACGCGCTTGCGCTCATAGCGGTCGGCGGCGTGGCCGGCGACAAACACCAGGAGCGCAGTCGGCAAAAACTGGACGAGGCCGACCATGCCGAGATCGAAGGCCGAGCCGGTGAGATCGTAGATCTGACAACCGATCGCGACCGCCGCGATCTGGCTGGAAAAGCGCGACAGGCTGCGCGAGAGCAGGAAGAACAGGAAGGCGCGGTGGGCGAGGAGCGCGCGGGCGCTGACCGGCGGCTGGCCCGATATTGGCTGCTCTGGCATCGCCTCGTGGATCGTCTTTTGGGTCACCCTCGGACCGCCCGCCCCCTTTGATATCGACGGCCCCCGCGTGGCTGAGGCGGCCTCGCTTGTCAACAGTGGGAGGTGTCCCCCATCCCCCGGCATTGCCTTTGCAGTGCAGCCGCGGCCATAATCATTGAGGGTTTGGGGACATCATGCTGCGCTTGCAATCGGCACTCGGCATTTTCGCATTGCTGTTGATCGCCTTCGCGCTGGCGGAGAATCGGCGCGCGGTGTCGCTGCGACAGGCGGCGATCGGCCTCGTCGCTACCTTCGTCACCGCCATCGTGCTGTTGAAGCTGCCGGTCGTCGCGCGCGCCTTCGGCGCCATCAACGACGCGGTCGGCGCGATCTCCGCGGCCTCGCGCGCCGGCTCCGCCTTCGTGTTCGGCTATGTCGGCGGCGGCACCCTGCCGTTCGATCTGAAGGTGCCGGGCGCCGATTTCATCCTGGCGTTCCAGGCGCTGCCGATCGTGCTGGTGATGAGCGTGCTGACGACGCTGCTGTTCTATTGGCGCGTGCTGCCGCCTGTCGTCCGCGGCATGGCCTGGCTGCTGGAGCGCACACTCGGTGTCGGTGGCGCGGTGGGCCTCTCGACCGCCGCCAACATCTTCCTCGGCATGGTCGAGGCGCCGCTGTTCGTGCGGCCTTACCTCGCACAGATGACCCGCAGCGAGTTGTTCCTGGTGATGACCGGCGGCATGGCGGGCATCGCAGGCACGGTGCTGGTGCTCTATGCGACCTTCCTTGCTCCCCTCATCCCGGACGCCGCCGCGCATTTCGTGATCGCCTCCGTGCTGGGCGCACCGGCCGCGATCCTCGTCAGCCTGATCATGGTGCCTGAAACCTCCGACAGGCGCACCGGTGGTGCGCTGGAGGATCCCGAGACGGAGGTGTCCAGCACGATGGATGCGATCGTAAAGGGCACCGGCGCGGGGATCGAGCTGTTGATCAACATCATTGCCATGCTGCTGGTGCTGGTGGCGCTGGTCTATCTCGTCAATGCCGTGCTCGGCCTCTTGCCACATATCGGTGGCGCCGCGATCTCGTTGCAGCGCCTGCTCGGCCTCGTGATGGCTCCGGTGTGCTGGCTGATGGGATTGCCGTGGGACCAGGCGGTGACGGCCGGCAGCCTGATGGGCACCAAGACGGTGCTCAACGAATTGATCGCCTATGTCGACTTCTCGAAGCTGCCGGAAGGCGCGCTCGATCCGCGCTCGCGCCTGATCATGCTCTATGCGATGTGCGGCTTCGCCAATTTCGCCAGCCTCGGCATCATGATCGGCGGCCTCGGCGTGATGGCGCCGGAGCGGCGCGAGGAGATCAACGCGCTCGGGCTGAAGTCGATCGTGTCGGGGACGCTGACGACGTGTCTGATGGGGGCGGTGGTGGGGGTGCTGAGTTAGGTACGAACTGTCTGAATCTCGTCAGTTCGTCCCAAATGCATCTGCGAATTCCTGGCAAGCGGAAAGCAGATGGCGACGATTCAACCCAATATTCCCCCAGCCAAGCGCTCCGCTGAATTTTACAATGACGCGGTCCGGGCGTTTCGGATTCAGTCTTGCATCTGTCGTCCACGACAAGCGGTCAAGTTTGACCTGGACAATTTCCAATCGTTCACAGGCTGATGCAATAGACGCAAAAAGCGCTTGCGCTTCGTCAAACGAAAGGTCGACCGACGAAGCTTCTCCCGCAGTGCAAAGGAGTTCAAATGTCGGGTGACGATAATACAGAAATAGACCGCCCGAGAGTGCAATGTCGACCATGTTCTATTAACGCCCGAAAAGCCATTGCAAACGCGAAAAGCCAGTAGCCGGGATGGAGCGTAGCGTAGTCCGGGAAAGTGCGCACCGTCGCGGGCTGCGGCCCCGGATTGCGCTACGCTCCATCCGGGCTACGAAGAAACCCTCCCCCGTCATTGCGAGCGGAGCGAAGCAATCCAGAAATGCATCTGCGGAGATAATCTGGATTGTTTCGCTCCGCTCGCAATGACGAGGAGAGAGTCTACGCCTTCAACTCTGTCGTCCTGAACTCCGCCGGCAAAATCACCTCCAGCAGCTCGACGTCGTCCGAATAATCCAAAATCATGTGCTTGATCTTCGGCGGCTGGGTCCAGGCGCTGCCCTCTTTCATCAGCGTCTCGCCCTGCCCGTCCATGTAGGTCTTCACCCAGCCCTTGAGCACGTAGACCATCTGGAATTCGACGTCGTGAAAGTGCAGCTTCGAGACCTCGGCCGGATTGCAGGGGCCTTGCAGGCGGATCACATGCGCTTGCGCGAGACCATGGGACGCTGCAGCGATGCCGAGGTCGCGATACTTAGCGTAGGCGCGCAGGCCGTCGGCCTTGAAGTCTTCCTCGCGGTGATGGCTGATCGCGATGCGTTGCCGGGGTCGCGCGGGTTTTTTCGGAGCCGCGCTGGGGACTTTCGCCTTCACCGCTTTGCGCGCCGGGGAGCGCGCGGCGACCTTTGCGCCGCTCCGCTTCTTTACCGCGGTCTTCGTTGCCGGTCTTGATGCCTTCTGCTTGGCCATTGTCTGCCTCCCTGATCCGGGCCGCCCCCGCCGGACGGGTACGACCCGAAGGCAGACTATCCAGTCTTGGACGCGGCAGCAATTGCAGGCCTCGAGGCTGGCCGGTCGACGACCCATCGTAGCTTGTCCGAGGCTGTCGTGGTGAGCGGCCGTTATCTCGTATTCGTTTCCCCGCTGAATTAATCTCGCCCTGAGATTCTGGGGGACTTGATTCATGGGCAACAGTGTCGGTCAGCGTGCGTTTCAGAATGCCCGGCTTCAGAAGCGGCAGAAAGCCGAAGTGTTGCCGCTGCTCGGCCACGCACTCCAGCTGCACAAGATGGGGCTCTTGCCGGAGGCGCAGGCCGCTTATCGCCAAATCCTGCAGCTCGCGCCCAACCAAATCGTCGCGCTGCACATGCTCGGCATCATGGAATCCGATGCCAAGAACTATCATCAAGCCGAGGTCCTGCTGAGCCGGGCGGTCGCAGCGGATCCGCGATCCGCCGATGCTCATATGAGCCTGGGCATCGCCCTCAACGGCTTACGGCGTCACGAGGAGGCCTGCGCGAGCTACCGAAAGTCCCTCGCCTTGCGGCCCAACCACGCCGTAACCCTCTCCAATCTGGGTAACGCGAGCGTGGCCCTGGAGCGTCACGAGGAGGCGCTGCACAGCTACGACAAGGCGCTCGCACTCAACCCGAACCTTGCCGAAGCCCATAACGGCCGGGGTTGGGCGCTCTGCCGCGAGCGCAGCTATGACGAGGCGGTCGCAAGCTTGAACCGCGCGCTGGCGATCAAGCCGGACTATGCGGCGGCGCTCGCGAACCGCTCCACGGCTTTGCGGGAACTTCAGCGCTTTGACGAAGCCCTGGCGGACGGCAATCGGGCCGTCGGGCTCGCACCCGACGACGCGAATGGCTGGCTCGCACGGGCCGGCGTGCTGCTCCAGATTCAGCAGATTGCCCAGGCATCGCACGATTGCGAGCAGGCGCTCGCGATCGATCCTCATTCCATTCCGGCCCATTTGGTGCTGGGTCTCTGCCTCGCCGGACTGGGCCGGGTCGAGGAGGCCCTCGCCAGTTTCGACAGAGCCCTCGACATCCAGCCTGACCTGCAGAGCGCGATCTCCAACAAGATCTTCACGCTCGACTTCGCAGGAGACGCCACCGTCGAACGGCATCAGCAGGCGCGCCAGGTGTGGTGGGACCGCGTCGGCGCGAAAATCGCTTCAGAGGCGCCGAAACCGCATGACAACAGCCGCGATCCGGATCGCCGCCTGGTGCTTGGCTATGTCTCATCGGATTTCAACGCGCATTCGGCCGCGCTGATCTTCATGCCGGTTCTTCAACACCATGACCGCACCCGGTTCGAGATCGTCTGCTACGCCTGCTCGTCGAAGGTGGATGCGACGACCGGCCAATTCCGGGAGATCGCCGATCGCTGGCGCGACGCTTCGCAATGGAGCGAAGACCGCCTCGCCGCCGAGATCCGCGCCGACGGCATCGACATCCTGATCGATCTGTCCGGCCACACCAGAGGAAACCGCCTCGGCGTGTTTGCGCGCAAGCCGGCGCCGATCCAGGTCCATGGCTGGGGCCACGGCACGGGCACCGGGCTGCCGACGATCGATTATCTGATCTCGGACCCCGTCGCGATTCCTCACGACGTTCGGCATCTGTTTGCGGAAACCGTCGTCGACCTGCCGTGCTTCGTGACACTGACGCCACTGCCCGACGGGATCGCGCGCGCGCCAAGTCCGGCAATCTCGAACGGCTTCGTCACCTTCGGCGTCTTCAACCGCATCAGCAAGATTTCGGACGAGGCCGCGGAAGTCTGGTCCAGGATTCTCGAGCGGGTGCCGGGTTCGCGGCTGCTGATCAAGGATCTTGCGCTGGACGACCAGTTGGTCCGCGAAAATCTGCTGGCGCGGTTAGAGGCTTGCGGAGTGCCGGCTGAACGCGTCGAGCTGCTCGGAGCGACCTTGCGAAGCGAACATCTGGCAGCTTTCAATCGCGTCGATATCTGCCTCGATCCGTTCCCGCAGAATGGCGGCGTCAGCACGTGGGAAGCCCTGCAGATGGGTGTGCCGGTGGTCGCGAAACTCGGCAACAGCCTGCCCAGCCGTGCTGCCGGCTCCATCCTCACGGCGCTTGGCCTGCCGGACTGGGTCACCGATAGCAACGAGGCGTATATCGAGATCGCAACGCGGCGGGCCTCAGAGATTCAAGAGCTCAATACATTGCGCCGCGAATTGCCCGACAAGATCCGGGGCGCAGCTGCCGGCAACCCCGTCGCGTACGGGCGAGCGGTGGACGAGGCCTACCGCACGATGTGGCGGCGCTATTGCATCAGCGGCGGCTGATTGTTTCTCAAGCGATAGCGCGGACAGCGCGTTCGCTCTGCCGCAGCTCCAACGACGATTTCGTAGCGTGGGCAAAACGGAGCGTGCCCACCCATCTGTGGCCGATCGGAAAAGATCGGGGGCATGGCGCGAAGAGCGCGCCTTTGCCGACCCTACAAGATCCGAGGCGCTGCTTGCCTCAATGCAGCCGGAACACGCCGTCGATGGCGCGCAGCTCGGCCGGCTTGATCAGCTTGGAATGCGCGACGGTGACTGAATGGAGCGGGCCGTCGAGCTTCTCCTGCCAGAAGGCCAGGAAGTCCTTCAGCGCCGGGAATTTAGGAAACATGTCGTAGTTCTGCCAGACGTAGGTCTGCAGCAGCGAGGGATGATCCGGCATCCGATAGAGAATTTGTGCCGTCGTCAGCCCGTAACCCAGCATCTGTTTCCGGAAATCCTCGGAAACGCCCCCACTCCGCACGCCCATGCCAACCTCCTTTGCAGGAGCGCATTCAAGGGGCGGCCTGGTTCGGTGTGCGCCTTACGAGCCACCCGGTACTGATGCGCTCACATGAGAGAAATGTGACGCAAACTGACAATCCATCTCAAGCCCAAAAGTTTAACAAGCTGTTGAAATTCAATGCGTTAGCAGCAGATGCGGCACCGTGCTAATACGGTCCCTAAATCCGGTTAACGATGGTAAAGACATTCTGGCAGACGGCGCTATCGAGTGCTTATTTTTCTGCTAGAAGCCCTTGCTCCCGCAAAAATCCTGCCTTATCTCAGGAGTGCCCGCCTGGCACTCGCCGGCGGCGACTGCTAACAATCTGAAATCATCAACCCGAGCAATTGCTTAGGAGGACTGCATGAACTTCCGTCCGCTTCACGACCGCGTCGTGGTCAAGCGCATCGACGCAGAAGAGAAGACCGCTGGCGGCATCATCATTCCCGACACTGCCAAGGAAAAGCCTTCGCAGGGCGAGGTCGTCGCCGTCGGCCCGGGTGGCCGCGACGAAGCCGGCAAGCTGATCCCGATCGACCTGAAGGTCGGCGACCGCGTGCTGTTCGGCAAGTGGTCCGGTACCGAGGTCAAGATCGACAACGTCGATCTGCTGATCATGAAGGAAAGCGACATCATGGGCGTCATGGACGTCCCCGCTTCCAAGAAGAAGGCGGCCTAAGAGCCCCTCTCTCCCTCCAATCAAATACCTCAAGGAAAAATCCACATGGCAGCCAAAGAAGTCAAATTCTCGGTTGAAGCGCGCGACAAGATGCTGCGCGGCGTCGACATCCTCGCCAACGCGGTGAAGGTCACGCTCGGTCCGAAGGGCCGCAACGTCGTGCTCGACAAGTCGTTCGGCGCTCCCCGCATCACCAAGGACGGCGTCACCGTCGCCAAGGAGATCGAGCTCGAGGACA
>Ga0102591_1002591_pt1 | contig 18939 bp, 19 predicted proteins | sample AraplaCol_mCL_r2_2_FD_76860 | JGI IMG/M metagenome (GOLD analysis project Ga0102591, IMG submission 76860) | Arabidopsis root microbial communities from North Carolina, USA - plate scrape MF_Col_mCL_r2 (SPADES assembly) (version 2) | ecosystem: Host-associated > Plants > Roots > Endosphere... | reverse complement strand
CGCGGGTGGCTGGTGAGGAATGGGCGGCGGTCAGCACCACGTCGGGCCGCAGGGCGATCACCTCCTCAGCGCTCTCGTAGGTCATCGGGTAGGTGCGGGCGATCGCGGCGATGCTCGATTGCTGCGGATCACGGGCGTAGTGGCTGAGCGCCACGATCTGGGAGCGGTCGGCCACATGCACCAGCACCGCGTCGAGACACGGGTTCAGCGAGATCACGCGGGGCAGGGCGCGGGCGCTCGCCGCGCCGCCCACCAGGCCGACAGCCAAGCCCGCGCCGACCGCCGTGCGTCTAGTGAAGCCGATCAAAACTCGACCCCGCGCTGGGCCTTGAAGCCCTGCTCGAACGGATGCTTGACCAGGGTCATCTCGGTGACCAGGTCGGCGATCTCCAGCAACTGCGGCTTGGCGTTCCGGCCGGTGAGGCAGACATGCTTGTCGTTCGGGCGCGCCTTCAGGACTTCCACGACCTCGTCGATGTCGAGATAGTCGTAGCGCAGGGCGATGTTGATCTCGTCCAGCAGGACGAAGTCCAGCTTGGGGTCGGCGATCATCTCCTGCGACACCCGCCACGCGGCCTGGGCGGCGGCGATGTCGCGCTCGCGGTCCTGGGTGTCCCAGGTGAAGCCCTCGCCCATGACCTCGTAGCGGACCTGGTCGGGGAACTTCTTGAAGAACAGGCGCTCGCCGGTCTTCCACTTGCCCTTGATGTACTGGACGACCCCGACCTTCAGGCCCCAGCCCAGGTGGCGGGCCACCATGCCGAAGCCTGCCGAGGACTTGCCCTTGCCGTCGCCGGTGTGGACCAGCAGCAGGCCCTTCTCTAGGGTCTTGGTTTCCATCATCGCATCGCGCTCGGCCTTCAGGGCCTTCGTCGCTTCGGCATGCTTGGCGTTCAGATCGTCGCTCATCAGAAGCTCTCCAGGGCGTTGGCGAGGCGGCGCCAATCCTGCTCGGGGCCGGGTAGGCCGAAGCGGATCAGCGTCTCGTCCCAGGGGAAGGGGCGGGTGAGGATTCCGGCCTGGGCCAGAACCTGGAAACGCCGCGGCGCATCGGCCGCGCGCGTCAGGCGAAACAGGGTCGTGCCGCCGGCGATCTCGAACCCAGCCCGGCGAAGCAGACTGTCCAGCTGGACGGTGTCTTCGATCAGGCGCGAGCGGGTCTGGGCCGCCCAGGCGGTGTCGGCATAGGCCGCGAGACCGGCGGCGATCGCCGGCCCCGACACGGGCCAGTCGCCCAGCGCCCGGCGGGCGCGGGCGGCCAGAGCCGGCTCGGCGATCATGAAGCCCAGCCGGACTCCGGCCAGCCCGAAGAACTTGCCGAACGACCGCAGGACCGTCAGCCGTTCGAAGCCGGGGACGCCCGCCAGCGACGCGACCGAAGTCGCCGGATCTACATCGGCGAAGGCCTCGTCGACCAGTAGCGGTCCGTCGGTCAGTTCGACCACCTGATCGTGCGGCAGGACCCGGCCGGTCGGATTGTTCGGATTGACCAGCACGCGCAGGTCGGCCGTGGCGTCGCTGGGGTCGACGATCTCACGGCCCGCCGCCCGCCAAGCGTCCGCGTGACCGCCGTACGTCCGGCTGGAGATGGCGACCCGATTGGCCGCCAGCAGGTGCGGCAGCAGGCGGATCAACGCCTCGCTGCCGGCCGCCGCCACGATCCGTTCGGGATCCTCGACGCCGAACGCCTTGGCCGCCGTCCTCTCCAGGGCCCGCAAGGACTCCGGATCAGGCAGGCGCGACCAGGTCTCCGGCGCAAGGGCTGGAACCGGATAAGGCCAGGGGTTGATCCCCGTCGACAGGTCGATCCAGGGCGTCGGCGCGTCCGGCCAGGCCGTCCGCGCCGCGCCGAGGCGTCCGCCGTGGCCGAGCAGGGCCGCCGGCGTCGTCACGGCTAGAACCTGGCCCGCACGCCGGCGAAGGCGCCGCGACCCAGGGTCCCGTAGTTGGTGATCGTCTCGTACTGCTGGTCGAACAGGTTCTCGATCCGGCCATAGAGCTCGAAGGTCTCGTTGATCGGATACGAGACCCGCACGTCGGTCAGGACGTAGCTCTTCAGGCGCTGGGTGTTGGAAGCGTTGTTGAAGCTGTGGCCGACGTACTGGACGGTGACGCCGCCGGTCAGGCCGTTCGGCAGGTTCAGTTCGGCGTCCGCCGAGGCCGTTTCGCCGGCCCGGCGGGCCAGGTCCTTCCCGTAGTTGGAGCCGGCCGACTTATTGACCGCGTCCATGTTGGTGTAGTTGGCCGACAGGGTCAGGAGGCTGTTGACCTCGACGCTGCCCTCTATCTCGACGCCGTCCGCCTGGGTCTTGGCCGTGTTGGCGTAGCCGCCGAAGTTGGGCGGGGTGTTGTTCGACAGGAAGTCGATCTGGTTCTTGGTGTCGCGGTTGAAATAGGTGATCGAGCCGCGGACCCGACCATCCAGAAGGCTCTGCTCGACGCTCAGGTCCCAGCTCTTGGCCTCTTCCGGCTTGAGGTCGGAATTACCGTAGGGGCTGTAGATCTGGTACAGCGACGGCGCTTTGAAGCCCTCGCCGTAGTTGGCGCGGAAGATCGTGGCGCCGCTGTTGGGGCTCCAGGTCGCGCCGGCTTGGTAGGTCGTCGCGCCGCCGAACGTGTCATGGTCGTCGTGACGCACACCGCCGGTCAGGGTCAGGCCCTCGGCCGGCTTGGCCTGCAGCTGGCCGTAGACGCTGTCCATGCCGACGGCGTGACGGCTGCCGACCGTGTCGTAGGGGGGCGAGGCGGTGCGGAACCAAGTGCGCTCGGTCTCGGCCCCGAACACCGCGCGCCAGACGGGATTGATCGTCCAGGTGCCCTGGTATTCCAGGCTGCTGTCGGTGCCGCGCGAGTCGAAGGTCTTGGGTTCGGCTTGGGCGGGATTGTAGTTGTCGCGGTCGGTCTGGGTGTAGGCGTAGCCGATGCGGCTCTCCAGGGCGCCGTCGAAGTTGGTCAGGCGCGTGCCGACGTAGCCCACCAGTTCCTTGGTCTTGCCGTAGTCGGCGGTGTCGCCCAGGGCGTAGGGCGGGGTGGGCAGCGAGCTGTCGTATTCGTTACGGCCCTCGGCGTAGGACAGGCGGGCGTCCAGCGAGGCCCAGTCGGTGACGTTCAGGTCCACCCGGCCGCTGACGGCGGTGTTGTGGTAGCCGTCCTTCTCCTTGCCGCCGCGGGTCTCGTTGAAGTTGGAGATCCCTGCGGTGGTGTAGGACCCGGCCGCCACGCGCCAGCCGCCCCAGGCGCCGCCGGCCCCGACGCCGACGCGGGCGTAGGCCGTGGCGCGCGAACCGCCCTCGATCGTGGCGTCTCCGGACAGCGGACCGTCCGGGGTCTTGGTCAGCATGCTGACCACGCCGCCGATGGCCTGGCTGCCCCACAGGGTGGATTGCGGGCCGCGCAGCACCTCGATGCGGTCGACGTCGCCGGCCAGCAGGGTGGCGAAGTTATAGCCGCCGCCCGTCGACGAGGGGTCGTTCAGCTTGACGCCGTCAATCAGCACGGCGGTCTGGTCGGTCTCGGCGCCCCGGATGCGCACCTGGGTGGAACCGCCGACGCCGCCGTTGCGGGTGACGGTGACGCCGGGCGTGCGCGACAGCAGGTCGGACACCACGACCGCCTGACGCTGGCGCAGGGTCTCGGCGGTGATGACGGTCATGCTGACCGGCGTTTCCGACAGCTTGTCGGCGGCGCGGCCGGCGGTGACCACGACCTGGTCGACGGCGTCAACCGCCTCGACGGTGTCGGCCAGAACCAGGCTCGGCAAGGCGAGAGCGGGAAGGGCGGCCACCAGGGCCAGGACGGAAATCGAGCGCATGTTCTAATCCTCCGTGCGCAGCAACGAAGGCTGGCCCGAGGATTCGGACCGGCCAGACGATGTCGCCACGGGGGAAGAACCCCATCGCTCGGCGCACCCCGGCCGGACGAAGGACGACCGCGACGGGCAGGTCTCCTGGCTCGCGGGTCAACGCCGGTGCGTGTCGCCTTCCCAGCCATTCTCCGAAGAGAAGAGGCCAGTGGCATGTGACACGCGGGCTCGCCGCTTACAGTTGCGGGGGCAGCCCGGGTTTCTCACCCGAGTTCCCTTTTCATCCTCTTTCGAGGAACCTGTCGCGAGAGCTGCACTATATGTTGCGCCGCACACGGTCAATCTGGAGCACGTCTTGCCGTTTACCCTCGTCCTGGGCGGAGCCCGATCCGGCAAGAGCGCTTTCGCCCAGGCGGTGGCCGAGGCCCGGGCGGCTGAAACCGGCGGCAACCTCGTCATGGTGGCCACGGCCCAGGCCTTCGACTCGGAGATGACCGAGCGCATTGACCGGCACCGCGCGGATCGCGGCGACGCCTGGGCGACCGTGGAGGCGCCGTTCGATCTGGTCGCCGCTCTAGACGGCCTGGGAGCCGACGACGTGGTCGTGGTGGACTGCCTGACGCTGTGGCTGTCCAACCTCATGCTGGAGGAGCGTGATCTCGCCTCGGCTGCCGCAGACCTAGTCGCGGGCGTGGCGCGGTTCGAGGGGGTGTTGTGGCTGGTTTCCAACGAGGTCGGGTTCGGCATCGTGCCCGACAACGCCCTGGCCCGCCGTTTCCGCGACGAGGCGGGGCGCCTGCATCAGGCCCTGGCCCAAGCGGCGGACGCTGTGACCCTGGTGGTCGCGGGCCTCACCCTGCGGCTCAAATGAGAAAAACTCCATTGAGCGGCGATATCCCACGTCTAAGGTGTGGATAACCGCAGCCGCCCAACGCGAGACGTGCGTGGAAGGGCGGCGCTCCGGGAGGACGCCATGAACGCCTTTGCCCCGATCACCGCCTCGGAAACGCCTGACTACGCCGGCCTGAAGGTGACGCCCGTCAGCACCGTACTGGGCGCGGAGATTTCAGGCGTCGATCTGCGTCAGCCGCTGACTCCGGAGACTGTGGCCGCCATCCGCACCGCGTTGCTGCGCCACAAGGTGGTGTTCTTCCGCGACCAGGACATCAGTCATGAGGACCATGTCCGTTTCGGCCGTTATTTCGGGGACTTGGAAGGTCATCCTGTCACGGCGCACGTGCCCGGCTTCCCCGAGATCCTGCACATCGAGGCCGCCGACGGCATGAAGCTGCGCGAGGAGATCGTGCCGATCGTGCGCGCCGCCAACAAGTGGCACACCGACGTCACCTTCCGCCCCGCGCCGTCGATGGGCGGGGTGCTGCGCATGCGGCACATGCCGCCACTGGGCGGCGACACCCTGTTCGCCGACACCGCCGCCATCTATCGCGACCTGCCCGACAAGCTGAAGGCCCGCATCGCCGACCTGAAGGCCGAGCACGACATCCTGCAGAGCTACGGCTACCGCGTGGACGAGGCCAAGCGCCAGGAGCTGCGCGCCGCCCATCCGGTGCAGGCCCACCCGGTAGTCCGCACCCATCCCGAGACCGGCGAGAAGCATCTGTTCGTCAACAAGGTCTTCACGACGCGCATCCTGGGGCTGCCCGAGGACGAGGCCGCTACGCTGCTGGCCGAGCTGCTGGAGCGGGTGAAGACCCCCGAATATCAGGTTCGCTTCCGCTGGACGCCCAACGCCATCGTCTTCTGGGACAACCGCGCCACCCAGCACTACGCCATCCTCGACTACTGGCCGCAGGAGCGCGTCGTCGAGCGGGTGACGATCCAGGGCGACGTCCCGTTCTGACGGTACCTTAGCTTGGCCGTGGATTTCGAAGTCTGGCCAAAGCTTTGCTGTGACATCTAGCGATCGGACGTGCGCGCTTCGACGCGCCGCTCCATCAGCAACAGGCTGAGCATCACCAGGAAAGCGAACAACAGCAGGGCGCCGGCGAGCTGGTGGGCCTTGGTCCATTCCAGGGTCTCGACCAGGCGATAGATCTCGATCGACAGCACCTCGGTCTGGCCAGGAATGCCGCCGCCCAGCATCATCACCACGCCGAACTCGCCGACCGTATGGGCGAAGACCAGCAGCGCGGCGACGGCGTACCCGGGCAGGGCCAGGGGCAGGGCAACCTTGAGAAACGTCGCCCAAGGGGAGGCGCCCAGCGTGGCGGCGGCCTCCAGGGGCTCGTCGCCCACGGCGATAAAGGCGTTGCGCAGGGGTTGGACCGCGAACGGCAGCGAATAGATCAGCGAGCCGATCACCAGGCCCTCGAAGGTGAAGGCCAGGGTCCTCACGCCGAACGGCTGCAGCAGGGTGATCAACGGGCTTTGCGGCCCCAGGGCGATCAGCAGGTAGAAGCCCAGAGCGGTCGGCGGCAGCACGATCGGCAGGGCCACCAGCGCGCCGATCGGCGCCTTCCAGGGCGAACGGCCGCGCGCCAGCCACCAGGCCAGGGGCGTGGCCAGGATCAGCAGCAGGATCGTCGTGATCCCCGCCAGCCTGGCCGTCAGCCACGCGACCTCGAGCATGGTCAGCGAACCTCTTGGGGGATCGGCGAAGGGCGCTTGGGCATGGCTTTGGTTCGGCGGGAGGTTCGGTTATGTAGTCGATTTACATAACGAGGTTTCGGGCCGTGTCCAACGACGGTGATCTGAGCGCTTCCCTGATCCTGCGCCGTGGCGGACTGGCCCGCGTGGGCCAGGAGCGCGTCGCCTTGATCGAGGCCATCGCCGGCCTGGGATCGATCAGCGCCGCCGCCAAGCAGCTGGGCCTCAGCTACAAGGGCGCCTGGGACGGGGTCCAGGCGCTGAACAACCTGTTCGACGCGCCCCTCGTGGTCGCCAACGCGGGCGGTAAGGCGGGCGGGGCGGCGACGGTCACGCCGCGTGGCCTGGCCGTGATCCGGGCATTCCGCGAGGTGGAACGCGAGATCGGCGCGACCCTGTCGCGACTGGAGGCGGGCTTGGCCACCTCAGACCTCTTCTGGAGTTTGGGCCTGCGCACCAGCGCCCGCAACGCCCTGCGCGGAACCGCGGTCGCGATCGACGACGGCGAGGTGACCGCCAGGGTCGTCATCGACCTGGGCGACGGCGTCGAGATCGCTTCGATCATCACCCGCCGGAGCCGGGAGGAACTGGGTCTGGCGGTGGGTAAGCCGGTCATCGCGCTGATCAAGTCCAGCTTCGTCGTCCTGGCGGGCGGCGAAGCGCCGGAAGCCGGCGGCAATCGCCTGACCGGCGTCGTGGTGGATCGCGAGGACGGGCGCGAGGTCAGCGAGATCAGCCTGAGCCTGTCGGCCGGCAAGACCCTGGTGGCGACCGCGCCGGCCTCGATCTCGCTCGCGGTGGGCGACCGGGTCGTGGCGACCGTCGCGCCGTCCAACGTCATCCTCGCCGTGGAGTAGCCTCGGCCCGGCTAGTGGACCGTCTGTCGTGCCGGCGCGGGTTCGCGCGGCTCATCCCGCGTCTCGTCGCGCAGACGGACGGGCAGGGGATAGCCGTCGACCCGCAACGCCGCGTTCAGCGCGCGCGCCAGCACCATGGTGGGCTGGGCGTCGACCAGCAGGGGCTCCAGCAGCGTCTCTCCGACGGCCGTCGCCGTGCCCGCCAATCCGCACGACACCATCAGCCTCTGCTCGTCCGTCGAGATGCCGCCGCACGCCGGGCATTCCACCTGGATAGGCCGTCGGAGGCTGGCCTCGACCGACTGCATCCAGGCGACGAACAGCCCGCCGGTCCGGTTCGAGGCCCTGAAGGCCAGAGCTTGCGCCACCAGGCGGGTGGGATGCTCGCCGGCGGACCTCAGCGCCGCCCATTGCCGCATCGCGGTCAGCAGCAGCCTTTCACCGACGGTGGGGCCGGTCGTCCAACGAAGGGAAGCGGTATCTGCGGGCACGGCAACCTCCACCAGGCGTGTCGCAAGCTTGTTGCGACTTGTTCGCAAGTAACTAGGCGCGATCCTTGTTGCGAGTCAATCGCAATAAAGGTCGGTGGCGGCGGTTCGTGCGGCAAGGGGTTGAATTTCAATATTCACACTCATGATAGTGAGTGTTGACAGAGGGCGACCTCGGGTGCAGCTTCCGGGGACAGCGTCGGCATTCACGATCGACGCACGGGGAGAAAGCGCATGAAGGTAGTTCTTCTCGCGTCGGCTTGCGCCGCCGCGTTGGTGTCGACGTCCGTGGCGGCCCAGGCGCAGACCGCGTCGCCGGACGGGCAAGGCAAAGCCGCCCAGTCCGAAAGCACCCAGCTCAACGAGGTCGTGGTCACCGCCACTCGCCGCAACGAGCGCCTGCAGGACGTGCCGCTCAGCGTCACCGCCTTCTCGCAGAAGGACCTGACGGCCAAGGGCATCGTCGGCTACGAGGGCCTGGCGCGCGAGACGCCCGGCGTCGTCCTCAACAAGCCCACCGCCAACTTCAACAACTTCACGGCCCGGGGCATCGCCACCAACGGCTACGGCGCCAACCTGCAGAGCACGGTGGCGATCTATATCGACGAACTGCCCATCTCGACGATCGGCAACACCACGGTGCTGGACCCCAATCTGTACGACCTGGAGCGGGTGGAATTCCTGCGCGGTCCGCAGGGCACGCTGTTCGGTTCGGGTTCGCTGTCGGGCGCGCTGCGGATCCTGACCAAGAGCCCCGATCTCGACGAGTACGACGCCTCGGCCCTGGTGGACATCGGCCTGACGGGCTCCGACTCTCTGCGCCAACGCTATAACGGCATGGTCAACGTGCCGATCATCCAGGACAAGCTGGCGTTACGAGTCGTGGGCTTCTATCGGGACGAGGAAGGCTACGTCGACAACCTCGGCACGGGAATCCACAACGCCAACACCCTGATCGATGGCGGTGGGCGCGCGACCCTCTTGTGGAAGCCGACGGACCGCCTTTCGGTCAAGCTGCTGGCCTCGTACGAGAAGAGCAATCCAGAGGATTCCTCGCTGATCATTCCGTCGCTGGGCCGCAACAAGCGCATTTCCGACCGGCCCGATCGCTTCGAGGGCAAGCTGACCAGCTACAACGCCACGGTCGACTATCAGTTCGACGGCGCGCACCTGACCAGTTCGTCGACCTATTCGATGTTCGACCAGAAGTTCTGGGTCGATCTGGCCGGCACCTTCGGTTCGGCCGGGATCGCCTTCGGCCTGGACGCCAACGGCTACCAGAGCACCTTCGTCGAAGAGCTTCGACTGGCGTCCGATCCGGGCGGCAAGTTCGACTGGGTGGTCGGCGGCTTCTATCTCGATCGCCGGCTGGACGTGGACTATTTCTACCGCTCGTCGCCCGAATACCTGGCGGCCCATGGCATCACCGGCCTGCCGGACGAGTACTATCAACGCCAGTACACCCACATCAATTCGCACGAACTGGCCGGCTTCGGCGAGTTGACCTATCACATCAACGACAAGCTCTGGCTGACCGCGGGCTTGCGCTACGGCGGCACCGACGCCCAGGGCTTTACCGAAGGCGGCTACACCAGCGCCTATTTGACCTACGCGCTTTTCGGGATCTCGGGCCCGCTGGCCATGACCCCGATCCCGCCGGCCGAAGGCGTCAAGGCCAAGGCGACCAAGCCGTCGTACAAGGTCAGCCTTTCGTACAAGCCGTCATCCAACATGACGAGCTACGCCACGGTCTCGACCGGCTTCCGCACGCCGGTGGTCAACGCCTTCGCCGGCCGTCCTAGCGTGGTCAATCCCAACGACCTGATCATCCCGTACGGCGCCGACTCCGACGACCTGGTGAACTACGAGGTGGGCCTGAAGGGCCGCTGGTTCGACGGTGTGCTCAACGCCAGCGTGGCGGCCTATCTGATCGACTGGAGCAACATCCAGGTCCAGGCCAACCGCGTTTCGGACTCCGTGCAGTTCGCCACCAACATCGGCGGCGCGGTCAGCAAGGGCTTCGAGTGGGAGGTCGTGGTGGCCCCGGCCACCGGCCTGACGGTTGGACTGAACGGCTCGTTCAACGACGCAAGGGTGACCAAGCTGACGCCGGCCGAGGCGGCGATCTCAGGCGCGGTGGACGACGCCCGCCTGTCCGCGCCGCATTTCCAGGGATCGCTTTACATCAACTACGGCTTCGATCTGTCGGCCAAGGCCCGGGCCAACGCCTCGGTGGTCTTCCAGCACGTTGGCGACTATCCGGGCTCGTTCCCGAACGTGCCGGGACAGCCGGGCGTCACGAGCCCCACCTATGGCTTCACCGACCCCTACGAGAACGTCAATGCGACGTTCGCGGTGGCGATGGATCGCCTGACGGTCGGGGCCTATGTCGAGAACCTCTTCGACAACCACTCGATCACCTATGTCCACCCCGAGGCCTTCCTCGCCAGCCGCTTCGCGACCCTGCGTCCGCGGACGGTGGGCGTGCGGGTCGGCTACGACTTCTAGCCGCCCGCATGGCTCCGCCCTGGCCGCCTGTACGCGGCCGGGGCGGACGCGGTCCTCAGCACGCCCACATGCCTCTGGCGTCCCCGGACAAGATCGCCAAGATAAGGTCGAGATTTGAATCAGGGGAGAACCGATCTTCTTCCCGACTTCGCCAGGCTAAAGACGGAAGCAGCTCGTGTCCGACACCGCGAAACCCCGGCAGCGTTCCAGCAAGGCTGAACAGCGCGCCGAGACGATGGAGCAAATCCTCGACGCGGCCGAATATCTGTTCTCGAAGCGCGGTCTCTACGGCGTAACGCTGAAGGATGTGGCCAGCCGGGTAGGGGTCCACCACACGCTGCTCAACTACTACTTCTCGGACAAGCAGAAGCTGTTCGACGCGGTCTTCGCCCGTCGCGCGGCCGTCACTAACGAGCGACGCATGAAGGCGCTCGACGCCTATGACGCCGCCGCGGGCGACAAGCCCACGGTAGAAGGCGCCCTGCGCGCCTTTCTGGACACCGACCTGGATCTCTATACCGAAGGCGGCGAGGGCTGGAAGAACTACGCGGCGCTGGGCGCCCAGGTCGCCAACACGCCCGAATGGGGCGCGGCGCTTATGGACGAACACTTCGATCCTGTCGTGCTTCGCCTGATCGCCATCCTTAGAAGGGCGCTGCCGGGCTGCAGCGAGGCCGACATCTTCTGGGGCTATCACTTCGTCACCGGCGCGCTGATGCTGACCCTCGCGCGCACGGGGCGCATCGACAAGCTGTCAGGCGGGGTGTGCCGATCCGACGACTTCATGGCCGTCAAGGAACGCATGGCCTCGTTCATGGCGGCCGGCTTCCTGACGGTGTGCGGAAAGGGCGCGACCCCCGCCTAGGACGCCAGCCGCTGGAAGGCTCGGTCGTGGGCGACCAGCGGCTGGCCCGGAGCCAGGGTCACCGACGTCGCCGTGACGACGAACACGGTGTGGGTGCCGGTGTCGATCCGGTCGTCGATCGCGCACGTGGCGGTCGAGAGGCCGCCGCGGTAGGCCGGCGGCGAACCTGGCGTCAATCGCCAGCGCTCGGATCCGAAACGCTCGTGGCTGAGGCTCGATGTCGCGAAGCGCAGGGCTTCGGCTTCGTCATGCTCCGCCAGGATCGCCACGCCGCAGCGGGCGGCTTGCGCCAGCACGTCATGACTGGAGGCTTCCTTGCGGACGCAGAACAGAAAGCGGGGCGGATCGACCGACAGGCCGGTGATCGAGCTCACCAGCAGGCCGCGCGGCGTGGCGCTGTCCCAGCACGAGACGATCGCCACCCCGCTGGCGAGTTGGGCGAGGGCTTCCTTGAACGTCGCCGGATCGACCGGCGGCGCATGGAGGTCGTAGGGCGGCTCGGCGCCGGACGACGCATCGCCATAGGGTGCGTCGACAAGCGGGGCGTCGCCCAGCCAGCGCGGATCGGCGTCGAAGGCCATCGGCTCTAGCCCGCCGCCGCGACAGGGTTGGCGTCGCGCTGGGCGACCAGCTCGCGCACCAGCGGGATCAGGTCGCGGCCATAGGCCACCGCGTCGTTCAGCGGGTCGAAGCCGCGGATCAGGAAAGTCGTGACGCCCAGGTCGTAGTAGTCGAGCAGCGCCTCGGCCACTTGCTGCGGCGTGCCGACCAGGCCGGTGGAGTTGCCCGCCGCGCCGGTGACGGCGGCGACGCCGGTCCACAGGCGCTTGTCCAGGCGCGCGCCCAGCTTGGCGGCGTCCAGAAGGCGCTGCGAGCCGGCGTTGGGCGGGGCGTGACCGCTGGTTGGCAGGCCGGCCTTTTCGCGCAGGGCCTTGGCCTGGGCGGCGATGGCGTCGGCCTTGGCCCAGGCGGCTTCCTCGGTCTCGGCGATCACCGGACGCAGCGACAGCGAGAACCTCACTTGCCGTCCGTGCTTGGCGGCGGCGTGGCGTACGCGGGCGATGGTCTCGGCGACCTGGGCCTGGGTTTCGCCCCACAGGGCGAAGATGTCGGCGTGCTTGCCGGCCACCGGGATGGCCGCTTCGGACGAGCCGCCGAAATAGACCGGGATCTGCGGCTTCTGCAGCGGCTTCACGCCGCCGAACGCCTGGACGACGTTGTAGTAGTCGCCCTTGTAGTTGAACGGCTTTTCGCTGGTCCATTCCTGGCGGACGATGTCCAGATACTCGCTGGTGCGGGCGTAGCGCTCGTCCTTGGTCAGGTGGTCGCCGTCCTTGGCCAGTTCCTCGTCCGAGCCGCCGGTGATGATGTGCACGGCCACGCGGCCGCCGGTGAACTGGTCCAGCGTCGCCAGCTGGCGGGCGGCGACGGTGGGGGCGGTGAAGCCCGGGCGGTGGGCGATCATGAAGTTCAGGCGCTGGGTCACCGACGCCGCATGCGCCACGACCAGCTGGCTCTCAGGCGAGGTCGAGCCGAAGGCGACCAGGGCTCGGTCGAAGCCGCCTTCCTCGTGGGCGCGGGCGATGTTCTCGACATAGTCGCGGTCGATGACCGGGCCCTGGGCGGGGTGGATTTCGGACTGATGCTGCGTGCCGATGATGCCGATGAATTCGACGGGCATGGGAGGCTCCAATGCGGTTTGATCGAGAATTTCGAAGATGAGGCGGCCTCAGAAAAGCGAGGCTTTCTCAAGGGTTTGATCAGGACGTCTCATCAGGCGGCGACCCTGGGCGCGGCTTCCTTGCGCAGGGCGCGTCGGACTGACGGGCGGGCCAGGGCGCGGGCGGCCTTGGCGCTCCAGGCGGGATAGGCGGTGGTGTCGATCTGGCGTCGCTCCGCCCAGCGCCAGATCACCAGGGCGTAGGCGTCGACGGCGCTGAAGTCGTCGCCCAGCAGCCACGGACCCGGCGCCTGGGCCAGGCGCTCGATGTCGACCAGGGTCCGGTGGAAGCGAGCCTCGCCGGGCGTGGCTAGGGCGGCCTTGACGCCGTCGTCGTCGGCGAAGCGCTCTGGCCGGGCGATCTGCGAGAAGGCCACGTGCACCGTGCTGGCGAACCAGCTCATCACCTCGTAGGCGTGGGCCAGCTTCAGCGGGTCGGCCAGCGGCAGAGCGCGCTGTGCGGATAGGCGTGGGCCAGGTAGGTCAGGATGGCCAGCACCTCGGTCACGGGTTCGCCGTCGACCGTCAAGGTCGGGACGCGTCCACGCGGATTGACCTTCAGATAGGCCGGCTGGCGCTGCTCACCGGCCGCCAGGTCGACGGGATGGACATCGTAGCGGACGCCCAGTTCCTCCAGGGCGATCAGCGGCGCGAAGGCGGAGGAGCCGGGGGCGAAATAGAGTTTCAGGGACACGGCGGGGCTCATATCACGAAGAAGCCGTGCGAGCCGTCGCGGGCCAGCTGATCGACCAGGCCGAACTCCCAGTCCAGATAGGCCTGCATGGCCTCGGCGGCGTTGTCGGTCCCCTCGTAGGGGCGCTTGTAGACGTCCTCGGGGTCGGAGGCGGCGCGGACGAGGCCTGTGTCCAGCCGGCGGCCGGTCTTGCCCCAGGCCTCGGTGCCGCCTTCGAGCACGCGCACCGGGTGGTCCGAGATTTCTTCCACCTCGGCGGCCGCCAGGCGGGCCAAGCGGCCGTCCGGCGAGGTCAGGACGATGGGCAGCCCCTCGGGGATGCGCTCGAAGGCCTCGGCCAGGCGGGCGCGGATGGTGAACCAGGCGCCGGGCACATGGCCCTTGCGATGAACAGGGCTGGGGGCGAGGTCCAGCACCACCACGCCGCCGTCGCCCAGCGCCACGGCCAGGTCCTCTGGGCTGATCGTCTCGACCGTCGGGATCGGGGGCAGGCTGGGCCGCCACGCGCCGGTCTCCAGCTCGCCGTCGAAGCCGCCATCCAGCACGTAGACGTCCCAGCCCAGCTGGGCCAGCCACGAGGCGCTCATGTCGGCGCGCGGACCCAGGTCGTCGGCCAGCACGATGCGGCCGCCGCGCACCGGGGCGAAGACGTCGGTCTCCTGCACCAGCTGCCCGCCAGGCGCCGAACGGAAGCCCACTGGATGTCCGGCGGCATATTCCTCGGGCGTGCGGACGTCGAAGCGGTAGAGGGTGCGCTTGCGGTCCTGGGTCAGGTCGGCCAGGCCCTCGGCGTCGATCCGCCGAACGCCGGCGCGATAGGCGACCTCGCGCGCCTTGGCCCGGGCTTCTTCCAGCGTCTGGTCCGACACCGCCGGGAAGCGGCGGCTCTGGCCGTGCTCGAGCTGTTGCTGGGCCAGGGTCCAGCCGATCGTGCCATTGCGCAGGGCGAAGACCGGATTGGGCACGCCCGCGTTCAGCAGCGACTGGGCGCCGATCAGGCTGCGCGTGCGGCCGGCGCAGTTGACGATGATGGTCGTGGTTGGATCGGGCGCGATCTCGCGAGCGCGCAGCACGAGTTCGGCGCCAGGCGTGCTGATCCCGCCCGGGATGCTCATCACCGCGTATTCCTCGAACCGGCGGGAATCCAGGATCACCTGGTCGGCGCCCTGGTCGATGCGCGCCTGGACCTCCTGGGCGGGCAGGGACGGGGTGTGCCGCCGGGCCTCGACCAGCTCGCCGAAGGCCTTGCTGTAGGAATTGACGTCCTGGAACAGCTCGTAGCCGGCGGCCTTCCAGGCCTGGAGGCCGCCCTCGAGCGCGCGGATCTGCGTGTAGCCCAACGCCGCCAGCCGTTTGCCGGCGGGCGAGACCAGGCCCTCGCCGTTGTCGTAGAGCACGATCTTGGCGTCCCGGCGGGGCACGCGGTCCAGGATTTCCAGCTCCAGCCGGCTCAGCGGCAGTTGCGAGGCGAACAGCGGGTGGGCGCGGGCGAACGGGTCTTCCTCACGCAGGTCCAGCAGGGCGATCTCGCGGCGGGCGATCCAGTCCTGACGGACCTCGCGCGGGGTGACGGTGAGCAGGGTCATGCGGTGATCTCCGCCAGGACCGGCTTGGAGCGGTCCCAGAGGTTGGGCAGGGTGGCGTTGGCGTAACCGGAGACGAACGGCTTGGGCCGGCCGGCGTCGTCGTAGGTCGAGCGCCTGACCGCGCCGATATTGGCGCCGTAGACATGGATGCTGATCGAGACCCGGTCGTCGAAGGCGTTGGTCACCTGGTGCACGTCGCCGACGGTCGGCGAGACGGCCTCCACCTCGCCGCGCGCCAGTCGATGGACCGGGCCGACGGCGCCGAAGGTCTGTCCGCGCCGCGCGAACCGCTGCGACAGTTCGGCGCCGCGCAACACGCCGACTAGACCCCAGACGGTGTGGTCGTGCACGGGCGTGGCCTGGCCAGGTCCCCAGACGAAGCTGACGACGCTGAAGCGCTCACGACTGTCGCAATGCAGCAGATACTGTTGGTAGCGGGTCGGGTCCGGTCGGGCGTAGGCGTCCGGCAGCCAGTCGTCACGGGCGATCAGGCCCGCCAGCAGCCTTCCGCCTTCGGCAAGGATCAGGTCTTCGTCTCGTGTCTGGTCGATCAGCGCGCCGAGGGCCCCGACGAAGTCGGTCAGCCGGCGGAGCTTCGGCGGCGAATGGTGCGCGACTGCGCTCACAGCAGGGCCTCACCGGTGGGGAAAGTGACAAGGGCAGGAGCATGGGTCGGCTGCGCCGCGGGAGCCTCGACGCCAAGGCGGCCGAGCAGGCGGCGGCGGACGGCGTGAAAGCGGGCGTCGGGCTGACGAGGGCGTTCCAGCGCGATCCGCTCCTCGAGCGCGATCTTGCCCTTGTCGAGCACCAGCACCCGGTCGGCCAGGGCGACGGCCTCGTCGACATCGTGGGTGACCAGCAGCACGGCGGGCCGGTGCTCGCGCCACAGCGACAGCACCAGGTCGTGCATCTTCAGCCGGGTCAGCGCGTCCAGGGCCGCGAACGGTTCGTCCAGCAGCAGCAGGGCGGGCTCGCGGACCAGGGCGCGGGCCAGGGCCGTGCGCTGAGCCTCGCCGCCGGACAAGGTGGAGGGCCAAGCGTCGAGGCGGTGGCCCAGGCCGACCTCCTTGAGCGCCGCCTCGGCGCGCGCGCGGACATCGTCGCCTTTCAGGCCCAGGGCGACATTGCGCCAGACTTTTTTCCACGGCAGCAGGCGGGCGTCCTGGAACACCACCGCGCGGGCGTCCGGGGTGGCGACGTCCTGGCCGCCGACGGGGTCGAGACCCGCCAGAGTGCGCAACAGGGTGGTCTTGCCCGAGCCGCTGGCGCCCAGAAGGGCCACGAACTCGCCGGGCGCGATCGTCAGGTCCAGGCCGTCAATCACCACGTTGTCGCCGAACCGGCGGGTGAAGCCGTTGAGGCGGACGGTCGGCGCCTCGGGGGCGCGGCCTACGAAGGGACGGATGCGGGGCTGGGCCATGGTCATTGCTCCACGAGGCTGGGGCGCCACGCCAGCGCCTTGCGCTCCAGCGTGCGGACGAGGGCGTCGGCCGCGAGGCCGAGCAGGGCGTAGACGAGAAGGCACACGACGATGATGTCGGTGCGCATGAAGTCGCGGGCGTCGTTGATCAGCCGGCCGAGACCCGCCTGGGCGTTGATCTGCTCGGCCACCACCAGCATCAGCAGACTGATGCCCAGGGCGTAGCGCAGGCCGACGAAGAACGAGGGCAGGGCGCCGGGCAGGATCACCTCGCGCACCAGGGACCAGCCGGACAGGCCGAAGCTGCGCGCCGCCTCGACCAGACGGACGTCGACGCCTCGGATGCCGGCGAACAGGTTCAGGTACAGCGGGAAGGTCGCCGCCACTGCGATCAGGGTGATCTTCGGCGTCTCGCCGATCCCGAACCAGACGATGAACAGCGGCGTCAGGGCCAGGGAAGGGATGGTCCGCTTGATCTGCATCAGCGGGTCGACCAGCGTCTCGCCCCAGCGCGACAGGCCCGAGATCAGGCCCAGGGTCACGGCGACCGACAGGGCGATCGCCAGGCCCGCGGCGGCGCGGCCCAGCGACACCAGAAGGTTGGACGGCAGCGCGCCGGACATCGTCATTTCCCAGAAGGTTTCCGCGACGGCCGAGGGCGCGGCGAGAACCCGGGCCGGGATCAATCCCGCCTGCGAGCCGGCCTCCCACAAGGCCAGCAGGATCACCGGCGACAGCCAGCGGGCGCGCGACAGGCCCGGCCAGCGCCAGGTCGATGCTTGAGAATTTCTAAGGGTGATCGCCAAAGACATGAGGATGCGTCGTCCCGAGACCCGTTGCGGCGCGAACGCCGATGCTTCACAGAGAAGGGCGTTTAATCCCTACTGGATCAATAGGCTTATCCTTAGGGGTGCATCAGACTTTCTCATAGGCGATCCGAATGGCCACCAATCTGCCGACCGAACTGCTGCGAAGCTTCGTGGCCATCGTCGACTCCGGGTCGATGCTGAAGGCCACCGAGCGGGTCTTCGTCACGCAGTCGGCGTTGAGCCTGCAGATGAAGCGGCTGGAGGAGACGGTGCTGACGCCGCTGTTCCACCGCGACGGCCGCCGCCTGACGCTGACGCCGGCGGGCCGGACCTTGCTGGGCCTGGCTCGCGAGATCCTGGCGCTCAACGACCGGGCGGTCGTGGCCTTGACCGGCGACGCCCTGGTCGGGCCGGTGCGCGTGGGCCTGGTGCAGGATTTCGCTGAGACCCTGCTGTCCGGGGTGCTGGCGCGCTTCAGCCAACTCAATCCCGACGTCCAGCTGGAGGTCCGGGTGGCGGGTTCGCCCGAGCTTCTGGACCTGCTGGCCGGCGATCGGCTGGACGTGGTGCTGTGCATGGGCGCGGCCGATGATCCGCACGCGGCCCGCGTGGCGCCAATGGTCTGGCACGGCGATCCAGAGCTGGCCGAGGCCGAGGTCCTGCCGCTGGCCATCCTGGCTCCGCCCTGCCGGTTCCGCGATGCGGCCCTGGCGGCGCTGGAGCGGGAAGGGCGGCCGTATCGCGTGGCGCTCGAGACGCCCAGCCTCTCGGCCCTGCGGGCGGCGGTGGAGGCCGGCCTGGCCGTCACCTGCCGCACCGCCCTGTTCCGCCCGAACGCCGCGCCCATCGAGACGGGCCTTCCGGCGGTTCCGCAGGTCGCCTACATCCGACGCGCCGGCCCGGCGCCCCATCCGTCGATCGCCAAGCTTTCCGAGCTGATCCATCAGGCGGCGCTGGAGCTGTGAGGATGGCCACCGGTTCACGCGACCGCTCGGCTGGCCTTCTGGCGGGTGAACCGGTTGACCGGAACATCCAGTCCCAGGCTCTGGCGGAACGTCGAGCCTTCGTAGTCCTCGCGGAAGATCCCGCGCTTCTGGAGAAGGGGGACGACCTCCTCGACCAGCAGTTGGAACTGACCAGGCAGGGACTCGCCGATCACGAAGCCGTCGGAGGCTCGGCTGTCCAGCCACAGCTCGAACTTGTCGGCGATCTGTTCGGGCGTGCCCACCAGGTCGCCGCGCGGCGTGGCGAAGCGCAGGGCCACCTCGCGCAGGGTCAGGTTCTCTTCCTCGACGGCCTTGGCGATCTTCAGGGTGGCCGACTGCGAGCTGTTGACGCCGCGGCTGAACACGTCGGGGAAGCGGGCGTCCAGGTCGTAGGCGGTGAAGTCGTGGTCGTTGAAGCCGCGGCCCAGCATGGCCAGGGCGGAGTCGATCGACACCAGCTCGGCCCGCTCCTTCCACCGCGCCTCGGCCTCGGCTTCGGTGGAGCCGATGATCGGAGCGGCGGCGGGCAGGATGAACAGGTCGTCCGGATCACGGCCGAAGCCGGCGGCGCGAGCCTTGACGTCGGCGTAGTAGGCG
>Ga0102591_1002590_pt1 | contig 18940 bp, 22 predicted proteins | sample AraplaCol_mCL_r2_2_FD_76860 | JGI IMG/M metagenome (GOLD analysis project Ga0102591, IMG submission 76860) | Arabidopsis root microbial communities from North Carolina, USA - plate scrape MF_Col_mCL_r2 (SPADES assembly) (version 2) | ecosystem: Host-associated > Plants > Roots > Endosphere... | reverse complement strand
CGCCGTCGATGACCTGACCCTCTTCGAGCGAGGCGACGAGCTCGGAACGAGCCTCGGCGCGGGTCTCTTCCAGGACGGTGCGGCGCGACACGACGATGTTGCCGCGGCGGCGATCCATCTTGAGGATCTCGAAGGGCTGCGGCTGGCCCATCAGCGGGCCGACGTCGCGGATCGGGCGGATGTCGACCTGCGAACGCGGCAGGAAGGCCACGGCGCCGTCGAGGTCGACGGTGTAGCCGCCCTTGACGGTGTTGAAGATCATGCCGGTGACCTTCTCGCGAGCCTCGAAGGCCTTCTCGAGCTTGACCCAGCTCTCTTCGCGGCGAGCCTTGTCGCGCGAGATGACGGCTTCGCCGAGGGCGTTCTCGATCCGGTCCAGATAGACCTCGACCTCGTCGCCGACGTTCAGTTCCTGATCCCGGCCGGGGCCGGTGAATTCCTTGAGTGCGACGCGACCTTCGGTCTTCAGACCGACGTCGATGATCGCCATGTCCTTCTCAATGGCAACGACCTTGCCCTTGATGACGGAACCTTCCATCGCCTCGTTGCGGGCGAAGGACTCTTCGAGCAGGGCGGCGAAATCCTCGCGACCCGCGCTATAGCTTTCAACTGCGGACATATGAACTCCTGGAGCCGGCCGCGTATCCCGCGGATGTCCGGCATGGGCGCCGTGGCTGGTGTTGCGGTCCGGATCGCTGCCGTCGGCGCCCCCTCTCGGAGGACTGCCGGCCCTGAAGCAGGGCCGGGGCGCCATGGCCGCCGGTTCGATCCGTATCCCAGGGGCTCGCATTCCAAGCACGAAACGGGAGCAGACCTTGCGGACCACCCCCGGCGCATGATCGATCACGGCCCTTCGGACAGCGCGGATGTAATCCAAGCGCGTCCCGGAAGCAAGGTCGCAGGCGGCTCCCTCATTCCCATGACGACCGCCGTCGCGCGCTTCCCCAAGGTCCGCCGCCGTGCCAGTGTGGCGCGTATTCGCGCAGGAAGGGGCATTCCATGGGCTGGGTCGTTCTGGGTCTTATCGTCGCCGTCGTCGTCTACCTGATCATGACCTATAACGGGCTCGTCGCGATGCGGCAGCGGGTCAACCAGGCCTTCGCGGATATCGACGTCCAGCTCAAGCAGCGGCACGACCTGATCCCGAACCTCGTCGAGACGGTGAAGGGCTATGCGACCCACGAGAAATCGACGCTCGATGCGGTGATCGCGGCGCGCAATGCGGCGCAGGGCGCCACGGGCGTCCACGACAAGGCCGCCGCCGAGCAGCAGCTCTCGGGCGCGGTCGGCCGGCTGCTCGCGCTCGGCGAGGCCTATCCGGACCTCAAGGCGAGTGCCAATTTCCAGCAGCTCCAGGTCGATCTCGGCAATGTCGAGGACAAGCTCGCGGCGGCGCGGCGCTTCTTCAACAATGCTGTGAGCGAGTTCAACGCGGCGATCCAGGCCTTCCCGGCCGTTCTGTTCGCGCCGCAGATGGGCTTCACCCAGCGCGAGTTCTTCGATGTCGGCGAGCAGACACGCGCACAGATCGAGGTCGCGCCGAGCGTGAAGTTCTAAAGCGCCGGGAACCGGGCAAGCGGAGCGGCGGCGATGGCCGAGGCCTTCGGTCTCTACACCCATCAGCGCAACAACCGGATCAGGTCCAATGTCCTGATCGTCGGGCTTTTCCTGCTCGTCTACGTCACGGCCTGGGGACTGCTGCTGGTAGCCTTCGGCTATGGCGGAGTTCCCTATGGCCGCACCGCGTTCGGCGAGGCGAGCCGCATCTTCCGCTCCTGGTTCCCGCTCATCACGGCGGCGACCATGCTGTGGGTCTTCATCGGCTTCCGCGTCAATGTCGCGCTGATCGGCGCGGTGACGAGCGCCAAGGGCATCGCGCGCGAGGACAATCCCAAGCTCTACCGGATGCTGGAGAACCTCTGCATCTCGCGGGGCCTGACGATGCCGAAGCTCGCCATCGTCGAGAGCGACGCGCTCAACGCCTTCGCCAGCGGCGTCAACGACAAGCAGTTCACCGTCACAGTAACGACCGGGCTACTCGGCCACCTCAACGACGCCGAGGTCGAGGCCGTGCTGGCCCATGAGCTGACCCATATCCGCAATGGCGATGTGAAGCTGATGGTGGTCGCGGTGGTGATCGCGGGCGTGATCTCCTTCATCGGAGAGCTGGTGTTCCGCGGCTTCGGCCGCAGCCGCATCCGCTTCTCCTCTGACGATTCGAAGAAGGGCAACGCCATCGCTGTCGTGGTCGGCATCGCGGTGATCGCGATCTCCTGGCTGCTGGCAGTGTTGATCCGGCTGTCGTTGTCACGCTCGCGCGAATACCTCGCCGATGCGGGCGCCGTGGAGCTGACCAAGAATCCCGATGCGATGATCTCGGCCCTGCTGAAGATCTCGGGCCGGGCCGATATCGACGGCGTGCCTTCCGGCGTCATGGACATGTGCTTCGAGAACGATCCGGACGATTTCGCCGATCTGTTCTCGACCCACCCCTCGGTCACCAAGCGCGTCCAAGCGCTGGTCGACACAGCCGGCGGTCGCGCGCCGGCGATGCCCCCTCATCCACCCAAAATCGCAGAGCGGCCCGATCTGCCGTCGATGGTCGAAGCATCCGTCCATAACGACATCAGCGCGACGCGCGGCCCCTGGCAAAGGCCCCCGGCGGGGTAGCTATTCTGCATCGCGCCCAGCGTGGACGCCGGAAGCGCAACCACCCTATCTTGACGTTAGGTCAAGACAGAGGGTGGCTATGAAGGCTTTGATCCTGATGACACTCTGCCTTTCCGCGTTGATGGCGGTCAATCGACCCGCCGGCGCGCAGGAAGGATGCCGGGCCTCGCAGAATTCATGCTCGCAGATGAACGCCAACTGCGAGCGAACTTGCCAGACCGGCAACAATCCCAGTGCCTGTGTCGCGCGGTTTTGCTCTGTCGCGCTAAATGGGTGCAAGGCCCACGGCGTCTGGAAATCGGCGGCCAGCCCGGCCTGCTGGAGGACGAACAACCGCAGCTGACGCCACCTCTTGGCCTGCGGGGCTCAGCGCCCTTCCCTCGCCCATTCGAGCGCTTCTTCGAGGCGATCATCGCCCCAGAACGGCTCGCCGTGCTCGGTGACGAAGAAGGGTGCCCCGAAGATGCCCAGCGATTTCGCATATTCGGTCTCGGCCTTGAGGCGAGCGCGGATCTCTTCGTTGCGCGCCAGCGGCAAGGTGGCGCCGGGATCGCGCCCCGCTTCCTTCAAAGCAGCGCTCAGAACCGCTTCATCGGCGATGTTGAGCCCCTCGCCGAACTGGGCCCGGAACAGCGCCTTGGAGAAGGCAGGCGCCCAGCCCTCCTCGCGGCCGGCCAGCGCCAGCCGTGTCGCCGCCAGCGAATTCTGTGGGAACTCCGTGGGCTTGGCGAATTCGAGACCCTGCCTGCGGGCGCGGCGGACCGTGTCGCGCCACATATAACGTCCCTTGGCCGGGTAGAGCTCGTAAGGCGAAGTGCTCCAGCCCTGGGCGGCAAAGATCGGTCCCAGCAGAAACGGCCGCCAGCGAAGATTCACACCGGCCTCGTCGGCCAGGCCCTCGATCCTCAACGCACTCAGGCAGGCATAGGGCGACGCAAGCTCATACCAGAAGTCCAGGACGGGACGATTAGGCATTCAACCTCCAGGCGAGTCGCCACTTTAATGCTGATGCTCCTTCGAGTCTTGCGATCTCCGGAGCCCGACATCGGGCGCGATTGCTACCGCGGCCGACGGGACGGAGCGGCCCATCTCCGCCCGACCCATCACGCGATGACGCGGGATCGATCAGAAGGTTCCGATTGCTTCGCTCCAAGGCCTGCGATAGTGCGCCATTGCGTCCGAAACGCGGCCCGCAGATACCAGCAGGAAATTGATCAAGATGGCCGATACCAGCGTGAAGAAGGTCGTCCTTGCCTATTCAGGCGGACTCGACACCTCGATCATCCTCAAATGGCTGCAGACCACCTATCGATGCGAGGTCGTGACCTTCACCGCCGATCTCGGCCAGGGCGAGGAGCTGGGCCCGGCGCGCGACAAGGCGCTGCTGCTCGGCATCAAGCCGGAGAACATCTACATCGAGGACCTGCGCGAGGAATTCGTACGGGACTACGTCTTCCCGATGTTCCGCGCCAACGCCGCCTATGAGGGCGTCTATCTGCTCGGCACCTCGATCGCGCGCCCGCTGATCGCCAAGAAGCTGATCGAGATCGCCGAGAAGACCGGCGCCGACGCCGTCTCCCACGGCGCCACCGGCAAGGGCAACGACCAGGTCCGCTTCGAGCTCACGGCCTATGCGCTGAAGCCCGACGTCGTGGTGATCGCGCCCTGGCGTGAATGGGACCTGCGCTCGCGCGAGCAGCTGATCGCCTTCGCCGAGCAGCACCAGATCCCGATCGCCAAGAACAAGCGCGGCGAGGCACCCTTCTCTGTCGATGCCAACCTGCTGCACGCCTCCTCGGAAGGCCGCGTGCTGGAGGATCCGGCGGTCGAGGTGCCCGATTACGTCTATTCGCGGACGATCTCGCCGGAAGACGCGCCGGACACGCCGACGATCGTCACGGTTTCCTTCGAGAAGGGCGATGCGGTCGCGATCGACGGCGTGAAGCTCTCGCCCGCGACGCTGCTCGCCAAGCTCAACGATCTCGGCCGCGACAACGGCATCGGCCGGCTCGACCTCGTCGAGAACCGCTTCGTTGGCATGAAGTCGCGCGGCATGTACGAGACGCCCGGCGGCACGATCCTGCATGCGGCGCATCGCGCGATCGAGTCGATCACGCTCGACCGCGGCGCGGCCCATCTCAAGGACCAGATCATGCCGCAATATGCGGAGCTGATCTATAACGGCTTCTGGTTCTCGCCGGAGCGCGAGATGCTGCAGGCGCTGATCGACAAGAGCCAGGAATTCGTCACTGGCGACGTGCGCCTCAAGCTCTACAAGGGCGGGGTCCATGTCATCGGCCGCTCCAGCGACTACTCGCTCTACGACCAGGACCTCGTCACCTTCGAGGAAGGCGCCGTCGCCTACGACCACCGCGACGCGGCCGGCTTCATCAAGCTCAACGCGTTGCGCCTGCGCACGCTCGGTCAGCGCAAGAAGAAGCTGGGGCTCTGAAGCATCCCGGAAGAGAGTCCGTCGGCGGACGGACTCTCCCACTTTTGAACAACCAGCACCCTGAGACGTTCAGCACTCGCCCTTTCAAAGCGAGTGCTGCCGCATGCATCGTCTCCTTGTCGCCACCTTGAGTTCGATGATGCTCCTGGGCGCTCACGCCCCAGCGCAGGAGCGAGCGCCGAAGAGCGAAAAGCCGGCAACGCCGGAAATCGCGACGTGCAAGGCAGCCGCTCTCCAGACGCTCCACGCCAGGGAACCTGAGATCAAGGACATCTTCATCGACGAGGATGGTGCGACGGTTGCCGTGTCGGAATCCAAGATCGAAGATATTCCGGTGACGCGCATCGTGATGGGCGAGGCCTATCTGCGAACCGATCGCTCCGACAAGCCGCGCCGCTTTCTCTGCCTGCTCGGCGAGAAGAGCAAGGTACTGCTGACCTTCTTCACCTCGCGATAGCGCGGCCTCAAGGCTCGTCGATCACCTCGGTCGAGGGGCGATCATGACCATCGGCCAGCTCCTCGTGCCACCGGCCATCCTTGTCCTGATAGATGATGCCATCGGTGCTGCCGGCAATGGTCTGGCGAGCGGCCGCCCGCATGGCCGCCTTCAGCGCGGCATCATGCGACCTGAAGGTTTCCGACAGCGCGCCGTTGACCTTGTAGGCCCAGCCGCCGTCGTGCTCGACGACCTCATACTTCACCATGACCATCGCGCACCCTCCTGTCATGCGAAGGGGAACGGCGGCCGGGTCAGCAGGTTCCGCCTATTCCCCGTTGCCGCTGTCGGCGGCCCTCAGGCTCTCCAGCGCCGGCATCGAGGTGATGTGGTAGCCGGCGTCGATATGATGGATGTCGCCGGTCACGCCACCCGACAGATCCGAGAGATAATAGAGCGCCGAGCCGCCGATCTCTTCAAGCGAAACCGACTTGCGCAGCGGTGAATTGGCCCGCTGCCAGGACAACATGGCGCGCGCGTCCGAAATGCCGGCGCCGGCCAGCGTCCGCACCGGCCCGGGCGAAAGCGCGTTGACGCGGATGCCGCGCGGGCCGTAGTCGCCGGCCAGATAGCGCACGCTCGCCTCCAGCGCCGCCTTGGCCACGCCCATGACATTGTAGTTCGGCATGATGCGGGTCGAGCCGCCATAGGTCAGCGTGATCATGCTGCCGCCCTTCGGCATGCGGTCGGCGGCGCGCCGCGCGATCTCCGTGAAGGAGAAGCAGGAGATCACCATGGTGCGCGAGAAGTTCTCGCGGCTGGTGTCGGCATAGAGCCCCTTGAGCTCGTTCTTGTCCGAGAAGCCGATGGCGTGGACGACGAAGTCGAGCGTGTTGCGCTCCGGATCCCCGCCCCAGGCCTGATCGAGCGCCGCAAAGGTGGCATCGACCGAGGCGATATCCTCCACGTCGCAGGGAATGACGAGGCTGGAGCCGACGCTCTCGGCCAGCGGGCGGACGCGCTTGCCGAGCGCATCGCCCTGATAGGTGAAGGCCACCTCGGCGCCGTGCGCATGCAGCGTGCGGGCGATGCCCCAGGCGATCGAATTCTGGTTGGCGACACCCATGATGAGGCCGCGCTTGTTATGCATCAGGGGGAGCATGGCAAACTCGGAAGGAGCTTCAGGATCGGTTCCGGAGGCGAGGAGAGAGGAAAAGGCCCGGCAACTTCGTTTCGTCAAGCCCCGTAGCGGGGCTGGGAGGCGCGCCCGGCGGCATGAGCATGAAAGCCGGCACGGTGGGCTCAGAGATGCTTCGTCACGACCGCGGCCGTCGCCTTCGACGGCGCGACCGGCACGATCTCGAAGCGGACGAGATCGCCCCATTGCAGGACCCATTCCTGGAGCAGGGCGATGTCGTCGCATTCCATTACCTGGAAACAACGCCCGAGATCGGCCGAAATCCAGCTTTCGACGTAGCGCACGCCGTCCGGCGCCATCCGCCCGCGTTCCTGGAAGCGGGCATAGACGTCCTTCACGCGAGCCTGATCGAAATGCTCGATCACCATGAAGAGCATGGCAGCCTCACGCCTCCAGGCGCTTCATCACGATGGTCGCGTTGGTGCCGCCGAAGCCGAAGGAGTTGGAGAGCACCGTGCCCAAGCCCGCATTGTCGATGCGCTTGCGCACGATCGGCATGTCGGCGAAGGCCGGATCGAGCTCGTCGATATGGGCGCTCTCGCAGATGAAGTCGTTGTTGAGCATCAGCAGCGAATAGATCGCCTCCTGCACGCCGGTTGCGCCGAGCGAATGGCCGGTGAGCGACTTGGTCGCCGAGATCGGCGGGCTCTTGTCGCCGGCACCGAAGACCTCGCGGATCGCCTCAATCTCCTTGCCGTCGCCGACGGGGGTCGAGGTGCCGTGCGGGTTGATGTAATCGACCTTCGACTTCACGCCTTCGAGCGCCATGCGCATGCAGCGCACCGCGCCCTCGCCCGAAGGAGCGACCATGTCGTAGCCGTCCGAGGTCGCACCGTAGCCGACGATCTCGCCATAGATCTTGGCGCCGCGGGCCTTGGCGTGCTCCAGCTCCTCCAGCACGACGACACCAGCGCCGCCGGCGATGACGAAGCCGTCGCGCCGGACGTCATAGGCGCGCGAGGCGCGCGAGGGCGTCTCGTTGAAGTCGGAGGACATCGCGCCCATGGCGTCGAAGAGGACGGAGAGCGTCCAGTCCAGCTCCTCGCAGCCGCCGGCGAAGATCACATCCTGCTTGCCCCACTGGATCAGCTCATAGGCGTTGCCGATGCAATGGTTGGAGGTCGCGCAGGCCGAGGAGATCGAATAGTTGACGCCCTTGATCTTGAACCAGGTCGCGAGCGTGGCCGAAGCGGTCGAGGACATGCCCTTGGGTACGGCGAAGGGACCGACCTTCTTCGAGGAGCCGCTTTCGCGCGCCTTGTCATAGGCGTCGATCAGGGCGCGGGTGGACGGGCCGCCGGAACCCATAATGATGCCGGTGCGCTCATGGCTGATCTCAGCCGGCTCCAGGCCGGCATCGACGATCGCCTGCTCCATCGCGACCTGATTCCAGGCGGAGCCGCCACCGTGGAAGCGCATCGCGCGCCGGTCGAGCACGCTTGCGGGATCGAGCGTCGGCACGCCGGCGACCAGGCTGCGGAAGCCATGCTCGGCGAATTCGGCGACATGGCTGATCCCGGACTTCGCCTCGTGCAGCGACGCCAGAACCTCCTGCGTGTTGTTGCCGATGGACGAGACAATGCCCATCCCGGTGACCACGACGCGTCTCATGCTTCTCTCCAGCTGTCCGCCCACAGCGGGGCGCGCCCCACCGCCTCCGGATTTATATCGCGCAAATGGACCGCGCGGCAGTCACGCGCAAGGTCGGGCTGCGTTTTTCCTCAGGCCGCTTCCGGCTTGAACAGGCCGACGCGCATGTCGGCGACCGTATAGATGCGCTTGCCGTCGGCCTCCAGCCAGCCATCGGCGATGCCGAGAACGAGCTTGGACTTGAACACGCGCTTGAAGTCGACGCCGTAGACGACCTTCTTGACCGTCGGCAGCACCTGATCGGCGAACTTGACCTCGCCGACACCGAGGGCGCGACCACGGCCCGGCAGACCGAGCCAGCCGAGGAAGAAGCCAGTGAGCTGCCAGAGCGCATCGAGGCCGAGGCAGCCCGGCATGACGGGGTCGCCCTTGAAGTGGCAATCGAAGAACCAGAGGTCCGGCTTGATGTCGAACTCGGCGCGCACGAGGCCCTTGCCGTGCTCGCCGCCCTCTTCCGCGATCTCGGTGATCCGGTCGAACATCAGCATCGGCGGCAGCGGGAGTTGCGCATTGCCCGGCCCGAACAGTTCCCCCCGACCACAGGCGAGGATCTCCTCGTAGCTGAAAGACGACTGACGCTGCATTCCCGTTCCGCTCCTCTGCGCCGGCCGGATTCGGCCAACGTATCAGCCGTGCCTTACACGCGGAAAGCCGGAAACGTAAAGGGCGCGGGCTCCGTTGCCGCCAATACGGGCTGGAAAGCCCCAGCCATTTCATGCCCATGCCAGCCCTTTGCCGCCCGCCGCGACATCGCGGCGGAGGCCGCGCGCTTGCGACCCGGGACCCTAGGCCCTACATTTCCAGGCAAAGCATTTGAGCGCGGCGGATGCGTCGCAGATCAGCGGATGAGGGCACGAGACAGAGCATGAGCGGTCTGACCACCCAGGACCAGGGCTACGGATCGAACGTGCGGCCGGGCTGCCCCTTCCACGAGGTTCGCCAGAAGCTGCGGCGCGTGGGCCTGCGGCCGACGCGCCAACGCGTCTCGTTGGGCTGGGTGCTCTTCGCCAAGGGCCAGCGCCATGTCAGCGCCGAGATGCTCTACGAAGAGGCGATGAAGGAGCGCATCCCGGTCTCGCTGGCGACGATCTACAATACCTTGCGCCAGTTCACAGAAGCGGGGCTGCTGCGCGAGCTGACGCTCGACGGGGCCAAGGCCTATTTCGATACCGCCGATCACGAGCATCATCACTTCGTCGTCGAGGGCGAGAACCGGGTGATCGACATTCCCGCCCAGGAGATCGACGTCGCCAGCCTGCCGGTTCCTCCCGAGGGTTACGAGATCGCGCGGGTCGACGTCGTCGTGCGGCTGCGCAAGATCGAAGGCTGAGACATTCTCGCCGGGCTTCGGAGACGAGGCGCATGAGTTTGACCGACCTCGTTGCCTCGCGACGCGCGCTCGCCGGCTTCCTGCTCGCTATGCTTCCGACCAGCTCAGCGTTGGCGGCCACACGGGTTCTGCGCGGCACGGTCGCTTATCGCGAGCGGATCGCGTTGCCACCCAAGGCCGTCGTCGAGGTCAAGCTGCTCGACGTCTCGCGGGCCGATGCTCCAGCACGCGTCATCGCCGAGACCCGCGTCTCCGGCCGGCGCATTCCGGCTCATTGGACGCTGCGCTTCGATTCCCGGGGGATCGAGCCCCGGCGCAGCTACGCGCTCCAGGCCCGTATTCTCCTTGGCGAGGAACTGCTGTTCATCAACACGCAGAGGCACGCCATCTTCGCTGGCGGCCGCGACGACACGGCGATCTGGGTCCAGCGCGTAACGAGCCGGGATCCGGCGGAGAGCACGCCGGCTTCTCCGACCGGCAATTGGCGGCTGCTCAGCCTCGGCGGCGCAGAGGTGCCGGCTTCGATCACGACGACCCTCGCGCTCGCGGCGGATGGCAAGGTTTCGGGCAGTGGCGGCTGCAACCGCTTCGCCGGCAGCGCGACGGTCAGGGGGGCGACCATTCGCTTCTCTCGAATGGTTTCCACCATGATGGCTTGCCAGCCCGAGATGATGGATCAGGAGCGCCGCTTCCTGGAGGCGCTCGAAAAAGTCCGTCGCTGGGAGCGCCAGCGTGACACGGGGCAACTCGCGCTGCTCGACGGCTCAGGCCGTAGGCTGATGGTCCTGGCCGCCGCGTAACGGCGGCCGCGTCGCTCAGTCCACCTTCTCGTTGGGGTAGACGCCCCAGAGGCGCTCCTGGCGGATATAGCCGTTGATATTGCCGACGCTGACGCGGCACCAGGAGCTGGCGCAGGAGGCGACGTTTGCGATCACGCCCGGCTGAAGCTGCGCGACGACGCCGGCCTCCTCGGTGGCAGCGCTGCGCATCGGGAAATTCTCTGCCTTGTTCTTCGACCAGGGCGCGACCAGCGCCGTGCGCCGGCCGGAAAGCAGGCTGTGCAGCACCCAGCCCTCGGTGCCGTCGGCATCGCGCACCCGCCGCCAGGTCTCGAACTCGGCCGTGACCTCCATGGGGAGGCCAGCGCGCTGATAGACCCAGCGGGTGCGATGCTCCTTGGAAGGGCCCTCGCGGAGATTGACGCGATCCGTCTTCAAGCTGACGTAGCGCGGCACGGGCAGACCGGTGACGGAGCCCGCCTGCATGTCCTGCGCCTCAGCGACCACGGGTCCACAGATCGCGAAAACAGCAGCCAGAGCAAGCTTACGCATCGACCGGGCCATCATCCGCCGTTCTCCTTCTCGTCCCACCTGCCCCCGGCGAAGGGTCAAGTTGTCTTCCGTCGCGGCGCCGCCTAGACACAAAGGTGCGGGGCGCAGCCGCCATCATTCCTGAGCCGCCAGGGTTAATGGCGGGTTGAGGGGATGACGACGAATGCGGCCGATGCCGAGAGGGTGACCGCCATGTCGAAGAAAAAGCCTCTGGTCGTGGTGACGCGCAAACTGCCTGCCGTGGTGGAAACCCGCATGCGCGAGCTGTTCGACGCCCAGCTCAACATCGACGACAAGCCAATGTCCCAGGCCGCCCTCGTCGAGGCGGTGAAGACCGCCGACGTGCTGGTGCCGACCATCACCGACAAGATCGACGCTGCCGTGATCGCACAAGCCGGCGAGCAGCTGCGCCTGATCGCCAATTTCGGCAACGGCGTCGACAATATCGACGTCGCCAGCGCCGTGCAGCGCGGCATCACGGTCACCAATACGCCGGGTGTGCTGACCAACGACACCGCCGACATGACGATGGCGCTGATCCTGGCCGTGGCGCGCCGCATCGCGGAAGGCGCGCGCGTCATCCCAGACGATGATTGGGCCGGCTGGTCGCCGACCTGGATGCTGGGCCGGCGCATCACCGGCAAGCGCCTCGGCATCGTCGGCATGGGGCGCATCGGCCAGGCGCTGGCGCGGCGGGCCTCCGCCTTCGGCCTCTCGATCCACTATCACAACCGCCGCCGGATCGACCCGCGCACCGAAGAACAGCTCGACGCGACCTATTGGGATTCGCTCGACCAGATGCTGGCGCGGATGGATGTCGTCTCGGTCAACTGCCCGCACACGCCAGCGACCTACCACCTGCTCTCGGCGCGCCGGCTCAAGCTGATGAAGCCCGACGCCATCCTGGTGAACACGGCGCGCGGCGAGATCGTCGACGAGACGGCCCTCGCCCGCATGCTGGAAGCCGGCGAGCTCGCCGGCGCCGGCCTCGACGTGTTCGAGAGCGAACCCGCGATCAATCCGCGTCTGCTCAAGCTCGCGCGCCAGCACAAGATCGTGGTGCTGCCGCATATGGGCTCGGCCACCCATGAGGGCCGCGCCGATATGGGCGAGAAGGTCATCGTCAACATCCGGACCTTCATGGACGGGCACAAGCCGCCGGACCGCGTGCTGCCGAGCATGCTTTGAGGCCGGGTCTGGCCGTTCAGAGGGCTTGGATGCCGGCGAGCCGCGCCGCCTCGCCCGGCCACTCCCGGTAATCGTCGATCACCGCCGCGGCGCCCGCTGCCATCAGTCGCTGGCGCACGCGCTCCTTGTCATGGGCCGTGCCGGTGAAGCCCGCGACCTGCATGCCGGCGGCCCGCGCAGCCTGCACGCCGGGCACTGAGTCCTCCAGCACCAGGCACCTTCCGGGCTCAGCCCCCATTTGCGCGGCGGCGAACAAGAAGACGTCCGGCGCCGGCTTGCCGCGTGCGACCTGCGAGGCCGAGAAGACATGCGGGTCGAACAGGTCGAGGAGCCCGGCCAGGCCGAGATTGCGCCGCAACGGCTCGAGGCTGGTGGAGGACGCCACGCAGCGCCGGCCGGCTAGCACTGAGAGCGCCTCATGTACCCCCGGCAGGGCCCGCAGCTCAGCTTCGAGCCGGGCGGCCACTCCGTCCTCGATCCGGTCTTCGAAATCGGGCGGCAACGGCCGGCCGAGCGCGGCCTCGATCACCTTGAAGCCATCGACGAGCGGAATGCCGATCAGGTTGGCGTTGTAGTCCTCGACCGTCCACTGGGTCAGCCCGATCTCGTGACACAGCACGAGGCTGACCTCGCTGTAGAGGGTCTCGCTGTCGATCAGCGTGCCGTCGCAATCATAAATGACGAGATCGAACGGCATCACTGTGCTCCGGTCGCCCGGGTTCAGTTCGCCCGGGCGGTGTCGAACTGGCCCGTCTTGCGGAAACGCCAGAGATAGGACGGCACCACGGCCTCGACCGAGGTCGGCGCAATGCCGAGCCCGGCGAAATCGCGACCTTCGGCCTTGGCCCCAGCCGAGACGAGGTTGTCGTTCTGCAGCAGAATCGCCTGGTCGCTGGTGATCACGAGCTCGTCCGGGATCAAGCCGAGCGTCAGCGAATCGACCACCTCGAGCACGCGTCCGGCGAGCTTCGCAACCGGGAAGGGCAGCGGCGCCAGCAGGCGCTTACGTCCGGTGATCTCGCAGATCTGCTCGACGATCTCGCGCATGCTCAGCACTTCCGGGCCGCCGAGCTCGTAGACACGCCCGCCGGCGACCGTCCCGTCGACCGCGCGCGCCACGACCTCGGCCACATCGCCGACGAAGGCCGGCTGGAACTTGGTCACGCCGTCGCCGACCAGCGGCAGAACGGGCATCATCCGCGCCATCGAGGCGAACCGGTTGAAGAAAGAGTCCTCCGGGCCGAACATGACGGAAGGCCGCAGCACCACGGCGCCCGGCACGGAGGCGAACATGGCCGCCTCGCCCTCCGCCTTGGTGCGGGCATAGACCGAACGCGATTCGGCGTCTGCGCCGAGCGCCGAGACATGGACGAGGCGGTCGATGCCGGCGGCGGCACAGGCCTGGGCCACGGCGCGCGCGCCATTGGCCTGCACGGCCGGGAAGCTCTGGCGGCCACTCTGCTGCATGATGCCGACGAGGTTGACGACCGCATCCGCCCCCTTCACCGCCGCAGCGACCGAGGCGGGATAGCGTAGATTGGCCTGCACGGCATGAATTTGCCCGACGACGCCGAGCGGCTGCAGGAAGCCAGCGAGATCCGGCCGGCGCACCGCGACGCGAACCCGATAGCCGCGCTGGACGAGCGCGCGCACGACGTGGCGGCCAACGAATCCGGAGCCGCCGAAGACCGTGACGAGTTGCTGGGACGGGGCTCGAGTAGCCATCGCAAAGGCTCCGTTTGGAATGCTTCTGACCTCCTAGATCATGTTCGGTGAAAGTGGAAATCCCTTTTGCACCGCAGTCGACCGCCCACCGGGCAGGACGCTCGGAGGCAGTCGTCGCGCTCCGGTTTCGCTGCCACGCGGCGCGGCAAGCCGGGGGGCTTTCCACAGGCTGCTAGCAAGCCGGCACATTATTGCACCAAGCCCGTTGACAGGACCCCGCCACCCCCGTACACGGACCGCCGTTGCCCAGGTGGCGGAATTGGTAGACGCACCAGCTTCAGGTGCTGGCGCCTGCAAGGGCGTGGAGGTTCGAGTCCTCTCCTGGGCACCACTCTTTCCTCAGCGAGGTTTCGCTGAGGACCAAAAAGGCCTTCGAAACCAAGTGTTTCGAAGGCCTTTTGCTTTTGTGGCGTGCGATCCCCGTCTGCTCCTGACGCCCGAACAATCCGCCGGAATCATATCGTCATCGCTCACTGCCCTTTCGGCTGGCGATCAGATGACCTGTCATGAGCCTGTCGCAAAACGACTTGCAGAACCGGCCTTCACGTTCTGCAGCTCAAGTCCATGTTCCGATTCCTGGCCCTTCGCTCCCTGCGCGCCCTGCTGACGGTCGCCATCTGCGTATCCGCGGTGTTCATCGCGCTGCGCCTGGCCGGAGACCCGGCCCAGATCATGCTGCCCAGCGACACGCCGCCGGATGTCGTGGCCTATTACCGTGACGCATGGGGGCTCGATCGCCCCTTGGCCGAGCAATATCTGCGCTACATCGCCAGCGCGGTGCGGGGCGATTTCGGGCTCTCCTTCGCCGACGACCGGCCAGCCTTCGCCGCCGTGATCGAGGCCCTGCCGAAGACCTATCTGCTCGGGTCTTCCGCGCTGATGCTGGCGCTGCTCATCGGGCTGCCGCTCGGGATCCTCGCGGCACTGCGTCACAACCGCGCGGCCGATCGCCTCGCCATGGCGGTGGCGGTGTTCGGCTATGCGATCCCGGTCTTTTTCCTCGGCATCCTGCTCATCCTGCTCTTCGCGCTGAAGCTGCGCGTCCTGCCCTCGGCCGGTTCGGACAGCCTCTGGCACCTGATCCTGCCGACGGTGACGCTCGGGCTGCCGCTCGCGGGGCGGCTCGCGCGCTTTGCCCGCACGGCGACGCTGGAAGTTCTCGGCAAGCCCTATATCAGGGCGGCGCGCGGGCGGGGCGTGATGCCGCTCGGCGTGATCATCCGCCACGCCTTGCCCAATGCGGCCGTGCCGCTGCTGATGTTCATCGGCATCGAGATCGGCCATATCCTCGCCGGCAGCGCGGTGGTCGAGACCATCTTCGCCTGGCCCGGCATTGGTCGACTCCTGGTCGATTCGGTCTCGACGCGCGACCTCGCCGTGGTCCAGGCCGTGATCTTTACGGTCACGATCATCATGGTCGGCGCCAATCTCCTCGTCGATGTCGTGCATATCCTGATCGATCCGCGACTCGGCGGCTTTTCCCGCGCTGTCGGCAAGCAAGCCTGATGAGCACGGTCAGCCTCTCCTCCGCGCCTGCAACAGCCGTGCGCGTCGCCAAGAACCGAATGTCGCCGGTCGTGACGCTCTCGGCCGGCTTTCTGCTCGTCGTCGTGCTGGTGGCGCTGCTCGCCGACTGGCTGGCGCCACTCCCCTACACCGCACAGAACCTCGCGGCGCGACTGAAGCCACCTCTGACGGAATCCGGCGGCACGACCTATTGGCTCGGCACCGACCAGCTCGGCCGCGACATCCTGAGCCGGATGATCTTCGCGGTCCGGACCTCGATCCTGATCGCCGTGATGGGCACGCTGATCGGCGCAATCTTCGGCACGATGCTCGGCTTCATCGCGGCGCGGCTGCGCGGCTTCGTGGACCAGGCGATCATGATGCTGGTCGATGCTCAGGCGGCGATCCCGGCGCTGTTCCTCGCGCTGACCATGCTAGCCTTCTTCGGCAACAACATCGTCCTGTTCATCATCCTCATCAGCATCGATGGCTGGGACCGCTATACGCGACTGGCGCGCGGCCTCGTCGTCTCCGAGCAGGAGAGCGACTACATCAATGCCGTCGAGGCGCTAGGCGCCGGCCCCTCGCGCGTCATCCTGCGCCATCTCCTGCCCAATATCGCCGCGGCGCTGGTAGTGCAGGCGACGCTGAACTTCCCGGGCACGATCCTGCTCGAAACCTCGCTCTCCTTCCTCGGGCTCGGCGTGCAGCCGCCGGGCACCTCGCTCGGGCTGATGCTCGGCGAGGGCCGCCGCTACCTGCTGAACGCCTGGTGGATCGCGGTCTTTCCGGGGCTGACGATCTTCCTGACGACGCTGTCGATGAGCCTATTCGGCGACTGGCTGCGCGACCGTCTCGACCCCACGAGCGAGAGGCACTGAAACGATGCGACCCGGTGCCTTCCTCGCTGCGACACGACCGCTCGCCATCGCCCATCGCGGCGGGGCGCTGCTCGGGCCGGAGAATACGGCGGAGGCCTTTGCCGCCTCGATCAGCGCCGGCGCCGAGATCGTGGAAACCGATCTCCGGTTCAGCGCCGACGGCGCGCTTGTCTGCCTGCATGATGCGGACCTCGCGCGCCTTGCCGGGAATCCGCGGCGGGTTGCCGAAACCGATCTCGCGACGCTCCGGGGCGTTCTGCCCGGCCTGCTGACGCTCGACGAAGCGATCCAGGCCTCCGCGCCGCTCGGGCTACTGCTCGACGTCAAGCTGCACGAGCCTCGCATCCTGAACCCGATCCTCGCAGCACTGGATGCGGCGGATGCGCTATCGCGCGCCCTGCTTGGCCTTCGTGACATCGATCTGATCGCCGCCGCCAGAAAACTATCGCCGGATGCCACGATCCTCGCGCTGGTGCCTGATCCCGATTCCATTGCCCGGGCGTGCGAGGCGGGCGCAGACTGGTTCCGGCTCTGGCAGGGCGATGCGACGCCGGAGCGGCTCGCTGCCGTTCGCGAGGCCGGCATGGGCTGCGTCATCATGGTCGGTCAGCCGCGCTCGGTCGCGGAGCCCGGCTACCCGCCCTTCCCGGTCGGCCGGATCGATCATGAAGGAATCGCGCGCCTGCTGGCGCTAGGCCCCGACGCCGTGATGCTCGACGATCCGCGCCTCCTCCTGTCCGCGCGAACTGTCACCGGCCCGTCGTCAATCTGATGCAAGGCAGTCGCATCGCGGCACCGATCTGCCGGTGCCGCTCGGATGCCTTTTTCGAGGATTTCCCATGCCCGTCCTGTCCCGCCGCCGCTTCATCGAGGCCGCCGCCGCCATGCCGGTCGCCCTCTCCGTGCCGACCGCCTTCGCCGCCGATGACAGCCGCCCGAACTTCACGGTCGCCGTGGCCGATTTGCCGGCGACGCTGGAGCCGGCGCGCGAGCTCTCCAATGTCGGCACCCGCATCACCTATTCGATCTTCGACACGCTGATCCGGCGCGATTTCCTCGGCGCGGCCGATGGCGGCGGCTCGGAGCTCAAGCCGCATCTGGCGACGAAGTGGGAGCGCGTCTCGCCGCAGGAACTCGTCGTCACGCTGCGCCAGGGCGTGAAGTTCCACAATGGCGACGAGCTGACCTCGGAGGACGTCGCCTACACCTTCCGCGAAGGCCGCATGTGGGGCGACAAGGCGCAGATCCCCGGCGGCAAGCCCTATTTCGGCATCCTCGCCTCGGTCGAGCCGGTCGACCGCTACACTGTCCGCTTCAAGACCAAGGTCGCGGATGTGCTGCTGGAGCAGCGCCTCGCCTCCTGGTGCGCCTGGATCGTCAACAAGCGTGCCTATGAGGCGATGGGCTTCGAGGCCTATTCCCGCAAGCCCGTCGCGACCGGCCCCTACCGCGTCGTCTCGCATTCGGCGGCCGATGCAACGGTGCTGGAAGCCTTCGACGATTACTTCATGGGCAAGCCGACGGCGAAGCGCGTCAGCTTCAAGCGCGTGCCGGAGCTGGCGGCGCGCGTCGCCGGGCTCGTGGCGGGCGATTACGACCTCATCACCAATATCCCGCCCGACCAGATGAGCGTGATCGGCGGCTACAAGGACATCGATGTGCGGTCCGTCGTGCTCGCGAACGTCCATGTCCTCGCCTATAACGACCAGGACAAGGTGCTCGCCGACAAGCGCGTGCGGCAGGCGCTGAACTATGCGATCGACCGGCAGAAGCTCGTCGACGCGCTCTGGCAGGGCACGGCGCAGGTGCCGGCGAGCCACAACTTCCCCGAATACGGCAAGATGTTCGTCGAGGGCCGTAAGCTCTCCTACGACCCGGCCAAGGCCAAGGCGCAGCTCAAGGAAGCCGGCTACAAGGGCGAGCCGATCGTCTACCGGACGCAGGCGAACTACTACACCAATGCGCTCGAGGCCGGGCAGATCCTGATCGAGCAGTGGAAGGCCGTCGGCATCAACGCCTCGCTGCAGGTCGTCGAAAACTCGACCCAGATGCGCGCCGCGACCACGCAGATCTTCAACTGGTCGAACTCGACGCGCCTGCCCGATCCGCTCGGCGCGATCTGGGTGGCGTGGGGACCGGCCGGCGAGATCCAGGTCTCGAAATTCTGGAACTCGGCGCAGGCATTCAACACGGCGGGCGCGGCGCTGGAGGCCGAGACCGATCCGGCGAAGCGCAAGGCGCTCTTCACGCAGATGCTCGACGCCTGGGAGGACGAGGCGCCGGCCACGATCCTCTACCAGCCGAGCGAGGCCTATGCGATCAAGAAGTCGATCGGCTGGCGGCCGACGACCTTCTATTTCATGGATCTGCGGCCGGACAATCTGAGCTTCGCCAAGGCCTGAGGCTTCAGACAGACGTCACGAAGCTGTTGCGGGAAGCGCGAATGGCGCGGGGAACCCTCTCCCGGAGGGAGAGCGACTGTGTCGTCAAGCGGCCCTCCATGGCGAGTTTGATCGGACGATTGCGTTGATGATGGTGAGGAGCTTTCGCATGCAGGCGGTGATGGCGAGCTT